>Ga0207415_1001031_pt1 | contig 15787 bp, 12 predicted proteins | sample Passage237A_FD_187369 | JGI IMG/M metagenome (GOLD analysis project Ga0207415, IMG submission 187369) | Cellulose adapted compost microbial communities from Newby Island Compost Facility, Milpitas, CA, USA - Passage2 37A (SPAdes) (version 3) ...
CCCGCCATGTCCGCCGCCAGGGCCTGGACGAACAGGCCCTGGAAGTGGGCGCGGACCACGCCGCCCTGGTCCAGGTGATCGGCGACCTGGCCGAGGACCGCCCGCATCCGCACCGCGACTACGGCGTGGCCGCGGCGCTGGAGCGCATGGGCCGGGCCACCGCCGGGGCCTGGCGCGGAATCATCGAACTGCTGGGCTTCACCGGCGAGAACCTGGTCAAGCTCGGCCGCATCCTGCGCCAGCCGCGCCGCCTGCGCCTGACCGCCACCGTGGCGCACATGGAGCAGGTGGGGCTGGACGCGGTGCCGCTGGTGGCCCTGCTGTCCTACCTGGTCGGCGCGGTGATCGCCTTCCTCGGCTCGACCATCCTGGCCGACTTCGGCGCCGAGATCTTCGTGGTCGAGCTGGTGTCCATCGCCTTCCTGCGCGAGTTCGCGGTGCTGCTGACCGCGATCGTGCTGGCCGGCCGCACCGCCTCGGCCTTCACCGCCCAGATCGGGGCGATGAAGGCGCGCGAGGAGATCGACGCGATCCGCACCCTGGGCCTGGACCCGATCGACCTGCTGGTCCTGCCCCGGCTGCTGGCGCTGCTGGTGATGCTGCCGCTGCTGACCTTCCTGGCCATGCTCGCCGGCCTGGCCGGCGGCGTGACCGTGGGCGCGTTCGACCTGGACATCCCGCCGCAGATGTACCTGGCGCGGATGCACGAGTCGATGCAGCTGCGGCATTTCCTGGTCGGTCTGTCCAAGGCGCCGCTGTTTGCCATGGTGATCGGCCTGATCGGCTGCCTGGAGGGGTTGCGGGTCCAGGGCACGGCGCAGTCGGTGGGCGAGCGCACCACCGCCAGCGTGGTCCAGACCATCTCCCTGGTCATCGTCATCGACGCCCTGGCGGCGTTGTGGTTCATGCACGTGGGCTGGTGAGGCATGGAACAGGCAGAACCCGCCGTGCGCATCCGCGGCCTGGTCAACCGCTTCGGCAGCCAGGTCGTACACGATGGCCTGGACCTGGACCTGCGCCAGGGCGAGATCCTGGGCGTGGTCGGCGGCTCGGGCAGCGGCAAGTCGGTGCTGATGCGCACCATCCTCGGCCTGCAAAGGCCGGCCGCCGGCAGCATCGAGGTGCTGGGCGTGGATGCCCTGTCCGGCCAGGCCGGGGCGCGCCTGCACGTGGAGCGCAATACCGGGGTGCTGTTCCAGGACGGGGCGCTGTTCTCCTCGCTGACCGTGGGCGAGAACGTGCAGGTGCCGTTGAAGGAGCACCACCCCGAACTGCCCGAGTCGCTGCGCTACGAACTGGCCCTGCTCAAGATCAAGCTCGCCGGCCTGCCGGCCGAGGCGGTCCACAAGCTGCCCTCGCAGCTGTCCGGCGGCATGCGCAAGCGCGCCGGCCTGGCCCGCGCCCTGGCCCTGGACCCGCCCCTGCTGTTCCTGGACGAGCCCACCGCCGGCCTGGACCCGATCAGCGCGGCCGCCTTCGACCACCTGCTGGCCACCCTGCAGCGGGCGCTGGGCCTGACCGTGTTCCTCATCACCCACGACCTGGACACCCTGTACGCTATCTGCGACCGGGTGGCGGTGCTGGCCGAACGCAGGGTGCTGGCGGTGGGCACGCTGGATGAGGTCGGGCGCGTGGACCACCCCTGGGTGCAGGACTATTTCCACGGCCCGCGCGCCCGCGCCGCGCGCCGGGCCCGCCAGGATCCGACCACCCCGGCCGCCGCGCCGGCCAAGGATTGATCGCATGGAAACCAAGGCCAACTACGTCCTGATCGGCGCCTTCACCCTGGTGGTGGCGCTGGGCCTGCTGCTGTTCGGCCTGTGGGCGGCCAAGTACTCCTCCGAGCGCAGCTGGCAGCGCTACATGATCGTGTTCGACGAGGCCGTCACCGGCCTGTCGGTGGGCAGCCCGGTGCAGTACAACGGCATCTCGGTCGGCTCGATCCAGAAGCTGTCGCTGGACCCGCAGGACCCGCGCCGGGTGGTGGCCATCATCCGCGCCGACGCCACCACCCCGATCAAGACCGACACCCGCGCCAAGCTGGCCATCACCAGCCTCACCGGCCCGGCGATCATCCAGCTCTCCGGCGGCACCCCGGGGGCGCCGCTGCTGACCACGGTGGACAGGCGCGACCTGCCGCAGATCCTGACCGCGCCCTCGGCGCTGCAGAACATCACCGACACCGCCAACCGCATCGTCGAACGCCTGGACCAGGTGCTCAGCGACGACAACGTGGCCAACATCGGCCGCACCCTGGCCAACATCGAGAAGATCAGCGGCAACCTGGCCGCGCGCGACCAGGGCGTGGAGGCACTGCTGCTGAGCGCGCGCGACGCCGCGCGCAGCCTGGACCGCACCCTGCAGACCACCAACGGCACGGTGCAGCGGCTGGACCAGAACCTGGTGCGCGAACTGCCGGCGCTGCTGCAGAAGCTGGACTCGACCCTGGCCCGGCTGGATTCGGCCGCCGGCAACGCCGACGCGATCCTGGGCGAGAACCGCGCCGCGATCCACAGCTTCGCCAACGAGGGCCTGGCCCAGCTCGGCCCGACCCTGACCGAACTGCGCGGGCTGATCCGCGACCTGCGCCAGATCAGCGACCGGCTGGAGAACAACCCCTCGCGCTACCTGCTCGGACGCGAGGCGCCCAAGGAGTTCGAACCCAGATGAAGCCCACTCTCCGTTCCCCGCGGCCGCAGCCTGCCCGCCTGGTCCTGGCCGCGGCCGCCGCCCTGCTGCTGGGCGGCTGCTCGCTGCTGGGCGGCAACAAGCCCGGCCAGGGCGTGACCATCTATGCCCCGGTGGTCGAGGCGCGCCCCGACCCGGACTGGCCGCAGGTGGAATGGCAGCTGGCCATCGCCCGGCCCAGCGCCTCGCGCATGGTCGACAGCCCGCGCATCGGCGTGCGCCCGGTGCCGGGGGAGCTGCAGGTCTACCGCGGCGCGGTCTGGGCACAGCCGCCCACCGACCAGGTCGAGGCCGGGGTGCTGCGCCTGCTGGAGGACTCGGGGAAGATCGCCGCGGTCGGGCGCCTGACCACCGGCCTGCGCGCCGACTACCGCCTGGCCATGGACCTGCGCCGCTACGAGGCCGACTACCGCGGCGGCGACCTGCCCACGGCCATCATCGAGGTCAATGCCAAGCTGCTGAGCAACCCGGACCAGCGGATCGTGGCCAGCACCACCTTCACCGAGACCGAGGCCGCCGCCAGCACCGACACCGCCGCCGTGGCCCAGGCCTTCGGCCGGGCGCTGTCGCGCGCCAGCCAGCGCATTGCCGGCTGGACCCTCGTGCAGGGCCAGGCCGACCACGCCCGCCCCTGAGCAGGCGCCTTCAGGCCGCCGCCAGGATCCTGCGGAAGGTCAGGTTGATCCGCTCGCCCACCGGGCGGGCGGTGCGCGGCAGGGCGTGCTGCCAGTGGCGCTGCATCGCCCCGCCCATCAGCAGCAGGCTGCCCGGCTCCAGCTCCAGCGCCAGGCGGCTGCCGGGGTCGCCGCGCCGGCGCAGCAGGAAGCGCCGGGTCGCGCCCAGGCTGAGCGAGGCAATCAGCGGCTCGGGCCCCAGCTCGGGTTCGTCGTCGCTGTGCCAGCCCATGGCGTCGCGGCCATCCCGGTAGCAGTTGGCCAGCACGCTGTTGAAATCCCGGCCCAGCTCGGCGGCCAGGCGTTGGCGCAGTTCCAGCAGCTCCGGGATCCAGGGCTGCGGCTCGAAGCGGGCGCCGGAATAGCGGTAGCTGGCCCCCGGATCGCCCACCCAGCAGCTCAGCCGCGGCGAGTCCACCTCGCGCCCGAACAGGCGGATGCGGTGCACCGACCAGGGCAGGCCCTGGCGCAGGCGCTGCGCCAGGGCCTGCGCCGCGGCCGGCTCCAGCCAGCCCCGGCACAGCCCCAGCCGGGCATCGCCCAGCTCCCGGTGCTCCCATTGGCCCGGAGGCGAAAGCGCGCAGTTATTGGATTTTCCGGGCGACATGCGCGCATTTTGTACCAGCAACTGGGCGCCGCGGATTTGCCCCGCCGTGCGCAAACCCCGAAAATGCGGGATCGCCCTTGCCAGCCCTTGGAGCCCCGGATGTCGCAGGACCCCAGCAGCACCGCTACCGATGCCGTCGAGCGCGACGTGATGGAGTACGACGTCGTCACCGTCGGTGCCGGTCCGTCCGGGCTGGCCTTTGCCATCCGCCTCAAGCAGCTCAAGCCGGAGCTGTCGGTGTGCGTGATCGAGAAGGCCAGCACCGTGGGCGCCCACATCCTGTCCGGCGCGGTGATCGAGCCGGGCCCGCTGGATGCGCTGCTGCCGGGCTGGCGCGACAACCCGCCGCCGGTGTGCGTGCCGGCCACCGAGGACGAGTTCTGGCTGCTGACCAGGGATGGCGGCACGAAGCTGCCGGTGGTGCCGCCGGGCATGCGCAACCACGGCAACTTCATCGTCTCCCTGGGCGCCATGTGCGCCTGGCTGGCGCCGCAGGCCGAGGCCCTGGGCGTGGAGATCTACCCGGGCTTTGCCGCCGCCGGGACCCTGCATGCCGAGGACGGCACCGTGCTGGGCGTGCGCATTGGCGACATGGGCGTGGCCAAGGACGGGTCGCACAAGCCCGGCTACACCCCCGGCATCGATATCCGCGCCAGGGTCACGGTCCTGGCCGAGGGCGCGCGCGGCCACCTGACCAAGCGCCTGGTCAAGCGTTTCGGCCTGGATGCCGGCAGCGACCCGCAGAGCTATTCGATCGGCATCAAGGAGCTGTGGCAGCTGCCCGAGGGCCGCACCTCCCCGGGCAAGATCGTGCACAGCTTCGGCTGGCCGGCCGACAACCACACCTACGGCGGCAGCTTCCTCTACCACCTGGAGAACAACCAGGTGGCGCTGGGCTATGTCAGCGGCCTGGATTACCGCGACCCGCAGTACAAGCCCTGGGAGGCCTTCCAGCAGTGGAAGAACCACCCGCATATCAAGCCGCTGCTGGAAGGCGGCAGCATCCTCTCCGCCGGCGCGCGCGCCATCGTCACCGGCGGCTACCAGGCCCTGCCGAAAGTCGAGATGCCCGGCGCGCTGCTGATCGGCGACACCGCCGGCCTGCTCAACGTGCCCAAGGTCAAGGGCACCCACCAGGCCATCCGCAGCGGCATGCTCGCCGCCGAGCACCTGGCCGCCAGCGGCCTGGACCCGGCCGGCTTCGATGCCAGGCTGCGCGCCTCCGAGGCGGTGGCCGAGCTGAAGAAGGTCCGCAACGTCAAGCCGGGCTTCAAGAAGGGCCTGTGGTTCGGGCTGGCCAACGCGGCCTGGGAAACCGTCACCGGCGGCGCCTCGCCCTGGACCCTCAAGGGCAGCGCGGACTGGTCGGCGCTGGACAAGCTGGGCGAGCGCGAACAGCCCAGGCGCGACTACGTCGAGCGCAGCCTGCCCCCGCGCGACCGCCTGCAGGGCGTGTACTACGCCGCCACCGAGCATGACGAGGACCAGCCGGTGCACCTGCGCGTGGCCGATACCTCCATCTGCGTGGAGCGCTGCACGGTCGAGTACGCCAACCCCTGCACCCGGTTCTGTCCGGCGGGCGTGTACGAGATGGTCGAGGACGACGCCGGCCGCCGGCTGCAGATCAACGCGGCCAACTGCGTGCACTGCAAGACCTGCGACATCAAGGACCCGTACCAGATCATCGACTGGGTGACGCCGGAAGGCGGCTCCGGGCCGAACTACCAGAACCTGTGAACCACGCCGGCCGCCGATGAGCGATTCCCTGCCCGGACGCCTCAAATCGGTCGCGTTCGGCGCCCTGCGCCTGGGCTTCCGCCTGCTGCCGCTGCCGGCGGCCACCCGCGACCGCTGGCGCCAGGGCTTCCTGGGCCGCTTCCCGGGCCTGCGCCCGCAGCCGCAGCGTGGCCAGGTCGGCGCCGCGGAGGCGCTGCGCCGTCCGCGGCTGCGCGCCGACCGCCCCGCCCTGGGGCATGTGCCCTACCGGGCGCAGGCGCTGCCGCAGACCCTGCCGGCCACCCTGGTCAGCTTCTACCTGCCGCAGTTCCACCCGATCCCGGAGAACGACGCCTGGTGGGGCCGCGGCTTCACCGAATGGCGCAACGTGGCCCGCGCCCTGCCCCAGTTCGAGGGCCATGCCCAGCCGCGGCTGCCGGCCGACCTGGGCTTCTACGACCTGCGCAATCCCCAGGTCATGCGCCAGCAGGCGCAGCTGGCGGCCGAATACGGCATTGGCGCGTTCTGCTTCTACTTCTACTGGTTTGGCGGCAAGACCCTGCTGGAAGCGCCGCTGCGGCAATGGCTGGAGGACCGCGACATCACCCTGCCGTTCTGCCTGTGCTGGGCCAACGAGAACTGGTCGCGGCGCTGGGACGGGCGCGAGCAGGACGTGCTGATCGGCCAGCAGCACAGCGCCGGGGACGACCTGGCCTTCATCGCCCATGTCGCCGCCTACCTGCGCGATCCGCGCTACCTGCGGGTGGACGGGCGGCCGCTGCTGCTGGTCTACCGCCCCGGCCTGCTGCCGGACGCGCGCGCCACCGCGCAGCGCTGGCGGCAGTGGTGCCGCGACCACGGCGTGGGCGAGATCGAGCTGGCCTATGTGCAGGGCTTCGAGCGCCCGGACCCGGCAGACATCGGCTTCGACGCGGCGGTGGAGTTCCCGCCGAACATGGCCACCCCGGCCGAGATCACCGCCGCCCAGCACCTGCTCAACCCCGGCTATGCGGGCCAGGTGCTGGACTGGCGCCAGCTGGCGGCCGACTACAGCGCGCGCGGCCTGCCCGGCTACCGCCTCTACCCCGGGGTAAACTGCGGCTGGGACAACGAGCCGCGCCGCCCCGGTGCCGGCCGCACCTACCTGCATGCCGCGCCGCGGCGCTACCGCGACTGGCTGGCCGACACCGTGCACCGGCGCCTGGCCGGGCGCGAGCGCGAACGGCGCCTGGTCTTCATCAATGCCTGGAACGAGTGGGCCGAGGGCGCGGTGCTGGAACCGGACCAGCGCCTGGGCCATGCCTGGCTGCAGGCCACCCGCGACGCCCTGCTGCCGGCGCCGCCGCGCCCGCAGCGGCCCTGCGTGGTGGTCCACGCCTGGCACCTGGACGTGTTCGATTCGATCCTGGGCGTGCTGGCCCAGGCAGGCACTCCGCTGCGCCTGGTGGTGACCACCGACCCGGGGCATGCGCAGGCGGTGCGCGAGTGCCTGGCCGCGCGCGGCCTGCAGGCCGAGGTGGAGGTGGCCGGGAACCGCGGCCGCGACATCCTGCCCTTCCTGCGCGTGGCCAACCGCCTGCTGGACGAGGGCGAGGACTGGGTGCTGAAGCTGCACACCAAGCGTTCCCCGCACCTGGAAAATGGCGCCGACTGGGCCGCCGAGCTGCTGGCCGCGCTGGCCGGCAACGGCCGCCTGGACGCGATTGCCGCCGCCTTGCCGGCGCAGGCGCCGCAACTGGGCATGGTCGCCGCCGAAGGCCATCTGCTGCCGCTGGCACAGTTCCTCGGCGGCAACGGCCCCGGCCTGGACTACCTGCAGCGCCGCCTGGGCCTGGCCCCGGCGCGCGGCGACGAGCGCTTCCCCTCCGGGAGCATGTTCTGGGTGCGGCTGGAGGCCCTGCGCCCGCTGCTGGACGCGCACCTGGACGAGGAGGATTTCGAGGTCGAAGCCGGCCAGGTCGACGGCACCCTGGCCCATGCCATCGAGCGCGTGTTTGGCCGCTGCCTGGACCAGGGCGGCTACCGCATCACCACCGCCGCCGCGCTCTGCGGCCAGGCCGCGCCCGCGGGCGACGGCCCCGGCTACCGCTACGCCCGCCCGGCCTGAGCCGGGCGGTTGGCCCCGGCGGCGCCTCAGGCGGCGAACGGCACGCCGGTCCTGTCCCGCAGTTCGTCCAGCTCCACGCCCGGGGCCGTCTCCACCAGCTTCAGGCCCTGCGGGGTGACGTCGAACACCGCCAGGTCGGTGATGATGCGGTTGACCACGCCCACGCCGGTCAGCGGCAGGGTGCATTCGGGCAGGATCTTGTGTTCGCCGTTCTTGGCGGTGTGCTCCATCAGCACCACCACGCGCTTGACTCCGGCGACCAGGTCCATGGCCCCGCCCATGCCCTTGACCATCTTGCCCGGCACCATCCAGTTGGCCAGGTCGCCCCTGTCGGTGACCTGCATGGCGCCGAGGATGGCCAGGTCGATGTGGCCGCCGCGGATCATGGCGAAGGAATCGTGGCTGCCGAAGTAGCTGGCGCCGGCGCGCGCGGTCACGGTCTGCTTGCCGGCATTGATCAGGTCGGCGTCGACCTCGTCCTCGGTCGGGAACGGGCCGATGCCCAGCAGGCCGTTCTCGCTCTGCAGCCACACGTCCACGCCCTCGGGGATGTGGTTGGCCACCAGGGTGGGCAGGCCGATGCCCAGGTTCACGTAGGCGCCGTCGGTCAGCTCGCGGGCGGCGCGGGCGGCCATTTCGTCACGGGTCCAGGCCATCACTTGTTCTCCTGGCGCACGGTGCGCTGTTCGATCCGCTTCTCGGGCGTGGGGTTGTGGACGATGCGGTCCACATAGATGCCCGGCAGGTGCACGTGGTCCGGGTCGATCGCGCCGACCTCGACCACTTCCTCGACCTCGGCCACGCAGACCTTGCCGGCCATGGCGCAGGCCGGGTTGAAGTTGCGCGCGGTCTTGCGGAACACCAGGTTGCCGGCCTTGTCGGCCTTCCACGCCTTGACCAGGGACACGTCGGCCACCAGCGCGGTCTCCAGCACGTAGTGCTTGCCGTTGAACTCGCGGGTCTCCTTGCCCTCGGCCACCACCGTGCCGTAGCCGGTGGCGGTGTAGAAGGCCGGGATCCCGGCGCCGCCGGCGCGCAGGCGCTCGGCCAGGGTGCCCTGGGGGTTGAACTCCAGCTCCAGCTCGCCGGCCAGGAACTGGCGTTCGAATTCCTTGTTCTCGCCCACGTAGGAGGAAATCATCTTGCGGATCTGCCGGGTCTCCAGCAGCTGGCCCAGGCCGAAGCCATCCACGCCGGCGTTGTTGGAAATCACGGTCAGGCCCTTGGCGCCGGAGTCGCGCAGGGCGGCGATCAGGGCCTCGGGAATGCCACACAGGCCGAATCCGCCCACCGCCAGGGTCTGGCCGTCGGCGACCAGGTCGGCCAGGGCGGACTTGGCGTCCGGATAGAGTTTGGAAGCGGCCATGCTGTCCTCGTTGGGGTGACCTTCTGGGCCGATTCTAGCCACAGCATGTTGCGCCGCCACATGTACCTTCGGGCAGGTCCGCCCGGGGCCGGGGCCGCCCGCAAGCTGCCAGCGGCCTGCATTCGCCGGGCGCGGCCGGGGGCAGCTCGCGCCGGGCCGGGCCGGGCCGGTAGAATCGGAGGTCCGCCCCGTGCCTGCCACCGCGGCCGGGCCGCCAGACAGCCCCCTGAAGGAACCCCCGCACGATGAAGATCCTGGTCGCCTACAAGCGCGTCGTGGATTACAACGTCCGCATCCAGGTCAAGCCCGATGGCTCGGGCGTGGTCACCGAGGGCGTGAAGCTCTCGCCCAATCCGTTCGACGAGATTGCCCTGGAGGAAGCCCTGCGCCTGCGCGACAAGGGCATCGCCACCGAGGTCGTGGTCGCCACGATCGCCCCGGCCGACGCCCAGGCCCACCTGCGCAACGGCCTGGCCATGGGCGCCAACCGCGCCATCCACGTGGTCACCGACGCCCCGGTGCAGCCGCTGGCCGCCGCCCGCACCCTGCTCAAGCTGGTGGAGAAGGAACAGCCGGACCTGGTGATCCTGGGCAAGCAGGCCATCGACGACGACGCCAACCAGACCGGGCAGATGCTGGCCACCCTGTGGGGCCGGCCGCAGGCCACCTTCGCCAGCAAGCTCGAGGTCGCCGGCGGCAAGGCCACCGTGGTGCGCGAGGTCGACGCCGGCCTGGAGACCCTGGAAGTGGACCTGCCGGCGGTGGTCACCACCGACCTGCGCCTGAACGAGCCGCGCTTCATCAAGCTGCCGGACATCATGAAGGCCAAGAGCAAGCCGCTGGAGACCCTGCAGCTGGCCGAGCTGGGCGTGGACGCCGGCCCGGAACTGGCCACCACCGCCTATGCCCCGCCGGCCGGGCGCAGCAAGGGCGTGATGGTCAAGGATGCGGCCGAACTGGTGGCCGCGCTCAAGGCCAAGGGCCTGCTCTGATCCCCCCGGCCGCGCCGGCGCCATCGCGCTGCGCGGCACCCCCGAATCGCGGAGAACTGCTCCATGTCCAACGTCCTCGTCGTCGCCGAACATCTGGACGGCAAGCTCAACGCCTCCACCGCCCGCACCGTGAGCGCGGCGCTGGCCCTCAAGCCCCAGGCCGTCGACGTGCTGGTGCTGGCCGCCGACCCGGCCGCAGTGGCCGCCGAAGCGGCCCAGATCGCCGGCGTCAGCCGCGTGCTGGCCGTGGCCAACCCGGCCAATGCCCAGCCCATCGCCCAGGTGCTGGGCCCGCAGGTGGCCAGGGCCGCCGCCGGCTACAGCCATGTATTCGGCCCCTCCACCACCTTCGGCAAGGACCTGATGCCGGTGGTGGCCGCCCTGCTGGGCGTCAACCAGGTCTCGGACCTGATGGCGGTGGAAGGCGAATACAGCTTCAAGCGCCCGATCTACGCCGGCAACGCCATCATCACCGTGCAGGCCCCGGCCGGGCAGACCGTGGTGGCCACCGTGCGCACCGCCTCCTGGCCGGAAGCGGCCCGCGGCGGCAACGCCCCGGTGGACAGCCTGGCCATCGAGGCCGCGCTGCCGACCCATACCCGCTACGTCGGCCTGGCCGCCGGCGCCTCCGACCGTCCGGACCTGCAGAGCGCGCGCCGGGTCGTGTCCGGTGGCCGCGGCGTGGGTTCGGAGGAGAACTTCCAGATCATCTACAAGCTGGCCGACAAGCTCGGCGCGGCGGTGGGCGCCTCGCGCGCGGCGGTGGACGCCGGCTACTGCCCCAACGAGATGCAGGTCGGCCAGACCGGCAAGATCATCGCCCCGGAGCTGTACGTGGCGGTGGGCATCTCCGGTGCGATCCAGCACCTGACCGGCATCAAGGACGCCGGCACCATCGTGGCCATCAACAAGGACCCGGAGGCGCCGATCTTCGAGGTGGCCGACATCGGCCTGGTGGGCGACCTGTTCACCATCCTGCCGGAGCTGGAAGCGGCGCTGTAAGCGGCCCGCTCCAGGCACGACCCCAGAAAAACCCGGCGCAATGCGCCGGGTTTTTCTTTGCCCGCCGCATCTGCTGCCGGCGCACCGGCCCGGTGCAGCGCCTCCCTTCCAGCCGGCACTGTATTTGTGCATTCAGGCCAAGGATGGCAAAGTTCCCGGCCAAACCCGCTTCCCGGAGGTCCTGGGAGGGTTCGCGTGCGAGCCCGTTTCATCGCTGATGAAGACGCCAGCCCTGCGACACGCCCTGCACTACGTCCCCAGCTGGGGCACCCTGACCGCTGCGGCCGGCACGACCGCGCTCCTGTTCCGCTTCAGTGACCACTACCGGTCCCAGGACCTGCTCTGGCTGGCCCTGGCCTGCCTGTGCGAGCTGCTGGCGCTGGAGCTGCTCACCCGCACCGCCCTGGGCCTGCGCCTGCGCCCGCTGCGGCCCTTGGCCGCGCTGCTGCCGCTGGCCCTGGGCGCGCTGTACGTGGCCCAGCTGTATTCGGCCTGGCTGACCGGCGGCTTCCTGCCCCCGATCGCCTTCGCCAACACCGAGACCGCCGGCCTGATCAGCTTCCGCGGCGCCTATGTCTCGCTGGGCGGGTTCTGCGCGGCTTTCGTCGCCTGGGCGCTCTGGCGCATCCCCAGGCCCTCGCGCACCCCGGCCTGGATCCTGCCCGTGGGCCTGGCCCTGCTGGCCGGTCCTTACTGGCTGCTGGTGCGCGACCAGCCGCTGTCGCGCGGCATCGTGGTCGAGCGCGGCGAGGCCCCGCTGTCCTCCTTCGCCCACTCCTACCGGAAGTTCAGGAGCCTCAACCACGCGGTGCTGCTGGACTCGGCCCAGGCCAGCGCCATGCGCGCCCGCTTCCGCCGCCAGACCACCTACCAGGTCGGGTTCCCGGAGGAGCTGCGCCAGGGCATGCCGCGCCGGCCCAATGTCATCGTGATCTTCGCCGAGGGCATGTCGGCACGCTGGATCAATGCCTATGGCGGCATCAACCCGGAGCTCTCGCCGAACCTGGACCAGCTGGCCGGACGCTCGCTGGTATTCCGCAACTACTTCAACCATACCGCCGCCACCTACCGGGGCCTGCGCGGCCAGCTCACCTCCGGCCACCAGGAGCTGGGGGGGTACAACGAGGCCGGCAACGGCATTGGCCAGCGCGACGTCAGCGTCGATGTCCCCGCCGCCTCGCGGATCAGCCTGGCCGAGATCCTGCGCGCCCATGACTACGAGAGCCTGTTCTTCCTCTCCCAGGAGGGCTATCTCAACCGGATGCTGCAGACCCTGGGCTTCGACCGGGTGCTGGGCCGGGACTACCTCTACAGGACCCATCTGGAGGGCAAGCCCGGGGTGACCCACCTGCCGGCCTACCTGTCCGACGCCCACCTGTTCCAGGCCATGCTCGACGAGCTGGAGTCCCGCCGCGCCGAGCAGCCGTTCTTCGCCGCCGCCTACAACTTCGAGACCCATGCCTTCCTCGACGGCAGCCTCAAGTACGGCGACGGCAGCAACGAGATGCTCAACCGCTTCCACAGCTTCGACCGCGACGTGGGCGCGTTCCTGGAAAGGTTCCAGGCCAGCCCGCTGCACGAGAACACGGTGCTGGTGTTCACCAGCGACCACTCCACCCTGCCCGACCCGCATGCCAGCCGCGCCGATCCGGCCACCCCGGCGCACTTCGTCGACACCATCCCGTTGATGATCTACTGGAAGGGCGTGCAGCCGCGCACCATCGACGTGCAGGGCAAGAATTCGCTGGATTTCGCCCCCTCCCTGCTCGGCCTGCTGGGCGTCGGCCAGAAGGTGCACAACCTGTTCCTGGGCTGCTCCTTCTTCGAGGAATGCGGCCTGGACCGGATCTCCAACATCGGCAGCGAGTACTACCTGACCGAGGGCGGCCGGGTCTACACCGAGGCCGAGGTGCCGCCCGAGCGGGGCCCGGCCTTCCTCCAGGGCAAGGAGGCGGTGGAGGGTTTCAAGGCCCTGGACCTGGTGATCGACACCCTGGAATAGCCGGCGGCATCGCCGCCAGCCAAGGGTGGCACAGGCTCCCGGGCCACCTGCCCGTATAATCGCCCCCCACCCAGGACGGCCACCCCCGAATGCTGGACTCCCTCCAACGAGCCGGTGAGCCCACGGCAGGCCCGGCGCTGTGCGTCGACCTCGACGGCACCCTGCTCAATTCGGACCTGCTCTACGAATCGCTCCTGGCCCTGCTGGCGCGCAACCCGCTGTACCTGTTCCTGCTGCCGCTGTGGCTGCTGCGCGGCAAGGCCGCGCTCAAGCGCGAGATCGCCTCGCGGGTGGAGCTGGACCCGGCGACCCTGCCCTACAACCCGCAGGTCGTGCAGCTGCTGGAATCCACCACCCAGCGCCCACGGGTGCTGTGCACCGCCTCCGACCAGGCCCTGGCCGAGGCCATCGCCGGCCACCTGGGCCTGTTCGAGCAGGTGCTGGCCAGCGACGGCCGGCGCAACCTCTCGGGCACGCGCAAGGCCGAGGCCCTGGTCCAGGCCTTTGGCGAACGCGGCTTCGACTACATGGGCAATGGCCGGGTGGACCTGGCGGTCTGGGCCCGCGCCGCCGGCGCCTGGGTGGTCAATGCCGGCACCGGCCTGGCCCGCGCCGCCGCCGCCCGCACCACGCTCCACGGCCACTGGCCGGCGCCGCCACGGGCGCGCGCCTGGCTCAAGGCCCTGCGCCTGCACCAGTGGCTGAAGAACCTGCTGGTGTTCCTGCCGCTGCTGATGTCGCACCGCTTCATGGAGCCGGCGGCGGTGCTGCACGCCTGCATCGCCCTGCTGGCCTTCAGCCTGTGCGCCTCGGGCGTGTACCTGCTCAACGACCTGCTCGACCTGGCCCCGGACCGGGCGCACACGAGCAAGCGCAACCGGCCATTCGCCGCCGGCCGCCTGCCGCTGCTGCACGGCCTGCTGGCCGCACCGGCGCTGGCCGCCGCCGGCCTGGCCCTGTCGCTGGCCTGCGGCCCGCGCTTCACCGCGGTGCTGCTGATGTACTACGCGGTGACCCTGGCCTATTCGCTGAAGATCAAGCGCCTGGTGATGATCGACGTGGTCACCCTGGCCGGGCTGTACACCACCCGCATCATCGGCGGCGCGGTGGCCATCGGCAGCGCGCTGTCGTTCTGGCTGCTGTCCTTCAGCATGTTCATCTTCCTCTCCCTGGCCCTGCTCAAGCGCTATACCGAGCTGCAGGCGGTGCTGGCCAGCGGCCGCGCCCAGGCCAGCGGGCGCGGCTACCAGACCGAGGACCTGCCGCTGCTGCAGGCGCTGGGCGGGGCCGCCGGCTACATCGCGGTGCTGGTGATGGCGCTGTACATCAACAGCCCCGACAGCATCGCCCTGTACCGCCAGCCCAAGCTGCTGTGGCTGATCTGCCCGGTGGTCCTGTACTGGATCAGCCGCGCCTGGATGATCGCCCACCGCGGGCGCATGCACGACGATCCGGTGGTGTTCGCGGCCACCGACCGGGTCAGCCAGGCCTCGGTGGCGCTGTGCGCCGCGTTCCTGCTGGCGGCGATCTGATGGCAGCCACGGCCGCATCCTGGGGCAGGTATCCGCGCGCGGAGCACCGCCAGCTGCTGCCGCTGTACAGCCGCAGCGCGCCGCTGCCGGCCTTCGAGGGCACGGCCCTGCCGCATGGCAATGGCCGCAGCTATGGCGACAGCTGCCTCAACCCCGGCGGCACCCTGCTGCAGACCAGGCCGCTGGACCGCTTCATCGCCTTCGACCCGGCCAGCGGCCTGCTCGAGTGCGAGCCCGGGGTGACCCTGGGCGAGATCATCGACCTGGTCCTGCCGCAGGGCTGGTTCCTGCCGGTGACCCCCGGCACCCGCTTCGCCACCGTCGGCGGGGCCATCGCCAACGACGTGCATGGCAAGAACCACCACCGCCTGGGCAGCTTCGGCCACCACGTCCGCCAGTTCGAGCTGCTGCGCAGCGACGGCAGCCGGCGCATCTGCGCCCCGGGCGACGACTGGTTCGCCGCCACCGTCGGCGGCCTGGGCCTGACCGGACTGGTCACCCGCGCCACCCTGCAGCTGCGCCGGGTGCCCGGCCCGGCGCTGGAAAGCGAGAACATCCGCTTCGGCACCCTGGACGAGTTCTTCGCCCTGTCGCGCGAGTCGGCGGCCAGCCACGAATACAGCGTGGCCTGGATCGACTGCCTGGCGCGCGGCCGCAACCTCGGCCGCGGGCATTTCTCCCGCGCCAACCACGCCGCCCAGCTGCCGGGCGAGCGCCCGCCGGCGCCGCGCCGGCAGCTGTCCATGCCGCTGACCCCGCCACTGTCCCTGGTCAACGGCCTGAGCCTGCGCCTGTTCAACGCCGCCTATTACTGGCGCCAGCCGGCGCGCCACAAGCGCAGCGCCTGCCACCTGCTGCCGTTCTTCTACCCGCTGGACGGGATTGGCCAGTGGAACCGGATGTATGGCCCGCGCGGCTTCCTCCAGTACCAGTGCGTGCTGCCGCCGGCCGAGGCCGGCGCCGGGGTGGCCGCGCTGCTGGCCGAGATCGCCCGCGCCGGCACCGGCTCGTTCCTGGCCGTGCTCAAGGAGTTCGGCGGGCAGCCCTCGCCCGGCATGCTCTCCTTCCCGCGCCCGGGCACCACCCTGGCCCTGGACTTCC
>Ga0207415_1001067_pt1 | contig 15289 bp, 13 predicted proteins | sample Passage237A_FD_187369 | JGI IMG/M metagenome (GOLD analysis project Ga0207415, IMG submission 187369) | Cellulose adapted compost microbial communities from Newby Island Compost Facility, Milpitas, CA, USA - Passage2 37A (SPAdes) (version 3) ...
TTGCCGCTGTCCGAATAGCCCAACATCACCATCTGCACGTTGCCGCGCGCGGCCAGGTGCTGGCGGTAGACCGGGTCGGCCAGCAGGTCGCGCAGGGTGTCCGGGCCATGGCGCAGGTCGTCCACGGTCTCGAACAGCGGGGCGATGTCCAGCGGCACCTGGCCGGTTTCGTCCACCAGCCCGCCGCGGCGGGCCAGGGCCAGCACGGTGAGCACGTCGGCGCGGCTGCGCGCCATGGAGATGATGTAGGCGCCCAGGGCCTCGGTGCCGTGGCGGCGGCGGGCGTCGCCCAGGGCCTGGAATACCGCGTCCAGGCGCTGGTTGGTGGCCTCGTCGGTGGCCGGCAGGCGCTGCTGGCCGCCGGCATAGGGCCCGAGCAGGGCGGCCTGCTCGGCGGCCGGGCGCGACTCCCACTGCTCGTCGCCCAGCGCGGCGGCCACCGCGCGGGCATGCACGCTCGATTCCTGGCGCACGTCCAGGCGGGCCAGGTGGAAGCCGAAGGTGCGCAGGCGCCAGACCAGGCGCCGGACCTGGAACCAGCCGGCGTGGATGCCGCGGTTGTGCTCCAGGCTCTGCCGGATCAGGTCCACGTCGCCGGCGAACTCCTCCGGCGAATCATAGCCCTCGCTGCGGTCCTCCAGGGTGGCCTGCAGGCGCGCGCGCATCAGGTCCAGCAGCAGGCGGTAGGGCATGTCGCCATGGCGCGGACGCGCGGCGGCGGCGGCGGCCGGCAGCAGGGCGCGGTACTGCTCCACCCGCGCCAGCACCTCCGGGTCCACCGCGACCACGCCGGTGCTCTGGGTCAGCAGCTTGGTCAGTTGCTGAAGCTCGTTGAGGTACTTGCCGAGGATGGCCCGGCGCTGCGCGTCCAGGGTCGCGCGGATGGTGTTGGCATCCACGTTGGGGTTGCCGTCCATGTCCCCGCCCACCCAGGTGCCGAAGCGCACCAGCCGGGGCAGCTCGGTGGCGATGCCGAAGGTCTCGCCGATGGCGTGCTCCAGGGTCTCGTAGAACACCGGCATGACCCGGTACAGGACCTCGGTCAGGTAGAAGCCCACGTGTTCGCGCTCGTCCTCCACGCCCGGGCGCACCGGCGAGGAATCGGCGGTCTGCCAGGCCGAGGTGAGCGCGGTGCGGAAGCGGGCCATGTCCGCGGCGCGCTCGCCGGGGGTGCGGGCGCCGTCGAGGTCGTCGACCAGGGCCGCGACCATGATCTGCTCCTTCTCCAGCAGGGCACGGCGCAGGGCCTCGGTGGGATGGGCGGTGAACACCGGCTCGATGTCGATCTTCTCCAGCCACTGGCCCAGCTCGGCCGGCTCCACGCCCTTGTCCTTGAGCCTGCGCAGGGCGTGGTCCAGGCTCTCCGGCTGGGGCACGCCGGTGCCGGCGCGCTGGTAGTCGCGGCGGCGGCGGATGCGGTGCACGCGCTCGGCGATGTTGACCACCTGGAAATAGGTGCTGAAGGCCCGCACCAGCTGCTCGGCGTGGGCCGGCGACAGGCCGTCCAGCAGCGCGGTCAGTTCCTCCATGGAGCCACCGTTCTGGCGCCGGGCGATGGCGGTGGTGCGCACTTTCTCCACCTCGGCGAGGAAGGCCGGCGACACCTGTTCGGCCAGCATCTCGCCCACCAGCGCGCCAAGCCGACGCACATCGTCGCGCAGGGGCAGGTCCGGGGCAGCGAATTCCAGGTTGCGGGGGGCGTTCATCGAGGAGGACTACTCGGCAGGCGGAAACGGGTGAACACCCGACTTTAGCCCCGCCTTGTGCGCCGCCGCAAAAGTTTCAGCTGTTATCTCACCCCCGCAGCAGAACCATCTGCCGTCACCCCGCCCTTCCGGTACGGGATGCTGCGGTACTGGTACTTACCGCACGGAGCGCTTTCCGCCCGCGGGCGCGGCCCCCCGGCGGTTCATCCCTCGATCCGGATGGGCCGATATAATCGCCCGGCCCATCGAGGGGCGCTGCGACCCAGGACCCGGAACCCACCCCGCCGCCAGCGGCGCGGGGCGTCTGCCGGCCGGGCCAGGCTCGATGCGGCCTCCCCTGCAACAACGGCGCCCGGATCAGGCGAGCCCAGGCTCGCCCCCGCACCGGAGCACATGCAATGAATGCCGTCACCCAGACTTCCACCCCCGCGCGCGACTACAAGGTCGCCGACATCGGCCTGGCCGACTGGGGCCGCAAGGAAATCGACATCGCCGAGCACGAGATGCCGGGCCTGATGTCGATCCGCCACAAGTACGCCGCCGCCCAGCCGCTCAAGGGCGTGCGCGTGACCGGCTCGCTGCACATGACCATCCAGACCGCGGTCCTGATCGAGACCCTGAAGGACGTGGGCGCCGACGTGCGCTGGGCCTCGTGCAACATCTTCTCCACCCAGGACCACGCCGCCGCTGCCATCGCCGCCACCGGCACCCCGGTGTTCGCCTGGAAGGGCGAGACCCTGGAGGAATACTGGGACTGCACCCTGGACGCGCTGACCTTCACCCTGCCCGACGGCACCCTGGCCGGCCCGCAGCTGGTGGTGGACGACGGCGGCGACGTCACCCTGCTGATCCACAAGGGCTACGAGCTGGAGCAGGGCGATGACAGCTGGGTCAACTCGCCCTCCTCCTCGCACGAGGAGCAGGTGATCAAGAACCTGCTCAAGCGCGTGGCGAAGGAGCGCCCGGGCTACTGGACCCGCGTGGTCGCCGACTGGAAGGGCGTGTCCGAGGAGACCACCACCGGCGTGCACCGCCTCTACCAGCTGGCCGAGGCCGGCAAGCTGCTGGTGCCGGCGATCAACGTCAACGACTCGGTCACCAAGAGCAAGTTCGACAACCTGTACGGCTGCCGCGAGTCGCTGGCCGACGGCCTCAAGCGCGCCATGGACGTGATGCTGGCCGGCAAGGTCGCGGTGGTGTGCGGCTACGGCGACGTGGGCAAGGGCTCGGCGCACTCGCTGCGCGCCTACGGCGCGCGGGTGATCGTCACCGAGATCGACCCGATCTGCGCGCTGCAGGCGGCGATGGAGGGCTTCGAGGTCGCCACCGTCGAGGACACCCTGGGCAAGGCCGACATCTACGTCACCACCACCGGCAACCGCGACATCATCACCCTGGAGCACATGCAGGCGATGAAGGACCAGGCCATCGTCTGCAACATCGGCCACTTCGACAACGAGATCCAGGTCGACCGCCTGAACAACTCCGGCGCCACCCGCCTGAACATCAAGCCGCAGGTGGACAAGTACACCTTCCCCTCGGGCAACAGCATCTTCCTGCTGGCCGAAGGCCGCCTGGTGAACCTGGGCTGCGCCACCGGGCATCCGAGCTTCGTGATGTCCAACAGCTTCTCCAACCAGACCCTGGCCCAGATCGACCTGTGGCAGAACAAGGACGTGTACGAGAAGACCGTCTACCGCCTGCCCAAGAAGCTGGACGAGGAGGTGGCGCGCCTGCACCTGGAGAAGATCGGGGTGAAGCTGACCAAGCTTACCCAGGCCCAGGCCGACTACCTGGGCGTGCCGGTGGACGGGCCGTTCAAGCCCGAGCACTACCGCTACTGATCGCCCCGGCGATCGCATCCGGAACGGGCGCCTTGCGGCGCCCGTTTCCGTCTGGGCCCCGACCGCTGCCCGGCCCGGCGCGCCGCAAGCGGCTGGAAGCGCCGCAGCAAAGGTCCGGCAGCCAGCCCGGCCTAGACCATCTGCTCGGCGCTGGCCTGGGCCACTTCACCGACCGGATGCGAGGTCTTGAGCACGATCGAACGCAGCGCCTCGTTGACCGCCGACAGCGGCACCTGGTCGCCCAGGCGGCGGAAGGTATCGCGGCTGTCATAGCCGGAACCGTCCCGGGGATAGGCCTCGTACATGGCCAGCAGCTCCTGGCAGGCCTGCAGCAGGGCGCGCTGGCTGCCGGAGGCCAGCGCCCGGCCGATGCGGTCGAAGGTATGCAGGCAGTCGGACAGCCACAGCAGGTCATAGCGCGCCTTGCTGTGTTCGGCGCCGTAATGGCCGCGGGTGTAGGCACTGTAGTCGCGGATGGTGGTCGCCACCCGGGCCACGTGCTCGAACAGGGTGCCGATCTCCCCGGAGATGTCCAGGCTGTCGATCATCAGCATCGGGATCGGACGTTCCGGCGGGGTCTCCTCCTGGTCGTCCAGGGTGCGCTGGAGCTCCAGGTACTGGTGCTCCAGCGCCTCCAGGCGGGCGGCCAGGGTGGCGGCCTTGTCCTCGGCGCGACGGTAGGCGGCGCGGTAGCGGGCGATATGCTCGCGCGAGGTGGCATGCTCCTCCCGCTCCAGGCGCAGGGCACGGCCCCAGATCGCCGAGAGGATGGTGGTGAAGACGGCCCAGGCCGCCAGCACCGTCATCAGGATGATTGCAAAACTGCCCATTGGGAGACCTTCACCGCGCGCACGCTGCCAAGCCGGGGCCGGATGGCCCCACAGACGTTTGCGGCTGCAGCCCGGTGGACTTGAGCCGGGCCAGGTGAAGGCCCGGGTGCCGGGCCCCCGGCGGGCCTGCCGCCGGGCGGGAGCTGCGGGCGCCAGGGGCCGCCCGCGGCCCGGGCAGGCGCGGCCTCAGCCGCGCCAGTTGGCGTTGTGCTCCCAGAACTCCACCGCCTTGCGGTAGGCCACCGGGTCCAGCGGCACGCCCGAACCGCCCTGCTCCACCCCCAGGGCGTTGCGCATCATGGTGATGGGCGCCATCGGGATCTCTTCCGGGGTGGCGGTGTACAGGCAGCCGACCACGCCCCAGTCGGCCGGGATCGGGGTGCCCTCCTTCTCCAGCTGCTCGCGGCTGTAGAGGATCACCAGCAGGTAGTTGGCCACCGGCGGCTCGACCCCCTCGAACCAGCGCACCAGCACCGGCAGCTCCTGGCGGTTGCGGGCCTCGTAGGCGCTGCGCAGCAGGTGCCGGTTCTGGTCGGTGATCGGCACGGTCAGGCAGCGGGTCGAGGTCCAGTTGCGGTAGACGTACAGCTTGCAAAAGGGGGCGTAGCCGTCGAGCACCTGCAGCGGCGGGTGCGCGTTGAGGTAGGCCTCGAACTCCTCGGCGGTGATGTCCTGGATGGTGTTGGCCCGGCGCTGGCGCGGGAACAGGCGGGCGCGGGCGAAATCGGTCAGGTGGATCGACATGGTCCGGGAAGGGCGGCGGGGAGCGCGAGTGTAGCGGCCCGGGGCCGGCGCCGCTGCCCCCGATCTTCTATTTCATCGCGATAAAGAGATATTATTGCCGGCGACCCCGCCAGCCGGCCGCACCGATGAGCACCGTCAGCTTCGAGTTCTATCCGCCCAAGACCGAGGAACAGCGCCAGCAGCTGGACCGCGCCGCGGCCAGGCTCAAGGCCCACGCCCCCGAATACGTGTCCTGCACCTTCGGCGCCGGCGGCTCGACCCTGAGCTATACCTTCGAGACCGTACGCCACCTCAACCAGGTCCACGGTTTCGAGGCGGCCCCGCACCTGTCCTGCGTGGGCGGCAGCCGCCAGCAGATCCGCGAGCTGCTGCAGCAGTACCGCGATCTGGGCTGCCGCCGGATCGTGGCCCTGCGTGGCGACCTGCCTTCGGGCATGGGCCACCCCGGCGACCTGCGCTACGCGGCCGAGCTGGTGGAGCTGATCCGGGCCGAGCATGGCGACCATTTCCGCATCGAGGTGGCGGCCTACCCGGAGACCCACCCGGAGGCCGAGGACGCGCAGGCGGACCTGCGCCACTTCGCGGCCAAGGTCAAGGCCGGCGCCGACGCCGCCATCACCCAGTACTTCTACAACGCCGACGCCTATTTCCGTTTCGTCGACGACGTGCGCCGGCTGGGCGTGGACATCCCGGTGATCCCCGGGATCATGCCGATCTCCAACTTCTCCCAGCTGCGGCGCTTCTCCGAGGCCTGCGGCGCGGAGATCCCGCGCTGGATGGCCCGTCGCCTGCAGGCCTTTGGCGACGACGTGGCCGCGGTGCGCGAATTTGGCGCCGACGTGGTTGCCGACCTGTGCCGCAGGCTGCTGCAGGGCGGCGCGCCAGCGCTGCACTTCTACACCCTCAACCTCGCCCGCCCGACCGAGGCGGTACTGCAGCGCCTGGCCTGAGCCGCCGGCCGTGGCGCGGCTTGCCCTGGCGCGCCCGCCGGCCCAGGCTGCAGCCATGCCCCGTGCCCTCGCCCTGCTGCTCGCCTGCCTGCTGGCCGCCCCGCCCGCCGCCGCCCAGGGCCCGGTGCGCCGCTGCATGGGCCCGGACGGCCGTCCGGTGTTCACCGACCATCGCTGCGAGGACCTGGGCGCGGTGGAACGGGTGCGCGGCGCGCGCCCGGCCGGCAACAGCCTGGACCCGGGGCCGCGCCTGTACAGCCGCGGCTGCCCGCGCACCCTCAGCGCCCTGGTCGGGGAACTGGGCGCGGCGATCCAGTCCGGCGACGTCAACCGGCTCTCGGCCATCTACAACTGGGCCGGCACCTCCAATGCCTCGGCCCGGCGCATCCTCGACCGCCTGGAGGCGATCGTGGCCCGGCCGCTGGTGGACATCGCCCCGGTGATGCCGGCCGAGCCCGAGCCGCTGGCGGCAGTGCCCGCGGCGGCCGGCAGCCAGGACCTGGCAGCCACCCCGCCTGCCGTGGAAGCCTGGATGCCCAGCTGGCGGCTGCAGCCGGCCCGCCCCGGTGGCGGCCAGACGGCAGACGCCGGCGGGGACACGCCCGCGGCCGACGCGGCCCCGCCACCGCCGCCGCCGCGGCGGCCACGCCCGGTCGGCCTGCGGGTGGAACAGACCCTGGCCAATGGCAGCACCCCCTCGCGCACCGTGTTCGGCCTGCGCCGCAGCTACGGCTGCTTCTGGCTGGCGCTGGACTAGCTAGCTAGCGCCAGAGCCGGCGGATGGGCTCGATCGGGAAACGGCAGCCGCTGGCGCGGACCTCGCCGATGATGGCGTAGGCAGGATCCTGCGGATCGCGTGGCGCCGGCACCGCCCGCGCCATGCCCTCGATGCTCACCACCGAGCGCAGCTCGGGCAGGTTGGCATTGCCGGTACGTGCCACCACCACCGCGATCTCGCCGCTGGCCAGGCGCACGAAGCTGCCCGGCGGATAGATCCCCACCGCCTTGACCAGGACCTGGGCCAGCTCCGGGTCCACCAGGCGGCCTCGCTCCTGGAACAGGGTGCGCATGGCCTGGCGCGCTTCCAGCGCCTCGCGGTAGACCCGCGGCCGGATCATGGCCGAGTAGATGTCGGCCAGGACCAGGATCCGCAGCGGGCGGCTGAGCTGCCCGCCGCTCAGCCCCGCCGGGTAGCCGCTGCCGTCGATGCGCTCGTGGTGGTACAGGACCAGGTCCAGCCAACCCGGATCATCGATCCCGGCCCGGCGCAGCATGTCCACCGCCAGCTGCGGATGGGCCTGCATCCGCGCCTGCTGCTCCGGGTTCAGCTCGCCGGCATGGGCGGAGAACTCGTCGCGCAGCCCGTGCATGCCCATGTCGTAGGTCAGCGCCGCCAGCCGGATCCTCTGGCGATCCTCCAGCGGCACCTGCAGGCGGGCGCTCAGCAGCTCGGCCAGCACGCACACGTGCAGCATGCGGGTGGCGGCGCTGTCGTGCTCGCAGCCGAGCTGGAAGGCGGCCAGCAGCGCGTCCTGGTCGGCCTCGAAGCAGGCGACCAGGCGTGAGGCCAGGCTGTGCAGGGCCTCGGCATGGCCGCTGCCGCGGCCGTGGACCAGGGTTTCGTGGATCCCCGCCAGCTCCAGGCTCAGGGCGTCCAGCCTGGCGAACACGGTTTGCGGCGGGCGCACCCGTCCCTCGCGGGCACGCGGCCCGCCCCCGGGCGTGTCCGGCACGCGGTAACCGCGCTCCAGCAGGCGCTCGACGAGCGCCTCGCTGGTGATCGCCATCCCCTTGGACAACAGCTTCTTGCCGTTGGCGTCGTAGACATCGAACCGGGCTTCCATTCCCACCTGAACGTCCATGCGGTTCAGTGGTACCAGGTCCATCCATCCCCCCCGAACGGATTCACCCTGTCCGGGGTATCGGGCGGCGGCGGGCGGAACTTGAACTCAGGCCCGGGCCGGGGCGTCCCCGTCGCCGGCTTCCTGGCCCTCGGCCGGGGCCAGGTACAGGGTCGCGACCACCCCCTGACGGCCGTCCTGGCGCGGCCGCACCTTCACGTCCCAGCCGTACAGCTCGCACAGCCTGCCGACGATGGACAGGCCGATGCCGGCGCCCTGCGAGGCCCCGGCATGGGTGCCGCGGTAGCCGCGCTGGAACAGGCGCGCGGCGTCCTCCTCGCTCAGGCCCGGGCCGGTGTCGATGACCTCGACCGAGCCCGGCTGCAGGCGCACCACCACCTCGCCCTGCGGGGTGTACTTGACCGCGTTGCCGACCAGGTTGCCCAGGGCCACCGACAGCGCCGCCTCCGGCGCGTCCACCACCAGGCCGGTATCGCCTTCCAGGCGCAGTTCCAGCGGCTTGCCGCCGAGCTGGGCGCGGTGCGACTCCAGCAGCTGCTCGGCCACCCGCGCCACCTCGCTGCGGCCCTGGCCGCGCTCGTTGCGCGAGAGCAGCAGCAACGAGCCGATCAGGTCCGAGCACTGCTGCTCGGCGCGCTGGATGCGCAGCAGGCGGGCGCGGGTGCGTTCGTCCAGGTCCGGGCGCGAGAGCAGCAGCTCCACCGCGCCCTTGATCACCGCCAGCGGGGTGCGCAGCTCGTGGCTGACGTCGGCGTTGAACTCGCGGTCGCGGCGCACGACCTCGGTCAGGCGGCTGGAATAGTCGTCCAGGGCTTCGGCCAGCTGGCCGACCTCGTCCTCGGGGAAGTGCGGGGCCAGCGGCTGCGGCTGGCTGCTGCCGCGGTAGGCGCGCAGGCGCGAGGCCAGGTCGGTCACCGGGCGCATCACCCGCGAGGCCGACCACCAGCCGATCAGCAGCGACAGGGCGCTGAACAGCAGGATCGAGGCGAACAGCGCGCGCTTGAGCTGGGCCTCGCCGCGCAGGCTCTGGGTCATGTCGTAGGCGAGGAAGAACCACTCGTCCGGGGTCTTGCGCACCGCCAGCTTGTAGGCGAAGGGCTCGCCGTTCTCGTCCTCGCCGACGATGTTGTGGTTGCCGTTGGGAAGCTCGTACCACTCCGGCTGCATCGCCCGCAGCTGCTCGAAGTCGGCGCGCTTGACCACCCGCCCGCGCATCTGCTGCACCGGCAGGTCGGGATTGCGGCTGGGGTCGATGTAGTAGCGCCGGGCGTACTCGTCGACGTTCTTGTTCATCACATCCTCGACCAGCTGGCTTTCCACGCGCTGGCGCGCGTAGTCGGTGAGGAAGGCGAACAGGGCGGTCAGCCCGGTGCCGAGCAGCAGGAAGGACAGGATGATGCGGGTGCGCAGCCGGCGGCGGAACCGCCGGGTCCGGCGCGGTGCCTGGCCGTCAGTTGCCGCCATCGGGAGCGGCGATGCGGTAGCCGATGCCGTGGCGGGTCTGGATGTAGGGCACCGGGAACGGCTTGTCCACCACCGCGCGCAGGCCATGGATGTGCACGCGCAGGGAGTCCGAGTCGGGCAGTTCCTCACCCCAGACCCGGGTCTCCAGCTCCTGTCGGGTGACCACCGCCGGCGAGGCCTCCATCAGTGCCTGCAGGATCTTCAGCGCGGTCGGGTTGAGCTGCAGCAGGCGGCCCTCGCGGCGCACCTCCAGGGTGTCCAGGTTGTATTCCAGGTCGCCGACGTTGAGCACCCTCGTCTGCACGCCCTTGCCGCGGCGGGACAGGGCATTGAGCCGGACCTCGACCTCCTGCAGGGCGAAGGGCTTGATCAGGTAGTCGTCGGCGCCGGAATCGAACCCGGCCAGCTTGTTCTCCAGGCTGTCGCGGGCGGTCAGCATCAGCACCGGGGTCTGCTTGCGCGCCTCGTTGCGCAGCTTGCGGCAGACCTCGATCCCGTCCAGGCCCGGCAGGTTGAGGTCGAGCACGATGGCGTCGAAGTCGTGGACCACGGCCAGGTGCAGGCCGGTGACGCCATCGGCGGCGAAGTCGACCGTATGCCCGCGGTCCTCGAGGTAGTCGCCAAGGTTGGCGGCGATGTCGCTGTTGTCTTCGATGACGAGGATTCGCACGTCGCTGATGTCCTGTATAGGGGTGGCATGGCACCCGTCGCCGGGTTGAGACCACGCGACAGGCGGAAGATTCCGGGCGCCGCGCCACCGATTCTGGAAGGCGTCAGCGGCGCCGGCAATCCACCGCCGGAAAGAAAAAAGGCCCAAGCGGTCGCCCCGCCTGGGCCCAAGTATTGCCCCGATTACCGTATCTCTTCGACATCCGGCGGCATGGCCTTCGCCGGCTGACGACGGGAGCTGCGGTCGAGCCAGACTAGCCCCGAAGCACTTAAAGAGGTGTTAAGGATGCGTAAGCCGGGCGCAGGGCCGGACGCCCGTATTCATTCTTAAGTAATTGATTTTATTGAGGGCGCCCGGGCGGCAATATGCTCGATGACCGCGCCGGCCACGTCCATCTGGCAGGCCGACTCGATCCCCTCCAGGCCCGGGGTGGAATTGACCTCCAGCACCAGCGGGCCGCGCCCGGAGCGGACCAGGTCCACCCCCGCCACCTCCAGGCCCAGGGCCCGGGCCGAACGCACCGCCACCGCCTGTTCCTCCTCCGAGGCCTGGGCCGGGGAGGCCTCGCCGCCGCGGTGCAGGTTGGAGCGGAACTCCCCTTCCGGGGCCTGGCGGCGCATGGCCGCCACCACCCGCTCGCCGACCACGAAGCAGCGCAGGTCGGCCCCGCCGGCCTCGGCCACGAACTCCTGGACCAGGAAGTTGGCGTACAGGCCACGCAGGGCCTCGACCACTGCCTTGGAGGCGGAGGGCTTCTCGGTCAGCATCACCCCCGCGCCCTGGGTGCCCTCGTTGAGCTTGACCACGTGCGGCGGCGGTCCCAGCAGGGAAAGCAGGTCGTCGGTATCGTCCGGGCTGTCGCCGAACACCGTGGTCGGCAGGCCGATGCCCTGCGCCGCCAGCAGCTGGTGGCTGCGCAGCTTGTCGCGCGCGCGCAGGATCGCGTCGGAGGGGTTGGGGCTGTACACCCCCATCAGCTCGAACTGGCGCAGCACCGCGGTGGCGTAGCGGGTGACCGAGGTGCCGATCCGCGGGATCACCGCGTCATAGCCGGACACCGGCCGGCCCTTGTAGCGCATGGCGAAGCCGCCAGGGGCGATGCGCATGTAGCAGCGCAGCGGGTCCAGCACCCGCACGCTGTGCCCGCGCGCGCGCGCCGCTTCCACCAGGCGCCGGGTCGAGTACAGCGATGCGTTGCGGGAAAGGATCGCCAGCTTCATCGGTCTGACCATGGCGCCGGGGCCTGGAATGCAAAACGCCGCGGGATGCGCGGCGTCTTGCGGGATCTGGAGCGGGTGATGGGAATCGAACCCACGTTAGCAGCTTGGGAAGCTGCAGTTCTACCATTGAACTACACCCGCCTGGGACGGGAAGTCTATGCGCGCACGCCGCCCCGGCGCAACGTCACGACTTCCCGCCCGCCGGCCGGGGTTCAGAACTTGCCGCCCAGGCTCATGAACAGGGCACGGTCGGCCGCGCCGGTGCGCTCGACGCTGCCGCGCAGGCCCAGGTCGGCCTGCAGCCCGAACAGGCCAAAACGCGCGCCCAGGACCACGGTGCCGTAGTCGGTGTCGGTGCCCAGGCCCGGGACCGCGTACTCCACGTCCAGGGTCTGCAGGCGGGCGAAGGCCTGCGCCGCCGGATCCTTGAACTCGTGGTCCCAGGTGGCACGGACGTAGGGCAGCAGGGCCCCGGCCTGGTAGCTGGCCTCCCAGCCGATGCTGCCCAGCAGCGAATCCAGCTCCTGGTCCGGGTAGGCCAGGGCGCTGGAGGACAGGTTGCCTTCCTTCCAGCCGTCCAGGCTCACCTGCTGCCAGAGCAGGCTGGCCACCGGGCCGTGGTGGAAGGCACCGTCGCCGAAGCGGTAGCCGGCGGCCAGGCCCAGGGCCAGGTTGTCGCCGTCGGCCGAGCCGGAGTGCACGCGCAGCGCCTGGCCCATCCGCACCTCACGGTCGATGTCGGCGTCGATCCGGGTGTAGCTGGCCTGGGCGTTCACCCAGGCGCGCTGGCCGTACCAGCCCAGGAAGCCGCCCAGGGTGGACTCGTTCTGCTTGAAGCCGCCGGCGTCGTGGCCGAAGTCGGCGTCCATGCGGCCGTGGCCCAGGTAGCCGCCGGCCACCAGGCCCTGGCCATTGCTCCAGTCCAGGCCGACCAGGCCGGCCGGGGCGACGCCTTCGTACAGGTCGCCATGGCTGTAGCGCTGGTGCTCCACGCCCAGCCCGCCCCACCAGCGCAGGCCGGCGGCCTGCGGCCGTTCCTGCACGTGGCCGGCGACCTGGTCGGCGCGGGTGCGGCCGCTGACGCTGGAGGCGTGCGGCAGCACCGCGGCCAGGCGCGGGCCCTCGAGCACGGAGATGGCGTAGTGGCCCAGGACCTCGTGGGCGGCGCCGGAGGGATGCACGCCATCGGCGAACAGGTAGTTGCTGGCCGCGTCGGGGCTGATGTAGCTGGCCGGGGTGCAGGTCAGCGAGCTGCTGCCCGCCGGCTGGCAGGCGGTGCCGGTGACATTGGTGAGGCCGTAGGTGGGGGGGCTGGCCACCACCTCGCGCAGCATGTTGTAGGTATCCAGCGGGATCACCCGGTAGCCGGCCTGGGCCAGGGCGCCGTACATGGCGGTGTTGTAGCCGCCGGAGAGCTGGCTCATGGTGGCCTGGGCCACCTGGCCGCCGGCCAGGGCCTGCGGGGTCAGGCCCATGTCGGGCAGGCTCGGGACCAGGATGTAACGGGCGCCGGCCGCCTGCAGGGTGCCGACCGCCTGCACCACCGCGCCGACCGATTCGGCGACCGTGGCCTGGGCCGGGGCGCCGGAGGCCACCGCGAACAGGTCGTTGGCACCGGTCCACACGGTGTACAGCGCGTTGGGGTCGGCCTTGCCGCCGTTGGCGCCCAGGTAGGCCTGGACCTGGGACAGGGTGGAATCGGCGGTGCCGCTGGCCACGCCGGCGCGCGAACCGCCCTGGGCGTAGTTGTCCCCGCCCTCGCCGTCGGTGCGGGCGTCACCGCCAAAGCGCTTGGCCACGTACTCGGCCCAGACCCAGTCCGGGTTGGTGGTGAACTTGCCGGTGAACGGACGCGCCTGCTCCGGGATCTGCGGGCGGAAGTGGCCGGTGTCGGTCAGGCTGTCGCCAAAGAACACGGTGCGGCTGTACTCGCCGGCCAGGCTCGGGGCCGAGGCCAGGGCCAGGGCGAGCGCCAGGGTCGAACGCAGCGGGAAGGCGGGGGTCATGGGAGCTCCTGTTGCTGTTGGATGTGCCCGCGCCCCGGGGTCCGGCGCTGCGTCCCGGCAAGGCATACGGGCAGGTAGGGTGGCAATGGTTTCATTGGCCGGGCATCCGGTTCACGCTGCGCTGCGGCAACCGTGCGGCGGTCAATGCGACAATCCCGCCCATGGACATCACCCTCAATGGCGAACCGCGGCAGCTGGCCGCGCAGATCACCCTCACCCAACTGCTGGAACAGGAAGGCCTGGCCGGGCGCCGGGTGGCCGTGGAGGTCAACGGCCAGATCGTGCCCCGCGGCAGCCACGCCAACCACGTGCTGGAAGCGGGCGACCGCGTGGAGATCGTCCACGCCCTGGGTGGCGGCTGAGCGCGCCGCAGCGCCGCCGCCGCGGTTCCCGCCCCCCTGCCAACAGGCCATAATCCACCAATGAACAACACCCCCCATCATGATCCGCTGGTCATCGCCGGCCGGACCTTCCGCTCGCGCCTGCTGACCGGCACCGGCAAGTTCAAGGACCTGGACGAGACCCGCCGCGCCACCGAGGCCGCCGGCGCGGAAATCGTCACCGTCGCCATCCGCCGCACCAACATCGGCCAGAACCCGGGCGAGCCCAACCTGCTGGACGTGCTGCCGCCGGAGAAGTACACGATCCTGCCCAACACCGCCGGCTGCTACACCGCCGAGGACGCGGTGCGCACCTGCAAGCTGGCGCGCGAACTGCTGGACGGCCACAACCTGGTCAAGCTGGAGGTGCTGGGCGACCAGCGCACCCTGTACCCGGACGTGGTCCAGACCCTGAAGGCGGCCGAACTGCTGGTGGCCGACGGCTTCGACGTGATGGTCTACACCTCCGACGACCCGATCCTGGCCCGCCAGCTGGAGCAGATCGGCTGCGTGGCGGTGATGCCGCTGGCCGCGCCGATCGGCTCGGGCCTGGGCATACAGAACCGCTACACCCTGCTGGAGATCATCGAGAACGCCAAGGTGCCGGTGCTGGTCGACGCCGGCGTGGGCACCGCCTCGGACGCGGCCATCGCCATGGAGCTGGGCTGCGACGGCGTGCTGATGAACACCGCCATCGCCGGGGCCAAGGACCCGGTGCTGATGGCCAGCGCCATGCGCAAGGCGGTGCAGGCCGGGCGCGAGGCCTTCCTGGCCGGGCGCATCCCGCGCAAGCGCTACGCCAGCGCTTCCTCCCCCGTGGACGGACTGATCGGCTGACGATGACCGACCCGTTCACCAGCGAGGGCGCCAAGGCCCCGCCCAAGCCCTACACCGCCAGCGAGGGCCGGCGCGAGATCCGCAGCTTCGTCCTGCGCCAGGGCCGGTTCACGCCGGCGCAGCAACGCGCGTTCGACGAGGCCTGGCCGCGCTTCGGCATCGACTACACCGGCCAGGTGCGCGACTACGACGCCCTGTTCGGCCGCGCCGCGCCGAAGGTGATGGAGATCGGCTTCGGCAACGGCGAGGCGCTGCGCTTCGCCGCGCAGCAGGACCCTTCGCGCGACTACATCGGCCTGGAGGTGCACGCCCCCGGCGTGGGCCGCCTGCTCAACGCCCTGGCCGCCGACGGCAGCGACCACGTCAAGGTCTACCACCACGACGCGGTGGAGGTGCTGCGCAACGAGGTCGCCGACGGCGCCCTGGACGAGATCCGGATCTACTTCCCCGATCCGTGGCACAAGAAGCGGCACAACAAGCGCCGCCTGGTGCAGCCGGAGTTCGCCGCGCTGCTGGTGCGCAAGCTGCGCATCGGCGGCCGCCTGCACCTGGCCACCGACTGGGAGCCTTACGCCGAGCACATGTGGGACGTGCTCGAGGCGACCCCCGGGCTGGCCAACCGCGCCGGCCCGCGCGGCCACGTGCCGCGCCCGGAATGGCGGCCGCAGACCCACTTCGAGCGCCGCGGCCTGAAGCTGGGCCACGGCGTGTGGGACCTGCTGTACGACCGCACCGACGCCCCCTCGCCGGAGCCCGTCGCAGGATGAGGCACCTGG
>Ga0207415_1001070_pt1 | contig 15229 bp, 13 predicted proteins | sample Passage237A_FD_187369 | JGI IMG/M metagenome (GOLD analysis project Ga0207415, IMG submission 187369) | Cellulose adapted compost microbial communities from Newby Island Compost Facility, Milpitas, CA, USA - Passage2 37A (SPAdes) (version 3) ...
TACCGGTGAGCTGCGCTCGGGGCAGTTGCCGCTGCCGGACGGGTTTGAAGCCTGGCTGCTGAAGTTCGATGGCATGGGCCAGGATTCTGAGCTTGGCACTTCGGGCGGCTACGGCCGCATCGAATACGCCTACTCACTGATGGCCCGCGAGGCGGGGATTGACCTGCCTGAGACGCGACTGCTGGAGGAACACGGCCGAGCGCACTTCATGGTACGTCGTTTCGACCGCCCTGAGCCGGGCCGCAAGGTGCAGTTCCAGTCGCTCTGTGGTTTGGCTGCCCTGGACTACAACCTGGTCGCAACCCACGACTATGCGCAATTGTTCAGTGCGATCGAGGCGCTGGGACTGGGGGAGGATGCCAAGCAGCAGGCGTTCCGTCGCATGGCGTTCAACGTCGCTGCCACCAACTGTGACGACCACACCAAGAACCACGCCTTTGTGCTCACCGAAGACGGCCACTGGGGCCTCGCTCCCGCCTACGACATCACCTACGCCTACAACCCGGTCGGGAAGTGGACCAGTCAGCACCTGATGAGCGTGAATGGTAAGTTCCGGGACGTCACTGTCGCCGACTTCTTGGCGGTGGCGGACCAGTTCCAGATCCCTGGTGCTCGCGCAATCCTGCGGCAGGTTGATGCCGCCGTCGCGGACTGGCCTCGTTTCGCCGCCGAGGCGGGCGTCGCCGAAGAGACCATGGTGCAGATCCAGCGTGAGCACCAGTCGGTCGCGGCGCGTTAACGAGATCGCGGGCCGCCGCTGAAGCGACGACCCGCGATCGATTCGGTCGGTGAGAACGCCCAACCATGGTCAGGTCGGCCACGGTGTAGCCGCTCTGCTCAGCCAGCGCGTTGGCGTCTGCCAGCGACAGCACCGCCGAGTCATAGACCGCGGTCAGGGCAAGGGCGGCCGCGAAGGCTGCTGGGAGAGTGCAGACCGCAGGGGAGTACGCATTGATTCCTCAGTTACTTGTCTGTGCGCATGGCCCGAAATGGGCAGAACACCAGTACAGTACGCGAATGTTCGAACTGAGTTCGGCATTGTGAGGCGATTGTGTCCTGGTCTGTCACATTCTGGGACAGGAGTAGGCTCAAAGGGTGACTGCCGCACCCGAAGACTCTGAGGCGGTCCCGCGTCCCGGGGCTGTCTTCCATATCGTTCGCAATGTTCTCCGCCCAGTGCTGTGGATCGTCTACGGGTGGCGGAGGCAAGGCCATCGCAATCTGCCAGCCCAAGGACCGGTGCTGCTGGCAGCGAATCACCTGTCTGGCTGGGACACGGTCCTGATTCCGCTGGCGGCGCCTCGCCCAGTGCAGTTCCTCACGAAGTCCGCGTACTTCACCAAGCCCGGGATCAAGGGCCGCTTCATGCGTTGGTTCTTTACTTCGATCGGTGGCGTCCCAGTGCATCGCAGCGTCGGGCATGACGCTCAGGCTGCGCTGCACTCGGGCAGCGCGATTCTGCGCTCGGGCGCCGTGTTCGCGGTGTTCCCAGAGGGAACTCGATCGCGGGATGGACGCCTGTATAAGGGGCGGTCCGGCGCCGCCTGGATGGCCCTCGACACGGGTGCTATGGTCGTCCCAGTCGGCGTGCTCGGCACGCATGCGATGCGTCCCTTCGCCTGGTGGTTTGGTCGCTCACGACCTGAAATTCGTTTCGGCGAGCCGATCAACTTGGACGCGGTTGCGCACCTGAGTGCAGGCGCAGCTCGACGTCAAGTCACCGATCAGATCATGAACGCGATCGCGGCCCTGACCGGACAAGAGCGAGTCGACATGCTCAACGCGGGCAGCCGGGACGAGTGACGTTCGGACCCGTCAAGGGCGCACCAGCATCCTCGAGCAGCGATCGCTTCGCGGAACTGTGGCTGGGCTGACTAGACTGGTGCGAAACCACGCCGGGCAGCCAGCCCGGCGTTCGTGCGAACAAGGAGTGTTCTGTGGCAGCGCCATCCCGTCTTGACTCTGTGATTAGCCTCGCGAAGCGCCGCGGCTTCGTCTTCCAAGCGGGTGAAATTTACGGCGGATCCCGTTCCGCTTGGGACTACGGCCCCCTCGGGACGGCGCTCAAGGAGAACATCAAGCGCCAGTGGTGGATGTCCATGGTGCAGAGCCGCGATGACGTGGTCGGCATCGACTCCAGTGTCATCTTGCCGCGCCAGGTCTGGGAAGCCTCCGGACACGTCGCCGTCTTCACCGACCCGCTGGTCGAGTGCCTCAGTTGCCACCGCCGGTACCGCGAGGACCACCTGCTCGAAGAATTCGAGGAGAAGAAGGGTCGCGCACCCGAAGGCGGTATGAACGAGATCGCCTGCGCAAACTGTGGCACCCGCGGTCAGTGGACTGCGCCGCAGAACTTCTCGGGTCTGCTCAAGACCTTCCTGGGTCCCGTGGACGACGAGCAGGGGTTGCACTATCTGCGGCCGGAGACCGCGCAGGGCATCTTCGTGAACTTCAACAACGTCCTCACGGCGAGCCGTATGAAGCCTCCGTTCGGCATTGGCCAGATCGGCAAGAGCTTCCGCAACGAGATCACGCCGGGCAACTTCATCTTCCGCACCCGCGAGTTCGAGCAGATGGAGATGGAGTTCTTCGTCGAGCCGGGCACGGACGAAGAATGGCACCAGTACTGGATCGACCAGCGCATGGCCTGGTACGTGGACCTGGGCATCAACCCGGACAACCTGCGCCTGTACGAGCACCCCAAGGAGAAGCTCTCGCACTACTCCAAGGGCACCACGGACATTGAGTACCGCTTCCAGTTCGCGGGCAGCGAGTGGGGCGAACTCGAAGGCATCGCGAACCGCACCGACTTCGACCTGAAGACCCACTCGGAGCACTCTGGGCAGGACCTCAGCTACTTCGACCAGGCCAAGAACGAGCGCTGGATCCCCTACGTGATTGAGCCCGCGGCTGGCCTCACCCGCTCGGTGATGGCCTTCCTGATGGATGCCTACCACGAGGACGAGGCCCCGAACACGAAGGGTGGCACCGACACCCGTGTGGTGCTGCGTCTGGACCGCCGCCTCGCCCCGGTGAAGGCAGCGGTGCTGCCGCTGAGCCGTAATGAGCAGCTCTCGCCGATGGCCCGCGAACTTGCCGCCAAGCTGCGTCGCATTTGGAACGTCGACTTTGACGACGCCGGTGCGATCGGCCGTCGCTACCGCCGTCAGGACGAGATCGGCACCCCGTTCTGCATCACGGTCGACTTCGACTCCCTCGAGGACCAGGCCGTCACCGTGCGCGAGCGCGACACCATGTCGCAGGAGCGCATCCCGCTCGAGGGCCTGCAGGCCTACCTTGCAGAGCAGCTGATCGGATCCTAACGTGTCGACGCCCGGCACGGAGCCGACGCCCCAGCGGGAGCCGGGGTCCGAGCCCGTGTCGGGCGTTGCCGTACCAGGCGGTGCCGTCGCTGCAACGAAGGCGTCGCTCATCGCTGCCGCCACACAGCACAGCATCCCGTACCACCGCCTACAGCGGATCGCAGCCGGCTATGCCTGGTGGAAGCCTGCCCTGGCGGTCGCAATCACCGCCCTCGGCGTGTTCGCGGTCACGCAACTCTACGTATTCCTGCTGCCGCACGTGCTCCCAGGTGACGTCCTCCTCGAGGTGATCGGGGATCTGTCGACTGGGGACATCGATACGGCAACCCCCGCCTCGCTGGCGATCACGCTGCTGTCAGTGGCGGTGTGGCTACCGATCGGATTCCTGGCGTACCGTCTCGTCGGTTTCCGTCCGGTTGGCATGCTGTCGTCAATTGTGGGCCGAATCCGCTGGAAGTGGCTGCTGCTGATGATGGCGCTGTCCGTCGGGATGGTGATCGTCGCGATGGTGGTCGCAAGCGTGATCATGGCTGCGGCGCTGCCGCTCGGCGACGGTGATCTGTCCTTCGGCGATCGCACGTGGGACCAGCCCGGTGACGAACTCGCGGCACTTGCAGCGGTGGAGTCGCGCCTCGTACCGATGGAACAGTTCCTCGCGTCCGCCGCCGTCATCCTGCTGTTGGTGCCGTTCCAGGCCGCAGCCGAGGAGTACGTCTTCCGGGGCGTGCTCTTCCAGTCCTTCGGAAGCTGGCTCCGTTGGCCGCTGGCCGCCGTGCTGCCGGGCGCGGTGCTGTTTGCCCTGGGACACGTCTACGACATCTGGGGTTTGCTCTCGGTGAGTATCCTTGGGCTCGGATTTGCCTGGCTCACCTGGCGCACCGGTGGGTTGGAGTCCGCGATCGCCATGCACAGCATCTACAACGCCGTACAGATGCTCTTGCTGGCGAGTGGCCTGTTGGGCACTACTGTCGCCGAGGGAAGCGCCGAGGGATCGCCCTGGTCGCTGCTGTACCCGGCCGTGTTGGTTCTCATTGCGGTGTTGGTCGTGCATCTCATCTCGTCGGCGCCATGGCCGTCAGCGGCGCCAAGCGGCCGTGCGGATACCCCGTCGGGGGTGGGAATGCCCGGCGACGGTGGGACGTTGCAGTGAGTATGACTGACGCCTCGCCGATCACCGTTGAAATCTGGTCCGATATTGCCTGCCCGTGGTGTTTCATTGGCAAGCGCAAGTTTGAGCAGGGCCGAGCCAGCTTCGAAGCTGGCGGCGAGCAGGTGCCGGTGACCGTCGAGTATCGCTCCTTCGAACTCTCGCCGGACACCCCGGCGGATTTCCAGGGCTCGACCGTGGAGTTCCTGGCCAAGCACAAGCGCATGCCCGAGGCGCAGGTGCAGCAAATGCTGCAGCACGTCACCGGGATCGCCAGCGAGGTCGGGCTCCACTACGACTTTGACTCCGTCGTGCACGTGAACACGCTGCGTGCGCACCAGGTCTTGCACGTTGCCAAGGGTGTGGGGAAGCAACTTGAGGTTGCAGAGGCGCTGTTCTCGGCCTACTTCGAGCAGGGGCAGAACCTCAGCGACCCGGAGGTGCTCGCGGACATTGCGGCGAGTGCTGGTGTGGACCGTCAGCAGGTACTCGATGCCCTGGCCACCGAGGTGTATCTGCCGGCCGTGCAGGAAGACATCGCGCAGGCGCAGCGCTACGGCATCCGCGGCGTTCCCTTTGCCGTCATCGACGGCCGCTACGGGGTGTCGGGCGCGCAGCCGGCCGACGTGTTCGCGCAGGCGCTGGCGCAGGCCGCCCAGGACCGGCTCGGCGGCGTGGAGGCCTAGCGATGGGTGGCCAGCAACAGCACCTGGAGGCACGCAACCCCATCGGACTGATCGGTGTGGGCGGCGATGCGGCGCTCTGCGTGGATGGCGTCTGCATCGTGCCGGACATGGGGGAGCAGGCGGAGCAGCCCGTCATCGACACTCCGGCTCAATAGCGCCGCCACCGCCTCGCTGAGCAGGAATCCAGCCCACACCCAACTGCAGTCACGCGGCGGTCAGGCGGAATCTGGGAGAATACTCGGGTGACTGCACTCTCCGCCACCGCCCCTGCACTACGTATCGGCTCGCTCGAGCTGCCGGTGCCGGTCGTTCTCGCGCCGATGGCGGGCATCACGAACACCGCGTTCCGTCGTCTCTGCCGTGAATACGGCGCAGGCCTGTACGTCAGCGAGATGATCACCTCGCGCGCCCTGGTGGAACGCACGCCCGATTCGATGCGCCTGATCCAGCACCACGAATCCGAGACGCCCCGCTCCATCCAGCTCTACGGCGTTGACCCCAAAACCGTCGCCGAGGCGGTGACCATGCTCGTTGCCGAAGACCGCGCCGATCACATCGACCTGAACTTCGGTTGCCCGGTGCCCAAGGTCACCCGCAAGGGAGGTGGCGCCGCACTGCCGTGGAAGAGCGACCTGTTCCGCGACATCGTCGAGGGCGCGGTGAAGGCGGCTGGCGACATTCCGCTCACCGTCAAGATGCGCAAGGGCATCGACAGCGAGCACCTGACCTTCCTGGATGCTGCCAAGGCTGCCGAGCAGGCCGGCGTTGCTGCGATCGCGCTGCACGCTCGCACGGCGGCCGAGTTCTACTCCGGCACTGCCGACTGGGATGCGATTGCAACGCTGAAGCAAACCATCACCAGCTTGCCCGTGCTCGGCAATGGTGACATCTGGAGCGCCGAAGATGCCATCCGCATGGTGGAGCAGACCGGCTGCGACGGTGTCGTGGTGGGCCGCGGCTGCCTCGGTCGCCCGTGGTTGTTCGGCGATCTTGCTGCTGCCTTCCAGGCGCGCCAGGGATTGATTTCGGCCGAGGAGGCCGCTGAAGCGCTGCGTCGGCCGACGCTGGGTGAGGTGGCCGATGCATTCCGTCGCCACGCCCACCTGCTCGGCGAATTCTTCGCTGAAGACCGTGACGGCGGCGAAGCCCGGGCCTGCCGCGACATTCGCAAGCACGTCGCCTGGTACTTCAAGGGCTACCCGGTGGGCGGCGAACTGCGCGCAGCGCTAGCCAGGGTCGAGTCCTACGCCCAGTTGGACGATTTGCTCGGCACGCTGGATGGATCGATGCCGTACCCGGGGGACGAGGCCGAGGGCCCGCGCGGACGTGCCGGCACCCCGAAGCGTCCGGCGCTGCCGGACGGCTGGCTCGACTCTCGCCTGCTCGACGAGGCCGCCAGCTGCGAGCTGAACGCGGCGGAACTGGACGTCTCCGGTGGCTGATTGGGACGGGCGGGGGCGCGTCCCAAAGGGGTATACCGAGGCCGATGCCGAGCGCATGCTGCCGGAGCGGCACGATTCCTCACGCAGCGACTTCGCACGCGACCGGGCGCGAGTGTTGCACTCCAGCGGCCTGCGGCGCCTCGCCGCAAAGACGCAGGTACTGAGCCCCTTCGGTGACGATTTCGCGCGTAACCGACTGACGCACTCGCTCGAGGTGGCGCAAATCGGTCGCGAGATGGCGTTCGCCCTCGGAGCCGACCCGGACATCGTGGACGCTGCCTGCCTCTCGCACGACCTCGGCCACCCGCCATTCGGGCACAACGGTGAGCGTGCCCTGCAGGAATGGGCGGCCGACATCGGTGGCTTTGAAGGCAATGCGCAGACGCTGCGACTGCTGACCCGCCTTGAGCCGAAGGTGCATGATGCGAACGGTCGCAGCCGCGGCCTCAACCTGACCCGAGCGGTGCTGGACGCGTGCGTCAAGTACCCATGGACTGCTGAGGACGCTCCGTCGAAGGCCACCGAAGGGAACCCGCCGGGCGTGGCGGTCAAGTTCGGCGTCTACGAGGACGATCGCGATGTCTTTGACTGGATCCGCGCTGGCCGCACCGACCAGGTCACTCCAGTCGAGGCGCAGCTGATGGACTTCGCCGACGACGTCGCCTACTCGGTGCACGACTTCGAGGACGCGATCCTGAATGAGTTCATCGACCCGGAACTGTTGGACTCCCGCGCTGGGCACGACTCACTGCTCGACCTGGTGGTGGAGTGGGCCGGCGGTCGCTACGGCCGCGATGAACTTGGTGAGGCCTTCGAACGCATCCGTTCCATGCCGCTGTGGCTGCGACGCTGGGACGGCGGCCATCACGATCAGGCACGGCTCAAGAACTTCACCAGTCAGCTCATCGGACGGTTCTCGCACTCGGCCGAAGAAGCTACCCGCGCCGAGGCGAAGGGACGGCTGCGAGGCCGTTATCACGACACGGTCGTGGTGCCGCGCCACATCCAAACCGAGATCGCGGTACTCAAGGGCATCGCGGCTCGCTTCGTGATGGCGATTGATTCTCGGCAGGACGGCTACGAGCGCGAACGCACCATCTTGCTCGAGCTTGCCGACCGGTTGCTAGAACTCAACGGCCGGGTGCTGGACGGCGCCTTCCGCCTCGCCTGGAGCGAAGCCAAGAACGATCAGGAGCGCAAGCGTGTCGTGGTGGACCAGGTGGCGAGCCTGACCGACCAGGCCGCGACCGAATGGCATAGCGAACTGGTCGCTCGGCGCACTGTCTGACCCCCTCCCAGCCTCGTAGGATGGGGGCATGGCTGGCCGCATTCGCTCTGAAGACATCGAGGAGGTCAAGCGGCGCGCCAGTATCGTCGACATCGTCGGCGACTACGTCAAACTGCGGCGCGCCGGGCCGGACTCGTACAAGGGTCTTTCCCCGTTCAAGGATGAGCGGACGCCGAGTTTCCACGTGCGCCCGAACGTCGGTCTGTACCACTGCTTTAGCACCGGGCAGGGCGGCGATGTGTTCTCGTTCCTACAGGCGGTTGAAAACATCAGCTTCGTCGAGGCGGTTGAGAAGGTTGCGGCTCGGATCGGCTATCAGCTCACCTACGAGGAGGGCAGTGCGAAGGACGCCGAGGACCGGGGCAAGCGCCTGCGTATCCTTGCCGCGAACGAGGCGGCCGCGAAGTTCTTCGCCGAGCAACTGGCCACGAGTCCCGCCGCGGCTCCCGGGCGCGAGTTTCTCGCTGGCCGTGCCTTTGGGCCTGAGGCGGCCGCGCATTTTGGCATCGGCTTCGCGCCTCGTTCCCGGGATGCGCTCTCGACGGCGCTGAAGGCCCAGGGCTTCACCGCCGAAGAACTGCTCGCCGCCGGACTTACCGGTCAGGCCGAGCGAGGCAGCACCTACGATCGTTTCCGCGGTCGGCTCATTTGGCCAATCCGCGACTCCTCTGGCGCCACACTCGGTTTCGGCGCCCGAAAACTCTTCGACGACGACCAGGGGCCGAAATATCTGAACACCCCGGACACGCTGGTCTATCACAAGAGCAAAGTGCTCTACGGGCTCGACCTCGCCCGTCGCGACATCGGCAAGCTCCGCCAGGTCGTGATCGTCGAGGGCTACACCGACGTGATGGCAGCGCACCTGGCCGGGGTGACCACCGCCGTCGCGACCTGTGGCACCGCCTTCGGAGTGGAACACATCCGCATGATTCGCCGCATCATGGGCGACGAGGCCGGTGGCGAGGTGATCTTCACCTTCGACCCGGACGCGGCTGGTCAGAAGGCCGCCATGCGCGCCTTCGCCGAAGAGTCGCGCTTCACGGCCCAGACCTACGTGGCGGTTGCGCCGGACGGGCTCGACCCGAGCGACCTTCGTCAGCACCGCGGCGACCAAGCCGTGCGGGACCTGCTGGAACGCAAGAAGCCGATGTTCGAGTTTGCGATCAAGCAGGTGCTTGGCGAATTCAACCTGAATACCGTCGAGGGGCGAGTCGCTGGCTTGCGCGCCGCGGCCCCCGTGGTCGCCGCTATCCGCGACCCCGCGCTGCGGCCCGGCTACGCCCGCGAACTCGCCGGCTGGCTTGGCATGGACCCGCAGGAGGTGAGCCGAGCCGTGAACGCCGCCGTGCGCGCTGGCGGCCGTGGCGGCCAGGGTGGACGGCCCGAACGTGGTGCCAGCGGGCGCGAGGCGCCGGGACGGGACGCCGGGCGATACGCTCCGGCTGGTGGCGGCGCGACCGCGGCCGGGCAGCAGGCACCCGGCGAGCAGCCTGCAGCAGCGGGGGAGCCTGAAGCGTACGGCATGGCGAACCTGCCGAATGATCCGATCACTCGTCTCGAGCGGGACGCCATGATGGCCGTGTTGCAGCAGCCATCCCTGGTGGATGAGGGCCGCATTCGATCCCTCGGCCTAGTGGCAATGCAGAATCCGGTGTTGGCTGCGGTTCGCGACGCGATCGTCGCGAATTGGGCGGCGGGTGACGATGCTGGACGAGTGCTCAGAATTGCTGAGCAGGTGCCGCCAGGCATCGGTACGCTGGTACAGCAACTCGCCGTAGCTCCCTTGCCGACTCGGCCGGGCCAGGAAGTCGCCGCCTTCGTGGAGGGCATCGTCGCAGCGCTGCTGGAACGAGACCTGACGCGACGGAAGGCGGAACTGCTCGGCCAGTTGCAGCGCACCGATCCGGTCGCCGAGCCGGAACTGCATCGGGCCCTGCAGGAGGACCTATTGCGCCTGGAACAGGAACGGCGCGCGCTACGGCGCGAGTGAGACGACACGACATGAGTGATGGAGCGGGAGAACGGGTGAGTGAGCAGGGGAGCGCGCAGGCGGAGCAGGACGATCTCGCTGAAGACGCAGCGATCGCAGCGGCTGCAGCCGCCGTCCGGAGCGACGGCACCGCCGCGCTCGTCCTCGACGACCTCTCGGTCGACTATTTGCCACAGCTCGGCAGCCCGCGACTCACGGCCCTCGTGGGTCTTTCGCTGCGTCTGGAAGCCGGCGAGGTGCTGGGCATCGTCGGACCGACCGGGTCGGGCAAGACCACGCTGACCAAGGTAATCGGTGGCCTCGGCGGCGCCGAACACGACCAAGAACTGCGCCTCACCGGCGGAAGGATGACGCTGCTCGGCACAACCGTCCGCGGAGCGAGTCGTCGCAAGCTCGAACGACTGCGGCTGCACATCGGCTATCTGCCGCAAGAGGCAGGCAACCAGCTGCTCCCGAACCTCACCGTTGCCGAGAACATCGGTGAGCCGATCCTGTCCCGGGACCGCCGCTGGGACCGCAAAGACCTCGGCATCCGGGTGTCCACGCTGATGGATCGCCTCCACCTGCCGCTCGGACTGCTGGACCGCTTGCCGCACGAACTCTCGAGCGGTCAGCGCCAGCGGGTCGCGATCGCGCGGTCGCTGATCCTCGAGCCGACAGTCTGGGTCGCTGACGAGCCCACCCGCGGCATTGACGTCACTGCCTGGCAGGTCGTGCCGCAGATGCTGCGGGAGGAGCAAGCCGCCCGACCTGAGTTCACCGCCGTGGTCACCGGACATCAGTTGCTGCTTGAATCTGACATTCTTGACCGCGTGCTGCAGCTGGAGCGCGGAGCGCAGGTGGCGTTGGCATCGCGCGAAGACTACCTCGCCTCCGGCACGCCCTACGCGAGCGTGCTGCAGAGCTTCGCCCGTCACTAGCGAGGCGCGCTGCACCGAATTTTCGGGGCATTCCGCTGGTGGCGGACGGCAATTTCCGACCACGCGCGGAGTTTGCTACAGTAGTACCGCTGCATCGCAGAGAACATTCCTCGATAGCTCAATTGGCAGAGCAGCCGGCTGTTAACCGGCAGGTTCTTGGTTCGAGTCCAAGTCGGGGAGCGAGATCAGAAGACCCGGTCGTCAGACCGGGTCTTCTGCGTTCTCGCCGGAAATCGAGTCCGGCCCGACCTGCGCGCGCCAGTAGGATGGTTCGCGGTGCGGCAGCGCCGCTGACAGCCAGGAGGGAGGGGCACACATGCTCGAATCGCTGGGACTGGACCCGGAGATCACTGTGCTCGTGCTCGCCATCGCTGCGGGCGTCCTCCTCGTGCTGACCATCCTGCTCTTAGTGCTGTGGTCGCTGGCGAAGCGCCGTGCGAGCCGTGCCGAGGCCACCATCTCGGGGATTCGTCGGGCCGCCCTCGCCGCCGAGGCGGACACCCGGGAGGCAGATAGCCGCCTGCGCACCGTCGTTGAACTGCAGGCCGCGGCCGCGGCAGAGGCATCCGCGGTCGCCGAGCACCTCGGCAGCATCGCGGTCACTGCGCCCTCGGATGGTGCGGCTGCTGCGCGCCTCGCCGAGGACGCGCAGGACCGAGCCAAGGGCCTTGTGAAGGACCTGCGCCGCTTGGAGGACGTGATTCGCGTCGGCATCCGCGCCCAGCAGTCCTCAGGCCTGCGCGAGCCGGCCACGCTGGATGAGTTGCTCGCCACCTATCGCAGTGACGGCCTAACGATCGACTTCCGCGAGAACGGCGCACCGTTCCTGCTCCGGCCAGGCGCGGCTGCCGCCGTGCATCGCATCGTGGATGCGGCCCTCGGCAACTGCCTGCGCCACGGCGGACCAGGGACGCACGTGAGCGTGGAACTGTTCTGGCGGGCCGATGACCTGCGCATCGACGTCGCCGACGACGGCGCACGGAACCAGGCGCGACTGCAGGGCCTGGATCCGGATCAGGCCGTCCGCTCGGCCGATCACGCGCTGGCGTACTCGGTGGACCTCGAGGTGGATGGGCCGACGCTCGCGACGCTGCGTGACACCGTGGCGGCCTTCGGGGGCAACCTGACGGCCAAGGAAGTGCCAGGCGTGGGCTTTGCCTTCACCGCCTCGTTCCCTGGCCTGCGCCGCAGCGCGGGCCGTATGCACCGCATCGCATCGAACGAGGCGGCAGCGAACTAGGCGGCGCCAAGCAGCGGCCCAGCATGCTGGACCGCGAGGTGCGGTGAGACCTTAGTCCTCGTCCTCACCCGGCAGCCAGGTGCCGCCCTTGAAGCCGAGCTTCGCGATCTCCTTGAGCGCCTTGCGGTGCTGCACGAAGTTCAAGCGGTTGATGTAGATGATGCCGTTGAGGTGATCGAACTCGTGCTGCAGGATGCGGGCAGCCCAGCCGGAGACCTCAAGTTCGTAGGGCTCGCCGAACTCGTCCTGGGCGCGCATGAAGGCGCGGTGGGCACGGCGCAGCGGGTAGGTCTCGTCCGGCACAGACAGGCAGCCCTCGGCCTCAGCGCGTTCGTGCAGTTCGCGCTTACTCTCCGGCTCGGTGGGGCTCAGCCACAGTTCCGGGTTCACCGCGACACCCTTGATGCCGGGTTCGTCCTTGGTGCCCTCCCACTCGTACACGAACAGTCGCAGCGGCAGGCCAACCTGCGGTGCGGCGAGGCCCACACCGGGAGCGGCATGCATGGTGTCGATCATGTCGGCAACCAGCGTGCGCAACTCGTCGTTAAACTCGGTAACGGGCTGTGCGGGGGAGTGCAGTACGGGCTCGCCCCAGATCGTGATCGGCAGAATGGCCATGCCACAAGCCTACCGAAGTGGGCAGGGCTGCTGCGCCCGCAGCCTGGCGGCGCTGGGCCGGTGGCTGGCCCGGATGCCCGGCACGCGCCTCGCGTGCGTGACGGATGCGGACAACGCCCAGTAGTCTCGTATCCGTGCCTGATGACATTGCGAGCCAGCTGCTGCGCGACCCGCTGATGCTGCTTGGCATCCCCTTCGCCCTGGTGGGCGCGGTGTTGATGTCCTTGGGCGCGCAGTATCAGCACCGCGGCGTGCGCAAGGTCGAGTCCGCCACGGTGGATGCTGAGGCGGGGCTCAGCCGCTCGCAGTTGGGTGCGCTGATTCGTCGCCCGTCGTGGCTGATCGGCACGCTGTTCCTGGTGCTCGCGATCGTCTTCCAGCTCACCTCGCTGCGCTTCTCGCCGATCATGCTGGTGCAGCCGCTCGGCGTGGTAGCCCTGGTGATGACCTCGGTCCTGAACGCACGGATCAGCAAGATCAAGCTGAATCAGGTCAGCATCGTGGCCGTTGCTATGTGCGTCATCGGTGTCGCCGTCTTTGTCACCATCGCGGCCTTCACGGCCGTGGAGCACGCGATCTCTGACCGTGAGATGGTCATCATCCTGATCCTGCTCGGTGTGGTCATGATCGCCTACACCGTCGGCTTCCGCCTGTTCCGGCACCGCTTCCGCGCTGTGGCGTACATCATCGCCGCTGGTGTGCTCTACGGCTTCGTGGTCACCCTGGCCAAGGTCGTGATTGCGCGTCTGGTGCGCTGGGACCTGTCCTGGCTGACGCTGGTGTGCGCGGTGACGCTCGTTGGTGCGCTGCTGCTGGGCATGTACTTCGTGCAGAACGCCTACTCGTCCGGACCGCCGGATCTGGTGATCGCCGGTCTGACCGTGATCGACCCGATCGTGGCGGTCGCGATCGGCATGGTGGTGCTCGGCGAGGCGGCTGCCGCGCCGCTGTGGGCCATCATCGGCTTCATTGTCACCGGTGCAATCGCCGCAATCGGTGTGTATCTGTTGGCCAGACACCACCCCCAGGCAGAGAACGGCGAGGCCGACGCGGACTCGGTCGCCACCGGCGAGGCCGCAGCAAATTCGATCGAGCCTGTTCGCGAGTGAGTGTCAACCGGTCGGAGGGGACCGGCATTCAGTACCATGGTGGGGGCGCTCGGTGAGCGCCGGGGGAACGATGGAGGTAGGTAACCCTTGGCTACGAAGCCTGGCACGCAGAAGTCTGCGCCAATGCGCGTTCTGATCGGCGCGGACACGTTTCCGCCGGACGTGAACGGTGCGGCGAAGTTCGCTGAGCGCCTCGCTATTGGTCTGGCCGCTCGTGGTCACGACGTGCACATCGTCGCACCGGCTGCCTCGCGCAAGCACGGCACCTGGACGGAAGAGTACGAGGGTCAGAAGGTCATCGCCCACCGCCTGTACTCGTGGCGCTGGCGCCCGCACCCCTGGCTGCGGTTCGCGATGCCGTGGACGATCAAGCGCAACAGCCGCAAGATTCTGGACCAGGTCAAGCCGGACGTGGTGCACTTCCAGTCGCACATCGTCGTCGGTCGGGGGCTCTCGATCGCTGCTGAGGAGCGCGGCATCCGCGTGATCGGCACCAACCACTTCATGCCCGAGAACATGCTCGAGCACACCCTCATCCCGAAGCCGTGGCAGGCCTGGGCTGTGCGTCAGGCGTGGAAGGCTGCTGCTCGCACCTTCGGTCGGGCCGAGGCGGTCACCACGCCGACCCGCAAGGCGGCCGACTACCTGGAGCGCAGCACCGGTCTGACCGGCGTGCACGCGATCTCTTGCGGCCTCGACGCCTCGCAGTACACCCCGAGTTTCGAGCCGCGCACCGAGAACCGCATCGTCTTCGTTGGTCGCGTGACCGGCGAGAAGCAGATTGACGTGCTGCTGAAGGCTGCCGCGAAGTTGCCGAAGGAACTGAACGCGATCGTCGAAATCATCGGCGGTGGCGAACTGGTGAAGCCGCTGCAGCAGCTTGCCAAGACCCTCGGTATCGCCGACCGGGTCGAGTTCGCTGGCTACGTGTCGGACGCGGGCCTGAAGGCGTCGCTGACGCGCGCAGCCGTGTTTGCCATGCCCAGCATCGCCGAACTGCAGTCGATCGCGACGATGGAGGCCATGGCCTCGGGCCTGCCGGTGGTCGGTGCGAACGCTATGGCACTGCCGCACCTGATCCACCACGGCGAGAACGGCTTCCTGTTTGAGCCGGGCAACGTGGACGAGCTGGCGCAGCGTCTGGAGCAAATCCTGACCATGCCGCAGGAGGAGTTGAACGCGTATAAGCAGGCCAGCCTCCGCCTCGTGCAGGCCCACGATATCAACCGCACGCTGGACACCTTCGAGGCCCTATACCGCGGCGAGCCGGTGGCCGACCCGGTGGTGGAGGACGAGGCTTCCGCGCACTAGCGGCGCGCAACCGCGCCGGTGGGCGCTATCGTGGAGGCGTGACTAGGCAGGTCCTCCTGCCTGGACCGAGGGGCGGTAGCTCAGCCGGTTAGAGCAGCGGACTCATAATCCGTCGGTCACGGGTTCAAGCCCCGTCCGCCCTACATCGTGATCTG
>Ga0207415_1001089_pt1 | contig 14957 bp, 14 predicted proteins | sample Passage237A_FD_187369 | JGI IMG/M metagenome (GOLD analysis project Ga0207415, IMG submission 187369) | Cellulose adapted compost microbial communities from Newby Island Compost Facility, Milpitas, CA, USA - Passage2 37A (SPAdes) (version 3) ...
TCCAGGATATAGCATTTCTCCCATTTACTTGCGCCCAACCAGTAATTCCAGGGCATACTTCATGTCTACGGCGTTGTGTATCGTTATATAAAGGCAGGTATTGTACTAATAAAGGTCTTGGCCCTACAAGACTCATATCGCCTTTCAATACATTGATTAATTGAGGGATTTCATCTAATGAGGTTTTTCGTACAAATGCACCAACAGATGTTAAGCGTTCAGCATCGGGAAGCAGGTTGCCTTGTGCATCTTTTTTATCGTTCATGGTTTTGAATTTAATGATCTTGAAAATCTTTTCATTCAGTCCTGGACGTTCCTGAAAAAAGAACGGCTTGCCTTGATTGGCGAAATATAAGCCTACCATCACAATGATAAAGATTGGACTTAACAAGACTAAGCCAAAAAAAGCAGCTAAAAAATCAAATAGGCGTTTAAAGTAGTTTTTGTACATAATTGATTAAATTCTTGTAAATATTTTTAAATAGCTTTCTGTAGCAACCTCTAATGAATATTTCTCTTTTGCTAATTTAAGCGCTGATTCCTTTTGCTCATGTGCTAAATTCTCATTTTTTGTATAATCAACAAACTCTTTTGCTACTTCTTCTGTTATTTCAAAAGATAAAACATAACCTACATTATACTTACGGATCGCTTCCGCTTGCCAACCTTCGTGATTGATTAATACAGGTTTACCAGCTGCTAAAGTATCAAAAAATTTATTAGCTGAGTTTCTCCAAAGCTCTGGAATATCAATAACAAATGAAGACCCCATAGATACTGCACTATACCACAATGGTAGCTCCTTTTTTGAAATTGGATTTAAGATAAAAACATTTTTACCATTAACACCTCTATCTTTTGCTAATTGCACAATATTCTTCTTTTCTGCTCCCGAACCTATCAAAATATAAACCAATTCTTTATCTATTTGCAATGTTTTTTCTGCAAGCTCAATTACCTTATGAATACCATTTACTTTTCCAAAAGTACCTGCATATAATACGGAAAACCGAGGTTGAAAGCCAATAATTCCCTCTAAATCTACTGTTTCTGAATTACTTTGAAAACGATTGATTTCTGCAATATTTTCTATAACAATATCCGTTTTATCTTTAAATTGAGGATAACGCGAAACAATTGACTTTTGCATATCCGTAGAAAGCGGAACAATAACAGAAGCATTTTTATATATCAGCTTTTCGAGACGATATAATAATTTCTGTAACCATTTGTTTTTAATAGCTCCAATAGCAATAACCGCTTCTGGCCATACATCACGTACTTCAAAAACAAAAGGTGTTTTTCCAAACCATTTTTTTATAAGAGCAGGAATACCGATAGTCAAAGGTGTGGATGTTGCTAAAACCACATCTCCTTTTAATTTTAATAAACGAAAGGTTGCAAACCACAAGAATTTAAAAAAAACGAAACTGCGTTGTAAATAAGACAAATGATTTCCATAAGGTAAATAAACATAATGTACCTTAATTCCATAACGTTCTATTTCAACCCATCTTTGTTTGGTTTTATACTTTTCGTCAGAAGTTGAAGTAACAACAGTAACGTCAATTCCTTTTCCAACAAAAGAGGATGCTAAATCGTAAGAGCGAGTCCCACCTGTTTCGTCAGGGAATTTGAAGTATTGGTGTAGGTAGATTAATTTCATTTTACTTCCTGACTTAGGATTGATTTATAAAGATTTTGATATTTTGTAGCAATTTCATTCCAATCAAATGATTTGGCTAAATTTAATTTTGAAACGTTTTGTACCAAATCGTTGTAATTTTCAATCACTAGTTCAATGCCTTTAGCAATACTTTCAACACTTAAAGCCTCAACACCAAAACCAACTTGGCCTTCATCATAAAAACCATCAAAACCTTGACCTTTCGTATAAACTATTGGCAAACCTTGTGAAAGTGCTTCTGCATAAGAAAGACCAAATGTTTCATGAATAGAAGGCATTACAAAAATGTCTTTTGTTTCATATAGTTCACACAATCCCTCCTTTTCTTTATATTCAAGAAGATTAATATAATCTTTACCCTCAGCTACTCTATTTATTAATTCTATATATTTATCAGAAACTTGTCGGTTTGGAAGAGATTTGCCTACCGCAGTTAATTTGACATTATATTTTTTATTCTTTAATATTTCAACAGCTTGTATTAAACGGACTAAGTTTTTATTATTTTTAAATCCTGCGGCATATACTAATTCTATAGGATCATGTATTGCTTTTGGCGAATCTTTCAGATTTTGTAAGTAGTATGCATTTATGCCATTTGGTACTACTATTGTTTTGTTTTTTATTTTTTGTACTGTAGCTTTCTCAAAATGATATTCAAAACAATCTTTTTTATATTGTGGAGAAATGAATACAACTGATGCGGCATGTTCTAAAATATTATTGAAATATTCTTTTTTCCACCACATTTTTTTAAAGTACGTATTAATATCGGTGTTTCTAATAGAAACTATATATGGAATTTGCGATTTTTTTGATATTTCATATGCAACTGCACCTGTCATGCATAATGTCCCCGCATGAATTAAAGAAATATCATTTAAGTCAATTAATTTTTTAGCATCTTTTACTACACCTTCAATTTTACTATCATATAAGTAACGGTGAAACCATTTTTGAGAAAACGAATAAACAATTTTAGAGCCTTTGGTTTCAAATTCAAAATCATGATTTCCAACTCTATTTTTTACTCTCGGGTTTACAGGTACTAAAATTGTTTGTTTAATTCCTAATTTATCCAAATGCTGGTATAAATTTTTATAAACTTCTGTCCCACCAAAATCGTTTGAAATGTGTAATATATGCATAGTATTTAATTTGCTTTTATAAACTTTCCTTCCTTATTTAAATATGGTTTGGGAGATGGGACGGAATACATTGTAATCCCCTTTTCTGCTAATTGAAGAAATAAGTCTAAAGTATATTTTGCATCAACCATTTCAATTCTCAAATTCGAAATAGTTGTATTTTTAAACTCATTTTTATCAAAATACTTCTTAATTATTTTCTTCTTATTTCTTCGTCTAGCAAAATCATGTGTAAAGTAATGGTAAGATCTAATATTACCATCAACATCCTTATATCTACATACCTTTTTCTTAGTAAAAAAAAGTTGAAAATACTTGTATTTAGACCGTAAAATACTTTCTGTGCAATGAATCATTGTTCCTAGGAAATATGGCAATCCAAAAGCAAAAACCAATGTATTCATTTGACTCATTTTATAATAAGGTGAATGTTCATCCCAAGCTGTTGATGATAAATGATGTTCATTTGTAAAATATTCGGCTAACTTGCCATAGGCACAAACTGAATGCTGGAGATTAATACTTCTTTTAACTCCAGGCATTTTTCTAAATACTTCGGATAAATAACCAGCTCCCGATGGTGAGTTAAGGACATCAAAATCTACTTCGTCATTAAATTTTTGAGTCTTGGGATATGCGGGCATCATCAATGTTCCCTCTTCACCAATTACATTGATTATGTTTTGTATTAATTCTTCAGCGGTACCAGTATAATTATAAAATTCGGTCATAGAGCTATGAATGAAAACAACAGATCCTTTTTTCATGCCCATTTTTTTCATGACCTGAATTAAATCGTTTGCGTCATACTTATTTTTATAGATAAGCCTATTTACCTTTCTTTTGTTTTTTTTCTTAAAAGCTTCAAAGTTTTCGATGCCTAGTTTTCTTTTTAACTTTTGAGCAGAGTTAAAAAGAAATTTATATATTTTAGTTTTCATAAAAAAATATTATTTCAACAACTTAATAGTTTCTTTGATTTTCTTATTGATGTCAATTGTTGTTTTAGCCGGTTCCCAATATATCACTTTTTCTACTCTTTTATTTTTATATTTGTAATTCTTAAGCATATTTAGGTATTCATAATACTGTTTAGCACTAACTACACTCCCTCCGTATTTTTTGTTTGAAGGGTGTATTTTATACCACACAAAAGGATAAACTTTTTTGTTCAATCTCTCAGCATATTCAAAATTCAAATTAAATTGGGTAGTATAAAATACATTGTGTAAACACAGGTAACTGTATAAAGAGGAACCCTGTGGCGAAGTGAAGTGAGGCGTAGCGGAGCGGAGCCGAACGGAACGAAGCCACAGGGGGGCATCCAACAAATTTCAGCCCATATTTTTTACCTTTAATACAGTTAATTATGAAAGACCAAACACCATTTCCGAAAGATTTCTTCAAGCAATTTAAGAACAAAGAGGAGTTCCAGTCATTTTTTAGCAGTCTGTTCAAGCAGGGCGTAGAAGAGATGCTTCAGGCCGAGCTGGATGAGCGTACTCACAGATCTGAAAGCCCGGGGTGTGGAAGATATCCTGATCGCCTGCACCGATAACCTCAAAGGATTTACCGATGCCATTAATGGCGTTTTTCCCCAGACCGTCACCCAGCTTTGCATTGTACATCAGATCCGCAACAGTTGTAAGTATGTGGTCTGGAAGGACAGGAAGGCGTTCTGTGCTGATTTAAAAGAGGTCTACGGCGCACCCAACCGCGAGGCTGCCGAAGAGGCCCTGACCAGAATGGATGAAAAATGGGGGCATAAATACCGCCTAGCCATACAATCCTGGCAGGACAACTGGAGCAACCTGACAGCATTCTTTGATTATCCCATGGAAATCCGAAAGATCATCTACACCACCAATACCATTGAAAACCTGAACCGCGGTATCCGAAAATACACCAAAACAAAAGTCCAGTTCAATGAAGATCAGGCTGCCCTCAAGGCCGTTTATCTCGCCATTGCCAATATCGAAAAAAAGTGGAGCATGCCCATACAAAACTGGGGCATTGTTTTACACCAGTTCTTAACTATTTTTGAACAACGATGCCGACTCAGATAGACAGTTACCAACGGACATTTACACAAACTATTTTATAGTCTCTGAAATTGCTATTTATATAGGTACTAAAAATTCACTTTTTCGCTGTTTTTCGTTATAATGAAGATATAATGAGGGAGAAAAAAAATCAACTACATTAAGTATCGGGTATAATTTATCAAAATCACTATGTTTTTTCTGATTTTTGGTATTAAATCTAAATGGAATATTGTATACCATAACTTTCGCCTTAGGTCTTAATTTCTTTACTAATTCAACATTAAAATCTAACAAGAAGGTAGGGTCACAATTTATGTTGGTCTTTAAATTTTCATCTAAAGACAATACTTGATTTTGAGAATAATAATCTCTTACACCAATATAAGTGTAATTTTGAAAAATATCAAGTGTGATAGCTTGATCTTCTATAGATAATCTTGAGTAGTTTGCACGATTAGCTGAGCCTGCATAAGTAAACTTAGGTATTGTAACAGATTCATTTGGCCAATATATATTTGGGAAAGGCATCATTCTACTTTTACCTGCTGTTAAAACTTCATCGCTTCCAACCACTACAGCCAAATAATTTTCCGTTAAAAATTTACATTGTTTCTGATAGTTACTTGTATAAATTCTTCTAGATAATTTTAATTTTTTTTGAGCTTTTTTAAAAATAGCAATTTGATCTAAATGCACTTTTAATCCTCCCTTAAATGTTTTAGAAAATGCTTTTGCATAATAAAACATTTTTTTATAGAATGGTGTATAATTAACCAATTCTGTCTTAATATTAGTTTCTTTTTCTATAGCGTGTGTCAATGCATATGCCTGTAGATAAGCACCATAATTAACACTTTCATGATACGTGATAACACCAATTTTATTTTTCATTTATATTATTTTTATTAATTACTTAGAAATTAATAATTTTCTGTATAGTTCAATTTCTTTTTTTACTGCTCCTTCCCAAGTAAACTTACTAGGTAGTGAAGGTTTTACATGTGCATTTTTCAATAATTCAGTTATCCGATTTGATATATTGTTAACAAATTGGTCGTCTAACGTAAAACAATTCTCACTACCAATAGACTCAGGAATTCCGCCCCGATCTGAACCCACAACATGCACACCACAAGCTTGAGCTTCTAGTGTAACTAGAGGCAATCCTTCATTAAGACTCGGAAGAATAAGAACATCAAAACAATTTATAATATCCGGGATTTTATGAGGTAACTGTTTCCCTAAATTTAAAACATTTTTAATTTTTTTCTCCAAAAAAAGCTTATTTAACTCCGCTTCAAGATTGCCATTTCCTACTATTACAAATGAAATAGTGTCTTTAAATTCTCGCTGAAGCTCTTCAAAAATAAAAGGCAGAACCAACACGTTCTTTATTCTTGTATAATTTCCGATAAACCCTACAACATACTGTGTTTTTATACCGTATTCTTGTTTTAAAGAGCTAATTCTATGTTCGTCGTACTTAAAGAATGATTTTGCCGGACCTGTATATAATACTTCTTTATTTTCTTTTTCTGAAATAGTTGATGCTACATCCTTCAACTTATTACTTACAAAGAAGTTGTGGTTAGCCTGATCTAAAAGATTTTTTATTTCGTATTTTGTTCTATTATTACGAAAAGGTTTTATATTAATATCTGAACCATGCCAAGTAGAAACAAAAGGGATACTATATTTTTCTTTCACACTTGCTGCTATAAAAATAGCTTCTATTCCATGTACAGATAATAAGTCATATTGTTTGAAGTCTGATACAAATTTTTTCAACTTATTTTTATTACTGATAACTTTTCGGTGTAACCTATAGGTCAAGATAAAATCATACCAACTTATAGAGACCCAAATATTTTTGAACCGAATACCATCTACTATTGTATATTCTTCTTTTTTAACAGAAGAAAAGTTACCCTTTAAAGCCCTTAAGATGAAATCAAAATAAAGTCTAATCATGTAACAATCTACATCCTTTTCAACCTCAAACAGATGTTGAGTTCTAGCTATTACATTATTGAAATACCCTTTTTGATTTTTAGGATCTCCTACAAATAGTTTTGCTATTTTCATTTTCTACTTCTTATTAATTTTGATGGATTACCTCCAACAATACTATATTCTGGAAAGTTTTTTGTCAAGACACATCTTGCACCAATTATACTTCCCGTTTTAATCTCTTTGCTTCCTAAAATTAATACATCTCTACCAATCCATACATCATCACCAATTATTACTTTATCTCTGTATTGCTTTCTACCTTGTTCTCTCATAGGGATATCAACTCTATCATAAAGATGAGTACTTTCTAGCATATAACAATTTGGTCCCATCATAACATTTTTACCAATTTTCACATTATTATATACTTTCGCATTTATGCCAATACCTGAATTATCTCCAATTTCTATATCCTTCCCTGTTCCAAACCACGCTAGTCGCTCAATATTAACATTTTTGCCACAGTATTTGAAAATATTTTTACAAAGTGAATACCTTATTTTTTTCGATATTTTGCCACCGAATTTGGAAGCAGTATGAGGCAAATATCGAGCAAGTCCGTAGTACAACACTAAACAAATTAATCTTTTCATATCATCTTTTTAAATTAAACAATTCTATAAATTGATTAGCAACATTTTTTATATTATATTTATTTATATCATCAATAGACAGGGCATTCTGAAAGTTTCTAGCTAAAAACTGTTCAAATATTTCTTTTTGATTGAATTTAGAGCAAATTTCTATGATAGGTCTTTTTGTCAGAGCATAATCTATTAATTTACTTGGTTGTTGTACGCCTGACTCATTTTTTATATTTATTAAAAAATCCATTTTTGATAATTCGTAAAGTAACTCTTCTCTAGGTATATAGCTTCTTAATTCAATTCGTTTACCCAATGTATCCATAAAAGGCTTATATAAGCTATCATTATTTGTGTAAACTATAAATTTAAAATCAATATTTAAAGAACATAAATATTCCAAAAACATACTTGGATCTCTTTTATCTTTATATACAACACCTGAATAGGCAAATGTAATCACTTCATTTTGCTTATACTCAGCAAGCCTCTGATTTTCAAAACTAAATCCCTGGGGAATAACCTTTATTTTTCCTTTAAATTCATCATAATAACCTTGCCTAGATTCTTCAATAGGAACCGTAATATAATCACATAATCTACCCCATTGTTTTTCTAAAAAAGAAAAATAGAAAGGATGTTTATTAAAAGGATCTTTCATAAAAGGATCGCCACAATCTGCCACCCAAAATTTAATTTTACTTTTATTTGCTTTTACAAAATTTGAGGCACCCCAATGAATCGTGTGTGGATGTGCAACAGTAATTAAATAATCAATATCTCCTTCATCTTTCAAAACTCTTTTTGTCATCCAAAATAATTCAATATTAGGAAACTCAAGGGTCATTCTAAACATTTTCCTTACTATTCTATTTAAATAATTATTCTTCCTTTTTCCTAAATTATCAGGTAATCCAAATTTTGAAATCCCTAAACTTTTGAACTTTACACCAGTAGTTTCACTTATTTTTGAATAATCATAATTACCGAGTAAGGCATACACAGTAACATTATACCCTTGCCTTGATAATTCTATTGCTAATTCTGTTGTTCGATGAGCTCTTGGGCTCAGTCTAGGATAACAGTTTTGCGAAATAATTACAATTTTCAATGGCTTAATGAATTAAAAATATTTATAAAGTAAATAAAAAGGACTTGAAAAATAAAATGAAATGTCTAAAACATTCTTATACAATAGAAACTGCGTATAAAATGAAAACAGAAATACAAATGGCATGGCATGTAATACTTTTTGGTACTTTACCCCTTTAAAGTTCACTAACCATATATAGGCAATTACGGGATAAGCTAATGCCATAAACCGACCTCCTAATGAAGGGATAGGCATCGTAAAGTTGGCAAAAGTCATCCAGATTAATAAAAACGCAAATAAGCTTTTGGTTTTTGGATTAGCCGTTATTCGAGACGAATTCTTAATAAACAACCACACCAAATAATTCATATAAACTTTAACGGAAAACCTAAATATCTCTGCCACCCAATAGAATCCCGATCCTTTAGCTGATCGTTCTTGAATGTATTCAGCATCTGTATATGATTGTGCCATCCCTGCTAAAAACGGAGGTAAATAACCTATAATCTCCCGCACAAAATCGACCGAAATATTTGAAACAAAAAAGCTAATAAAAAACAGAACCACCCATACTTTTTGAGTCCATTTAGAAAAATAAGCGAATGTAATAACTAGTATATATACCCAAAAAGCTCCATGAAAGAAAGGTGTGCAGAGTGCTAAAAGAAAATATTTTTTGTTGCCGTTTCTAAATATTTGAAAAATACAATACACCCCTATCCAAGCTGCTGTCCAGAACCGAACTCCATTAATGTTGAATATTTGGTTAATCATAAACAAATAAACCAAAATTAAACAAGACAGCGAAGCATCAAACTTAGGTTCCGATGTCAAGAATCTAAGTGACTTTAAACCAAAATAAGCAAATACTATAGCAAAAACCATAAACATAATATGGTAATTATCAGTAACCCGAGAAACATAAAAAGCTACTGTATCAAAATAATAATCTTTAGCTCCTTCTTCGAAGGTAAAATACTCATTAAACCGCTTATAAAACTCTGAATCAGACACATATTTATAACGCTCAAACTTTTCCCGATAACTTGCGCCATCTGATTTATTGTGCTCATCTTTACCCGCCGAGACCGAAAAAGACAACCCAAAAAAGACACAGAACAAGAAAAAAACCACATAAGACGATTTGGTCTTTATCGTTCGTAACGAATACAAAAAAGCAATAAAAGGTGAGATTAAAAATAAAATGATTTTTAATGCTTTATCTGTGTTGTTTTCTTTAGGCCAGGTGGTCATATAATTAAATCGAGGGAATTGTTTAGTTGATAGCTCAATGTATTACCGATTTTCGGTCATCTCGTGCAATAACACTTTCTGAAAATCCTCCTTTGTATAAGCCTCACTAAATCGTTTAAAGTTTTTCATATTGTGTATTGCCATTTCTTTATCCAAACCCAAATTGTTGTTTTTTAAGTCGGTTTCGAAATCTTCTATGGAATATATTTTGAAGCCTTGGTTTTCAAGGAATTGTTTATGTACGTTTTTGTCGTTTAAATATACTTTTACACCATGTTCTAATGCCGTAAAGATATTGGCTCCTGCCATTTGTCTGTATCCGTTAATTACCAATCCGGTCGCTTTTTGGTAAGTGCTTATAAAATTTTCCTTATCCAAAAAATTTGTAATCACAGTATAGTGGTTTTTATTCCCGGTTCTTTCATCAACTTCTTTAGCATACTTCCCGTAAGTCCCATAATTGAAAAAAAGTGTAAAGTTGTAGTTCTGCCTATTCTCATATTTTTCGATTAAATCAATGATATCTAAATGATTATTGTATGATGATCGATTGTTCCCTAAAATAATCAAAGGCTTAGTTAGCCTCTTTATTTGAAAGTCAACTTTTTTGAAGTCTCTTTCTGAAAAGAAATGTGGTATCTTCACAAATTTTGGTAAAGAAGGCCAGTATTTTTTTAGGAACCCATACTCTTCCGGACTTAAGGCTAGAAAGTAATCTATTCGTTTTACCGCCTTTTCAAAGTTTTCTGAATAAGAGTGCCCGTTCACTATACGCTGGTAATAAGGAGAGACTCTCCTTTTAAGTCGCTTTTTTAAAGGAAGCACATCATATTTTCTTGACAACTCACTTTTGAATAAATCCGGTCTTTTGGCGTAGAGTTCATACCCAAAAAACCGCCAAGCAATTTTTACCTTTTTTGGTAAGGCCAATGCGATTTTTATTTTAATGCTATCAAGATCATATAGGACTACTAAATCGGCTTGAGCGCATATATCCACTATTTTTTGAAAATCATCCCTATCTCTGCTAAAAAGTAGTACATCTTTATCAATTTTAGGTTCAACTTTATCTTTGCTAATTACTAATAACTTATTTAAAAAATAGGGGCCTTTAAAGTTTTTTGAGTCATATAAAAACTTTAAGTCAGTATGAATGTGGACTATAAATTTTTCATGAGTACATGTTAGGCAACAATTGTTAACTATTGAATCATCCATTATCCTTCAACTTTAAGAGTTATGTATTCTAAATTTCTTAAATCATGAACACCACCAACTTCAGCAATAAAATCATGGCTACCTAAACCAATCCCTGAAAAAACATAGCTATAAGCTAATAGTACATCTTGTACCTCTAAAAAAAACCTAGTGCTTTCTACGAGCAGAATTATTTGTAAGTCTTCATAACTATGTTCAGAAATTATCACTTTGAAGTCCTGTGATTGCTGTATTTTTGGAAATACAAATTTTCTAAATCCGTTATTGTATAATTCAACAAAAAAAGAAGTGTCTAAACTCTCATTAGTAGTATATAATGGAATTCTAACATAGAAATTTTTAAATTCATTTGTAACAATAAGCTTTTCGAGAATCTGTTTTCTTTCTGAAACCTTAACCGCATCTTCTAAGTCAATAATAATTTCATCAACATCCAAATTTTGAATATTCTGAATTTTATGCAATTTAGTTCCTGGTATAAAGAAATATGATTCCATAAAATTTAATTATTTTGAACTCTTAACATTAAACGACAAATCAAATCTACTTCTTCTGGGGTTAAATCATAATATAACGGCAAACATAATACTCTTTTTGAGATATCTTCTGTTATAGGAAGTATTTTTGGCTCTAAATACGGTAAAGCAGAAGCTAAAGACGGATAAAAATACCTTCTTGTAAAAATTTCGCTTTTATCTAAACCTGCCTTAATTTTCAACAACAGTGCCTCATTTTCTATAACTATGGGGTAGTAAGCATAATTTAAGTTAGCATCTGCATGCCACAATGGCTTTTGAGCTTTGAGGTTTTTGAGCCTTTCATCATAATGCTCTGTGAGCTGTTTGCGCTTGTTGTGAATAGCAGCTATATAATTGAGGTTCACCAAACCCAAAGCAGCATGCATCTCAGAATTTTTTCCGTTTAACCCTAAAGTCGAAAAACTATCAAACCCCGAAATACCAAAGTTACGAATATGAGCTATTTTTTTCAGCAGTTCTGCATCGTTGGTTACCACAAACCCTCCTTCACCACTATGATACAGTTTGGTAGCATGTAAAGAACAAGTAGAAATATCTCCGTATTCAAAAATAGATTTCCCCTTTACTTGCACCCCAAAAGCATGAGCCCCATCATAAATTACTTTCAAGTTATGTTTTTTAGCAATTTTTTCGATAGCTATAACATCACAAGGGTTGCCATAAACATGAGTGGCTAAAATTGCAGACGTTTTATCTGTAATAGCTTCTTCTATTTTTGTAGGGTCAATACACAAGCTATGTTTATCGATATCTACAAAAACAGGTGTACATCCTTCCCAAACGATAGAACTAGTAGTGGCTACAAACGAAAAGGGCGTTGTGATGATTTCCCCTTTTAGGTCGAGTGCTTTAATAGCCATCTGCAAGGCCACAGTACCGTTAGTCACAAACAACAAATGCTTTACCTTCAGATGTTCTTTGAGTTTCATTTCAAGCTCCGATGCCAAAGGCCCCATATTGGTTAGCCATTGGCGGTGCCAGACACCATCTATGTAGTTTTTATATTCCTCAACAGGAGGTAGAAAAGGTTTTGTAACCGGAATCATAATTTTAATTTCTTTAGTTTAGGGAATTTCTCACTCAATAATTCTACAATATAAATTAATGCTTGGCTTTTAATAGTGTATGTTACTATTAAATATAGAAATATACCTAAAAGTACACCAATTATAAGTGTTAAACCATTTGCTAAGTCTGTCAAATAAACAAAAGCAGCTACTCCTATTAACATCGGTAACGACTGAAAAACAATTGGTAATAAATCTTTAAACTGTTCTTTATAAGAATAATTTATAAAACGTTGGGTATAATGCATATTTATAAACAAAGCTATATAAGAGCTTATAACACTGCCTAACAACAAACCCCAAATTCCAAATTGAATTCCAATAATGACAGCAATGGTTATATTAACTTTTTTGATTATTTCTAATTTCAGAAACAAATCACTGCGCCCCATCACTTTTAAAACATTAAGATTAATCGAATGCAAATGGTATAAAGCTCCTGAAAAACAAAGAATTTGTATGAAAGGCACTGCATCTATCCATTTTTCGCCCACCAAAGTCAAAATAAAGGGTTTGGCCAACACAGCTAAGCCCATCGTTAAAGGAAAAATGACAAATGAACTTGCCATTATAATTTTTTGATAGGCTCTTTTTAAGCGTTCCGGGTCATTTTTAGTTTTGCTCAAAATAGGGTATGTGACTGTTTGTAAGGTGCTGGTAGCACTTAGGGTTACTTGGTCAACAAACATTCTGGCTTGAGTGAAAAGCCCTAAAGTAGATGCCATAAAAAATTTCCCGATAATCAATTTATATATATTTTGATAAAAAGTATCTAACAATCCTGAGGCAAATAATTTAGACCCGAAACCGAACAGCCTTTTAAACGAATCTTTACTAATAAAATATTTAGGAAACCAAGGGTTTATAACATATAATAATAAAGAAGTTATAACAGACAACGCCACATACTTAATAGCCAATGCCCAAACACCGTAACCTTGCAGGGCTAAAACAACACCTATTATACCTGTAATTAAGGAGGCCAAAAGAGAGACAATCATTAGTTTTTTGAACTTTAATCCATGAGTTAGCTGCGCTCGTTGCACTAATGTAAATGATTGAAATATGATAGATAAGCCCATTAATCGAGTTAAGTCTATTAATAGTTGATTATCAAAGAAATCGGCAATAGCCGGTGCTGACCACCATAGAATAGCATAACAAACAACAGCAATCAATACGTTTAGACTAAATGCTGTGGCTTTGTCTTTTTCTGTTAATTTATCTTCTCTAATTAAAGCTTGAGTAAAACCACTATTAACCAAACTCTGTGACACTGCAAAAAACACCATCAGCATAGCCACAAGACCAAAATCTTCAGGTGTCAGTAATCTTGCTAAGACTATACCTACTACAAGAGTAACTGCCTTAAGTCCTAGATTAGATGCTAAGGTCCAAACAAAACCTCCTAATGCTTTTTGCCCTAACGACATATTTTCTCTAAATAATTAAAATATTCTCCTTTTTTTCCTTCGATATTTTTTAAAATAGTATTAGAAGACAACCATTTTTTCCGCCAAGCAATTTCTTCGAGACACGATATTTTTAATCCCTGTCTCTTTTCGATAGCATGCACAAATTGTGTGGCTTCACTCAAGGCTTCATGAGTTCCGGTATCAAGCCATGCATAACCCCTACCCAAAAGCTCAATAGTCAATTTATCCTGATTCAGATATTCCTGATTTACAGAGGTGATTTCTAATTCTCCTCTATGTGAAGGTTTTACAGCTTTAGCTATCTGCACCACACTATTCGGATAGAAATAAAGCCCTACTACAGCATAGTTTGATTTGGGGTTTTGGGGTTTCTCCTCAATCGAAATTACTTTTCTGTTTGAGTCAAACTCTGCAACACCATAACGTTCCGGGTCACCTACATAATAACCGAAAACTTTTGCTTTCTCTTCATCCTCTACAGTTTTTACTGCTTGTTCTAATAGTTTTGGGAAACCTTGACCATAAAACAAATTATCACCCAATACTAAACAAACATCATCGTCCCCAATAAACTCCTCTCCTATAATGAAGGCTTGTGCCAACCCATCAGGGCTTGGTTGCTCCGCATAACTTAATTGAATCCCAAATTGACTCCCATCCCCCAATAACTTTTTAAATAATGGCAATCTTGAGGTGTAGAAATAATCAATATATCTCTTATATTCGCTAGCATTAAAGTTGATAGCGGATAATAAATCATGGGTTTGTCGTGAACAGGTAATAACTGTTTTGATATCACTTGGGTCAAAGGATGTAATCTTGTTCCTGAACCTCCTGCTAAAATGATTCCTTTCATAAATCGCTAAATATGCG
>Ga0207415_1001093_pt1 | contig 14925 bp, 17 predicted proteins | sample Passage237A_FD_187369 | JGI IMG/M metagenome (GOLD analysis project Ga0207415, IMG submission 187369) | Cellulose adapted compost microbial communities from Newby Island Compost Facility, Milpitas, CA, USA - Passage2 37A (SPAdes) (version 3) ...
GCACCAGCGGCGGGATGCGCCCGCTGTGCAGCGCCCAGCCCAGCCCGGCCAGGTGCGCGGCCAGGGCCAGCCATACCGCCCCGCCATCGCCGCCGCCGGGCTGGCGGTGCGGCCGCGCCGGCGCCGCCGTCCTGGCGCGCGGGGAAGCGGCGCGCCCGCGGCCGCCGGCCTGGCGGCGCACGCTGCAGCGGACCGGCTCGCCCGGTTCCAGGGGGCGGCCGTCCTGGCGGTACCCGGAGGCATGGAAGAACAGCCGCGGCGCGCCGGCCTGGAGCGGCTGGATGAAGCCGTAGCCGCATCCCTGGTTCCAGTCGGCAACCTTGCCCAGCTGTTCCATGCCCGTCCTCAGCGCAGCAGGATCAGCGTGGCCAGGCCCAGGAAGCAGAAGAAGCCCATCACGTCGGTGACCGCGGTGACCACCACCGTGCCGGCCACCGCCGGGTCGATGTTCATCCGCCGCAGCAGCAGCGGCAGCAGCACCCCGGCGCCGGCGGCCGCGCAGAAGTTGATCACCAGGGCCAGGGCGATCACCAGTGACAGCACCGGGTCGTGGAACCAGGCCAGGGCGATCAGGCCGACGATGCCGCCGATCAGCACGCCGTTGATCAGCGCCACCCGGATCTCCTTCCACATCAGGATCCCGGCGTTGCTCGAGCCCACCTGGCCCAGGGCCAGGCCGCGCACCATCAGGGTCAGCACCTGCACCGCGGCATTGCCGCCGATGCCGGCCACGATCGGCATCAGCACCGCCAGTGCCACCACCTTCTCCAGGGTGGCCTCGAACTGGCCGATCACGCCGGCGGCCATGAACGCGGTGAACAGGTTGATCCCCAGCCAGACCACGCGGCCGCGCACGGCGCGCTTGACCGGCGAGAACAGGTCCTCGTCCTCGTCCAGGCCGGCCGCGCCCAGGGCCTGGTGCTCGGCCTGCTCGCGGATGATGTCCACCACGTCGTCGATGGTGATGCGGCCGAGCAGGATGTTGTTCTCGTCCACCACCGGCGCCGACACCCAGTCGTGGTCGGAGAAGCGGCGGGCCACTTCCTCGGCGCTCTCGCCCACGTCGATGGCCGGCTGCTCGTCGTCGATCAGGCGGTTGATCGGGGTGGAGACCTCGTGGGTCACCAGCGCGGCCAGCGGTACCCGGCCCAGGTACTGGTGGCGGCGGCTGACCACGTACAGGTGGTCGGTGTGGTCGGGCAGCTCGCCGCGCAGGCGCAGGTAGCGCAGGACCACGTCGACGTTGACGTCGGCGCGCACGGTGACCACGTCCGGGTTCATCAGGCGGCCGGCGGTGTCCTCCGGGTAGGACAGCACCTGTTCCAGGCGCTCGCGGTTCTCGCGGTCCATCGACTTGAGCACCTCGTCGATGACCGTGTCCGGCAGGTCCTCGACCAGGTCGGCCAGGTCGTCGATGTCCAGGTCCTCGACCGCGGCGACCAGTTCGTCCGGGTCCATGTCCGCGATCAGGCTCTCGCGGACCTCGTCGCCGACATGCAGCAGCACCTCGCCGTCGTCTTCCGGGTCGACCAGGCCCCAGACCACCTCGCGCTTGCCCGGCGGCAGCGATTCGAGCAGGTTGCCGATCTCGGCCGGAGAGAGGGTGTTGACCAGCCGCCGCACCGGCCCCAGGCGGCCGCTGTCCAGGGCGTCGGACAGCATGCGCAACTGGCGCGCGGTCTTGTCGTGGCGGACGGCTTCAGCCATGCGCGGCTCCGGTTTTGTCCAGGGGGGCCGCGTACCCGGGGGACGCGCGGCGTATCAGGCGTTCATGGCGGTGATTATCGCCCACGCGCCAGTCGGGTGCCTACTGCCGGGAAGGGATGCCGGCCGGGGCCGGCCAGGTTCAGTCCGCTGTGGTGGCTGCGGCCAGCCAGCGTTCGATGGCCTTGCGGTCGCGGGCCTGGAGCAGGCGTGGCGCGGCCGCCTCCAGCCGTGCCAGGTCGCATTCGCGGATGGCCCGGCGCAGCTCCAGCAGCGAGGCCGGGTGCAGGCTGAAGTCACGCAGGCCCAGGGCCAGCAGCAGCGGCGCCAGGCGCACGTCGCCGGCCATCTCGCCGCAGACCGCCACCGGGACCTGGAGCTGGCGGCCGGCGCCGATCACATGCGCCAGCAGACGCAGCACCCCCGGGTGCAGCGGCGAGTACAGGTCGCCCAGGGCGTCGTTGTTGCGGTCCACCGCCAGCAGGTACTGGACCAGGTCGTTGGTGCCGATGGACAGGAAGTCCACGGTGCCGGCCAGGCCGTGCACGCCGATGGCCGCGGCCGGAACCTCGATCATCGCCCCCAGCGGAGGCATTTCCACCGCCACCCCGCGGCGGCGCACCGCGGCCACCGCGCGCGCCAGGCGGCGTCTGACGATCAGCATCTCCTCGCGGCAGGCCACCATCGGCACCAGCACCCGCACCGGACCATAGGCGGCGGCGCGGGCGATGGCGCGCAGCTGGGTGTCGAACACCTTGTCGTAGAGCAGGGACAGGCGCACGCCGCGCACGCCCAGGGCCGGGTTCTCCTCGTTGGCCAGGGCCAGGCCGGCGCGATCGGCCTTGTCCGCACCCAGGTCCAGGGTGCGGAAGGTCACCGGGCGCCCGTCCATGGCCAGGACCGCGTCGCGGTAGGCCAGGAACTGCTGTTCCTCGTCCGGGGACTGCTCGTCCTGCAGGAACAGGAACTCGGTGCGGTACAGGCCCACGCCGGCCGCGCCCAGGGCATGGGCGCGGGCCACGTCCTCGCGCGATTCGGCGTTGGCGTACAGGGCGATGTCCACCCCGTCGCGGGTGCGGGTGGGCTTGCTGCGCAGGCGCTCCAGGTCGCGGCGCTCGCGCACCTCCTGCTGCTGGCGGGCACGGTATTCGCGCAGGCGGGCGGCGTCCGGATCGACCACGATCCGGCCGCTCTCGCCGTCGACCATGACCACGTCGCCGTCGTTGATCCGGCTCAGGGCCTCGGCCGCGCCCACCACCAGCGGCAGGTGCAGGCTGCGGGCGAGGATGGCGCTGTGCGAAAGCGGACTGCCGGAGGCCGAGACCACCGCCACCACGCCCTGGGCCTGGAGCTGGGCCAGTTCGGACGGGGCCACGGTGTCGCAGACCAGGATCTCGCCGGCGGTGCCGCGCGGCGGCGCGGCGTGGCGGTGCAGGTGGGCGTTGATCCGGCCGATGATGTGGTCCAGGTCGTCCAGGCGCGCCTTGAGGTAGGGGTCGTCCATGGACTGGAACACCGCGGCCAGGCGGTCGCGCTGCACGCGCAGGGCGTAGGCGGCCGAATAGCGCTCCTGGCGGACCAGGGTCTCCAGCGCCTGGACCAGGTCCGGGTCGTCCAGCAGCAGGGCGTGCAGGTCGATGAATTCCACCGCCTCGCGCGACAGCGCGCCCTGCAGCTTCTCGCTGAGCTGGCGCATCTCGGCACGGGCCGCGTCCAAGGCCTCGTGCAGGCGCGCGACTTCGGCCGCCACCTGCGCGGCCGGCACCTGCTTCTCGACGACTTCCAGGGCATGCGGCAGGCGGACCCGCGCCCGGCCCAGGGCCAGGCCGCGGGAAGCGCCGTGGCCGAGGAAGGACTGGCTCACCGCGCCCCCGCCGCGCGCCAGCCGCGGCATGGTGTCCGGAGGGCGGGCGCGGCGGCCATGCTCAGGCGTCCTCGTCGAACCTGCGCTCGAACAGGGCGACCACCGCCTCCATGGCCGCGGCCTCGTCCTCGCCGTCGGTGCGCACGGTCACCGGGGTGCCCTGGCCGGCGGCCAGCAGCATCACGCCCATGATGCTCTTGGCGTTGACCTCCCGGCCCTTGGCCTGGATGGTCACCGCGCAGCGGAACGGCGCCAGCACCTGGACCAGCTTGGCGGTGGCCCGGGCATGCAGGCCCAGGCGGTTGCTGACGGTGAGTTCACGTTCAAGCATCGTCGATGATCGCTCCGTTGCGCGTACCCGCCGCCGCGGTGGCGGGAAGTTGGTCCAGTCCCTGTTCCGGGTAGTTCATCACCCGCAGCAGCATCGGCAAGCTCAGCGCGGACACACGGCGTACCGGCGTGCCCAACCGCGCCAGCCGGGTCGCCAGGTTGCTGGGGCTGGCGCCGTACAGGTCGGTCAGCACCAGGACCCCGTCCCCTCCGTCCACCCGGCGCAGGGCGGCCGATGCCGCCGGCAGCAACTGGTCCAGGTCCGCGTCGTAGGGGACCTCGAAGGCCTCCGCGCGCAGGGGCAGGGTGCGCAGCAGGGTGCTGGCCACCGCCAGCAGGGCGCTGCCGACGCCGGGATGGGTTATCAGGAGAATGCCACAGGCCATCGGTGAAAGTTAACAGAGGGACGGACCCCCCGTCAGGCGTTTGCCGGCTTTTTCACCGCATCTGCGGCGGGGCGCCAGGGCGGCGCGGAGCGGGGGCCGTTGGCGGCCCCTCAGTCCTGCTCGCGGTGGTAGGTGGCCACCTCGCTCCAGCCCTGGGCGCGGGCGTGCTCGGCCAGGCGCTCGGCCAGGTAGACCGAGCGGTGCTTGCCGCCGGTGCAACCGAAGGCCACGGTCACGTAGGCACGGGTGTCGTTGCGCAGGCCCGGCAGCCAGGTGTCGAGGAAGCCGGCCACCTGCCGCACGTAGGCATCGACCTCCGGCTGGGCGTCCAGGTATTCGCGCACCCGGGCGTCGCGCCCGGTCAGCGGGCGCAGGGCCGGCTCCCAGTGCGGGTTGGGCAGGACCCGGGCGTCGAACACGAAGTCGGCCTCCTCCGGCACCCCGCGCTTGTAGGCGAAGGACTCGAACAGCAGGGACAGGCCCGGACTGTGCTCCAGGGCGAACTCGGTGATCACCCGCCGCCGCAGCTGGTGCACGTTGAGGCTGCTGGTGTCGATGATGGCGTCGGCCTCGGCGCGCAGCGGCTGCAGCAGCTGGCGCTCGCTGGCGATGGCCTGGGGCAGGGACAGGCCCAGCCGGCTGAGCGGGTGGCGGCGGCGGGTGTCGGCGTAGCGGCGCAGCAGGATGTCATCGCTGGCCTCGAAGAACAGCAGCGAGGCGTCCACGCCGATGCTGGTCGCGGCCGCGCGCCACTCGGCCAGGCGGCTGAGGTCGCTGTGCCGGCTGCGCACGTCGATGCCCACGGCCATGCGCTCGGGCAGGCCGTCGTCGCGCACCAGGCTGCGCACGAACGCCGGCAGCAGCTCCACCGGCAGGTTGTCCACGCAGTAGTAGTCCAGGTCCTCGAAGGTCTTCAGCGCCACCGACTTGCCCGAGCCGGACAGGCCGCTGACGATGACCACCGTCGGTCGCGCGCTGCTGTTCATGAGCTGCGCCGCTCCAGCAGGCTGCTGTGGCGGGCGATGAACATCGCCGCCGGGTCGATGCCCTTGGTGCGCAGGATGTGCAGGCGGGTGGCGGCCTCGGTCAGGACCGCCAAGTTGCGGCCGGGCATCACCGGCAGGGTGATCAGCGGCACGTCCAGGTCCAGCACGTGGCGGGTGCCGGAGTCGCCGGTCAGGCGCTCGTAGCCGTGCGGCGAGGGTTCGGTCATCGGCCGGGTCAGGTGCACGATCAGGCGCAGGTACTTGTTCTTCTTGACCGCGGTGTCGCCGAACATCTCGCGCACGTTGAGCACGCCCAGGCCGCGCACCTCCAGCAGGTCCTGCAGCAGCTCCGGGCAGGTGCCGTCGAGCACGTCCGGGGCGATCTGGGTGAATTCGGGGGCGTCGTCGGCGACCAGGCGGTGGCCGCGGCTGAGCAGCTCCAGGGCCAGCTCGCTCTTGCCCGAGCCGGCCTCGCCGGTGATCAGCACGCCGATGGAATAGATCTCCATGAACACCCCGTGCAGGGTCACGCGCGGGGCCAGGGTGCGGGCCAGGTGGTAGGACAGGTGGTTGAGCAGCTCATGGCCGCGGCGCGGCGAGATCCACAGCGGGGTATCGCTTTCCTCGGCGGCCGCGCGCAGGTCTTCCGGACAGGACTGGTTCTTGCTGATGACCAGGGCCAGCGGCCGGGCCTGGATGATCTTCTCGATGGTCTCCCAGCGCTGGCGCGAGTCCAGGGAGTCCAGCCAGGCCAGCTCCTCGCTGCCCAGGATCTGGACCTTGTTGGGGTAGACGGCATTCAGGTAACCGGCCAGGGAGGGGCGGCGGGAATTGGTGTCGCCGGCATCGATTTCCCGGTTCTCGCCCTTCTGCCCGGCCAGCCATCGCAGGCTGAGCTTCTCCTGCTGCTGGTCAAACAGTTCGCGCGCGGTGATGCTGGCATTCCTCATGCGGCCCGTCTCGGTCGGTGTGGGTCGCGGGATTGTCGCCCAAACCGGCGGCGCGTGGGCGCCGCCGGGGGCGGGCAGGCGGCCGGCGGCCTCAGCCGGCGTCCGGGACCATGCGCGGGGCCTGGTGGTCCTGGATCTTTTCCTTGTGCTTGAGGATCAGCCGGTGCAGCTTGTCGGCCAGCAGGTCGATGGCCGCGTACATGTTCTCGCCGTCGGCTTCGGCGTGCAGGGTCTTGCCGGGGACGGTCAGGTCGGCGGCGGCATGGTGGGAGGGCTTGCGCAGGCCCAGCTGGACCCGCACCTCCATCGGCTGCTCGAAGTGGCGGTCCAGGCGCCGCAACTTCTCCTCCACATACTGGCGCAGAGCAGGGGTGACTTCGAGCTGCTGGCCATACGTTTCGATTCGCATCATGAACCTCCTGGTGGTTGCCGCGTGGGCGGCCCCGCAGGTCACGGATGCCACGCGGCCTTCAGCCGATGCGGACCCGTTCGTGCGAAGCCGGAATGTTCATGGCCTCACGATACTTCGCCACGGTCCGGCGCGCCACCGGGATTCCCCCCTCCTTGAGCATGTCGGCCAGCTTGGCGTCAGACAAAGGTTTGCGCGGGTTCTCGTTTTCGATCAGGCGCCGGATCATGGCCTGGATCGCGGTGCTGGAGGCTTCACCGCCGCCCTCGGTGTCGATGCCGGATGCAAAAAAAGCCTTAAGCGGCAAGGTTCCACGCGGCGTGCGCACGTACTTGCGGGCGATGGCGCGTGAAACAGTGGATTCGTGCAGGTCCACCTCGTTGGCGATTTCACGCAGCGTCAACGGGCGCAGGGCCTGCTCGCCGAATTCCAGGAAACCGGCCTGCTGGCGCAGCAGGCAGCGCATCACCTTGAGCAGGGTTTCGCCGCGCGCCTCCAGGCTCTTGAGCAGCCAGCGCGCCTCCTGCAGGTGGGTGCGCAGGTAGCCGGCATCGCCCTCGCCGCAGCGGCGGATCATCTGCTCGTAGCCACGGTGGATGGCGACCCGGGGCAGGGCCTGCTGCGACAGGGCCACCTTCCACACCCCCTTCTGCCGCCAGATCACGCAGTCGGGCACCACGTAGCTGTCGTGTTCCAGCTCGGCCAGCTGCTTGCCCGGGCGCGGGTCCAGCGAGCGCAGCAGCTGCACCGCCTGCTCGACCTCGGCCGGGGCCAGTTTCAGTTCGTGGGCCACGCCCTCGATGCCGCTGCGCGGCAGCCGTTCCAGCGGGCCGGCGACGATGCGCAGGGCCACCGCGCGCCCGGGCGTGTCCTCGGCCAGGACCTCCAGCTGCAGGCGCAGGCATTCGCCCAGCGAGCGCGCGCCGACCCCGACCGGGTCGAAGCGCTGCAGCTGCAGCAGCACGGTCTGGACCTCGTCCTCGTCGGCACGGATTTCCGGCAACAGGGTCTGGACGATGGACGACAGCGGCTCGCGCAGGTAGCCATCCTCGTCCAGGGCGTCGATCAGGGCCGCGCCGATGCGGCGGTCGCGTTCGGACAGGTGCGACAGGTGCAGCTGCCAGAGCAGGTGGCTGGCCAGGTCCTCGGTTTCGACCAGGCGTTCGGTTGCGCTCTCGCGCTCGTCCTCCTCGCCATGGCCGCCGCCGTCCCAGGCCGGGGCTTCGCTGGACCAGTCGCCCTCGTCGGCCGCATCGGCCGGGGCCGGCCCGTCCATCCCGTCGCCGGCGGTGGCCTGGGGGCCGTCCTCGGCGCCCGCCGGGGCCACGTCCTCGGCCCACTCCAGCAACGGATTGGTTTCCACCGCCTCGGCGATCTCGGCCTGCAGCTCGACCGTGGACATCTGCAACAGCCGGATGGCCTGACGCAGCTGTGGCGTCATGACCAGGTGTTGCCCCATCGATGTCTGCAACCGTGCCTTCATGTCCCTGCCAGGTGTGAGCGGCGGGCTGCGGCCGGGGATGGTTACAGTTTGAACGTATCCCCAAGGTAGACCCGGCGCACGTCCGGGTTGGCCAGCAGCGCGTCCGGTGCCCCCTGCGCCAGAACGCTTCCCTCGGCCAGAATATACGCCCGGTCACAGATTCCCAAGGTCTCGCGGACGTTGTGGTCGGTGATCAGGACCCCGATCCCGCGGTTCTTGAGGTGGGTGACGATGCGCTGGATCTCGCCCACCGAGATCGGGTCCACGCCGGCGAAGGGTTCGTCCAGCAGCATCAGGCGCGGGCGCGCGGCCAGGGCGCGGGCGATCTCGCAGCGGCGCCGCTCGCCGCCGGACAGGCTGGCACCGAGCTGGTCGGCGACGTGGCCGATCTGCAGTTCGTCCAGCAGCGCCGAAAGCTCGCGCTCGATCGCGTCCGAATCCTTCAGGTCCTCGCGCAGCTCCAGCACCAGGCGGATGTTGTCGGCCACCGAGAGCTTGCGGAACACCGACGGTTCCTGCGGCAGGTAGCCCACGCCCAGGCGGGCGCGGGCGTGCATCGGCTCGGCGGTGATGTCGCGGCCGTCGAGCACGATGCGCCCGGCGTCGGCAGCCACCAGGCCCACGATCATGTAGAAGCAGGTGGTCTTGCCGGCGCCGTTGGGGCCGAGCAGGCCCACCACTTCGCCCGCGTCCAGGCTCAGCCCGAACTCGCGCACCACCTCGCGCTGCCTGTAGCGCTTGCGCAGGCCCTCGGCGACCAGCATCAGTTGCCCCCGTCCCTGGCCGGGGCCTGCTGGGCCTGGGTGCGGGGCTGGATCACGGTGCGCACGCGGCTGCCGTCGCCGCCGCTCTGCACCTGGCCGCTGGCCATGTTGTAGACCATGCGCTGGCCACTGTTGCTGCCGCGCGGGGATTCGACCTGGTAGTTGCCGGTCAGGGTCAGCACTTCCTTGGCCGGCTCGTAGACGATGCGGTCGGCGCGCGCGTTCATCGTGCTGCCGTCGTCCATCTCCTGCTTGAGGGTGGCCTGCTTGCCGGTCAGCACCACCTGCTCGATCTCGCCGTTGCGCTGCACGATCTCGGCGCGCTCGGCGCGGATGACCAGGCTGCCCTGGGTGATCTCCACCGCGCCGGAGAACACGCAGCGCGAGTTGGCCGCCGACTGGTTGCAGTCGGAGGTGTTGGAGTCCAGGGTCATGGGCTGGTTGCGGTCCGAGCTCTTGGCCAGCGCGGTGGCGGGCACCAGCGCGGCCGCGGCCAGCGCCAGCAGCAGGGCCGCGGTGCGGGGGTTAGCGGCGCGCGGAAGGTTCATAGCGGGTCCTGACCTGGGAGAGGAGGCGGTACTGGCGGTTCTTGAGGTCGGCCTGCAGGCCGGTGCCGGTCTGGATGATACCCGGCTGCCGGATCTCGACCTGGTCGTCGGTGCGGGCCAGGTCCTGCTCGGGCAGCAGTTCCAGCCAGCCGGTGCGGAAGCTGGTCGGGTTGCCGGCGGCCGGGTCGCTGTCGCCGGCCACCCCGCCTTCCAGCCGCGCCAGCTCGGCCCCGGGGGCGACCCAGGCGCGCTCGGCGCGCAGGGTCCACGGGCCCTGCGCGGTGGGCACCAGGAAGCGCGGGGTGGTGATGGCCAGGCTCTCGTCCTGGCGGCTGCGCTCGAGCAGCGGGGCCTGCAGGCGCAGTGACTCGCGCCCGTCCTTGCCCAGCACCTGCAGTTCGAAATCGTGCAGCACGTAGTCCGAGCGCTGCGCGGCGGCGGCCTCCGGGCCGCGCGCCTCGCGCAGCTGCCAGGCCCACCAGCCGCTGCCGATGGCTGCCAGCAGCAGGATCAGGCCGAGGATCGCGCGCCGGCTCATGCGCGGCGCCCGTCGCGGCTGCCGCCGGCGCCGCCCAGCAGTTCCGGCAGGTGGCCGTGGGCGGCCAGCAGCACGTCGCACAGCTGGCGCACGGCGCCTTCGCCGCCGCGGGCCGGCAGGGTCCAATGGACGCTTTCGGCAATCCAGGGGTGGGCGTTGGCCGGGGCCACCGCCAGCCCGGCCACCCGCAGGCAGTCCAGGTCGGGGAGGTCGTCGCCGGCAAAGCACAGCTGCTCCAGGCCCAGGCCCTCGCGTTCGAGCAGCCGGTGCAGCAGCTCCAGCTTGTCCTTGACCCCGATATGGGTCTCCAGGCCCAGGTCCTGGCCGCGGTTCTGCGCCACCAGGCTGGGGCGCCCGGTGATCAGGACCACGTGGAAACCGAAGCGGCGCAGCAGGACCATGCCCTGGCCGTCGAGCACGCTGAAGGCCTTGAGCTCGCGGCCGAAGGAATCGAAGAACAGGCGGCCATCGGTGAGGGTGCCGTCAACGTCCAGGCAGACCATGCGCACGCGGCGGGCGCGTTCGACCAGGTCGGGGGCGAGGTTGGCAAGCGGATCGTAGGCCACGGGCTGTCCTGTTGCGGTTGGGCTGGTTAAACCACGCGGGCGCGCAACAGGTCATGAATGTTCAGGGCCCCGACCGCGCGCCCCTGCTCGTCGACCACGACCAGGCCGTTGATCTTGTGCCGCTCCATCAGGTGGGCGGCCTCGGTGGCCATCTGGTGGGCGCCGATGGTGCGCGGGTCGCGGGTCATGACCTCGCTGATCCGGGCCTGGCGCACGTCGATGCCGCGGTCCAGGGCGCGGCGCAGGTCGCCGTCGGTGAAAAGCCCGGCCAGGCGGCCGTCGGCCGCGGCCACCGTGGTCATGCCCAGGCGCTTGCGGCTCATCTCCACCAGGGCCTCGGCCACGCTGGCGTCCTCGCCCACCTGCGGCAGCTCCTCGCCGGCGTGCATGACGTCGGTGATGTGCAGCAGCAGGCGCCGGCCCAGGCTGCCGGCCGGGTGCGAGCGGGCGAAGTCGTCGGCGGTGAAGCCGCGGGCCTCCAGCAGGGCCACGGCCAGGGCGTCGCCCATGGCCAGCGAGGCGGTGGTGGAGGAGGTCGGGGCCAGGTGCAGCGGGCAGGCCTCGGCCGGCACGCTCACGTCCAGGTGCACGTCGGCCTCGCGGGCCAGGCTGGACTGCGGGCGCCCGGTCATGGCGATCACGGTGTTGCCCTGGCGGCGCAGCGCCGGCAGCAGGGTCAGCACCTCGTCGGACTCGCCCGAATAGGACAGGGCCAGGACGATGTCGGCATCGGTGATCATGCCCAGGTCGCCATGCCCGGCCTCGCCGGGATGGACGAAGAAGGCCGGGGTGCCGGTGGAGGCCAGGGTGGCGGCGATCTTGCGGGCCACGTGCCCGGACTTGCCCATGCCCAGGGCCACGACCCGGCCGCGGCAGGCCAGGATCCGCTGGCAGGCCTCGGCGAAGGATCCGCCGACGCGGGCGCCAAGGGCTTCCAGGGCCTGGGCCTCGATGGCCAGGACCCGGCGCGCGGCGGCGATCAGGCGGTCGGGGGAGGCGGAGGCGCTATCGGGCGTATGCATGCATCTTCAGCCCGGAAAGCCCGGGATTGGCTAGACTATGGCGCTTCATTCTAGGCCAAAGCGCTCCATGGACGCCGATACCATCGCCCGCATGATCGAAGCCGGACTGCCCGGGGCCCAGGTCCGCGTGGCCGGGGACGACGGTGTGCATTTCGAAGCGGTGGTGGTGTGCGAGGATTTCCGCGGCAAGCTGCCGCTGGCCCGCCACCGCATGGTTTACGCCACCCTCGGCGAGCTGATGGGTGGTGCGATCCACGCCCTGGCGCTGAAGACCCTGACCCCCGAGGAAGCGGCCTGAGCCGCGACCCCTTCCCCGGCCCGGGGCACCCGGGCCACCAGCCCCGGTTTCCCCGATGCAGAAGATCGTAGTCAGCGGTGGTACGCCGCTCCAAGGCGAAGTCACCATTTCCGGCGCCAAGAACGCGGTGCTGCCCATCCTCTGCGCGACCCTGCTGGCCGACGCGCCGGTGGAGATCCTCAACGTCCCCCACCTGCATGACGTGATCACCACGATCAAGCTGCTCGGCGAGCTGGGCGCCGGGGTCGAGTTCGACCAGGGCACCCTGTCGCGCGGCAGCGCCCTGGTGGTGGACCCGCGCACCGTGAACCAGTGCGTGGCCCCGTACGAGCTGGTCAAGACCATGCGCGCCTCGATCCTGGTGCTGGGTCCGCTGCTGGCCCGCCACGGCGCCGCCGAGGTCTCCCTGCCGGGCGGCTGCGCCATCGGCTCGCGCCCGGTGGACCAGCACATCAAGGGGCTGCAGGCGCTGGGCGCCGAGATCAGCGTGGAGAACGGCTTCATCAAGGCCCGCGCCAACCGGCTCAAGGGCGCCCGCTTCGTGTTCGACATGGTCACCGTGACCGGCACCGAGAACGTGATGGCGGCCGCGTCCCTGGCCGAGGGCACCACGGTGCTGGAAAACGCGGCGATGGAGCCGGAAGTCACAGACCTGGCCGACTGCCTCAATGCCCTGGGCGCGCGGATCGAGGGCGCCGGCACCTCGCGGATCACCATCCACGGGGTCGAGCGCCTGGGCGGCGGCCGCCACGCCGTGCTCCCGGACCGGATCGAGACCGGCACCTTCCTGGTGGCCGCGGCCATGACCGGCGGCCGGGTGACCGCGCGGCGGGCGCGCCCGGACACCCTGGAGGCGGTGCTGGACAAGCTGCGCGAGGCGGGCGCGCTGATCGAGAAGACCGCCGACAGCATCACCCTGGACATGCAGGGCCGGCGGCCGAAGGCGGTGGATCTGACCACCGCGCCGTACCCGGCCTTCCCGACCGACATGCAGGCCCAGTTCATGGCCATGAACTGCATCGCCGACGGCGTGGGCGTGATCAGCGAGACGATCTTCGAAAACCGCTTCATGCACGTCAACGAACTGCTGCGCCTGGGCGCGGACATCCGCATCGATGGCCACACCGCCATCGTCCGCGGCGTGCCCCAGCTCAGTGGCGCCCCGGTGATGGCCACCGACCTGCGCGCCTCGGCCTGCCTGGTCCTGGCCGGCCTGGTCGCGCGCGGTGACACCACCATCGACCGCATCTACCACCTTGACCGTGGCTACGAGAACATCGAGGAGAAGCTGGGCGCGCTGGGCGCGAGCATCCGCCGGGTGGAGGCCTGATGCTGCTGCGCGGACGGCTCAGCTCCCGGCGCAAGGTCCTGTTCGCGGGCCTGGCCGTGCTGCTGCTGGCCCTGGGCTGGGCCGGCTGGAGCGGCATGGCCGCCACCCGCGGGGTGGAAGCGCGGGACATGGACTGGAACGGCGACGGCCGGGTCGAGACCGGGGAAATCCTGCAGTCGCTGTACGCGGTCACCGCCCAGCGCGAGAAGCAGGGCAACCGCGAGTGCACCACCTACCGCTGGTACCGCGGCGGCGAGGTGATCCGGGTGGACTGCCGCACCGTGCTGGTCCCCGAAGCGCAGGAATAGGCCGCGCCGCCCACAGCCAGAACGCACAAGGCCCGGCATTGCCGGGCCTTGCTGTCTCCGTGCCTGGCCGGGGCGGCCTTACTTGAGCGCCTGCAGGGTCAGGTCGATGGTGTCGCGGCCGTTCTCGCGCTGCAGGATCCGCGCAGGCACCGGCAGCCCGGCCACCACCCAGGCGATGGTCTCGCGCTTGTCGTCGCGGCGCACGATGCGGGTAGCCTGGTGGGTCTTGCCGGCCACGGTGATCTGCTCCTGGCCGGCGACCTCGTAGCGCATGGCCTTGGCCCGGCCCTCGTCGACCAGGCGGTAGCTCAGCGGGCGGCCGGCGGCCACGTCCCGTACCACGGCCAGGTGGATCAGCAGGGCGTCCATGTCGCCCGGCTGCAGCGCCACCGGGCCGCGGCGCTCGGGCTTGACGTCGCCGCTCCAGGTGGCCTGGGCAGCATCCCAGTCGTAGTTGGCCTGCACCGCCTTGCGCTTGATCAGCGCCACCGAGCGGTCGGAGGAACTGAGCGGACGCAGCCGGCCCTGGTGCTCGTCGAACACGGTGACCTGGCTCAGGTCGGCGACCTGGTTGCGGATGTTCAGGCTGTACTTCCAGTGGTTGCCTTCGCGGCTCAGGCTCATCTGGCCGTCGGCCTGCATGCCCATGTAGCTGGCGTGGTAGCTGGCGTTGAACGGCGCCAGGCTCGAGGCCTGGGCAAGCGCGGCCGCGGCCAGGCCCAGGAGCAGGGCGGTGGCCGGCAGCAGGCGGCGGGCAAAGCGGGTAAGGCGCTGGTGCATGTCAGGTTCCTCGGTATTCGACCAGGCGCAGGTCGATTTCGTCCTCGCCGTCCTTGCGCTGCAGGATCCGCACCGGGGTCGGGACCCCGTTGGCGACCCACAGCACGGTCTGGTCGCCATCATGGTTGCCGATCCTGGCAACCCGCAGCGCCTGGTAGCTCATGTCGCCCACAGTCAGGGTTTCCGCCTGAACGGAGACTTCATAGCGGTGCTCACGCACTCGGCCACCATCGACGAAGCGGTAGGCCAGGGTGGCGCCGGGACGGGCGTCGCGGATCACCGCCAGGTTGATCAGCAGGGCGCTCATGTCACCCTCGCGCAGGGCCAGCGGGCGCAGCCGGTCCTTCTTCAGGTCGCCGCTCCAGCGCGCCTGCATGGCCTGCCAGTCGTAGGTGCCGGTGACCCGCTTGTCCATCAGCACGGCCTTGCGCACCGTGCTCTGGCTCAGCGGGCGCAGCAGTGCGCCGTCCTGCTCGAACACCGTGCTCTGCTGGATGTTGAGCCGGGTGAGCCCGGCCAGGCCGCGGTCGCCGCGGATGGACAGGTCCACCCGCCAGCGCTGGCCCTCGCCGCGCATCACCTGCATGGTCGCATCGCCGGCCTGGCGGCCGCGGTACCAGGCCTGGTAGCTGGCCAGGAACGGTTCCAGCGGCGCGGCC
>Ga0207415_1001100_pt1 | contig 14887 bp, 10 predicted proteins | sample Passage237A_FD_187369 | JGI IMG/M metagenome (GOLD analysis project Ga0207415, IMG submission 187369) | Cellulose adapted compost microbial communities from Newby Island Compost Facility, Milpitas, CA, USA - Passage2 37A (SPAdes) (version 3) ...
CCCGGGATGGAAGTGGGCGATAAGTTCATACCGTATCAGGTGTTGTTATTGAAGCACGATGGCAGCACCGAGGTATTCGCTCGTGTGGAACAGCAGACACACCAATATCAAGAAGGAACACTATGAAAGGAGTTAATGCAATAAAGACAAACAGGCCCTGGCCGTGAAGCTGTACGACGACAAGAAACATACAGTGGATCAGATCTGCGAAATGATGGGGATCTCAAAGCCCACGCTCTACAAGTACATCGAGGCGGCCAAAGGCAGGTGAAATTCGTTCAGACATTTACGGTTTGGGTTGGCTCAGCAAGGGCGAAACCGTAAGTTTCTGTTCAAATGCCCCCGCTAGTCCTACTTGCCAAGCGCAGCGGAAAAAACAACTTTCAAAAGCGTGACCTGGCAGCCGCAGTTGAAACTATCGTCCGGTCAGAATTACTATCAGAAATCGATCTTTCCCATTGTGCACCAGGTTCCCATATCGGCCAATAGCGGAAGTTGGCAATTCGCGCGCGCCCAACCAAAAGCGGAAGTTGGCAGCGTGTCAACGGCCAAATTGACAATTAAGGCTGTAATATTAAAATTGCCCTGAATATAACTTTTATTTCATTTTTTTTGCAAATATTTGACGGTCGAAAAAGGGGTAACCCGCGTGACTGAATTAAAACAACCGTTGCTCACGTTAGATGATTCAAAAGCCCCTCAAAACATTAGTCGCTACCGGTTTATTGAGTATTCTGATTTAGGTGATATGGAACGCGATCCCTTCGTGATAAAAGTCCAACATTCCCTGCTGGGCGCGCATGAGCACTCCCATTGATATAGATCTTCATCAGGTCTTAATCCGCACTCTCATTGATATAGATCTTCATCAGGTCTTAATCCGTACTCTCATTGTGGAATTAGCGCTATCCTGTCCTGGTAATTACGGGCATAGCGCTAATGCTTTCTCGATGAGTTTGGATCAAGGATCTTTGTTGTGATGGAAACAATGGTTGATGTAGTTATTATCGGCGGCGGTCAAGCCGCTCTGTCAGTGGCCTACTATCTGCGCCGTACTGATTACTCCTTTGTTATTTTGGATGCAGAAGCGTCTCCCGGTGGTGCATGGCAGCATGGCTGGGACAGTTTGCGTCTCTTCTCACCGTCCAGTTGGAGTTCGCTATCGGGCTGGCAAATGCCACCCACGCAGGAAACTTACCCAAGTCGCGATCAAGTTATTCGGTATCTGGCCAACTATGAATCCCGGTACGAATTTCCGGTGCAGCGTCCGGTGTTAGTCGATGCCGTGAATAACCTTGGCGATCATCTGGAAGTTGTCAGCCAACACCAGACCTGGCATGCGCGTGTCGTAGTCAGTGCCACCGGTACCTGGCGAAATCCGTTCATACCACCTTATCCCGGTATTGATTTATTTCAGGGGCTTCAGCTCCACTCCGCCCATTATCAATCCCCAATACCTTTTCAGGATAAAAAAGTGCTGGTCGTAGGCGGCGGCAACTCCGGGGCGCAAATTCTCGCGGAAGTATCGCGCCTTGCTGATAGCACCTGGGTTACTCCCAGTGAACCGCTGTTTTTACCCGATGATGTGGATGGTCGTGTGTTATTTCAGCGCGCTACGGATCGCTGGAAAGCGCATCTTGAAGGACGAGAGATTGATCAACCCGTGGGTGGTTTGGGCGATGTGGTCATGGTGCCACCCGTTAAAGAAGCGCGCGAACGCGGTGTACTGCATTCCGTGCGGCCGTTCGAACAGCTCACGGCGACCGGTGTTATCTGGGAAGACGGTTCCAAAACATCGGTGGATGCCGTGATATGGTGTACCGGATTTCGACCCGCACTTTCCCATTTGCATTCATTGGGCGTAATCAATTCTGAAGGCAAAGTTGATGTGGAGGGTACCCGCTCAGTACACGAACCACGCTTGTGGTTAGTCGGTTACGGCGAGTGGACGGGATTGGCTTCTGCCACGCTTATTGGTGTAGGACGGACGGCGCGAACTACAGCGGAGGAAATCCAGCAGTATTTGGCTAAATCTTAACGGAAATGTTACGGCTGTCATAAACCCGTAACTTGCCGCTGTTGAAATTGTTCCCGGTAAATTTGCACACTGCGAGGATAATTTCATGAAAAAATCATTGGCAATTGCCGCGTTGACTTCGTTTGTTTCAATGTCTGTATTCGCTGACCCTTACGATAAACCCGGTTTCGTCACCTTTGAAAAAGGGGTATACGGATTTAATGGTTGATGGGGCACCTTCACCCCATCAATCTGATACCACCCTCAGATGGTTGATAGATCGACTCCGTAGTTGAGTTCCTCTGCGAAGTCCGGCAGTCCGTAACCGATGGTTTTCTTGTAGAAAGGAGAGACCTTCGCAGTCGGTGCCTTCTTCTTGTGCTTCGTGGTGTAGAGCATTCGTGCCCACATCACCTCGAAGGAGTAACCGCGCCCTTCACGGTTCTTGTCCTTGGCCAGTCGGTTGATGGACTCCGTGTAAGCGTTGGTGACGGGCATGTCCGTCTCGAAGTAGGTCATGGTCTCTTCGCGCCAGTTTCCCACTGCCCTGACCAGATCGCTCCAGACTTCCTTTTGGCCCTTCGGGATGGTGGCTATCCACTCGTCCAGGGCGGCTTCTGCCTGGAGCCGTGTGGTGGCGTCCCAGATGCCGTAGAAGCGCTCCTTGTGCTCGTAGGCGGCCAGCAGTTGCGGGAACGCGCCTGTCCAGGTCTCCATGATGAGGCGCTCCCGGTCTGAGACTTCGTGAGCGCGTTTCAGCAGGATTTTCCGGTCTCCCTTGAGAGTCCGGCTCTGGGACGGTTTCAGCTCCTTTCTGAGGCCCTTGCGCACTTTCTCTAGGGCATCGTTGGCCATGCGCACCACATGGAACTTATCGACCACGATACGGGCCTGGGGCAGCACAGCCTTGACCGCTGCCCGGTAGGGGTTCCACATGTCCAGGCTGACGATCTCGACCTTCTGCCGGTCTTTCAGCTTCATCAGGTAGTTGGTCACCACGTCCTGGCGGCGGGTGGCCAGCAGGTCGAGCAGGGTTCGCTCCTCAATGTTGGTCAGAATGCAGCGGTAGCGCTTGTTCAGGTATAGCTCGTCAATGCCCAGGATGCGGGGCGTCTCGAAGCGGTGCCAGCGCCCCAGGAACTCGGCGCGGGCGTTGAAGATGTCGCGCACCGTCTTCTCGTCCAGGCCGGTCTGTGCCGCCACAAAGGTGTAGGGGTGGTTGAAGGATTCCTTCTCCACGTACTCATGCAGCCGCAGTGTCATACGGAATCCGTCCACCATCTCCGGTAGCTGGGGCCTGAATGTTGTCTTGCAGGCCCGGCAGGTGTATCGGCGGCGGACCACCCAGAGAGTGACCCGCTTGCCGTGGATGGGCAGATCACGATAGGGAACGTCACGCTTGCCGAACCGTACGAACTCACCCTGCACGCCGCATTCCTCGCAGGCGATGGGATCGGGCACGTCCACCTGGAAGTGCATTTCGTCGTCGGTTGATTTGCAGCCCAGTACTTGGTATTGCGGCAGGTGAAGGATGTTGTCGGGAAGTTCGGTCATGGTGTTGTATAGGCGTAGGTGTCAGTCAGATCCATCCGGCTCGGCATTGGTGTTTGCTTTTTTACCCAACAAGCTGCTGGAAACGAAAAGTAAGGCACCGAGGACAATTGCAATATCAGCCAGGTTGAAGGCCGGCCAATGCCAGTCTCGCCAATAGAAATCAAAGGAATCCACAACATAGCCGCGAAAGACCCGGTCAATCAGGTTGCCCATGGCGCCACCGAGGATAAGACTGTAAGCGATGGCTTCTCCTTTATGACGATTTTCAAGGATCAGCTTGATCAGAAAAATCGAGACCACTACCGCGATTCCGATAAAAAAGTAGCGCTGCCAGCCTCCACCATTCGCAAAAAGACTGAATGCGGCACCGGTGTTCCATAGGTGCACCCAGTTAAAGAACGGGGTCACCGAAACATACTCGCCATAGGCCATTGATTGCTGCACCAGCCACTTTACAGCCTGATCAGACGCTGCCAGCAGGCCCGATATGGACAATAGGGCATATGGCGAGAGCTTTTTGCCAATAATGAGCATTATTTAACCCTTCAACGCCAAAATGCGTCTGGCACCGTTAAGTACAATGCCCCCCGCGATGGTGCCGATAATCAGATCCGGATAATTGGAACCGGTCCACGCGACCAGGGCGCCGGCGGTGATGACCCCCAGGTTGATCACCACGTCGTTGGCCGAGAATATCCAGCTTGCCTTCATGTGCGCCCCGCCCTCCCGATGTTTGGATATGAGCAGCAGACAACTGGTATTGGCAATCAATGCGACGAATGCGATCGCCATCATCATCAGCGATTCAGGCTCACTACCGAATACAAAGCGTCTCACCACCTCTACGAGTACGCCAACAGCCAAAACCAGTTGGACCACACCAGCAACGTGCGCAACACGGACCTGCCTTTTCACGCTATGCCCAACCGCATAACGAGCGAGTCCGTACACTGCCGCATCGGCAAAATTGTCCAGGGACTCTGCAATGAGGCCAGTTGACTGAGCCATCAGACCGGCAGTAATTTCCACCACGAACAGAAGTGCATTGATGCCGAGCAACCAGCGCAGGGTCCCGGATTCTTGCTCAGCAGAAGCTGCCGAGAACTCGGCGGCCTTGATGGTCTCCGGATTTGCAGCAACGCTTTCCTGAAGCGCGGCTCCTAGCCCCAAGGTCTTCAGTTTCGATGTGACGGGCTCGACCTCGCCGTCATGCACGACCTTCAGCCGGCGGTTCGACAAGTCGAAGGACAGCGCTCGAATCTCCTCAAAGCCGCTCAGGGCTAGGCGAATCATTCGCTCTTCTGACGGACAGTCCATCTTCGGCACGGCATAAACGCTGACCCATCTCCCCGGCACTTCGGAGGAGGCCTGTATATCGGTATCCGCTGCGGACGTTGCATCACCGCCACAGGCGCCACCACAGGATTTGCTCATGATACGACTCCACTTGAACAATGTTGTGGTACCATTTAAAACTATAAAGCTACTATAAGGTCAATAGAGTAAAGAATCCGTTGGGGAGGAGGCTGATGCGCATTGGTCAGTTGGAGGGTCGGCCGTCATCCTGGAAAAATTCGCCAAAATGACGTTAATTCATTGATCTAGGGAACCTCTGAAAAATTCCCGACAAATGATAAAATGAGTTCATCTAAAAAGTCGAGGCGAAAAAGATGAGCCAATTAACCTTTGCAGAAGCTGAATACGCGATCAAGAAACGAAAAACACGTCGTGAAAAGTTTTTTGAGCAGCTGGATGTGCTGATACCTTGGGATAAATTGGAACAGCAACTCGCTAAAAAATACAGCAAAGGTAAATCGGGTCGACCACCATATGCATTATCCAGCATGCTTCGTGTGCATGTGATGCAGATTGTGTACAACCTCAGCGATCCGGAAATGGAAGATTTTCTGTATGAAGTGGAATCGATGCGTAACTTTGCCAAGCTGAGATTATCAACAGGCATTCCGGACGAAACGACCATCTTGAATTTTCGCCACTTTATTGAAGCGCACAAGTTTGGAAAAAAGATATTCGATACTATCAATAAACATCTGCAAGATAAGGGATTCAAATTAAAAGAAGGCACAATAGTTGATGCGACGATTATCGAAGCGCCGACATCGACCAAGAATAAATCGGGCGAACGTGATCCGGAGATGCATCAAACCAGGAAGGGAAATGAATGGCATTTTGGAATGAAAATGCACATAGGTGTTGATGATGCGATGGGATTGATTCACAGCATAGAAGCCACATCGGCAAATGAACATGACATCACGCAGGCGGATAAATTGCTGCATGGAGAGGAACAACGGGTGTGGGGCGATGCGGGTTACGTTGGTATTGAAAAGCGTGCAGAACACATTGGACGAAAAGTGAATTGGCTCGTTGGGATGCGTCCTGGAAGCCGTGCCAAACTAGTGAGAAGCAATCCACTGTTTGTGGCAGAAAAAATTAAAGCGAGTGTTCGTGCAAAAGTAGAGCATTCGTTTTTTTATATTAAGCGAGTGTTTGGTTACAGCAAAGTTCGCTATCGCGGATTGGAGAAGAATACTAATCGATTGTATGCGTTAGCGGGGCTTTCGAATTTGCTGCGAATGAAACGGTGGTTGACTCCCTGACGGGAGTCCGCCTGAAATTTGCTGATTGCGCAAATTTCAGGCAGAAAGAGATGTAAAAAGCGGTAGTTTTATCGAAAAATTCTGATTTATTTTATGAATCGGAATTTTTTTGGATTTAAGCTGAATTTTTCAGAGGTTCCCTATATCAATTGGGGCAATATCCCCAATACCGAGACAGAGTTCGGTCCTATCAATCTGTTTTCGGGTGGTAATGGCTCGGGTAAAACCACGGCGGCCGATGCTATTCAAACCCTGATGACCGCTGCTCATGACAATCTATTTCATTTCAATCCGGGCCAGGATGAATCCAGTCAGAGGGGAAGGGGCGGCAAGCAGGTGCGCACCCTGGCCTCCTATGTACTAGGTTGCGATGATGGAGCCTATGCGCGACCTGAAGGTTGCGATGCCTATTTGGGGGCAGTTTTTTATCCAACACCCGGTGAGGATGCGGAAGTATTTTCCGCACTTATTGGGATGCGCGCTCAGCTTGAAGGCGCGGGTCAACAAAGAGTGGCGCGACTGGAGGAAATGCAGTTCTTTATTTTTCCCGGTATCGACCTGGCTATTGGCGATCTGCTGAAAGGAGATAAGCACGGCCGCTATCTGGTGGAACTGGATAAGGTTTATAACCGGCTAAAGCGTCAATTTGGCAGTGAACAGATAGAAAAATACGATAAGAAAAAGTCCTATCTGTGTCGACTCTACGGCATAGTGCGCGGCAAGTCAGATGCGGTTTCCGAAAGGGAAGCCATGAACGCTGCAAGGGCGTTTTCGCGCTTTATGGCCTACAAGCCGATCAAGGGTATTGATGAGTTTGTGGCCAATGAAGTTCTGGAGCCTCGCGATCTGGGGGAGGCAATTCGCAACGTATCTGCCATGCTCAAACGCATTCACGCCATGGAAACGGATGCGCGTCAGGTGCGCGAAACTGTTGAGCGATTGGCACAGGGGCGCAATACGGCAGAAACCTATATCAACAACTGGCTGGAGCTACAGTTGTCGCTTTATGGCCTGGCCAGACGTCGTTACAGCGATTGCCAGCAACGCTACTTGAGTGAAAAGCACAAACAGCAGCAATTGCGTGAACACTTGGCAGCTAACCAGCAGGCAATGGCGTTGTGTGAAGAAAGACGCGAGGATCTGCAGCAGCAGATTCTCGATATCAATACCCGTCGATTGGGTATTCCAGCCTTGCGTGACAAGGATCAATTGCTTGCGGAAAAACACAATCTGGAAAAGGAAATTCTGGCAGCTGTTCCCCAGTTGCTGTCGCAGGATCAACAGTTGCAGAGAAATATTCAGATTGCGGATCAGTTGTTGAGCAGTTTGCAACAGACCTCCATTGAATTGGATTTGCCGGGTCTTGCGGATAAATCACTCAAGGCCTTGCTGAAAACTGTGGCTAACGATTCATTATCACTGGACATTCACAGTCTGTTGAATCGCGACTGGATAGATATAAGTCCACTGGAAGATAAGCTTGACAGTATTCTTAAACAGCAACATCAACATCATCAACTGGTGGATTACTGGTTGGTTGGAGAGAATGACCTTGGTCTCAGCTTGCGCGACCAGTTGGCGCAGGAGCGAGACAGGCGCCAGCGTCTGGTGGAACAGTTGCAAAAGCAGATGGATCAGGCCCAAAGGGAGATAGGCACCCTCGAATCCCGTCAGGTGATTTATCCGGAATATGTAAAACGGGCACTGGCAATCTTGCAGCAGCAATGCCCGGAGGCAGATGCCAGGGTGCTCTGTGATCATGTCGAGATTCTCGATCCTCAATGGCAATCAGCCATTGAGGGATATATAGGCGCTGCCCGCTTTGGAATTATTGTTGCTGCAGAACACGAAGCCAAGGCGATACAGATACTGCGCAATCTGCCTGGACAGAATCGTGCGCGTGTTATTCAGGGGGATAAGGCGCGGCGCGATCTGGAAAAACTTGTTGATCTGCCAGAAAACTCCATCGCGCATTTGATGCAATTCAGTCACCTGACTGCCAAATATTACCTCAAGGCCAGCTATGGTCAGGTGCAGCGGGTGGCAGATGCGGAAGAGTTGCGACAGACGCGTCGCGGTATTACGCGTGACTGTATGGGCTCTGGCAACTACGCCATGTTCCGCTGCGATATAGCAGATACAGAGCTGGTTTTTGGACAGGGTGCCCGTGAACGGGCGCTTCAGGCAAAACGCGAGGATCTGGCCAGATATACCCGTGAGTGGGAAGTGGCAAGTGACCGACTCAATCAGGTGCTTGTGCTGCTGAAATCTGTCGACCAGCTGGCCAGAGTGAGCTATGCCGATATATTACAAAACCTGTTGGTGACTCAGCGGCGTCTTCAGAATCTGGAGCAAAAGCTGCAACAACTGGATTTAAGTAGTAGTCACTCGCTGGAAACTGAACTGGAAGCGCTTAAGACCCAGGACAAGGCCCGGCAGGAACAGCACAAGCAGCTGGCGAATGAGCAGGTAAATATTCGTGCTCAGCAGAAAAACGTGGATGAAATATGCAAGATGCTGGATGCGGAACAGGAGCAAACTCTGGCTCAGGTAGATGAGGCAGAGGCCGCTGTTCAGGCTATCAGCGCCCAATGGCCAGCTATTGACAGTGATGCGCGGCTGGCGGAAATAGACGCGGATCTGCGAGACATTTCCTATTACGAAGCCCAGATCGCTGCCCTGAAAGCAGAGCTCAAGCACAGTCTTAACCGCTTGCAACAGTGTCTGCTGCAGCACAATCAGCTGAGCCGAACAGCGGATGGTATCGCCTGTGAGCTGGACTTTTACGACGAGTTTGGTCTAGAAAACTTTGTGCGGATTTGCGGTCTGCGCCAGGAATTTGATGCGCTATATAACCGTCACAAGAACAATATTCTTGCCCAGCGGCACGCTGAAATTGAGTCATTACAACAAAGTTTTAACAATGCCTTTGTCACCAATCTGTGTCATTCCATTTATCAGGCCATCAATGATGGCAAGAAAATTCTGGAAGACCTCAATCGCGAGCTGGAACACCATCGCTTTGGCGCCGACAGGGAGAGATTCTATTTCGATTATCAGTGGGTGCCGGAATTCAAGGAGTACTGGCAATTCTTCAAGGCGGTCATCGATAACCCCAGTCTGGGGGATGGCGAAACCCTGTTTGATATGCCGCTGGAGCCCAAATACCAGAAGGTACGTGAAAAGCTGATGGCCATGCTGCTGGATGAGGACGAGCAGAAAGCCTTGCGCGAACTGGCGCGCATCGCCGATTATCGCAACTACCGCCGTTACGAGATTTACAAGGAACCCGAAGGCAAGCCGCCCATAGCGCTGAGCCAATATGGTACTGGTTCCGGCGGTCAGCTGGAAACCCCGGCCTACATTATTCGCAGTGCTGCTATCACCTCTGCTTTTCGCTTTGGCGAAGGTAACTGCCATCTGCGCATGGTGCTGGTGGATGAGGCATTTTCCAAAATGGACGAACATCGCTCGCGCGAGGTTATAAACTACCTTACCGAGAGCCTTGGTTTGCAACTGTTGTTTATCATGCCGAGCAGCAAATCCGGGCCTTTTATGGATCTGATTTCAAACCAGTTTGTGTTTAGCAAGTGCCCCACCGCTGAACGGGTGGGTGAACTGAACAGCCGGGTATTGCTGGATCGACAGCAGTGCGACAAGGAAAAGATTGCGGCACTTATGGCTAACCACAGACGCACTATTCGTCAGCAGGCGGCTCTGGATTTCATGGCAGAAGTGGAGTGACTGTCGTAAAAGGCCTATGCTGATATATCCCTACTGCCGCAGGAGATATTGTGGAAAAGATAGATTATTTGGTATCCCGTCTGGACCAGCTTGTCGACAGACTGGAAATCCTTCTGCCGGGAGCGCCTCAGGCGCCTGACTGGACGGCGCGGGCATTTCGCTGGCGCAGCCTGGGTGCGCGCGGTCAACTGCAAACCGTGCGTCAACCGCACAGAATCAGTCTGGATGCACTCAAGAACATAGATACGCAAAAGAATGCCATATTCAGAAATACCCAGCAGTTTGTGTTGGGCAAGCCTGCCAATAATGTTCTCTTGACTGGCGCGCGGGGCACAGGAAAATCCACGCTGATCAAGGCAGTATGGAATGCCTTTGCCGATCAGGGACTGAAAATTATCGAAGTGGACAAAACCGATCTGCTGCATCTGGCGGATATTGTGGATCTGGTGGGTGACAGGCCGGAAAAATTTATCATCTTTTGCGATGACCTTTCGTTTGAAGAAGGCGAGATTACCTACAAGGCGCTCAAGTCAGTACTGGATGGCTCCATTGCCGCGCCAGCATCCAATATGCTGTTTTATGCCACCAGCAACCGTCGCCATCTGATTCCGCAAACCATGCGCGAAAATTTGGATGTCAGTTATGAAGAGGGTGAGTTGCGTCCCAGTGACAGTATCGAAGAAAAAGTGTCTCTCTCCGAAAGATTTGGTCTCTGGCTGAGTTTCTATCCCTTTACCCAGGACGAGTATCTGGCGGCCGCCCAGTACTGGGTGGCTCACCTCGGAGGCCATTGGGATGATCAGGCACAGGTGGCGGCTCTGCTGTGGCACAGAACCCGTGGCGCCAGAAGTGGTCGCGTTGCCTGGCAATTCGCGCAGGACTACGTGGGACGCAATTAATTCTATCAACCGCTCATCTCAGTTTTTGCAAATGAATATTCAAGTTGACGCTGCAGGCAGATCAAAAATATTTTCCCGCACGCCCGATTTGCGGCAGGGAAGTGTACAGGAGCTACGTGCCCGTGTACGCCAGTATTTTCTGGACACATTTACCACCTATGAGTCCCTGTTTGACTGTCTGGCCAGTGAGCAGGCATTTTATATTAAGTCTATCAGCCTTCGTCATCCACTGATTTTCTATTACGGTCACACGGCCACTTTTTTTGTCAACAAGCTCCTGCTGGCTCGTCTGATAGATCAGCGCATCAATCAGCACTTTGAGTCCATTTTTGCGGTGGGCGTGGATGAAATGAGCTGGGATGATCTGGATGAAACCCATTACGACTGGCCAACACCTGCAGAAGTAAAAGCCTACCGCGATCAGGTGCGTGAGCTGGTGCTTTCCATTATTGATAATGCGCCACTGGAGCTGCCTGTCGACTGGAATAATCCCTGGTGGGCTATTCTCATGGGGATAGAGCATGAGCAAATTCACCTCGAAACCTCATCGGTACTTATCCGCCAGCATAAGCTGGAATTTGTAAAGCCTTCAGCCGCCTGGCAAGCCTTGCGCGAGTCAGGCCCTGCGCCTGAGAACCAGTCGCTTGAGGTTCCTGCGGGTCAGGTGAATCTTGGCAAGCAGAAGGATCATCCTTTTTACGGCTGGGATAACGAGTACGGCCGCCACAGCAGTGATTTGCCAGCCTTTCAGGCAAGTCGCTATCTCGTGAGCAATGGCGAATTTCTTTCTTTTGTTGAGGCTGGCGGTTACCAGAATGCGGACTATTGGGAAGAAGAGGGCAGTAGCTGGCTGGCTTACAGTCGTGCGCTGCATCCCACCTTCTGGGTGAGCAAAAAGGATGGCTGGTATCTGCGTTTGATGACTGAAGAGGTGCCCATGCCCTGGAATTGGCCGGTTGAAGTCAACTATCACGAGGCCAAGGCATTTTGTAACTGGAAAAAATCCAGGACGGGTTTGCCGGTGCGCCTGCCCACAGAGGACGAATGGTATCGTCTGGCTGATTATGTGGGAATCGAAGAGACTGATGGCGATCCTGCCAATGCCAATATTCATCTGGATCATTGGGCGTCATCCTGTCCCGTGAATCGTTTTGCTCACGGAGATTTTTATGATGTGGTGGGCAATGTGTGGCAGTGGACAGAAACGCCCATCTATCCCTTCGAAGGCTTTGAAGTCCATCCCTTATACGATGACTTTACCACGCCTACTTTTGATGGGCGCCATAACCTGATCAAGGGCGGTTCATGGATTTCCTGTGGCAATGAGGCAACACTCGCCTCCCGTTACGCATTTCGCCGACATTTTTTTCAGCATGCAGGTTTTCGTTACATAGTTTCTGACAATATCAAACCTGCGCCTGCGTCTCGCTATGAAACCGACAAGTTGCTTTCGGAGTATGCTGAATTTCATTATGGCGATGAATACTTTGGTGTGCCGAATTTTTCCAGGGCTCTGGTGGATTTGGTTGCGCCCTTACTGGATCAAAAACCAAAAGCTCGCGCGCTGGATATCGGCTGTGCCTCGGGGCGTGCCAGTTTCGAGTTGGCCAGATTCTTTGATCAGGTTACAGGGGTGGATTTTTCAGCCAGATTTATCGGTCAGGGTGTGTTGCTGGCGCAGGGAGAAAGCCTGCGCTACACACTCACCGATGAAGGTGAGCTGGTGAGTTACAAATCCCGCAGCCTTGCGGATCTCGGCCTGGATGCCGTCAAACACAAGGTGGAGTTCCTGCAGGGCGATGCCTGTAATCTCAAGCCATTGCTGACAGGTTATGATTTTGTGTTGGCTGCCAACCTTATTGATCGCCTTCACAGTCCGGCGAAGTTTCTCAAGGGAATTCACGAACGAATGCAGATGGGTGGTTTGCTGATGATCGCGTCACCCTACACTTGGCTGACGGAGCACACACCGAGAGAAGAATGGCTGGGTGGCTTCAAACAGGATGGCGAAAATCAGACCAGTCTGGACGGGCTTCACAAATACATTGATGCGCACTTCCGATTGATTAAAGGGCCACTCGATGTGCCTTTTGTGATTCGCGAAACCAGGCGCAAGTTTCAGCATACTCTCTCGGAAGTCACTGTCTGGGAAAGAATCCAATAATTCGGATGGCTATATGGCGATGGATTTTGATCAGCAGATTATGCGCGAGAATACCGGCTCTCTGAAGTTTGATGGACGGAATCAGGTTTTTGGAACTAAGGATGTGTTGCCACTCTGGGTTGCGGATATGGATTTTGCTGTTCCGCAAGCAGTTGCTGAGGCGTTGCAAGCCCGCGCACAACATCCAATCTTTGGTTACAGCCTTTATCCCGAAAGTCTCTACCAATCGCTGATTAACTGGTTTGATCGGCGCTACAACTGGTCTATAGAGCGAGACTGGATCATGATGGCCCCGGGTGTAGTGCCATCATTGCATGCTGCCTCCATGGCTTTTGCAGAGCAGGGTGAGGGTATTATTGTCCAGCCGCCTGTCTATTTCCCCTTTTTCAGCGCTGTGAATCGCACCCAGCGGCAATTGTTGTTGAATCCTTTGAAGGAAAATGTGGGGCGCTATTCCATCGATTTTGAATTGCTGGATGCCCAGGCCGCCGAGGCGCGCATGTTGATTTTCTGCTCGCCGCACAATCCGGTAGGGCGCGTCTGGAGTCGTGAGGAGTTGGAAGAATTGTTACGCGTCGCCATGCGTCATAATCTCTTGATTCTCTCCGATGATATACATGCAGATCTGACCTATCCGGGCGTTCACCATCAGTTGTTAGCCAATATGGACGGTGAATTTCAGGACTTTGTTCATTCCAATGTGATTACTGCTGTAGCGCCCAGCAAGACATTCAATATTCCCGGTCTGGGTCTGTCCAGTTTGATTGTGCCCAATCCTGAGCATCGCAAGCGCTTGCAGCAGGTGTTTGATCAGCTGCAACTGAGCAATCACAATCCTTTCAGCATTGTGGCGTTTGAGGCTGCCTACAATTCCGGTGATCAGTGGCTGGATGATTTGCGTCAATATCTGGCGGAAAACAGAGCACTTCTGAAGTCGGCGATAGAACATCTTTCACCCTTACGCTGGATTGAGCCGGAGGGTACCTATCTCCTGTGGCTGGACTGTCGAAATCTCGGCCTTGACGATGTCAGGCTCAATCAGTTTTTTATTCACCAGTGCGGTTTGGGATTGAGTCCCGGCAAACTCTTCGGTGAGCAGGGCAGTGGATTTATGCGTTTGAATCTGGGCACCACCAGATCCAGATTGCAAACAGCCATGGAGCAATTGCAGAGCGGAATAAGCCAGTTTAATCGCTAAAACAGCGCAAATAAAAAAGCCCGGCCAAGCCGGGCTTTTTTATGAGAGACAGATTTACTTTTCAGCCTTGTCGCCGGCAGAGAATCCGCTGCCGCTGGCAATGGTACCCACAGAGTAGCTTGCGTCTACTTCGGTCAGTCTGACGGTACCCAGAGTGTCGTAGGTCACACGCAGAACGGCACCTGTGCTTGGGTCCTTGATTTCTTTGCCTTTGCGTTTGACGGTGAGCACATCGCCCACTGACAGACCGGCACCTTTACCCTGGTTCAGAGTGATGGTTTTGCCATCTACATCGGCGATCAGTATGTCCACCGGACCAGCGGCTGCGGCAGAAGAGCCTCCGCCACCGGCGAAGTCTGCTTTGCCAATCTTGTCAGCAACTTCCTTGATGGCCAGACGCATGGCTTCAGTCGCGTGTTTTTCATTCCAGCGCTCGCCGCCGCCAATGCCCATTACACGTACATTCTTGGAGCTCTTGATGCCTTGACCTGATTCGGCCATCAGAATGCGTCCGGTGTTAACGTCGACAATACGGATATCCACACCGGCGAAATAACCTTTCTTGCCTGCTTCAAACAGACCGCCTGCACCCATGTTGGAGCTGCTCTCACCGTATTCGGTCACAGCGCCGGTAATCATGTATTGCACGCCCAGCAACTTGCCGATTTTGGCTGCGCTGGCCGGATCGAC
>Ga0207415_1001101_pt1 | contig 14881 bp, 14 predicted proteins | sample Passage237A_FD_187369 | JGI IMG/M metagenome (GOLD analysis project Ga0207415, IMG submission 187369) | Cellulose adapted compost microbial communities from Newby Island Compost Facility, Milpitas, CA, USA - Passage2 37A (SPAdes) (version 3) ...
ATGCGCTCCATCTGGAAGCGTGGGCGCATCATGTCGTTGCCTCCGCCGTTGAGCAGGATCATGTCCGGCTTGGGGTTGAGCGCGAGAGCGGCATCGATCTGCTCGGTGGCGATGGGTTCGAGCAGCCGACCGCGAATGGCGAAATTCGCGTAGTAGACGGGTTCATCGAGATGCTCGGCGAGGCCGAGGGCGACGCGATCGGCCCAGCCGATGAGGTTGCCGTCCTTGTCCTGGTCTCCAAGGCCCTCCGTGAAACTGTCTCCGACTGCTGCGACTCTCACGATGTTCGAGCCTAACCCGTGACGCCGCCGAAGCACGCCACTATCCTCGCGGCATGGGCGAGGACACTCCGGTCGCGTTCTACTACGTCGCTTCCTGGCCCAACGGCGGGCTCGCGTACTACGTGGCAGTGAGCCTGTCGCATCCCATCTGGTACATGGGCTTCGATGAACCACGCGGCGGCGTGAGCAACTTCTGGACCTCGGAAGAGTTCTACGCGCAGTGGCACGACACCTTCGAGGAACATGCGGAATGGCTGCTGCCGTTCGTGCGTGATGCGATCGATTCCGGCGTCGTGGATCCCGCTATCCTGGACGCGGCCGCAACGCGCGACGATGGCAAGCAACCGTCACCGTGGGTCGTCAATCTGCGCCTCGCCGATTTCGACCTGACCGACCACTTCCAGGAATAGTTAGCATGCTAACCATTCCTGAAAACAGGCCCTCTACCAGGGGGTTGGCCGGCCCGCCTCTAGGGACGCCCGCACATCGAGCACCCTCTGATTGCGGCTGCCGCGGAAGCGCAGCGTGAGGTCCCGCTCCGCATCCAGATACGGCCCGTCAATGAGCACGTCCACGGAGCGCAGCAGCTCGAGCTTGTCTCCTCCCTCGGCCACGAGCTGCTCGAAGGTGTAGCCGCTCCAGGCCCACACGTCCTTGGAGCCGCGGAACTCCTCGCGCACGGCCGCCACAAGCGCCAAGCACACGCCCGTGTTGAGGAACGGCTCCCCTCCAAGGAGCGACAGTCCCTGTACGGACGGATGGGACAGGTCCCCCAAGATCCGCGCCTCCAAGTCCACGGAGTATGGCGTCCCGTACCGGAAGCTCCACGCCGCCTCGTTGAAGCAGCCCTCGCACTTGAACAGGCAGCCGCTCACATACAGCGCGCACCGCACCCCTTCGCCGTCCACGAACGTGAATGGCTTGTAGTCCGCAACAAAGCCGCGGCTGACGCGCTCGGCCCGCCACAGCGTCGGATCAGGAGCCAAAGGAGCCATTACGGCACCCGCGTCCGCCCGGGCATGTGCTTGACTCGCGACGCGATCTCCTGGTGGCGGCCGTGCACCATGGGACGCTGCTGCGGGTTGCCCAGATAACCGCACGTGCGCTTCACCACGTCACAGGTGCGGGGGTCGTCGTTGCCGCATTCGGGGCACGCGAACCCCCGCGCGGTGGGGTTGAAGTCGCCCGCAAAACCGCATTCGTAGCAGCGATCGATGGGCGTGTTCGTGCCCAGGTACCCCACGCGGTCGTACGCGTAGTCCCACACGGCCTCGAGCGCCTTGGGGTTGCTCTGCAGCACCGGGTACTCGCAGTAGTGAATGAACCCGCCGGTCGCGAGTTCCGCGTAGGGCGCCTCGAAGTCGAGCTTGTCGAACGGCGTGGGGTCCTTGCGCACGTCGTAGTGAAACGAGTTCGTGTAGTAATCCTTGTCCGTGATGTCCGGCACCGAGCCGAACCGCTCCTTATCCATGCGGCAGAACCGGTCGGTGAGACTTTCGCTCGGCGTCGAGTACACGCTCACCTGATAGCCCGACGCTCGGGTCCAGTTCTGCGCGTGCGTCTTGAGAGAGCGCAGCACAGACAGCGTGAACGCCTTGGCCTCGTCGTCGCGCTCCCACTCGCCGCCATAGAAGGCGGTGGCCACCTCATAGAGCCCGATGTAACCCAGCGACACGGTGGCGCGACCGTTCGCGAACAACTGATCCACAGCGTCGGCCGGGCCAAGGCGCTTACCGAACGCGCCGAACTGATACAGGATGGGCGCGTTTGCCGGCGTGGCTTCCTTGCAGCGCGCGATGCGGAACATGAGCGCGTCGTGGACCGTGGCGAGGCGCTCTTCGAGCAGCGCCCAGAACACCTCCTTGCTGCCGCGCGACTCAAGCGCGATGCGCGGCAGGTTGAGGGTGACGACGCCAAGGTTCATGCGGCCTTCGACCACGTCGTTGCCGTCCTCGTCCTTCCACCCTTGGAGGAAGGAGCGGCAGCCCATGGGAGCCTTGAACGAGCCCGTCATCTCGACGATCTTGTCGTAGCTCAGCACGTCCGGGTACATGCGCTTGGTGGCACACTCAACGGCCAGCTGCTTGATGTCGTAGTTGGGGTCGCCAGGTTTGAGGTTCAGGCCGCGCTTCAGCGTGAAGAGCAGCTTGGGGAAGATCGCGGTGCGCCCCTCCCCTCCCAGTCCGCGGATGCGGATGTTGAGGATCGCCTTCTGAACCTCGCGCTCATACCAGTCGGTGCCCAAGCCAAAGCCGACGGAGGTGAACGGCGTCTGGCCGTTCGACGTGAACAGCGTGTTGATCTCGTACTCGAGAGACTGCATCGCGTCGTAGATGTCTTTGCGGGTCTTGGCCTGCGCATACTCGTGGCGCCGCTCGGGATCCTCGATCCACTCTTCCGCATCTGCCAGGTGCTTCGCGTAGTTGAGGCGCGCGTATGGCGCGAGGAGTTCGTCGGCGCGGTTGACGGTGCAGCCGCCGTACTGGGAGCTCGAGACGTTGGCGATGATCTGCGAGATCTGTGCCGTGGCGGTCTGGATGGAGCGCGGCGGCGTGACGGCCGCGTTGCCGATGCGGAAGCCCGTCGCGAGCATCGACTTGAAGTCGATCAGGCAGCAGTTGGTCATGGGCTGATACGGGTGGTAATCGAGGTCGTGGTAGTGAATGTCGCCCTTCTGGTGGGCGTTTGCCACGTGCGGCGGCAGCATCCTGAGGCCGATCGCCTTGCCCACGATGCCCGCGGTGAGATCGCGCTGGGTGTTGTAGACCTCGGAGTCCTTGTTGGCGTTCTCGTTGACGAGCGTCTGGTCCTTCTCGAGGAGCTTGTTGATGGAGTGGTTGAGGTCCGTGGCGCGGCTGCGTGCGAAGTCCCGCTGCACGCGGTAGTCGATGTAGGCACGCGCGACGTCGTACTCGCGGGCTTCGAGGAGCACGTGCTCCACTACGGACTGGATCTCGTAGATCTTCACCGTGTCCTGGTAGCGGGCATCGAGTTCGGCGGTGATCTGCTCGGTGAGCGCGGCGATGGTGCGCACGTGCAGGTCCGTGATGTCTCCGTGCACCGCCTCGAACGCCTTGTGGAGCGCCTGGCGAATGCGCGAGTCGTCAAAGGTGAGCGCGCGTCCGTCGCGCTTCACAACGGTCAGCGTGCCCGACGCTGTGGCTGGGTTGGTCGCGTGGGTGGGACTGGCATCGGTGGCAGTCATAGTTCCTCCTCCGTGGCGCCACCGGGGAGTTGGCCACAATATCTTGGGGTGTCTTGCGACTTCCCACACTAGATGTTGGGCACGGAAGGGGCCTTGGGACCTTGGTCCCGACCGCTCGTCAGCGTCGGCGAAGACGCGCCAGCTGCCCGCCGTACGGCCCAAGTGGGTGCTCGCCAACGAAAAAGGACCGCCCTCACGGACGGTCCTTCTCGTTCTGTCTCAACCAGAGTGGACGCAATGGAACGCTGCGGGAACAGGCGACCACGGGTCGAGAGGCTTGTTTCCGCGTGGAATCAAGGGTCTGGGGTCGCCGTCGAGTCCGTGGGTGAGCCCAACGGCTCAGTTATTGCTGCGTCGGCAGAGCCAAGGAGACGCACTCGAACACCGCTGACGGAGCAGGAAGTGGACGCTATGCGAACAGCCCGCGCGAAGGACAGCAGCGTGACTGTGCTGGCCGCGCAGTTCGGCGTGCATCGCGCCACGGTTTGGGTCAAGACCCGTGGCAGTCGATCCCCTGCCGACGGATCACTCCATCTGGCGGAACCAGTCGCGAACTGTGAGGCGAAGGCGAACGATCTCATCTTCCGCCAGCAGGGTGCAGTGCGCGATCGGCCCGCGCAGCGTGTTCAAGTTCGCCATGATCCGGGTGACGGCTTTCTCGCTCTTGAAGAGTGAGCCGAACACGTCCCAGTTGCTAGTGATGATCTGCCCCAGCTCGCCAAAAGTCGAGAAGTCCAGCGGGTTGTCTGAGCGAAGGGTGACTCCCGTGTCCTCTTCCTTCTTCAGCCGACTCTCACAGTCATCCTTGATTTTCTGTGGCACCCTGTTCGGGTCGTTCCACCAGGTTGGCCCATCGGCGGCATCAAGCGACTCGGCAACGAGCGTGCGGATCGTGCGTTCCAGCGAATAGAAGACCTCGTAGTGAGGTGCCATAGCTTTTGCTTCCGCTCGGAAGGCATGTTCGATCTGCGGGTAGTAGTCAGCCGCTTCTCCCGTTGCAGTGACACGATCGCGCCCAAGATCCAGAGCGAGATCGCGCTCGATCGCATCCAAGTCTTCCTCGATCAGTTGCGCAGTCAAAAGGAAGACCTTTAGGCTCTCGTTCTTTGCCATCAGAGAAGGTGCTCGCGAAGACTCTTGAAGATTGCATTGAATACAGCGATGTCGGTCGTCGCCGGAAGATTGAGGTTGATCGTGTAGCCGAGTTGAAGGCTGCCATGCGCCGGGATGCCGAGCGGCGGACGTTGATAGTCTCCGTTGTTCCCATTGTTCTCATCTTGCGGTTGCTGATCGAGTTCGACGCCTCCTGCTTCAAAGTCGGCGTACTCCTTAAGCGCCTTGAAGGACCCCACCATGGCGGGCACAAGCTTCGAGTCTTGTTCCAGCCCCGTAACCTGGACGATGAGGCCCTTGAGGTCCTTGTCGTTCGCGTTGTGGACGTACTCGTTCGCGACGTAGAGCTCCGCGTATGCGTTGCGCAGTCCTTGAGCAGCAGCAGCACCCCGCTGTGATTGGTTGCGGAACTGCTTGTACAGATCGGTCGGCGTGCCGTCGGAAGCGAGGAACCCCGCTCGCTTGAGGAACTTGATCACGGGACGGGCACCGCCGCCGGGCATGTCCAGAGTCGTTGCGAGGAAGTCCTGGGTGAACTTCGGCGGCACGGTCGCGTTCGTGATCTTGTCGAGCGCCTTCTTGATATTGCCGTGGGCCTGAAGGTACGGGACCTTACTGCCTGCGTCGTCAGCCACCTTCGGCTCCAATCTGCTTCAAAACGTCGGACGTCCCCATTCTGCCAGACGTTGGGTGTGCGTCGCTGAGTTCGTCTGCACGACCGACCAGGCTGTATGGGACGGTTTGCAAGCCGAACTCAAGCGGCCTCCGGGCCAAGCTGAAGCTACAGGTAGGGGCCGAGGAAGCGCTCCCCGTTGTAGTGGATCATGTGTGTGGGGTGGTCGGCGCACCAGACTTCGGATTCCCAGGCGATCTTGTCGACGTACTTGCGGAACTCGGCTCGGTCGGGGAAGCACGAGACGTAGACGAGTCCGGCCGTTGACTCTGCGAACAGCTCGGCGAGTTCGGCTTGCCGTTTGGAGTCGACGGGACCGTGTGAGCTGGCGGCTTCCAGGAGCACGAGCCAGTTACGATCTGGTAGATAGATAACGAGGTCGGGCATCTTGCCGTGCTGATCGACCTTCACCTTGAGCGATGCCAGGGTGTCGCGTTCGAAGAGTGCCCACTTGTCGCCTGCGTCGCCGATGTACAGCACCTGTCCACCTGGGGTGAAGCGAGGGCAGAAGTCTTCGACCATCGCCTTGAGTAGGACGTTCTGGCCGCCCGGCGTCAGGGTGAAGATCGACCCATCTGGGAGGGTGAGCGGGATGCGATCCATCTCGCGCGCCGCCGCGTACCGGGCCTTGAGCCCCGGCAGCTCGGCGAGGTACCGATCGACCGCGGCCGGCCATTCCTCGGTGTCGTAGGCGCGCAGCACGTCCAATGCCTCGGCGGTGACCTGGTAGTTCCACTTCGGGGAGTTGATGGGTCGCTGCGGCTGGTCGGGGTTCTGCACGACGAGCTGTGCTTCCACGAACTGATGCAGCGTGAACCGCCGAACTGTCTCACGGGTGTTCGGTGCGTAGTCCTTGCCGTACTCGTCGCGGATGAAGTCCATGATCGCGCGCGTGCCGAGCATCGGATTGGCAGCTTCGGACCACGACTCGGAGGGTGTGAGTTTCAGAAGCGCCAGCAGCACCAGCGCTGATCGCTCGTTGCTGCGCTCGGCATCCATACCGAGCGTTTCAAGAATAATCCGAGCATCCTCCACGCGCTCATGCGCGGCGTCGTTCAGCTCGTTCATGCGGCGATCAGCTCCTTGACCAGGGAGTCAACCTCCAGCTGGGACGCGACGGAGTTGCGTCCGAGGTCGCGCAGTGTGTCGGCGGTGGGGAACCGGAGGGTTCGAAGGTCGGTGGCGTTGACCTGAGTGTGACCGGAGAAGGTGCGGAAGAACTTGTCGATGATCGACGAGTTGAGCCATACGGTGATTCCTTTGGCGAGGTCCTCGTCCATGCCGTGACCGCCGATGTGGAAGACGTTGAGGTGGTTCTCGAACGCCACCTCGCCGGGGTGGTCCAGTGGGGACCAGACCGAAGCGACGATTCGTCGGCGTTCTTCTTTCGCGCTGAATCGCTTGACGATCGCGTACCAGCCCTCCGGCAGGAGCATCCCACGATCCTTGTCGTCGGCCGGGTGGAACCACTGCGGCTTGCGGATTTCTCTCGGCCAGACAACGCTTCCGTCTCGGAGGTTGCCTGGATAGATCAGCGGCGCAGCGCCGGGTCGATCGACAGCACTGAGCGCATGGCGCGACCGGAAATCGACCACGCGACCGGTTGAGACCTGCACACCGAGATCGGTCAGGGAACATGGCTGGGAAAGCACAACCTCGGCGACAGCCGTGTCTTCGGCGTCGGTCGCAAGGCGGATGAATCGGTTGGGGTCGTTGGGGAACACGACCTCGTCGTACGCGACGGCGCGGGTTGAGACACCGTCAGTGTGGTCACGGCTGACGGAAAGTTCAACAACACCCGGAGCCGCGCCGCGCGTTCCAGCGAAGATCACGTTCTCCTGGAGAACGCCGGTGTCGGCGAACACCGTGGAGCGGGAGTCGAAAACGTGCACCCGATCGAGAGCGATCGAGTCGAGCAAATGAGCACGAAACGCGCCGAAGTACGGGCCGTTGAAGAACGAGCGGGGAGTGATCGCCACCAGCTGCCCACCTTCCCGAAGCGCCGCCACTGACAGGGAGAGAAACGCCGCGTACAGGTTCGGTGCATCGACCCCGGCAGCACGCATGGCCGTCCGATGCGCGCTCGATACCGCAAGTTTCCCGTACGGAGGGTTCTCGATCACGAGATCGAACTGGCCGTCAAGGTTGAGCGAAGAATCCAAGCCGACGGAGTCGAGAATGAAGTCCGCTTCGACTGCCTTAGCGTGGACTCGGCCACCACCAGCCTGTTCACATGCCGTAAGCGTTGCCCGGAGGCTTGGCAGAACGAAAGGGTCGCGCTCGACGGCGACGATCTCAATCGACAGCTCCGGCCGTTCTGTGAGGGCACGGCTGACGAGCGCGGCGGCAAGCACGCCTGAGCCTGCGCCAGGGTCGAGCACACGCAACGTCCCGCGCTCGGGCAGGCGCGGAATCGAGGCAATCAGCTGGGCGGCGACTGCGGGCGTGAAGAACTGCCCGAGCTCGCTCTGCGTGCGCGCGTCAAGCCCGCCGAGGGCGGCGACACGCTCGCTCTCGGCGACACTCAACAGGTCCGCCATCAACACCCTCCCATCGTATCCGTGGCCACTGACACGCCACGGGGAACACGCAGACCGCGGGCAGCGGACAACAACATCCGGGGCACCGCAGCTTCTCGATTTGGCCCGTCGCAAGGACCGTTCCTGGACCATCACGCGTCTTGCAGATCGAGGTCCGTACTACTCTGTATGGAATTGGGCGGCGCAGCCGGGTGTGGCTGCATAGCGGTGAGGAGCGTGGCGAGGGTGGAGAAGCGGCGGGGGCCGGGGCGTCCGGCGTATGACTCGAAGCAGAAGCTCGTGGCTGCGACATGCAAGCTGCTGTCGGAGCGCGGGTTCGAGGCGACGAGCCCGATGATGATCCAGCAACGCTCCGGTATCGGGCAAGGCAGCATGTACCACCACTTCCCCGGCAAGGGGAAGGAAGGCCTCGCCCTGGATGCGATCAGCCACATGCGGGCAAGCACGCTCGCGTTCCTCGACGGCACCCCGACACCTCACGGTGCCGAGGTTGAGGCGGTGCGGGAACACATCGTGGCCGCGCTCGATCGTCTGTTCGACCGTCGCGAAGGTCAGGCGCTGATCCGGCTCATGGCTGACGGGGTGGCGGGGGCGATAAAACCACTCGCGCAGGCGACACAGGACTGGTGTGACGACATCCGCGCGGCGATCATCGTGATGCTCCGCGCCGACGACCCTGCCGAAGACCCCGAGGTTGCTGACGCGGCCGCGAGCTTCCTTGCTCCGGAGTTCGAACACCTCGCTGAAGAACTCTTCACTGCCGCGCTTGGGCGCGGGCTGGTCAGGTTGCCGAAGATCGCGTTCTACCTGTTCCCGGACCGTGAAGAGGCGTAGTCTGACGGCAAAGACAATTACATACGGAGTAGTACGGACCTCGATCTGCAAGAGGCGTGCCCCCTCGGAAGTGGATCGTACGGCGGGCGGCAATTCGCCGGGGTGCTCGCGTTTTGGGAAGTGCTGCGCACCTACCTGGCATGAACTCTGATGCGAGGAACCTGCGGCTGCGCGCGACGCGGCGCGGCGAGCCTGACCTGGCCAAGCTCGTCGCGTGGGTGCTTGGGATCGCCGACACGAGGCATCGCGCCTGGATCAATGGCGAGCCCGACCCCTACAGTCTGGCCCTTCCCGACGGCATCGGACCCGAATCATCGGGACGCCGTGACCGCGAAGGCGACCGCTCCGCACGACGCGACGGTGGTGGACATTTTCCACCACCGTCGCCCGGTACCACTTCAACCAGTTGACGACCCTCATCCAGCGAAGGAGGCCACCATGAGCACCACCATCACCACCGACACCAGCACTGAGGCGGATGCCCCAGTGCTGCTCGCGGTGTCCTACCTGCGTGTCTCGACGCGGGAGCAGGCCGAGCGCGGTGGCACTGAGGAAGGCTTCTCCATCCCCGCTCAGCGCGAAGCGAACGCGAGGAAGGCCGACGAGCTGGGCGCGAAGGTCGTGCGGGAGTTCGTGGACGCGGGCGAGTCGGCGCGGTCGGCGGATCGCGACGGATTGCAGGAGATGCTCGCGTTCATCGCCGCAAGCAGGGTGACATTCTGCATCGTGCACAAGCTCGACCGGCTCGCACGCAACCGCGCCGACGACGTGAAGATTCACGAAGCCCTCCTCGCCGCAGGCGTCACCTTGGTGTCGGCGACGGAGTCAATCGACCAGACGCCATCCGGGATGCTCGTCCACGGCATCATGTCGTCCATCGCGGAGTTCTACAGCCGCAACCTCGCTACTGAAGTAACCAAGGGGCTGACGCAGAAGCTTGCTCAGGGCGGTACACCGATGCGTGCGCCGGTCGGCTACCTCAACGTCCGCAAGACCGACGAGGCAGGACGGGAGATTCGCACCGTCGAGGTTGATCCCGAGCGTGCGCTGCTGATCCGGTGGGCGTTCGAGACCTACGCGAAGGGCGAGACCTCGGTCACCGGGCTGTTGCGTGATCTCTCCGCGCGCGGGCTGACCACGGTGCCCTCGCCGAAGCGACCGTCGAAGCCACTGGGGAAGAACACGCTCTACAAGCTACTGACGAACCCCTATTACGCGGGAGTGATCCGCTACAAGGGAGCCCTGCATCCCGGCGCGCACGATCCGCTTATCGAGCCTGCACTGTTCGATCAGGTGCAATCGCTGCTCAAGGCCCGCAATGCCAGGATGACGCGGCACGTCACGCACGCGCACCACCTGAAAGGTCTGCTGCACTGCGGAAGTTGCGGGTCGCGGATGCTGCTGGACTTCGCCACCAACCCGCGCGGCACCACCTACGCCTACTTCATTTGTTCGGGTCGCGCCGCGAAGAAGACCGCCTGCACCCGCCGTGCTGTGCCCGTCCAGGTTGCCGAACGGCTGGTCGAGGACTCCTACCGGCAGATCACGATCAGCGACGCCGACTACTGGCACCTCGCTGCAGAGGTCGATGCTGCATTCGATGAGCAGAGCACTGGTCGGGATCAGGAGTTCGCTGACCTCACCGCGAATCGGACGCGCCTCGAAGCAGAGAGCGACAAGCTTCTCGCGGCACACTTCGCCGATGCGATCGACTTGCCGACGCTGAAGCGACACCAAGACCGCATCCGTGCAGGTCTTGCCGACATCGAGCAGCGCCTCGCCCAGCATGACGAACACCACGCAGGAGCGCGGGCGTTCCTCCACGACTCGCTGCGCCTCCTCACCGAAGCGCACCGTGCCTATACACACTCAGACGATGGAAACCGCAGGCTCGCGAACCAGGCTTTCTACGACCGGCTGGAGATCACTGACGATGAGCAGCTACGCCCGCGCCTGGCTGAGCCGTTCGCCACCATCGTCGGCGAGGCAGCCAGAGGCACCGGAGGCAAGAACGCCAAACGGGAACACCCAACATCTATTGATGTCGCGTGTTCCCGTAAGACACTTTGGGTGGAGCTGAGGGGACTCGAACCCCTGACCCCCTGCATGCCATGCAGGTGCGCTACCAGCTGCGCCACAGCCCCGCTGCTCTCGAAAGAGCGAATGCCATAGTAGCCCAGGACCGGCCCTGATCCCTAATCCGTGGGGTCAGTTTTCTTGACCTTCGCGGCGACGGTTCCCGCGGCGTCCTTCGCCGCCGATCCGAGCTTCTTCGCTCCCCCGGCGACCGCTCCAGAACCCTTCTTCGCAGCGTCGGCCACGACCCCGGATCCCTTCTTCGCCGCCCCTGCCACAACAGTGGATCCCTTCTTCGCGGCGTCGGCCACAGCGTCGGACCCCTTCTTGGCGGCCTCGATCGCGGCCGCGGCGACACGAGTGGTGACGGCAGGCTCGTCGCCCACTTCGAGCCACTCTGGCCAGTCGGCGGCCGGTGCGCTGAACCCCTCGCGACACGACTTCACCACTCCGGACCCGAACCAGTAGCTGGTCGCGCCTCCCACGAACGCGCCAATCACCGGGAGGGCCTTGGAGCCCACGCGCGCCGATCCCATCACAGCGCCGCGAGCGAGCGCCTCCTTGGCGAGCACCATGGAGACGGGAACGAGGGCGGAGTCGGGCAGCTGCTGCGAGAGCAGGTCGCCCCACTTGGGCGCCACCGCAGAGACCGTCTTCTCCGTGGCCTTGCGCGCGCCCTGGAACGACGCACCGGCCGGCAGCGCCGTCATCACCAGGTCCGTGATCTTGCTCTTGCGCTTCTCCCCCAGCATCGCGCCAAGCACCACGACCTTCGCTCGCTCCTCGTCGTCGATGCGGTAGCCGCGCAGCTCCGCCATGCAGATGGCGAACAGCGCTGTGGACTCGTAGAAGAACGTGAGATCTGCGACGCCCAGCGCCACCGCCGTGGGGATGCCCACCACCGGGATGGTCGCCGTGGCACCTGCCGCGGCACTCGCGCTCGTGGTGGCGGTGACGTACCACTTCTCGATCTTGCGAGCGATCTGCGCCGGAGTCGCGTCAGGATTCTGACGCCGCAGCTCCTTGATGTACCCCACCGCAGCCGGACGCTGCTTGGCGATGATCTTGAACAGTCGCTCCTGGAAGTCGGACGGCAATGCGCCTTCGGCCGTGGTCTGCACCTCGCTCATGCCTAAGTATTACCCCTGCACGCGCTCGGTCATGACGCGGCGGGCGCGTCGCCCTAGTCAGCGCCCAGACCAAACGCCTCGATATGCCACGCACCTGACTCCACCTTCAGCACCGACGCGCACGCCGCGTGCGGCACGCGCCCCAACACCAGGGACGACGCTGGCTCACCTATCGCCGCCAACAAACCCAGCGTGATGGGGCTTCCGTGCGTCACCACCACAGCGGGCACCTGCGGGTCCCACAGCCGCTCGAGTCCAGCGAGCACTCGCGCGGCCACCGCCTCCTGCCCATCCCACCCAGGGATGCGCGGATCCAGCCCCGCCTCGCGGCGCGCAAACTCCTCGGGCCAGTCACGCTCGATCTGCTCCCACGTCAGCCCTTCCCAGATGCCGTAGGAGCGCTGCGAGAACGCCTCGTCGACAACGACCTCGCCCCCAATGAGTGCCGTGAGCGCCCCCGCGGTCTCGAGAGCTCGGCGCAGCGGCGACGAGAACACCCGCACCCGCTCCACCCCACGGGCTCGGAACCGCGCGGCGAGCTGCTCTGCCGCCCACGCCGCCCGCTCGCGCCCAGCATCATCAAGCTCGACGTCGACGGTCCCCTGCACCACGCCGCCTTCATTGGACGGGGTGGGCGCGTGTCGCCACAGGATGATCCGGCTCATGCCGCCGCTCCCGGATAGAGGTCATCCACGGAGACGTTGTGCCGCTCGAGCGTCCAGCGCCCGTCCTCACGACTGCGTAGCCGCGACCAGCACGTGTTGCCCAGCCCGGACAGCGATCGGTGCTCCAACGACAGCCCCAGCAGCCCCATGATCCCAATCCGCGCTGCAGAGCCGTGCGTGAACACCACGAGGTCGCTCGGCGTCCGTGAGGCCCACTCGGTGACCGCCTCAACCATGCGGTCGCGCACCAGGTCATGCACCTCGAATCCCTCAAGGTGTGGGTTCCCGCCGGAGTGCCACGCCTCAACCTGCTCGGGCCAGCGCGCCGCCCGATCCGCTGGCGTCACGCCCTCCCACGGCCCATATGCACGCTCAACCAGCCGCTCATCGAGCTCGACGGCGGCACCCAACTGAGCCCCCAGCGCCACACCCGTGTCCCGCGCACGGGACAGCGGAGAGGAGACCAGCACAGCGTCGGGCGCGACCAGGGTGGCCAAAGCGGCAGCCATGCGTCGTGCCTGGTTCTTGCCGTTGTCATTGAGGGGGATGTCGGAGGTTCCCTGCAGCCAGCCGAGCGTGTTCCACTCGGTCTCGCCGTGGCGAACGATGAAGACGCGGGTCACCCTTCGACCCTAGTGGAGCGGATTACTCGGCCGGCGCAGCACCCAGCGGCAGCGGCACCACCGGGCAGTCCTTCCACAGGCGCTCGAGCTCGTAGTACGCCCGATCCTCCTGGTGCATCACGTGCACGATGAGGTCGTTGAAGTCCAGAATCGCCCACCGGCCGCCGCGGATGCCCTCACGACGCAGCGCCTTGGCACCCTGCTCGTGGAGCTTGCGCTCGATCTCGTCGATGATCGCGCCCACCTGACGCTCGTTGGTTCCGGAGACGATGAGGAACACGTCGGCCAGCGGCATGTGCTCGCTGACATCAAGGGCGACGATGTTCTCCGCCTTGATGTCCTCCGCAGCCAGTGCCGCCGTCGTGGTGAGGGTGAGCGCGCGCTCAGAGGCTGCCACTACTGTCCCTTCGCAATGTTCCAGGCGAGTACGCCAAGCACGAACGCGATCGCCCCGATGACCGCGAGGTGCGCCCAGCGGAAGTGGCGCGCGCCGCCGCCGGCGATCGGCTCGGCAACGCGGTTGGGCAGGGCGCCGGTCGTGGTGAGCGGCTCGGTTGACGCATACGGCGTGGGCCCGACGCTGGGGCTGGCCTGAGGATTGAGCAGCTGAGTGAGGTCCGGGCGGGGAAGGTCGCGCTGAACCGGCTCACTAGGCAGTTCACGGACCGGCGTAGCGCCGGGGTTCACGAGCGGGTGCGTGTCCCACATGGTGGGAGCGGCCTGCTGCTGAGAGGCGACGCTTGCGAAGCCCGCGGGAGCGAAGCCCACACCACCCTGGCCGGACAGCGGTCCGGCTGCGGGAGCCTGACGCGCGTTCGAGGGGACGAGCTCGTCCCACACCGCCGACGTGCCCGGCGCTTCGCCCGCCTTGGGCTCCGTGGTGTGGGGCACGTCCTGGACGAGCGGCACCTGGTCAAGGTTCACCGGCTCCGCGACAGCGTCCTGCTGCAGGCGCTCGGGCTCCTCAACGGTGGGAGTGTTCCACAGCTCCTCGACGTCAAGGGGCATGCCGGGCACCTGGGCCGCCGGGGCCTGCGGAGTGGGCGCCTGCGGAGTGGGCGCCTGCGGGGCGGGCTCGTCGGACAGCGCGGGAATCGACTCGCTGTGAACAGGCTCCGCGTGGTCCGGCTGCGCAACGCCCGGCTCAGGGAATGCCTGCAGGGGCTGCGGCGTGAAAGCGTCGTGGGGCTCCGCGGGAGACTGCGGCGACACGGGAGTCGGCTGCGACGCGGGACTCTGCGGCGACAGCGGGCTCTCCTGCGAAGCGGGGGTCTCGGCGACCTCCTCGGCGTGATGCGTCGCTCGCGAGATGCCAGCCATCGCCTCCTGTGTGAGACGACGGATCTCGTCCACTGCGTCGGAGTCGACAGGATGGGTCTCCGCCGCGGCCTGCGCCTCGAGTCCGCGCGCCTGGAGCGAACCCGGCGGGAAGAGGTGACGAAGCTCGGCGGGGATGCCGTCGTGGTGCTCTGAAGCGGTCGGCGCGGGGGCCTCCTCCACAGGCTCGGCCTCAGCAAGAGGCTCAGGCTCCGCAACCGGCTCAGCCTCAGCAACCGGCTCAGGCTCAGGGGCCGCAGCCTGCGACAGAGAAACCCGCTCCACCACAGGCTCGGGTGCGGTCTGGGCGTAAGCCGCTTCAGCGTCGGCCTGTGCCTTGGCGGCCTTCTCCGCCTCAAGCGCACGCTGCTCAGCGAGAATCTTCTCCTGCTTCGCGAGCAGCTCGGGCGTCATGGCCGGCATC
>Ga0207415_1001108_pt1 | contig 14792 bp, 10 predicted proteins | sample Passage237A_FD_187369 | JGI IMG/M metagenome (GOLD analysis project Ga0207415, IMG submission 187369) | Cellulose adapted compost microbial communities from Newby Island Compost Facility, Milpitas, CA, USA - Passage2 37A (SPAdes) (version 3) ...
CCGGATCATGCCCGTCGCCGGATCGAGTTCGACCTCCACCAGATGTGTGCCGTTGGGGAACGTGCCGTCCGCGCTGCTGAACTTGGCGCTGGCATTCAGCTTCGAGGGATCGGCACCCGGACGCTTCGCCAGTTCAGCGAAGGTGATGCTGCGGTCGGTCCCGGCGACGCGGATCACACCACCGTCGATCTCGAGATCGGCGACGCCCGCTTCCAGCGCCTCGGCAGCGACATCTTTCAGTTTGACGCCGAGATCGCGTGTTGCACGCTCGACACTGACGCCGCCGGACGGAATCGCGCTGGAGCCGCCGGTACCGAGCCCCGTCGCCACCTGGTCGGTATCGCCCTGAATCACATGAATGCGTTCCAGGGGGAGGCCGAACTGCTCGCTGACCAGTTGGGCATAGGCCGTCTGGTGCCCCTGCCCGCTCGACTGCGAGCCAATGCGAACGGTGACGTCGCCGTTCGAGTCAAGCTCCACATTAGCGGTTTCCTCGCCCATCGTGCCGCAGACTTCGACGTAACTCGCAAGGCCGATGCCACGCAGCAATCCCTGCTTCTTCGCAGCCTTGGCACGCCTAGCAAATCCCTTCCAGTCCGCAATCTCCATGGCGCGCTTGAGATGCGCAGCGAAGTCGCCGGAGTCATAAACCTTTCCGGTCGCCGTCTTGTAAGGCAGCGCGCGCGGGGGAATGAAGTTCTTCAGGCGGATCGCGTCGGGCGTCATGCCCAGCTTGCGCGCGGCGGCATCGACCAGTCGTTCGACGACATAGGCCGCTTCCGGTCGCCCCGCGCCGCGATAGGCATCAACCGGAACAGTGTTTGTGAACACCGTGCGGATGCGGCAATGAAAGGCCTGGATGTCATAGAGGCCCGGCAGCATCCCAGCGCCGCCATGAGGAATGTAGGGGCCGAACATTGACAGGTAGCCGCCCATGTCGCCGATCAGATCGACATCCATCCCGAGGAATTTGCCGTCCTTGCGCAGGGCCATCCGCGCGGTGGTGACGTTATCGCGGCCCTGCGAGTCGCCCATGAAATGGTCAGCCCGCTCCGCCGTCCAGCGTATGGTTTTGCGCAGTTGCCGCGAAGCGACGGCGATCAGCGCGTATTCGCGATAAGGAAACAGCTTTGTGCCGAACCCGCCGCCAACGTCGGGGCAGATCACCCGCATCTTCTCGACCGGAATGTGCAGGATGTTTTGGCACAGGATGTCACGCAGCCGATGGCTGCCCTGGCTGCCGATGGTCAGCGTGAGGTGATCGCGCTTGGCATCGTATTCGCACACCGCTGCGCGCGTCTCCATGTAATTCGTGACAATCCGCGGATTGACGATGGAGATTTCCGCCACTGCATCCGCCTTGGCGAACGCCGCCTCGGTCGCGGCCTTATTGCCCATGCCGACGTCGAACAGAACATTGCCGGGAAACTGCGGCCAGACCTGCGGCGCCCCTTCCTTCACGGCATTCGCCGCGCCGACCACGGCCGGCAGCGGCGTCCACTCAATCTCAATCGCCTCGATGGCATCGCGCGCCTGCGCCACGCTCTCGGCCACCACGAACGCAACGGCATCGCCGACGTGACGTACGACGTCAGTCGCCAGGATCGGATAGGGCGGTGCGGTGAACGGATTATCCGGAAGGTTGAACATGCACGGCAGACCGCCGAGATCCGGAATATCGGCAGCGGTGAGGATCAGCGCCACGCCGGGCAGTTCGCGGGCGCGGGTCACGTCGATCCTGAATTTGGCATGCGCATGGGGCGAGCGCAGCACCAAGGCGTGGAGCGACGGCGATGGCGCATGGTCGTCGGTGTAGCGTCCGCGGCCGCGGACCAGCGCGTCGTCCTCCTTGCGGCGTGCGCTTTTGCCAACGCCAAATTTGATCGGTGCCGATGAGGTCTGAACCATGATCGCTCCCACTGCGCTCCGTATGCTTCAGATTCGAGAGTTCGCTTCGACGGGCAAACAGCTGAATCTAAACCACGCTCGAATCATCAACTTGCTGGTGTCGCATCGCACTCGAAGTCCAAGGTTTATCGATCAAACGGGTTTGTCCTGGACGTGACACGGACTTCGAACTGCGCACACCGGAGCAAATCTACATTGCAGGACCGCGGTGGCAACTTCAAATTCGTGTCAGGTCCGGATCAAGGCTCGCAATCCGCTGCGGCCAAACAACGCCAGGATCGCGAGGCCATAAACAGTCGTTCCGCTGATCACGAGCACGAGCAGCATGGCTTCGTCGTGGAAGGCGCTCAGTCGCGCAAGATATTCTCCGGCAAGCTGCGTCGTCAGCCAAAGGCCGAAAGCGAGCACGCCGCCGGCGATCACAAATTTCGCCAGCGACAGAGCGAATTCGCGATTCAATTCGAGATAGCCGGCGCGCCAGGCAAAACCAAGCACCAGCAACAGATTGACCCATGCCCCGACCGCCGTTGCCAGCGCGAGTCCCACCTGCGCCAGCGCGCCCATCAGCGCCACCTTGAGGATCAGGTTGACCGCTATCCCGGTCAGTGAGGCCTTGACCGGAGTCGCGGTATCCTTGCGCGCATAGAACGTCGCGACCGCGCTGCGGATCAGCACGAATGGCAGCAGTCCCACCGCATAGGCCGCCAGCGTCGCCCCGGCGGCGGCGGCATCCGCCGCCGAAAAAGCGCCGCGCGCGAACATCGCCCGCATGATGATGTCAGGAACGGTCAGAAATGCCGCGACGAAGGGGACGGCAAACAGCAGTGTGAAGGAAAACGCGCGGCGCTGCGACGCCAGAGCACCGGCGTGATCTCCGGCCGTGAGCCGCCGCGACATCTCCGGCAGCAGCACCGTGCCGATGGCGATGCCAATCACACCGATCGGCAACTGGTTCAACCGGTCTGCATAATAGAGAGCGGACAGTGCGCCCGCCGGCAGAAACGTCGCGATGATGGTGTCGGCGAACATCGCAAGCTGCGTGCCCATCGAGCCGATCGTCGCCGGCCCCAGCGCGCGAAAGAAGCCGCGCACGTCGGCGTCCAGCTTCGGCCGCGTCAGACGTGGCATCAGCCCTTGCCGGGCAGCATCGCCCGCAAGCAGGACGTATTGCAGAAAGCCGGAGATCAGCACGCCCCAGGCGGCCGCATAGCCGGCGTTGGGAAACCACGCCGCCAAGGCCAGCGTCGCCATCATCGACAGATTGAGGAAGATCGGCGCCGCTGCCGCGCTGGCGAAGCGCTGGGCGACATTAAGGATGCCGCCATACAGCGTCACCAGCGTGATCAACAGCAGGTAGGGAAAGGTGATCCGTGTCAGCGCCACCGCGAGATCGCCGCGGACCGGATCGTCAACGAAGCCCGGCGCCAACAGCGCGATCACCTGCGGCATGAATAGCCAGGCCACGCCCAGGAGAATAACCTGCGAAGCCAGCAGCAACGTGAAAATGCGATTGGCGAACAGCGCCGCCATTCCCGGGTGGCCGCTGCCGCTGACATGCGCATAGGCCGGAACGAAGGCCGCGTTGAATGCTCCCTCGGCGAAGATGGCACGAAAATGGTTCGGGAGCCGCAAGGCGACGAAGAAGGCGTCGGCGATCGGGCCAGCGCCCAGAATCGCCGCAAGCATGATGTCGCGCGCAAAGCCGGTGACGCGCGACAACAAGGTATAGCCGCCGACGGTGAAGATTCGCCTGAGCATCCGCCGCTTCTACAGCATCGCGCGGCGGCGCAAAACGGCTATGTCAGCGGCGGCTCAGCTGACCGCCTGCTGCACAGCGGCAATGACCCGCGACTGGCTCGCCTCGTCGAGATAGGGGTGCATCGGCAGGCTGATGACATCCTGCGACAGCGCCTCGCTGACGGGAAGGCCGCCATCCGCCACCGGATAGTGCCGATAGGCGGTCTGCTGATGCATTGCCTTCGGGTAATAGACCATGGTCGGGATACCCCTTGCCTTCAGCGCGGCCGCGAAGCCGTCGCGGTCGCCGCGCGGCAGGCGGATCGTGTATTGTGCCCAGACCGAGGTGTTGCCCTCGAGTACCCGCGGCACCGTCACGATATTGCCCAGGCCATGGGCATAGCGCTCGGCCACCTTGTTACGCGCCACGATCTCATCCTCGAAGATCGTCAGCTTCTGCAGCAGCACCGCCGCCTGCACCGTATCCAGCCGCGCAGTGAGGCCGAGACGGATGTTGTCATACTTGTCGGAGCCCTGGCCGTGGACGCGAATGCTGCGAAGAAGATCGGCCAGCGCGGCGTCATCGGTGAAGATCGCGCCACCGTCGCCATAGCACCCGAGCGGCTTGGCCGGGAAGAAGCTGGTCGTCATGATGTTGCCGATGCCGCCGAGCCGCCGCCCTTTGTAGACAGCGCCGAACGACTGCGCGGCATCGTCCAGCACGAAGAGCCCCTCGGCTTCGGCCACCTCAGCAACGGCATCATGATCGGCAGCCTGACCGAACAGATCGACGACAATGATGCCCTTCGGCGTCAGGCCGGCTTTTCGCGCGACCACAAGGCCGCGCTTCAGCGACGCGACATCCATGTTGAAGGTGACGGGATCGACGTCGACAAACACCGGCGTGCCGCCGGTCAGCGCCACACTTTCGCCGGTGGCGCAGAAGGTGAACGAGGGACACAGCACCGCGTCGCCGGGGCCGATCCCCTTCGCCATCAGCACCATGATCAGCGCGTCGGTGCCGCTCGCACAGGACACCACGTGTTTCGCACCGGTGAAGGCGGCGAGCTTCTGCTCGAGCTCGATGACCTCCGGTCCGTTAATGAACTGGCAGTGGTTGAGCACCCGGCCGACCGCTTCGTCAACCGCGGACCCAAGCCGACGGCGCTGCGCAGCAATATCAATAAAAGGAACGGGCTCGGAACGAATTTGCTGATTCATGTGACTCTACCGGTTGAGGATATTGGATAAGCAATCTGCGACGACGAATTCAACTCGCAGCCCGTCGGGGCGCCTTGGCGACATGCGCGGCGTTCGCGGTCGACGACAGGCACCGCGTGGCGATCTCAAGACTGGCAACGCCCTGCTCGCCGGACACCGCGGGCGCGCTGCCGCTCCGCACGGTATCGATGAAGGACACCAGTTCGGCGCGCAATGGTTCATCGTGCCCGACGGGCAGATGGCGCATCGAATAGCTGCCGTCGGGCTGGAAGCCGAAGCACTCGGTGACCTGCCGCGTCAGCAGATCGCCCTGCACGTACTTGTGCCGCGTCGCGACGGTGACGTTGCGCGCCTTGAACGGCGTCAGCCAGTTGGTGTTGATGTGCGCCAGCACGCCGGAGGCGGTGCGGAATTGCAGCAGCGCGATGTCCTCGCGTTCGGCGACGGCGCTGGAGAGCTGCGGTTGCACGTCAACGATATCGGACTCGGTGAACCAGCGGATCAGATCGATGTCATGCACCGCGAGATCGATGACGACGCCGACATTCGACATGCGTGGCGGAAACGGCCCGACGCGCGTGATCGCGATCGACAGGATGTCTTCGCCCTCGATCGCCCGCTTGATGGCCGCAACGGCCGGATTGAAGCGCTCCACATGGCCGACCATCAGCGTGACGCCGGCGCGGCGCGCCGCAGCGACAATAGCGCGGCCTTCCTCAACGGTCGATGCGATCGGCTTTTCGACCAGCACATGCACACCGCGCGCGATGCAGGCCAGCGATATCTCGTGATGCAAATGGGTCGGCGCGGCAATCGTCACGGCATCGACACCAGCGGCGAGCAAACCATCGAGGTCGGTAAATGTCGGACAACCAATCAGTTCGTCAGCACGCTTGCGATGCTCGTCGAGCGGATCGACGATTCCGACCAGCGCAACATTCGGCAAACCGGCAAGGACGCGGCCATGATTGGTTCCCATGACACCCGCACCGATCACGCCGACGCGCAACGCGTCATCACTGCCTTCTGCAGCAGGCGACGCCGGTTTTGCAAAACTCATGCTTGAAGACCTCAAATTCCGATTGTTCGCGACTCAGTCGGGATGTCGCGCGCCCGTGTCGTACCATGACGCCCGGGACCGCGGGAACGCCAGAATCGTCGCAACAAACACGTTTTGATTCAAACGATTACAAGGCTGGCCAAGAATGGCTTCCGCGCCGCCGTCCTGTTAGCCGCCGCCCTGGCGCGCACGCGCCACCAGCGATGTCGTGCTGAAACCGGGCAGAATGTTGACCAGCACCACTTCGCCGCCCGCAGCCGTCACCAGTTCATGGCCAACTACCTGTTCGCGCGTATAGTCTCCACCCTTCACCAGCACCATTGGCTTGATCCGGGCGATCAGATTAAGCGGGGTATCTTCCTCGAAGATCACCACCAGATCGACAGCCTCGAGCGCCGCCAGCACCTCGGCACGCGCACGCTCGTTCTGCACCGGCCGATCCGCGCCCTTGAGCCGCCGCACCGACGCATCGCTGTTGAGTCCGACAATCAGGCGGTCACATGCGGCTCGCGCCTCCGTAATGACCTTGACGTGGCCGGGATGCAGGATGTCGAAACAGCCGTTGGTGAAGCCGATCCGCAGCCCCTCCTCGCGCCATGCGCGCACGCGTGCATCGAGCGACGCAGGACTCGCGACGATCTTTTCCTCGGCCGCGAGCGAGGCTTCGGGAAGCAGCTTGCGGCGCAATTCATCGAGAGTGACGGTTGCGGTGCCATGCTTGCCGACCGCAACAGCGGCGCCGGCATTGGCCGCGCGCAGCGCCTGTTCCCAATCGGCGTCGGCAGCCAGCAGAACTGCAATCACCGACGCGACGGTATCGCCGGCACCGGAGACGTCACGCACTTTCACCTGATGCGCGGGCACATGCACCGGCGCGGCATTGCGCGGCACGAGCGTCATGCCGCGCTCGCTCTGCGTCACCAGCAGCGCGTCGCATTCGGCGAGGCTCAGCACTTCCTGCGCGGCGGTCGCAATCTCCTCCGTGGAGTCGGCGCGGCTGCGTGTTGCTTCCGAAAATTCCTTGCGGTTCGGCGTCAGCAGCGTCGCGCCACGATAAAGTTCGAAATGCAAGCTCTTCGGATCGACAATCACCCGGATGCCACGCGAACAAGCAGCGTCGATCACGGTGCGGATGACGCGCGGCGTGAGCACACCCTTGGCATAGTCCGACAGCAGCACGATATCCGCGCGCGCCAACAGCGGCATCACCGCATCACACAGCCGCTGCTCGATTTCCGGCGAGGCCGGCGCCGCCTGCTCCCAATCCGCGCGCAGCATATGCGTCGAGAAATGTTCGGAGACAAAGCGGACTTTGCGCGTGGTCGGCCGCGACGGATCGACGATCAGTACCTGCTCGATACGGGGCTCATTCGCCAGCGCGGCCTGCAGCGCTCGCCCTGCCTCGTCGTCGCCGACAAGACCGACGAAGATGCAGTTCGCGCCGAGCGCCGCGATATTGCGCGCGACATTGCCCGCACCGCCGACATTGGTGTCGCTGCGCCGAACTGCAATGACCGGCGTCGGCGCTTCCGGCGAGATGCGCGAGACATCGCCGTAGACGAATTCGTCGCGCATGATGTCGCCGATGCACAGCACCGTCTTGCGGGCGATGGTCTGCGACAGCGTTTCAAAATCGAGCATGATGGATCGCCGTCGTTTGCAGTTCAGCGGTAAGGATCGACGCAATCAAGAAAGTCCCTGACGTAATGGCCGACCGCATCCTCCAATTTGGTGAAGCCGCCGTTATACCCCGCCTGATGCAGCCGGGTAACGTCACCTTGCGTGAAATATTGATAGCTGTTGCGGATGCTGTCCGGCATGTCGACGTAATCGATCATCGGCGTCGCATCGAGGGCCGCATAGGCGGCAAGCATCAGATCGCGAAAGCTGCGCGCCTGGCCGGTGCCGACATTGAACAGCCCGCTGACCTTAGGCGATGCGAACAGCCACATCATCACCCGCACGACATCATCGACATAGATAAAATCGCGGCGCTGGTCGCCGTCTGCGATACCGTCACGGTGCGATTTGAACAGCTGGATCGCGCGGCCAGCCTTGAGGTCGGCGAACTTCTTCGCCAACACGCTCATCATCGCGCCCTTGTGGTACTCGTTCGGGCCGAACACGTTGAAGAACTTCAGTCCGGCCCACTGCGGCGGCAGCTTCTCGCCTCGCGCCACGCGATCCGCGACCTTGAGATCGAACAGGTGCTTGCTCCAGCCGTAGAGATTCATCGGCCGCAATTGCCGGAGCGCCGGCAGCGATGCATCGTCGACGAAGCCCTGCTCCCCGTCGCCATAGGTCGCCGCCGATGACGCATAGATAAACGGCGTCGGGTTCGTGGTGCACCAGTCGAGCAATCGTGTGGACAGCCGAAAATTGGTTTCGATCACGAGATCGCCATCGGTCGCGGTGGTCTCCGAGATCGCGCCGAGATGAAAGACCGCCTCGAGGCGACGCCCTTCCAGCCAGGTCGTCAGTTGTTCAGGAGGAACGATGTCGGCAAGCTGGCGCTTGGCGAGATTGCGCCACCTGCCGTCGTGGCCGAGCCAGTCGCAGAGCACGACGTCGGTCCGGCCGGCTTCGTTGAGCGCCGCAACCAGATTCGATCCGATAAAACCGGCGCCTCCGGTCACCAGCAGCATGCTGTCCCCTTGCCTGACGCGGCGGCCCCGACCCGGTCGATCGGCCCCCGGAGTGCTTTACCTGAGTGCTGGGAGCGGATAACCACTACGTCCCGACGCGAACAGCGGCCGCACCAGATCAAGCTATGAACATCGATTCCGATCCATCTTTCGGCCCGGTTGACGCTGCGGACACCCGGCCGCTGCTGATTGTGCCGTACAATTGGATCGGTGATTTCGTGCGCGGTCATACCGTGGTCCGCGTTGCGAAGCAACGGTGGCCCAACCGGCCGATCGACGTCCTGACCACCCCGCTCTGCGCTCCGCTTCTCGACTATATGCCCGGCGTCCGCAAAGGCATCGTTCACGATCTGCTGCGCTCGCGGCTGGTGCCGGATCGGCAGTGGCGGCTGGCGCACCGGCTCCGTGCCGAAGGTTACGGCACCGCATTGATCATGCCCCGCACCTGGAAATCGGCTCTGGCCCCGGCTCTGGCGGGGATTCCGGAGCGGGTCGGCTTTGTCGGCGAGGTCCGGTTCGGCCTTATCAACCGCTGGCGCTGGGGCGAGCGGGCCCTGCCCCGGCTGATCGATAAGAATGCCATGCTGGCTTTGCCGCCCGGCTCGTCCCGGCCATCGCAATGGCCGGAACCGGAACTGCAGGTTCCTGCCGCCGATGTCGCCGCCTGGCGGCAGGCGAGCGGCATTGACCACGCGCCGGCGGTGGCGCTGGCACCCGGCTCGGTCGGCGCTCATAAACGCTGGCCCGGCTATCCGGAACTCGCGAAGGCGCTGACGGCCGATGGCCTGCAGGTCTGGGTCGTGGGCGGCCCCGACGAGACCGAGGCCGCGCGCGCCATTGTGGCGACCGCCGGCCCTCGCGCCCGCGACCTGACCGGTACCGATCTGCGCCAGGGCGTGCTCGCGATAGCGGCAGCCGATCTAGCCGTTTCCAATGACTCCGGTCTGATGCACGTTGCCGCCGCCACCGGGACGCCGACCATCGGCATCTTCGGCCCGACCAGCCCGTGGCACTGGGCGCCGCTCAATCCGCTGGCCGCCGCCGTGCAGCCGGCCTCGCTGCGCGGGACGCAAATGCCCTATCACTCCATCGCCGCGCGTGACGATGCCTCCTACATCAGCAGCATTCCCGTATCGGACGTACGTGAAGTGATCCGCGATGTGTTGGCTCGCCGCCCCGTGCATGAGTACACCATGCCATGAGCGGAACGCTCCCCTCGGCGAGACCCGCCGCCTTCCTCGACCGCGACGGCGTCCTGAATATCGATGACGGCTATATCGGTACCCGCGAGCGCATCCGCTGGATGCCTGGCGTTGGGCCCGCAATCCGCACGCTCAACGATGCGGGCTATTGGGTTTTCGTGATCTCCAACCAGTCCGGTGTGGCACGCGGCATGTTCAGCGAGCAGGACGTGCGCGACCTGCATGCCTGGATGATCGGCGAATTGCAGTGCGAGGGCGCGCGGATCGACGATATCCGCTTCTGTCCCCATCACGCGGAAGGCTCAATCGCAGGCTATGTGCGCGATTGCGAATGTCGCAAGCCCAAGGCTGGTATGTTGCGCGACTTGATGACAGCGTGGCCCGTACGTCATGACGGCAGCTTCGTCATTGGCGACAAACCAACCGACATCGAAGCGGCGAAGATGTGCGGATTTCCTGGATTTCTATTCAAGGGCGGCAATCTGGCGGCGTTCGTCACCGAGGTGCTGCAGAAGATCGCAAAGTCATCCAGCTAATTGCCTGAGCGATAAGCCATTAAGCGTGCCGCGGCATCAACCGCGCGGGCAAAACCGGGATAGTCGCCATTGCTGCCGACGATCTCGATCGGTCCGGGCCCGATGGGACCGGTCAATTGCGGATCTGTCGCGATGAAAATGCCGATCAGCGGCACCGCGTAGGCCGCTGCCAAATGCAGCAGCCCGGTATCGACGCCAACCACCAGCGCCGCGTTCGCAATCACCTGCGCGGTTTCGTCGAGCGGACGGCGCGGCAGCACCGTGCTGCCTTTGATGGCGCCAGCGAGACGCTCGCTCCGGACGCGCTCGGCTTCGCTGCCCCATGGCAGCAGAACATTCAAGCCCTGCTCGCGTAGCGCCTGCCCCAATCCGATCCAGTCCGACTCGCGCCATTCCTTGCGCGCGCGCGAGGTGCCATGCAGCAGCACTGCGTAAGGCGCTGTGGCCAGATCGGATCGCCGCGGCAAGCCATAGTCGATCGCAGCTGCCGGAATGAAATCCAGCGCCAATCCTGCCAAGGCACGGTTGCGCAGGACCGCGTGCTGGGCTTTCGACACCGTATGCCGCACGTCGTAGAACCATGACGCGATCGGCTCGCGGATGCTGCCGCCGTCATAACCATGTCGCTCGCCACGAGCCTGGGCTGCAAGCAGTGCCGAACGCAACAGCCCTTGGGTATCGACGACGCGATCGTATTGCCGGGCACGCAAGCGCGTCCGAAACGCGGCCATGTCCTGCCACGTCGACGGCGACAGCAATCGGCCGCGCCAGCGGCGCGTCGCCACCGCGATCACCTCGTTCACGCCGGGATGTAGTCGCGCCAGCGGCGCGAAGGCTTCCTCCACGATCCAGCCGATATGTGCGTCCGGCCAGCGACGGCGAGCTTCGGTCACAGCCGGCATGTTGTGCACGACATCGCCGAGCGAAGAGGTTTTGACAAACAGAAGGGAGTCCATCGACCGCAGAAGCCCGCATTGCCCGCAATTCGGTGAGATTTTGGCAACCATAAGCACGTTTCGGAGCCAAGATCACATCGAATCTCCACGACAATCGCATGGCTTTACCTTGTCTGCACCCCTGCGGCTGTAGGCTTTCGGCCTCGGGCGCTCCGTCGCGTGCGTCACCGTCACGGCAGCAGGCGCGGCAGATCACGAAAGGGCCTCTCATGAGCGTGCTCGTCACCGGCGGCGCCGGCTATATCGGCAGCCATATGGTTCTCGCGCTGGTGGAGGCCGGCGAGAGCGTGGTGGTGATCGACAATTTGTCGACGGGATTCTCCGCTGCACTCCCCGAAGGCGTCCCGCTGTTCATCGGCGACGCGGGCGATGAAAATCTCGTCGATGGCGTGATCGCGAACCATCACGTCGATGCAATCATCCATTTCGCCGGATCGGTCGTGGTGCCGGACTCGATGCGCGACCCGCTCGGCTATTACCGCAACAACACGCTGACGACGCGCAGCCTCCTTGCCGCCGCCGTCAGGGGCAATGTCCGCCGCTTCATCTTTTCCTCCACCGCGGCGGTCTACGGCAATCCGGACCACATGCCGGTTGCGGAGGACGCGCCGACGCGCCCGTTATCGCCCTATGGCGCCTCGAAGCTGATGAGCGAGATCATGCTGCATGACACCGCTGCAGCCCATGAACTGAACTTCGTCGTCCTGCGCTATTTCAACGTCGCCGGCGCTGATCCCCTCGCGCGCATCGGACTTGCGACTGTGGGTGCCACGCATCTGTTGAAGATCGCGGTCGAAGCCGCCACCGGCCAGCGCGCCAAGATCGATGTCTTCGGCACCGACTATCCGACACCGGATGGCAGTTGCATCCGCGATTTCATTCACGTCACCGATCTGGTGCAGGCACATCGCGCCGCACTCGCCTACCTGCGCGACGGCGGTTCCTCGACCACCCTCAATTGCGGCTATGGCCGGGGCTATTCGGTGCTGGAAACCATCGAAGCGGTGCGCCGTGTGGCCGGCTATAATTTCGCCGTTCAATATGCCCCGCGCCGCGCGGGCGACATCATGACCATGATCGCCGACACCAGCCGGCTGCGCGCGACACTCGACTGGACACCGCAATACGACGATCTGCCAACCATCGCCGCGCATGCGCTGGCGTGGGAAACCAAACTGGCGCAAAGTCGCGGCGAAGACCAATGGCGGGCCGAATCCGCATAGCCCACCGGTAACCGGTAAGGAGGCGGGTCGATGGCAGCGGATCCTTAGAGACTTGGTAAAAGTCCGGTTCCCGGCTTGAAAAAGCCGCGCATAGCGGGCAATTGAGGCGGACGTTTCGCATACAACCCTGACGCGCACCCTCGCGGTTTGCCCGTCACTGGAACGCGGATGACCGATACCCCTCGCAAGATTACCGATGATCCCTATGGCGCGGCGATTCTGATTCGCCGGCTGATCAGCGAGCAGGCGTCGGCCTACTGGCGGCGTTATCTCGCGGCTTTCGTGCTGATGGGTGTCGCGGCCGCGGCGACCGCGAGCGCGGCATATCTTCTGGGCGAAGTCATCAATCAGGCTTACGTCGATCGCAACGTGCGCGGCATCTTCACGCTGTCGCTGGTGGTGCTCGCCATCTTCATCATCAAGGGTGCATCGACCTACGGTCACTCGGTGATCCTTTCGCAGATCAGCAATGCCATTCTCGCCAACAATCAGCGCCGGCTGTTCGCCAAGCTGATGAGCGAGAGCATCGGCTTTTTTTCGCAGCGACACTCCTCGGAATTCCTGGCGCGGCTCACCGCCGGTGCCACCTCCGTAACCCAGGTTCTCAACCTGCTGATCAATGCCATCGGTCGCGATCTGCTGTCGCTGATCGGCCTCGTCGCCGTGATGGTGATGCAGGACCCCTATATGTCGCTGCTCGGCGCACTGGTGGCGCCGCCCGCGATGATCGTGCTGCGCAAGCTGGTGAAGCGTATCAAGGGGCTGGCGCACAGTCAGTTTCACGGCACCGCCGATATCATGGAGACGATGCAGGAATCGCTTCAAGGCATCCGCACCGTCAAGGCGTTTACGCTCGAGCAGACGATGCAGGAGCGCATCGACGTCAGCATCAATGCCGTGGAGCGCGACTCCAACAAAATGGCCCGCATCTCCAATCGCTCCAGCCCGCTGATGGAAACCCTCGGCGGTTTCGCCATTGCCGGCGGCCTAATGTATGGCGGCTACCGCGTGGTGGCGATGGGGGCGACGCCAGGACAGTTCTTCTCGTTCCTGACCGCATTCCTGCTGGCTTATGAGCCGGCGAAACGGCTGGCACGGCTGAATATCGATCTCAACAGCAGCCTGATCGGCGCCCGCAAGCTGATCGAAATCATCGACAGTCCCGCGAGCGAGCCCGACGACAGCGATAAGCCTGCGCTCAAGCTCACGGACGCGCGCGTCGAGCTGCGTGACGTGACCTTCGCCTATCGCCCGGGCGAGCCGGTCCTGAACCGGATGAGCTTCGTGGCCGAGCCGGGCAAAGTCACTGCGCTGGTTGGTCCCTCCGGCGGCGGCAAGTCCACCGTGCTGGCCCTGCTGCTGCGGCTCTATGAAACCGGCCGCGGGGAGATCCTGATCGACGGGCAGAACATCTCCACCGTGTCGCGGCGCTCACTGCGGCAACAGACGGCCTATGTCGGGCAGGATGTCTATCTGTTCCGTGCCACCATTCGCGAAAACATCGCATTCGGAAGACCAGGCGCAAGCCATGAGGAGATCATCGCAGCGGCGAAAGCCGCCTGCGCTCACGATTTCATCATGAGCTTTCCGAACGGCTACGATACGCCGGTCGGCGAGCACGGCACGCAACTCTCCGGCGGCCAGCGTCAGCGCATCGCCATCGCTCGGGCGCTGGTCAAGAACGCGCCGATCATCCTGCTCGACGAGGCGACCGCGGCGCTGGATTCGGAATCCGAAAAGCAGGTGCAGGAGGCGATCACCCATCTGTGCCAGAACCGCACCACCATCGTGATCGCCCATCGCCTGCATACCATCATGAATTCCGATGCGATCCTTGTGGTCGAAGACGGCGAGATCGTCGAGTGCGGGCGCCATGACGACCTGTTGCGTCGCAATGGCCGCTATGCATCGTTCTTCCGTCTGCAACATCGGGAGACGGCACCGCTGGCGGCCGTCACCGCCTCGGCATAGACTGAACTGTCTATTCCCTCCTCGATCATCGGATTCCGCATGAGCACCGCCGCGTCTTTCGTCATTCCCGTCCCGCCGCAGGCCGCCATCGCCGTCGCCGGCGAAAGCAAGACCTTTCCCGTTCGCCGCATCTGGTGCGTCGGGCGCAATTACCTCGAACACATTCGCGAGATGGGCAACGACGAGCGCGATCCGCCGTTCTTCTTCGCAAAGCACGCCGACATGCTGGTCGCCGATGGCGCCACCATCCCCTACCCGCCCTTGACCAAGGATTTTCACCACGAAGTCGAACTCGTGGTGGCGCTGAAGAGCGGCGGGCGCAATATCTCGGCC
>Ga0207415_1001121_pt1 | contig 14694 bp, 10 predicted proteins | sample Passage237A_FD_187369 | JGI IMG/M metagenome (GOLD analysis project Ga0207415, IMG submission 187369) | Cellulose adapted compost microbial communities from Newby Island Compost Facility, Milpitas, CA, USA - Passage2 37A (SPAdes) (version 3) ...
CGCGGGGCATCCAGAAACGAAAACAACGGTGTTATGATACTGAACCCGTCTTTGGAAACATCAAGCACAACCATCACTTCAAACGCTTCCTGTTAAGAGGTATGGAGAAAGTCAGCGTAGAAATGGGTCTGATTGCCCTGGCACACAACCTTAGAAAGAAAATAGCCTAAAAAAGAGGGAAACAAGCCCTCTTTACAGGTTTTTTTATTCCTCACACGAATAACATCTGTTCAAACACTACTCTTAAGCATTTTTTCAAAGACGAACCTACGGTCGCCAAAAAAAATGAAAAAAGCCGCCTCATTAATTTTGAGACGGCCTCTTTTTTGTTTCTGACCACCAGGGCTACCTATCGAATTTCCATTAACCCGATTTTTCCAGGGTGCATGGGGACGCCAAATTCCTGCCGGGTCTCATTCCGGTACGGCGAGGAATTTCAGACTTTAAGGCTACTGGCTTGCTTCGGGCGAAGCCCTCGCAAAGACGTGCCGGATACCCGATCGTCATTGCGAGCCGTAGGCGAAGCAATCCAGGAAAACCGGGATGCGTACGATAATTGGTGGAAGGAAGCAGGTTATTCAATATCAACTTCGGATTTGACCTGGTATACGGTAGCTGGCACCCCGAGGGTGCCGTATTTATTAACACGATAGAATAGAAGGCAGGATGATCGTCTGAAGCTTGATTCGAGGGAATATAGATCGGGGCGGGATGATAAATGCCATACTGCCGACAGATTTCCCTGGTCGGAATTCCGCCTTCCTGTTATCTAAGGATTGACACAAACTGCGTCTCGGTAAATATTGAATTTTTTAATCAGTTTAAAATTAAGTGGTTGGGCAAATTTTAAATTGTCTGTATTTTAGGAACGGTTACAAAGTTCCTGAGCTATGCTTATTTTTAAACAAAGAAGAAAGTATTGCCTTTACCTCCTCCTCTATAAAGTCATGAGGTAATAGAACGTAAACACGCTGATTCAAATCAAACAGATTATCTCCGAAATTACCTGCTTCATCACTTCTGAAATTCCTATTATATTCTTTATTTAAATATAATCAAAAATTATTATTTTTATTACCATACCTATCCAATATTCGTTTCGCCTCGACTCTTATCCGCTCAACCTCCGGCGATGGAATCTTCACGGGCATCATACTGACTCTTTTCGCCACCCGAACGGCATTAGCCGAGTCACCAACCGAAATGTACAAATTTAAAAGTTCAGATTGAGGTACAAACTTATTTGGCAGAAAAGAACACAACCATTCAAAACTCTCAATTGCGCGATCGAAGTCGCCTTCCAGCGTATAGGCATATCCTATACCTTCAACTACTCGCCTTGTGTTAATAAATCTTCTCGCCTTTTCTAAAGCAAGAATTCCTTCCTTTCTTAATTCCCTATTCTGAATAAGCCACTCCCCGTAACTAGTAAGAAATTTGCCGTCATTTTCAATCCCCCACGTCAAAAATCTACCGTTCTCATCACTACACATGGAATACCATAAGTCCCACTTCTTTCCCCTTTCCACTTTAGAATACGAATACAATCCATACATCCCTTTAACTCCAGAAATAATTAAGCCCAAAGCAACCAAACAAGTGATAAAATGTCCTAATCGAAATCTAACAGATTTATAATCAGTAATAAACCCACTAAACCTGAGCCCAATTACAATTGTTGAACAAAAGAAAAATATAAACAAAATTGAATTTACATGAAAAGGGTAAGAAGTAAACCCGCAAGCTAAAATTGAAATACATGTAAGCTTAGAGGTATTTACGATATCCCGATACTCAGACGACCGGTAGGTCAAAACGAAAAAACAAAAAATAACGAACACCACCGTTCCAACAAGCCCCAGCTCTAAAAACATCTGAATAAATTCATTAAATAAAAGATAACTCTCGTCTGCACTAAAATAGAAATTGCTCCCATAATCAACCTCGCTCGAAAAGTATTCTGCCTGCCAATTCGGGTAGTGCCATGTAAAACGCCCTAAACCTGTTCCAGTAAAGAGATGTTCTTTAACATGCCTAGCAGACACATCCAACTTCAATAATCTACCAAAAATTGAAAGTTGTTTCATATTAAAAAAAAGAAACCCAAGAGCACAGGAACAAAGAACTAAAAGAAGAACCATAACAATTACCCCCCCTGACCTTACCTTTGACCGTGCCCATTTTCTTTCCCGGAGGTAACAGACCAAAACGACGGAAAAAACAACAAACACACATAAGTACGAAGTTCTACTTTGCGTCAAAATTATTACAATTAGACTGCAGAGCATTAACAAAAACAGAATACACCTTCTGATTCGAACCACAAGAACAGACCCTAAAAATGAAGTCATCAGTTTCCAGGTAGCACTCGGTTGCCATTTGTTTAATACATAATATAAAATCGGCAAGTTGCACGCCAAATAAATCCCGTATAGGCCTGAATTCTGAAAGGTTCCAACGACTCCATATTTCAGATTTGAAAAACTCTCTACATTAAATATTTGAAATAAACCAACACCTAGTTCAAACCCAAAACATACTGAAATAAAAAGAAACACGTACGGCACAACCTGAAAAGAGGTAAGAAAAAGCAAACTACACAGAAGTAAAACACTGACTAAAGAAAAAAAGTATTCATTACCAGGACCATAATTCTCGCTAAATAGTATCAAAATACAGATCCCCAAAAAACACGTGAAAACGAACAAATGTACCACTCCGGGCCTCCGACCTTGAATAAAAAAAAGAAGAAAAACTAAGGCGACAACTGGATACAAAAAAGAGAAGAAATACTGACCGTATATATCATTTTCATAATTGAACGAGCTAATATATGCAATAATAAAGAATAAAAAATATACGACAATACAAATAAAAAACAACCACGAGGTAATTCTTTTTGAAGCACACATAATCGACTTTTTAAATCTTTATCTCCGTTTCTAATGAAATTTCTGTAGCAGAAATAACAAAGAAGAACCACTATGAAATATAATAAATATCAAAACAACTCTTTAAGAAACCATCATCAACTATCTGGCCATAAATACTGCCACTAATTCAAACTTTTGTTCTTTTAAAACTGAGTTTCGTGCATTCAAAAATCGGGAACTTGTTTTCCCTTTTTTTCAACACCCCAACCAGGCTTCGACAGTCGAACCGAAAAACCTGGACAAAATAGTTAATACCACTGTACTTTTTTTTCAGTCCTCATAATCTGTTATTACACTTCCATCAAAGCATATTACAAACTAAGATGACGACGAGAATTGACCTTAATATTAACTACCGCCAAATTATCTTGACCTCTACGACACTTTAATCATCTTGAAAGTGGTTTTAATATTAATTCGATAATTTTACTTTGCAATACCAGGAACCTCAAAATATTAAGTCCAGAAAAGCCCTAATAACTCGATAGATAAATCAAACAAAAGACAGGCTCGTTTTAAACCATTCTCTTTCAATCTAAATAGACTGAAATCTTGATGCAGTCTTCATCTCTAAATTTGAATTCAGATCTATTTTTTAAACAAAAAATTCATTTGGAAATGAAAAAAAAGAACACTTTTTTGTGCGCTTTGGGCGCGTTAGTACTCGGCATCTCGTTTTCCGCGTTTATAGAGCCGGGAGAGGTAAACACTCTTAAGGAATACAAGGGAATTTGTCCAAACGGAAAGGAGATCATCGTTTGTGGCGAAGGCACTAAAAACTGTGTGCCAAGAGGAACATGTGACTAATTTTTATCTTCGGATGCATTACCGTTGGTGATGCATCCGATAACAATTTATCAACCTCAATAAAAAATGAAACATCTCATTGAATATTACCAGAATAAATTTTTCCGCCTACTGTTATTTACAGTCCTTTTCACAGCTTGTAACCATATCCCGGAAACAGATTTTCTTGTTCATGAGGCTCCGTTTGTGACTATTAATGTCGATAGTGCAAATCTCTCATCAAACGTGGCTGATAGCCTAATTGAAATAACAAATATTGTCCCATTGGAGACAGTCGACTCAATTCCTGAGACAATTATCTCTAGCCCATTTTGGGTCAAGAAAATAATTTCGTTAGACACTCTTATTTTAGTTTTTGATCAAAACTTTAGGAACGTCAGCGCGTATTCCCATAGCGGAAAATATTTACGTTCAATTGGAAGCCTTGGTAGTGGCCCAGGAAAGAGCACGTTTATCCTAGATGTAGTTTACAACTACTTAAAAAACGCCATATTCATCATTAGTAATTCTCCTGGCAAAATCATGGAATTTGACCTAGAAGGAAAATTAATTCGGGAACACAAGATAGATTTTTATCCGTCATCAATGGCATTCCTTCAATCTGGAGAATACATATTCGACATAAACTATAATTATAACGATGTATCTGGAAATAATAACGTAATAGTTACGGATTCGCTCTTTAATGTGATCTCTAGATGTCTACCTATTATTGAAAGGAAAACAAAGACCTTGCTACCTTCAAACCTAATGAATGGAGGAATATTCGGCAATAAATTTTCAGGAACAATATACAATCCTTCCTATACAACGGCAATTTATGAAATAAAGAAAAATGGGCTAATGCCATTGTATTATGTCAAGTTCCCAGGAGCGACGGATTTAAAATTAGGCATACCTAAACTCAAGCACCCCGAAGATTCATTAAATTATGAACTTTCTGGCACAATCATAAAAAATGAGCGATTTGTTGGGGCAAACTTTTCAGAAACGAACCTGCAAAAATTTGGTAGACTATTCTTTGATATGGAAAACCAAAAGCTTTTTGTATCAACAAATTCAGCCTTTTCAACCACGAAAGGAATACCTTGGCCGATTTTTCAATCGGAACAGAAACTGATGATGCTGGTAAATCTTTCCGAATTCTTAGAAACAACCGCAATGCCACCAAATATTACTTCATCTATAAGTAAAGAAAAGACTAATAGTCGGCTAGCAATAGTGTCATTTAACCTGAAAAATAGCCTATGAGACGAAAGCTTATCGCCCCGGCCCTTATTTATTTCGCGGCTATTGTAATTCCATTTTTAATTGGATTTCTTGCGCATTCAAAATTGTCAAACAGATCAAATCCCGAAGTAGCTCTTTCCAAAAATGACTCGCTGACAACTTTCCGAATTGACAAATATCTGATTGATTTGGGGCCGATAAAGCTAGATACTGCCCCAGTCATTGCTCAATATTCAATTATTAATGAGGGGGCGCATATGCTTTGCGTCAAAAGTATTGAACCTGATTGCAGATGTACTGCGGCACTCCTAAGCACAGATAAATGTGTCCCGAACGGAGACTCGCTGTTAGTAAAATTAAAATTTCTCCCTCACAGTCCCGGCGTTTTTCAAGTATCAACACTTGTGAGGTTAAACTCAACAGAGACAGCAACACTAGTGTTGCGCGGAAACGTCTGTAAACAATAATAAACTAATCAGCATATTATGAAGTCTGCAATTCTATATGTTTCATTGCTTCTATTTGCAAACTGGTGCACTGGACAGAACATGGGAAAAATACGGGTCGATCCCTCCAAATCATATGGAGGAAACGTGTCTGATTTCTTTGATAGTGTTGAATTTATCCCACTGGAAACCACGAAGGCCAGCCTCTTCGGTTCGGCTTCTTTCATTTTAGTAACAGACAGTTCCATTGTTATCAATGATCGTGATACCCGACAAATTCTCTTTTTCAATACAACAGGGCAATTTATAACAAAACACCATATTAAATCAAATCACTCTGCAAGAATTTATAACGACAATTATAAAAAAACAATTGTATTGGAAGCTTGCCCGGAAGAAGGGGCAGAAGACTGTGAAATATTAGAGTTTACAAAACAGGGAAATCTAATACGAACGTCAAAAAAAGTTTCGAACCAAAGCATCTCCATACAGTTGGATTCAGGATTTTCGGCTCATATTTATGCCCATCGTATCCCCATAACAGATAGACTAATAGATACCACAGTAAGCCTTGCTTCGATTTATGACAGAAATCACAACTTGGTAAGAACATCTATTCCGGAAAAACCATGTGATAATCCCTTTCTATTTTCTATGCATGGTGGAGCAACACTCAGTCACCCGACTAATGGAGAAATACTACTTGTGCTACCGTTCGATTATAGAATATTTAGAATAAATCACAAATCAATAGATCTATTAGGACAGTTTGTCTTTCCAGCTACCTCAACAGTACCTGAAGCAATACTCAGGTCCAAAAACTATAAAAGATTGGACTCAATGAGAAGGATTTTGTCCAGAGATTTCACCAAAATTCACACCGTTAAAAACATCGTCTTTCATAATACAAAAATCCTTTTTACTTTATCTAAAATTACGTTGATGCCAGATCAAAGCGGTATAATCTACGACCCGATCAATTTCATGTATGATACCGCTAACCAAAGGCTAATTTCTTTTGAAAGAATCCAGCCTGACAGCTTATCTGGCTTTCTTCCCATCATGGACGGTTTTTCAAGTATAAGTGGAATGAACTACGATGATGGGTATATATACTCAACCGTATCTTCATTTCAAATGTTTGAATCGAAGAAAAAATTAGAAAACAGCGACGCTGGACTTCCGCCGGTGATGCGTACATATTTTGAGAAAAGTGACCGTCGTAGTAATCCCGTGGTTGTAAAAATGAAACTCAAAGAATAATGCGTGATTACAGGCTAATTTTGTTTTCCCTTTTTTTTATACCGTCAGTTTTATGGGGAACAAACGGATATGGTCAAACTACTGACTCATTGCGAAATGGCACCGTGAAAGGAGTTGTAACTGACTCAATTTATAATTTTGTGCTCCCAGCAACAACAGTCGCCGTTTTTCGTGACTCAGACTCAAGCATCGTGAAATTCACGGTTCCCGATGAAAAGGGGGTTTTTAATATTTCAAATTTACCAGTCGAAACCCCACTCCACCTTATCCTTTCTCATATAGGATACAAACCCGTTGTTAAGCATTTTTCAATATCAAAACACCAGCCAGTAAAAGATTTTGAAAAAATCGAAATGATTCAGGAGTTAGAAGGTAAAGACGCTACCCTCGACGAAGTCGTGGTTAAGGCGAGAGTGCCAATGCGAATGAATAGGGACACGATTGAATTTATTGCTGATGCATTCAAGCTGGATAGCTCTTCTACGGTGGAAGATCTCATTCGTACACTTCCGGGATTTACGATTTGGGGTGATGGAGAAATAACATTTAACGGGAAAAAAATCAATGCCGTTTTACTTAATGGGAAACCCTTTTTAGGAGGGAAGGACATAACGCTGCTCACTCAGAATTTCCCGAAGAATACAGTTGACCGAATCCAGGTCTATAAACAAGTAAATCAATTAAACCCATTCGATTCTACTTTGGAAGCAAATGTCAAACTTAAAGACGACAAAAAAAGAGGACATTTCGGGAAAATCGCCGCAGGGTACGGTACAGCAGACCGGTATACGGGAAGTGCCACGTTTAACAGATACGATTCAAAACTTCAACTAAGCTTGACAGGGGGAGCGAATAATGTAAATCGAATGGCCTCCAGCACAGATATGCTAATAAGAAATAGTTCTTATAAAGAGGATGGAATGAATATTGAGCTACAGCCAAACTTTTCTCTAAAAGGAGAAAACAGACCTATAAACGCAGGCTCAAAGTTACAGTACGTTTTTTTAGATCAACCAACACAATTGAAGACAGCGATACTAACAAACGACATTTTTGTAAACTCCAATGTATCAGGTATAAAAGAAGTTTCAAACAGAAAGATTTTTTTGACTCCGGACACCATTTTGACTCAGATTTCCGAAAACGACAATAGATTAAAAACAGTAGAATCAGACATTAGTATTCAGTTGAATAAGCGAAGTGAGTTTAATTCATTGGGAGTGGGCCTGCTTGTTAATCAAAACCGATCAACCAGATCATTAAGTAGCACATCGGATCAAATTAAAACCGACGTGGGAGATGTCAGCTTCAGCAGGGCTATAAACAACGAGCAGAAAGATACCAGGAGCATACGGTTAAACATTGACTATATAAACCAGTCGCCATTTAAAAGTCGATTTTCAAAGAATATAATAGCGTCTTACAGCATATGGGCCAATCAAAGTAAGGGAAACAGCAAAAGCAGGGTCGAATTCTCTGACTTTATTCAAAACAGGATTGATGTATTCGATCGTGAATATTTAAAAAAGAACAGATCAACCTTTGGACAGGAGCTTCAATTTTACTATCCTGACCTCAAAAGGTTAATTCTAAATCGCGTAAAATTAGCAGGAATAGAAATTGGATTAACAAACACCCTTGTGTTAGAAGGAAAAATTACTTCAAATCAAGTAGTGGATAAAAGTCCGAGCGGTGAATATTTCCCGAATGTATACCTCTCCAATCACACAGACGCCTCTTTATTAAAGATAACACCGGGAGTAGAAATATCACGCATTTTTTCCAAAGAGTTGACAAACCGATTTAGTAAAAGAATAAAAATTGCGGCAAATTATCAAAACGAATACTACAGATTAAATCATATCGCAACTAACGACATACAGGATTTTTCTTACTGGTCTTCCAGGCCAACACCCAAAGGGACTGTAGAATATAATAATCATCAATTCGGCATTTACGAAGTCAACTATTTACTCACTTATACAACTCATTTAAATTATCCAGACGTAAATCAAATTGCTCCTTTGGTCGATAGCACAGACTACTGGAACAGGACCTTTGGAAACCGAAAATTGACTCCCGAATACACAAAAGAACTTTCTCTTCGATACACCTTCATTACTCGAAAAAAAAGGAATCCACTAAATATCAACTTGCAAACTACTCTTGTGCAAACTAATGATAAAATAAGTGACAGCATCTATATTGACAAATCAGGGGCACGATCGCTATATTATGTTAACATCGATAGAGTTAAAGCTTTAAATACGGTGTCCTCTATTAAAAAGTCCCAGGCGGTTGGAGGTAGCACCCTGGAGTTCGATACAAGATGTCAGATATATATTGACAAAGGCCAACAGTATCTAAATGGCTTATTAATCACCAGTAACGATAGATCAGATAATTTTTCTATCGGAATACTTCTACGGAAGAAGGATCTATTTTCCTTCAAAGGAGAGTTGGGAAGAGATAGCTACAGGAGCACGCATAAATGGGAAGGAGGGTCTGAATTTAAAAGCATTAACACCTATAGCCGCTTAATCTGCGCACTGAAGCTTGCTAAAAATATTCATTTCAGATCAAATATTTCTTTAAATCAGAGTTACGGGAATAATCTTACCAGGATTTCATATTCGATTTGGAACGCCAATCTTTCACTAAGATGCCTTAAAGGCAATAAAGGTGAAATTAGAATTGATGGGCTCGACATTTTAGGGCAAAATAAAGGCATTGAAAATAAGACTACGGGAAACTCACAGTTATTTTCCACTCGAAATGTTTTAAAACGTTACTATATGATCACTTTCGCATTTTATCCAAGACGATTTGGTGAAAAGTAACATAGCAAAAAATATTGTTCGCCTCCATAAACGTTACGCATACACGAGGATAACTTCGCAGACTGAATATCACGTCCTTAATCAAACGAAACCTATTATACGTACTGAAAAATGCTTGCAGGATACGAGCTTATATTAGTATCACTTCAAAAAAGTTGAAAATTTAAAGTGATGAAAATATTCTGGTTTCTTTTATTATTCGAACTTTTTCCTTTAATTAGTATCTCGCAATGCAACAAATACGAGGTCGAATTAAATATTGAAGTTACAGCCCACCCCTTTACCGATACACTTCAAACAATTCTCGGTAGTGCATGTACTAAACTATTAGGAGTTACAATTAAGTTCAAAGCATTTACGACGGAAGAGGAAGATAATAAGATATTTTCTGAAATAGGAAATAATACAATTTACATTTCTACCAGTTTACTTTCAGATGCACAAAATAATAAAAATGAACTCAACTTTTTGCTGTTGAGAATTGCTCATCACATAGGCCATCATTATCAATCAAACAATGATAAAACATTTGAAGGAGTTACAAATCCCAAAATATTAGAACTTTATGCGGACTGGTTTTCGGCCAATTTCTTAATAGAATGTGGTCACAAGGAAGTCTTACTTGACAAACATTCGTATCAAAGACTAAGCCGTCACCCTATAGATTTTTCCAACCATGATCAATTCTTAACATTTGAGGAAAGATTGTGTGCGATCAAAGACGGAGCCGAATTCTCACTGCAAAATAGAAATTCCTTTCCACCACTTTTGAATTACGATTACTTCAAACTAAAAACGTATGAAAAACAACCATTATATACTATCTTAATGAATAGTGGCTGCGTATTTAAAATCATGAAAGACGGAGTATACCTCGACAGTATCGGATCACTTAAGTTGTTAGGCTCGAGCTTATCCTTAAATACTAAGATTTGGCACTACTGGAACAAAATACAACTTAAAAACGACACGACTCTTTACTTCGATGCCCACTTGAATGTTTGTAACGATAGAGGAATCATCGTTGGTAGAGTAATTCCTCAATCTGAGAAAATTATACAGTCGATTTTTGAAATAATTCAAAAATCTACTTACTAAATTATACCTGATTGTTTACTCCACTGACAAAACAAAAATGAGTATTATGAAAATTACTCAAAATTTATTATTGGTAGTTTTTTTTTATGCTTGCAGTAACCCCAAAACTGACGGCGTTATAAAGATATACGAGGCAGCAGGAGAAAATAGAAAGGAAATCATAAAAGTAGTCGATTATTTTTTCAAATCAAATGACTCATTTAGGATAAAAAGTGCATTGTTTATCTTACAAAACATGGTCGATAAAAAAAGTATTAATGACGGTCTTTATGAAGAATATATCAATAGCATTTTTTCCCAAGCAATGCCGATTGGAACTGAAAAACTAAATGGCTTATGGAAATCTAATTACATTGAACTTGTCAACGATGTCACAAAGATGAAATCTGAAGATATCATCTTTGATATCGAAGAAGCAATCACAATTTGGGAAAATTCTAAATGGCGGAATGAGATACCATTCGATATATTCTTGGAGTACATACTGCCCTACAGAACATTGGAGGAAAAATTCGTTGCGGGTTGGCGATCGACGCTTCAAAAAAAGTATAAACACCTGATAGAAGATGTAGAAAATCCGGAAATCGCGTTTGTAAAAGTTCTAACACATCTCAAAAAATTAACGAGAGAGGCCTCATCAAACTTTAAGTACCCAATAGACGTTTTAACCATGGACTATCTGCTTCGAGGCACTTGTTCCCAATTAAATGTGTTTTACGTTGCGGTATTAAGATCGTTGGGGCTTCCTGTGGCTTACGATTTCATACCGTCATGGGGTAATTATAGCCAGACAGGACATAGCTGGGTTTCATTTATAGATAAAAACGGAAAAACAAAAACCCTAGCTGAGGGAGATTCGATCCTGAGAGAATTAAATCCCATCGACGCATCCACGTTCAAAGAACATGAGGAATTAGCCGATAAAAGGTTCAATATCAGTAAAGAAAAAACAGTTTATAAAGTCTTTAGAAAAAATTTCAGCTATCATAGAAACGAAAACGCTATTAAAAACATTTCCCTTAACCTTCCCGCTGGCAGAGATGTTTCGGTAGACTACCATCTCAAACAATCAATACGTTTAGATGTAGATTCAAATGATATTGCAGTTACTCTTTCGATTTTTAGAACTGGAAAGGATTGGGAGGCGTTTATCATAGCTGCTCCCGAAAACCGAAAGGTTGAATTTCATAATTTAGGCCCCAACGTAGTATACTTACCAACCTTTTATAAACGAAACGGGGATATCTATCAGGGCACGCCGTTTTACATTGATACTTCAAATTTCCTTTATACGTTTTCACCTTCGGAAAGTTTAACTTCTGCCAAATTATACAGAAAATACCCGATTTTTGGAAACTGGGTAGCCCAATGGAACCGAATGTTGGGAGGGAGAATTGAATTTTCAGAAAGCCCGAATTTCGATATCAAAAAAGCGAAATATACAATTCACGAAACTCCTGTGGGCCGATTCTTTGTAGAATTTAATAGTTGTATAAAAGCAAGATATTTCAGGTATTTATGTCCTCAAAACTCCCGTACTCCTCTTGCAGAAATAAGAATTTTTGACGATAAAAATAAAAAAATTACCCCGGTACGTTACTTTGGAGAAAAGATCGAGGACGAAACGATTGCTGCGGCATTTGATGATGATCACTTGACTTCTGCTCAAACGAAGACAAACAACTATATTCTTGGAGCTGCTTTAACAGAAAAAAACGAAAAAAGCAAATGTGTATCCAAACTCGAAGTTGTCCCAAAAAATGATGGGAATTTTGTAGTTCCTGGTGACAAGTACGAGCTCTTCTACTTTCACAATAAATGGATTTCTCTCGGAGTTCAAGTTGCAAAAGAACATGAACTATACTTCGACAATATCCCTGTGAATTCTCTTTTAGTGTTACGTAACTTGTCTAGAGGAAATGAGGAGCGGATTTTTTCCCTACAAAAGGGCTCTCAACTATGGTGGTAGAACTTGTGAGTATCAGGATAGTTCAGGATAGTTCAGGATAGTTAAATACGGAACATATGTTAATTTAAACACATGTCAGGCATTAACCCTTATTACTATAGAAAATGAACAGGAACCTACTGTCACAAATAGACCGAATAAACACTTTGATTAAGCGAAAATCCACTGGAACACCAAAAGAACTCGCTGAGAAACTAAAAATTTCAGAAAGAACTCTTTACAATTACATAAATATCATGAAAGAGCTAGGGGCTCCCATTAAATATTCAAAGAGCCGGTGTTCGTATTACTACGAAGTACAAGGGTCTTTTATTGTGAAATTCACGCCTATCTCCTTTGCAAAGGACCTCGTACTCTCTTAAAATATAAACATCGTCCAGGTATACACCAGGCAAATCCTTGAACTACAAAAAAACTACTGAAAGTAATTGCAAATTTGTGTTTTCCATATGTGTTAAACTATTATTAACAGATCAATTGTCTGAAATCTCGTGCAAATGCCTATTTGACCAGCAAATGCACTACGTTTACTAGCAAATCCGCGAATATTGACCTATCTTCCTTAGGTTTTCTACAAAGCCAAACGACATGGCTATTATAAAAATATACAAAAACCTTCCTCCAACAACCACTGAAATCGTCCCTTTCAAACGTCGCGATTGTAATTCATAAAACAATTATTAGTTTTACTTCGGAAAAATGAAGAAGTCAAAATTCACAGAATCGTAGATCCCTGGGATCTTGTAGAAAAAAGAACCCGGCATTTCCGTCTGTAACCTTACCAAACTTAGCTACATTTAAAAGTAGAGCTTTTTTGTTTTGAATATTTTTTGTCGTCTATAAACTCTGGATCCCTTGAAAAAAAAATTTGCTTTTACTGGCCTGCTCAGAGATTTGTCGCGAACATGGCATTAGTCGGCCCTACTTTTTACAATTGGAAGTCCAGGTGTAAGTGTCCCTAAAATACAGACAGTTTAAAATTAGACAAAACACTTAATTTTAAACTGATGAAAAAGTCAAAATTTACCGAGACGCAGATTGTGTCAATCCTCAAACAACAGGAAGGCGGAATTCCGACCAAGGAACTCTGTCGGCAGCATGGCATTTCCGAGGCAACGTTTTACAATTGGAAGCCCAAATATGGGGGCATGGAGTTTTCAGATGTGAAGCGTTTACGCTGTAAATTCTGTTCATGTTGACCCAGTATTCTGGGATGTTGACCCACCTGCGAAGCAGGCCATAAGAGTAAGAGCTAAATGAGGTTTAAAAATACGAAGGTTATTGATCGGTTTTTGTTTTTCTTTTCCTGAGCGATTCTCCTTTTAATTCCAATCGGTGCGCATTTGCTGTCAGTCTGTCAAGGATGGCGTCGGCCAGCGTTGGGTCGTTGATGTACTCATACCATTTTGCTACAGGCAACTGCGAGGTGATGATGATGCTCTTTTTGCCATAGCGGTCTTCGAGCAGTTGCAGGAGGGTAAGACGGAAAAAGCAGGGAACCACTTTGGGTATTGGTTTGGGGTGGATTGGAGGATGTCGCCCAGGCACTGCACGATGCGCCCCATATTCAGAACAAGATCAGGGTTTACTGGATCGGTGGACCCAACAAAAAATGGAGTGCCTACAGCTATGCCTATATCGTGGCAAATTTTCCTTCGCTCTGGTTTATCGAGAACAACGCCTCCTATTACGGATTCTTTTCGAAAACCGAACAACTGGACAGTATCGTGAGTACCGGGTATTACGACAAGCATATCGCTGGTGCCGGTCATCTCAGAGAAGATTTTAAGAATTACTACAAGGGAGAAGTGAAGATGGGGGATACGCCTTCGCTCCTGTACATGATGGATGGTGATCCCCACGATCCGACGAGAGAGAGCTGGGGTGGGAGTTTTGAAAAAATCGACCGCAGCTCACGGGTTGTGTTCAATCGCGCGACCGGTGTTCAGGATACGGTCGCCTATTGTACGATTGTGGAATTTGTATTTTCCGCTGATCTTGACCCCTGTATTCCGGTCGAAGTTGACCCCACCCCGCAGGGGTTATTTCTCCTTACTGCAAAGAGCTGTTGGCTGTTGATCTAAAGTTACAATGCGTTTTCTTTAATC
>Ga0207415_1001153_pt1 | contig 14389 bp, 13 predicted proteins | sample Passage237A_FD_187369 | JGI IMG/M metagenome (GOLD analysis project Ga0207415, IMG submission 187369) | Cellulose adapted compost microbial communities from Newby Island Compost Facility, Milpitas, CA, USA - Passage2 37A (SPAdes) (version 3) ...
GGGGGGAGGGCGCCGCGGGTCCGGGCCGGACTCGGTGTCGGCTTCGGGCGCGGCCCAGCCGTCGTCCACCGCCTCGGTGGTGGTGGATTCAAAGCGGCCGGGCAGGTACTGGTGCGAACCCCGGCCCTTGGGCATGGCAGGCGCGGTCATGCCGGCAGTGTGCCTGCAGCCGGTCTCAGCGGCGGCGACACCCGTCCACAGGCCGGGGCTGGCTAGAATCCGGCCATGCCAGACATCCTCGCTTCCGCCTGGGACGGACTGTTGTCCATCCCCAACCTGACCCTGTACCTGGCCCTGGCCTGGATCGGCTACCTGCTGTGGCTGGGCATCTGGATCATCCTGCAGAAGCGCGAGCCGGTGGCCACCTTGAGCTGGCTGCTGTCGCTGGCCCTGCTGCCCTATGTGGGCTTCCTGATCTATTTCCTGCTCGGTCCGCAGCGCATCCAGCGCCAGCGCCTGCGCCGCAGCCGCGCCCGTGCGCGCATGGATGCCCTCGACGCCATCCATGGCAATGACGATCCGGCCAGGGAACTGGCGCGGATCGGCCAGGCCACCACCGGCCTGGCGCCGTCCACCGCCACCCGCGCCGACTGGCTGGTCGATGGCGCAGCCACCTACCAGGCCCTGTGCGAGGCCATCGCCGGCGCGCGCCACCACATCCACCTGGAGTACTACATCTGGAACCCGGACCGCTGCGGCCAGCGCCTGCTCGAGGCGCTCACGGAGCGCGCGCGCGAAGGGGTCAAGGTACGGCTGCTGATCGATGCGGTCGGCTCATCCAGCCTGCGCCGCCAGCACCTGCGCCGGCTGCAGGAGGCCGGCGGCGAGGTGGGCTGGTTCCATCCCACCCGGCTGCGCCCGTTCACCCGCCCCTGGCTCAACCTGCGCACCCACCGCAAGATCGTGGTGATCGACGGCAAGGTCGGCTTCATCGGCGGGATCAACGTCACCGACGAGGAGGACGAGACCGTCTCCCCCAGCGCCTACCGCGACCTGCACCTGCGGGTGGAGGGCCAGGTCGTGCGCAGCCTGCAGCTGGTGTTCGTCGAGGACTGGATCTATGCGGCCGGCTGCGAGGCCTCGGCCTTTTCCGGGGCCGCCTACTGGCCGCAGGCCGCGCCCGGCACGATCGGCGCCCAGGTGCTGGTTTCCGGCCCGGATTCGTCCTGGGAGGCGATCCACCGCCTGCACGTGGCGGCCATCCACGAGGCGCGGCGGCGGGTCTGGCTGGTGACCCCCTACTTCGTGCCCGGCGAGGCGGCGCGCATGGCCCTGACCTCGGCTGCGCTGGGCGGCCTGGACGTGCGCCTGCTGGTACCGCGGCGCAGCGACTCGCTGCTGGTCACCCTGGCCGCGCGCTCCTACTTCGACGAGCTGCTGGCCGCGGGCGTGCGCATCTACGAGTACGGTCCGCGCATGCTGCATACCAAGGCCCTGCTCACCGACGACGAGCTGTGCCTGGTCGGCAGCGCCAACTTCGACCACCGCAGCTTCCGCCTCAACTTCGAGGCCTCGCTGATGCTGCGCGACCGCGGCTGCTGCCTGGCCCTGGCCGAGCTGATAGAGGGCGAGCTGGCCTGTTCCACCCCGGTTCCGTCCGACCGGCGCCACGGCCTGTGGGCGCAGCGCCTGCCCGAAGCCCTGGCCCGGCTGCTGTCGCCCCTGCTGTGATGGCGACAGGCGGGCCACCGCGCGGGCGGGCGGTTACGCCGCCCGCGCCGCTTGCGGCATCATTGCCGCCGGGGGTCGCCACGGCGCTGCGGCCCGGATCGGGAGGCCGTGATGTTGCACTGGCTCTATCTGCTGTTGTCCATCGGCGCCCTGGGCCTGGCCCTGGTCACGCCGCGGGTGTGGGTGCTGGCGCTGTCGCTGCTGGCCAGTGGCGGCTTCTTCCTGGCCTGGGCCCTGGCCTGGTACCGCCAGCGCGTGGGAGATGGCCAGCGTGACGAGATGGCCATGATCGACCCGGTGGAACTGCGCCGCCTGCGCGAGCTGGCCGAAGCCCGGCGCCAGCAGGCCGCACAGGCGCAGGCCGACAGCCAGGACAGGCAGCCGCAGTGACCCGCCTGAGCGTCAACGTCAACAAGGTCGCGGTGCTGCGCAATTCGCGCGGCGGCGCCGAGCCGGATGTGCTCCGCGCCGCGCGCGCCTGCCTGCAGGCCGGGGCCCACGGCATCACCGTGCATCCGCGCCCGGACCGGCGCCACATCGTCGCCGAGGACCTGCCGCCGCTGGCCGCGCTGTGCGGCGAGTTCGGCGTGGAGTTCAATGTCGAGGGCAATCCGTTCGCACCGCCGCGCACGGGTTATCCCGGCCTGCTGGCGCTGTGCGAGCAGGTGCGGCCGGCCCAGGTCACCCTGGTGCCCGATGCCGATGGCCAGCTGACTTCCGACCACGGTTTCGACTTCTCCGGCGACACCGGTGCGCTGCGCGAGCAGGTCCAGGCCTTCGCTGCCCTGGGCTGCCGGGTCAGCCTGTTCGTCGATGCCGGCGTGGCCGGGCTGGAGCGCGCCGCCGCACTGGGCGCGCACCGGATCGAGATCTATACCGGGCCCTACGCCGAGGCCCATGCCGGCGGCGATGCCCGGCTGGCCGTGCAGGCCTGTGCCGACACCGCGCGCCGGGCCCGCGACGCGGGCTTGGGAGTCAATGCGGGCCACGACCTGGCCCAGTCCAACCTCGGCCATTTCCTGGCCCATGTGCCCGGGGTCGAGGAGGTCTCCATCGGCCACGCCCTCATTGGCGAGGCCTTGCACGCCGGACTGCGGCCCACCGTCCAGGCCTACCTGGACATCCTCGCCGCTGGCAGCTGAGTACGCCAGGCGCCTGCGCCCCCGCAGTCCGGTGCAAAAAAACGCCGCCCGAAGGCGGCGTCCTGCGCGTTTCCCGGTGCCGCCCGCCGCTGCAGTAGCGGGCGGGACCGGTGGCGCGGTTACTGCTGTTGCACGAAGTTGATCTTCTTCATGTCCGCGTTCTTGGCCGCGGCCAGGACCTTGGCCATGACCTCGTACTCGGAGTCGGCGCTGGCGTCGATGCGCAGTTCCGGCTGGTTGGTCGGGTCACGCTGGACCTCGGTCTCCATCAGCTGCTGGAGCTGGCTGAGGGCGACCGGACCGTTGTTCCAGAACACCTGGTTGGACGCATCCACACGCAGCTCGATCGGCGGCGGCGGCTCACGCGTGACCGGCGGCGGGTTGATCACCCGCTGCGGCAGGGCCACGTCGATCGGGTAGGTCATGATCGGCGCGGTCACGATGAAGATGATCAGCAGGACCAGCATCACGTCGATCAGCGGCGTGACGTTGATTTCGGCCATCGGGCCCTTGTTGGAACCAGTACTGAAAGCCATGGCTTAGTGGCCCTTTTCTTTGGTTGCGACAAAGCCGATGTCCATCATGCCCTGCGACTGCGCGATCTTGGTGATGTCGTTGATGATGCGCATCTTGGTGGTGCGGTCGCCACGCAGGTTCAGCGGCGGCTGCGGGGTCTGCTGCGCGGCGCTGGACAAGCGGGACTCGAGCACTTCGCGGGTGATCGGCTCGTCGTTCCAGAACAGCGAGCCGTCTTCCTTCACCGCGATGGTGATCGGCATCGAACGGTCCTTTTCCTCATCGTCCTTCTGGACGAGGTTGGCTTCGGGCAGTTCGACTTTCACCTTATGCGACATCAGTGGCGCGGTGATGATGAAAATGATGAGCAGCACCAGCATCACGTCCACGAGGGGCGTGACGTTGATGTCGTTCATCGGGCCACTGTTGTTGCCGGAACTGAAGGCCATTGGGCTCTCCGTCTAATACTGGAACGACGCTTCTGGGTTACCGGCTCAGCGCACGCGCGAGCCGGTGGCGAAGAAGTCGTGCAGATCGTGGGCGAACGAGTCGAACTTGGCGATCACGTTGCCGTTGGTCTTGCTGAAGAAGTTGAAGGCGAACACGGCCGGGATCGCGACGAACAGGCCGATCGCGGTCATGATCAGCGCCTCACCCACCGGGCCGGCGACGGCGTCGATCGAGGCAGAACCGGTGGCACCGATCTTGATCAGCGCGCCGTAGATGCCCCACACGGTGCCCAGCAGACCCACGAACGGGGCGGTCGCACCGACGGTGGCCAGCAGCACCATGCCCGACTGCAGCTTGGCGCTTTCGCGGGTGACGGCCTGGCGCAGGGCGCGGTCGACGAACTCCGACCGGCTCAGGTTCTCACCCAGGCCACCGGCTTCCGAACGCTGGTGGTGGGCAGCGGCCTGGGCGGCGTCCAGGGCGATCTTGGAGAACGGCTCGCTGCGCGGCTGCTCTTCCATGACGCGGATGGCTTCCTGGGCGTTCGGGGCTTCCCAGAAGGCGCTGATGACGCGGTCGGCGGCCGACTTCAGGCGGGCGCTCTTGATGATGTTGAAGATGGTCCAGTACCAGGACGCGGCCGACATGAAGACCAGGACCAGCAGAACGATCCAGGAGACGGCGAACTCGCCGGGCTTGGAGACCATCTCGCCAATGAGGTGGTCGAAGCCCATCTGGTTCAGGGCGGAGGCGTTACCCCCGGCAGCGGCGGCGATGAAGAGTTCCTGCAGCATGACGCTTACCTTTGTTTGGATTGGTGATGAAGTGAAGAAGGCTGGAAACGCGAGGCCCGGCGTCCACCACGGCGGTTGCCGTGGTGGGGTCGGCCATCAACCCAGGGTGAAGTTCACCGGGACCCGGACGCGACCGGCCGCCTTCTGGCCGCCGACAATTGCCGGATTGAAACGCCACTTGCGGGCGGCTTCCATCGCAGCACGATCAAGATCGCGATTACGGCTGGACTTTTCGACCGTGACGTTGGTGACGTTGCCGTTGGCGTCAACGTCGATCACGAGCACCACCTCGCCCTCGATACCGGCGCGCGCGGCGGCCGGCGGGTAACGCGGCGGATTCATGTTCTTGGACGAGATGTCCACGCTCGCCTGGATGTCGGCGACCGGAGCCGGCGGGGCCGGCGGGGCCGGCGGCACCACCACGTCGGTCGGACGCGGCTCGGGCACGTCCACCGGCGGAGCTTCCGGCGGCGGCGGAACCGGCGACGGCTTCGGCGGCGACAGCTCCTTGATCGGCGGCGGCGGCTTGTCCTGTTGCGGCGGCGGCGGCGGCGGGGGGGGCGGCGGCGGCGGAGCGTCGACGATGGTCACCAGGATGTTGCGCTCCTTCTCGACCTCGGCCTTGGGGGCGACGGCGGGAATCAGCAGCAGCATCAGGGCCGCCAGATGCAGCGCGATGACGAACGCAATGCCGATGATGCGAGGCCAGCTCAGTCCGCTTTCCTCGACTTCTTCGTTGTACCTGTGGACGACCAGTTGTTCAGTCATTGCGCCAATGGCTCTTTCAGTAGGTTCGGAATCCGACCTGGATCCCGGATTCGGCGGCAATCGTTTACACCGCATGAACCGCCAAGCATATACCAATCCCGCACCCCTTTGCCTAGGGTGCGGGGGCTGTTTCTGAAAATCACTTCAAGTTGATGATTTTCCTTGCGTCCTCGGGCTTCTTGACGCCCTTGGCCAGTGCCTGCTGGGCAGCCTGCTTGGCCTCGGCGACCCGGTTTTCCTGCCACAGCACGCGCGCCAGGTTCAGATAGGTCTCGCCGTCCTTGGACAGCGGCGCGGCCTTCTGCCAGTTCTCGATCGCCTGCGGGATCTGGTCGGCGTAGTAGTACGACTGGGCCAGCGCCAGGTAGGTCTGGTAGTCGGGCTTGAGCACGCCCTTGGAGATGCCCTCGTTGATCACCGCGATGACATCCTTCTCGCGGCCATCCATGTTGGCGTAGGTGACGTAGAGCTGGCGGTACTCGCGCTCTTCGGTCAGCTGGCCGCCGGCACGCAGCCTTTCCAGCACGGCGGCGGCCTTGTCCATCTGCTCGGCCTGGCCGTAGATGGCGGCCAGGTTCATCTGCGCCTTCTTGTCGTCCGGCTTCCTCTGCGCCAGCTGCTCGGCCAGGCTCACGGCCTCGCCGTACTGCTCGCTCTCGGCGTAGCAGGCCATCAGCAGCTGCAGCCAGGTGTCCTTGGCGTTGGGCGATTCGATCGCCTGCTTCAGCAGCGGGATCGCCTCCTGGTAGCGCTCGGCCTGGTACAGGGCCTGGCCCTTGATCACCAGGTCCTCGCCACGGGTGGACTTGGTCTCGGACAGGTAGCGGTCCAGGGTGGCCAGCGCCGGTTCGATCTCGTCGTCGCCCATCTGCAGCTGGGCCAGCATCAGCATCGACTGGTAGTGCGCGTTGTTGTCCAGCGCGTTGAACTGCAGCGCCTGCTGCAGGAATTCCTTGGCCGCGGCGGTGTCGTCGAGGTTGTAGGCGGCCTGCGCGGCCAGCTGCGCGGCCACGGACTTGTCGTAGTCGTTGGCGCCTTCGGCGGCCAGCACGGCTTCGGCCAGGGTGCGCAGTTCGGAGAACTGGTCCTTGTTGTAGGCGTCGAACAGCTTGTTCAGCTGCTTGCCCACCTTCGCCGACGGCTTGGCGGCCGGCTCCTGGCGGGTGGCGTTGGGATAACGCTGCTCCGCCTTCTCGGCACGCTTGCCCGAACGCGAGGACTGGGCGCTGGCATCCGCGACCACCACGCCACCCAGGGCGGCGGCGATGAACAGCGAAAGGACAGCCTGCTTGCTGCGGAATTTCATTGGGTCACCTCTGCAGGGCCATCGCGCAGCGACGGCGGAATCGAGCAAGTAACGCTAACAGAACCGGGTTTTTTTCGGCAACGGGCTGCAGTACAAGACTGCGGTACTCTCATTTTCCACACTGTGGCGTACGGCCCGCGCTGCGCGCGGCCTGGTACACCGGCTGCAGCTTCGGCGCTTCCGCCTGCAGCGCGGCAATGCGGTTTTGCGGGTCCGGATGGGTGGAAAGCCATTCCGGATTGCGCCCGGCCGAGGCGCTGATCATGTTCTGCCACAGGTCCACCGCCTGCGCCGGATCGAAGCCGGCCTGGGCCATCAGGCGCTGGCCGATGGTGTCCGATTCCGATTCCTGGGTGCGCGAGAACGGCAGCAACAGGCCAAGCTGGGCAAGGATTCCGCCACCCTGGGTCACCAGTTCCGACGCACCCTGGCCATAGCGCGCGCCGGCCACCGCGCCGACCACGGCCAGCGCACCGGAAGTCGCCGCCTGGCGCGAGACGCGCTCATTGGTATGCCGTGCATATACATGACCTATTTCGTGGCCGATTACCGCGGCCAGCTGGTCCTGGTTCTTCGCCACCTTGAACATGCCGGTGTTCACGCCAACCTTGCCGCCCGGCAGGGCGAAGGCATTGGGCGTGTCGTCCACGAACACCGCCGTCTCCCAGGGCAGGTCACGCCATTCGCCCGGCAGCTGCTGCACCAGGGCACGCACCACGCACTGCACGTAGGCGCTCTGCTGCGCATTGGAAGCCATCACCTGCTGCTTGGATTTCATCTCGGCAAACGCCTGCGTGCCCATCTGGTTGAGCTCGCTGTCCGAGTAGGCCATGAACTGCTTGCGGCCGGTCGGCGAGGTGGTGGTGGCACACGCGGCCAGCAGGGCGGCCGTGGCTGCCGCCAGGATCCAGTGCTTCATTGGGCCTTGCCCCCTGTGGAGAACGGTTGGAGTGTGTGCCCGGCTGGCTTAATGTTTCGTCAAGCGCAGCAGGCGTTCACAGCACGTGAAACAGCAGCGCCAGGGCGTTGTTCACCCCATGGGCGATGATTGCCGCCCACAGCGTGCCGGTGCGCCAGTACACCCAGGCAAAGGCCGCGCCCATGCCGGTGTAGAGCAGCAGCAGGTGGGCCACCGCCGGCCAGGGATTGGCGCTGATGCCCGGCATCTCATGCATCAGGGCAAAACCCACGCTGCTCAGCGCCAGGCCCAGCAAGGGCCGGCCTCCCTGCAGGAAACGACCAAACAGCACGCGGCGGAACAGCAGCTCCTCGTAGGCCGGGGCCAGCACGGTGGCGAACAGCAGCAGGAACAAGGGCCACTGCGCCCACGCCTGCTCGATCATCGCCAGGTTGGTGGGCACCGGGTCACTGCCAACAAGTTGCTCCAGCAACCAGCTGCTGCCCAGGGTGGCCACGTACACCACCGCGCCCGTGCCCAGCGCCAGGCCCCAGGTCCGCGGCTGGCGCAGGGCCTGCAGCGAGGCGGCGCGCTCGGCCGCGCCGGCGCGGCGACGCCAGAAGTAGAGCAGCAGCGCGGCAGCCGAGGTGCTGGCGATGGCGGTGAGGATCTGCACCAGGATGCCGGGCTGGCCCAGGGCCGCGGCAATCTCGCGGCCGCCGGTCACGCCCTGTCCGTGCAGCTGCAGCGAACGCCACACCGTCCAGGCCGTGACGATGCCGATGCTGGTGGCGAAGACCACCAGCACGGCAATGAGCGCATCCAGCGCCGCGGCCAGCAGCAGCTGGCGCGTTCCCTGCGCCGGCTCGGTGGAGACCACCGGTTCGCTGGCCGGATCAGACATCCAGGTTGGCCACCTTCAGCGCGTTGTTCTCGATGAACTCGCGGCGCGGCTCGACCACGTCGCCCATCAGCGTGCTGAAGATGTGGTCGGCGGCGATCGCGTCCTCGATGCGCACGCGCAGCAGGCGGCGGGTGTCCGGGTTGACCGTGGTTTCCCACAGCTGTTCCGGGTTCATCTCACCCAGGCCCTTGAAGCGCTGGATCTGGCGGCCCTTCTTGGCTTCCTCCAGCAGCCAGGCCCGGGCCTCGGCAAAGCTGGACACGGCCTGCGACTTGCCGCCGCGCACCACCTGCGCGCCTTCGCGCACCAGGCCATGCAGCAGCGAGGCGGCATCGTGCAGCGGACGCAGCTCGCCGCTTTCGAACACCGCCAGCGGCAGCACCTTGCGGATTTCCTCGCCCATGTGCCGGCGGGTGAGCTGCAGCGCGGCCGGATGCGACTCGGTGGCCGGCAGGAACTGCAGGCTGAAGCGCGGGCTGCCCAGCTTGCCGCGGTTGAGGCGCGCTTCCAGCGCCTGCAGCTGGCGCGCGGCCTCCGCCGGATCGCGGGCCAGGTGCTCGGTGTCCAGCGGGGTGAAGTCGATCAGCGCTTCCAGCAGCAGCGGGTCGAAGCGGTGCGCGCTGCGCTGCACGGTATCGCGCGCGGCAGCGTAGGCCAGCAGCAGCTTCTCCAGCGCCTCGCCGCTGATCGGCGGCTCGCCGGCGGCCGGCACCAGGGCGGCGTTGTCCACCGCGCTGCTGGCCAGATAGGCGTCCAGCGCCGCGTCGTCCTTCAGGTACAGCTCCTGCTTGCCCTGCTTGACCTTGTACAGCGGCGGCAGGCCGATGTAGACGTGGCCGCGTTCGATCAGCTCCGGCATCTGCCGGTAGAAGAAGGTCAGCAGCAGGGTGCGGATGTGCGAGCCGTCCACGTCCGCGTCGGTCATGATGATGATGCGGTGGTAGCGCAGCTTGTCGGGGTTGTACTCGTCCTTGCCGATGCCGGTGCCCAGCGCGGTGATCAGGGTGCCCACCTCGGCCGAGGACAGCATGCGGTCGAAGCGCGCGCGTTCCACGTTGAGGATCTTGCCGCGCAGCGGCAGCACGGCCTGGTTGCGGCGGTTGCGGCCCTGCTTGGCCGAGCCGCCTGCCGAGTCACCCTCGACAATGAACAATTCAGAAAGCGCGGGATCCTTTTCCTGGCAGTCGGCCAGCTTGCCGGGCAGGCCGGCAATGTCCAGCGCCCCCTTGCGCCGGGTCAGCTCGCGCGCCTTGCGCGCGGCCTCGCGGGCGCGGGCGGCGTCGACCACCTTCTCGGCGATGGCGCGGGCTTCCTGCGGGTGTTCCTGCAGGAACTCCTCCAGGCGGGCGCCAAACACGTTCTCCACCGCCGGCTTGACCTCGGAGCTGACCAGCTTTTCCTTGGTCTGGCTGGAGAAGCTGGGGTCGGGCACCTTCACCGACAGCACCGCGATCAGGCCCTCGCGCATGTCATCGCCGGAGAAGCTGACCTTGGCCTGCTTGGCCAGGCCGTTCTGCTCGATGTAATTGCTGATGGTGCGGGTCAGGGCGGCGCGGAAGCCGGCCAGGTGGGTGCCGCCATCCTTCTGCGGGATGTTGTTGGTGAAGCAGAACATGGTCTCCTGGTAGGCGTCGGTCCATTGCAGGGCCACGTCCACCACGATGCCGTTGTATTCGCCGGTCACCGAGATCACGTTGGGGTGCAGCGGGGTCTTCACCTGGGACAGGTGCTCGACGAAGCTGCGGATGCCGCCTTCGTACTGGAAGACGTCCTGGCGGCCTTCCCCACGCTCGTCGATCAGGGTGATCTTCACCCCGGAATTGAGGAAGGACAGCTCGCGCAGGCGGCGGGACAGGATTTCGTAGTGGAAATCGGTGTCGGTGAAGATCTCCGCCGCCGGCTTGAAGCGCAGCATGGTACCGCGGCGGGTGGTCTCCTCCAGGCGCTTGAGCGGGTACTGCGGCTCGCCCAGGCGGTACTCCTGCTGCCAGTGGTAGCCGTCGCGCCACACATCCAGCCACAGGTGCTCGGACAGGGCGTTGACCACCGACACGCCCACGCCGTGCAGGCCGCCGGAAACCTTGTAGCTGTTGTCGTCGAACTTGCCGCCGGCATGCAGCACGGTGAGGATCACCTCGGCCGCCGACACGCCCTCTTCCTTGTGGATGTCCACCGGGATGCCGCGGCCGTTGTCGGACACCGCGACCGAGCCGTCGGCCAGGATCCGCACCACGATGTCGTCGGCATGCCCGGCCAGGGCCTCGTCGACCGAGTTGTCCACCACCTCGAACACCATGTGGTGCAGGCCGGTGCCGTCGTGCACGTCGCCGATGTACATGCCCGGGCGCTTGCGCACCGCTTCCAGGCCACGCAGGACCGTGATCTTGCTGGAATCGTAGGTGTCGCTGACGGCTGGGGTGCTGGAAGTCTGATCGCTCATGCGTACGCCATGATCGGGGCCTGCCACGGCCTGGAAGGGCGCGGCGGGCAGGCCTGGGGAGAGGTCCCGATTATACCACCGGTGCCCTGCCCGCCCCGGCCGGGGGTTTGCGGGCGTTGGGCAGGGTGCAGGGAGCGTGCGGCCTGGCCACAGCAGGCGGGGCAGCGGGCCTTGCAGCCCTGGCTCAGCTGCGCAGCTGCCCGTGTTCCACGTGGAACACGCGCGCCTCCGCGGCGGCCTGGGTCCAGACCGCCGGCACTTCGGTGGCGGTGACAAACAGCTGGATCCCCGGCTGGGCCAGCAGCCAGGACAGGACCCTCTGCTGGTGGCCACTGTCCAGCTCCGAAGGCAGATCGTCCAGCGCCACTACCGGCCAGTGGCCGCGGCGGCGGGCGTAGTCACTGGCCTGGGCCAGCAGCATGGCCAGGGCGACCAGCTTGGTCTGCCCCCGGGACAGGGCTTCCCGTCCCGGCAAGCCCTCGAAACTGGCGTTCCAGTCGGCGCGGTGCGGCCCCACCCCGGTGAATCCGGCCAGGCGGTCGCGCGGGCGGGCGAGCAACAGGGCGTCGGCCAGGCCCATGTCCTGGCGACGCCAGCCCGGCTGCAGGTCCAGGGCCTGGATCCGCACCCCGGCGGTAAGCTGTTCGGCCGTGGCCAGGGCCTGGGGCAGCAGCTCCTCCAGATAGGCCTGGCGGTGCCGGGTCACGATCTCCCCTGCCTCGGCCAGTTCCTGGTCCCAGGCATCAAGCTGGCTGTCGCTGCCGTGGGCCTTGAGCAAGGCATTGCGCTGCTTCAGCGCCCGGGAATAGCGCCGCCAGTGCTGGAGGAAGCCGTGTTCCACGTGGAACAGGCCCCAGTCCAGGTAGCGGCGACGGTGCTCGGCGCCCCCGGCGATCAGGGCGTGGCTGCCCGGCTCGAAGCTGACCACGGCCAGGGCCGCGCACAGCTCGCCGAGCTGGCTGACGTTTTCGCCGTCCAGCCGCCCGGTCCAGACCTGCCCGGTATGCCGCAGCCCGGCCTTGCGGCGTACAGGACCTCCAGAACGCTGCTCGCTCCACTCCACGAACACTTCCAGCGCCGCACTGCCCTGGCGGATCAGGCCATCCCGGACCCGGCCGCGGAAACTGCGGCCATAAGCCATCAGGTGCAGCGCCTCCAGCACCGAAGTCTTGCCGGCGCCGTTCTCGCCCACGACCAGGTTCAGGCCGGGCGCGGGCGCAAGTTCGAGCGATGCGAACCGGCGCAGGTCCTTGAGGATCAGGCGCTCTATCTGCATGGGAGCGGGGCCCGGACAGCACAACGCCCGGACCAGGCCGGGCGTTGCTGCTGTTCCACGTGGAACACGACCATTCCGGCGAGGATCACAGGCGCAGCGGCATGACCACGTGACGGCACTTGTCGCTGCCCGCCTCCCGCACCAGGGCCGAGGAATTGGCGTCACGCAGCTGGATGACGATGAATTCGTCGCGCAGCGCGCCCAGCGCGTCCATCAGGTAGTTCACGTTGAAGCCAATGGCCAGGCTGTCGACCCGGGTTTCGGCCTCGATCTCCTCCTGGGCCTCTTCCTGCTCGGGGTTATGGGCATTGATCCGCAACAGCCCGGGCGAGATCTCCACGCGCACGCCGCGGTACTTCTCGTTGGACAGGATCGCCGCACGCTGCAGGGCGGCGCGGATGACTTCGCGGTCCACGCGCACTTCCTTCTCCGCGCCAATCGGGATCACCGCCTCGTAGTCCGGGAAGCGGCCATCGATCAGCTTGGAGGTAAAGCTGACGTCATCGCGCTTGACCCGGATGTGGCTGCGGCCGACTTCCAGCTCCAGGCTGCGGTCGCCGCCTTCCAGCAGGCGCTGCAGCTCGGTCACGCCCTTGCGCGGCACGATGATCTGGCGCTTGGTGGCCACGGCCTGTTCCAGCGGAGCCTCGCACAACGCCAGACGATGGCCGTCAGTGGCCACGCAGCGCAGGCTCTGCTCGCGCAGGTCGAACAGCAGGCCGTTGAGGTAGTAGCGCACGTCCTGCTGGGCCATGGCGAACGCGGTCCGTTCGATCAGTTCCTTCAGGGTCGCCTCGGGCACGCTCACCCGCTCGGTGGCCTCGACTTCGTCCACGGAGGGGAAGTCATTGGCCGGCAGGGTGGACAGGGTGAAGCGGCTGCGCCCGGCCGAGACCGAAACCTTGTCGCCGGACTGGGACACGGTCACGCGGCTGCCGTCCGGCAGCGCACGCACGATTTCAAACAGCTTGCGCGCCGGAATCGTGGTTTCACCGTCCTGGGCGTCCTCGACCGCGGCCCGGGCAATCATCTCCACTTCCAGATCGGTGCCCGTCAGCGACAGCTGGCTGTTCTGCACCTGGACCAGGAAATTGGCCAGCACCGGGAGGGTCTGGCGACGTTCAACCACGTTCACGACCTGGGCCAGTGGCTTGAGAAAGGCCTCGCGCTGGAGAGTGAAACGCATGGGATTCCGTGCCTCTACGCTTTTAAAGAAGATGTGGAATAAATCTGAAAGAGGTGGTGTAGGAAGGTCGCTGGGGCTGTGGAAAACCCATTTAACCTATTGAACACAAAGGATTTTTGTTCTGAATAAACGCGGTTGGCATCTACCCCTGGGAGGCGGGACAAGCTGTGGATGAAATCCGGGCACCGCTTTTGTCCCCGGCTTATCCCCAGCCCGTCCCCCACTTCTGCCCCGAGAATCTACAGCACCTGCACCGGGGCGTGGAGTCCGCCGGTACCGGCTACTCGCTGAGCTTGCGGATCAGCTTGTCCCAGTCTTCCTTGAGCTTGCCGTCGGTCTCCATCAGGGTGCGGATCTGGCGGCAGGCGTGCAGCACGGTGGTGTGGTCGCGGCCGGCAAAGGCATCGCCGATCTCCGGCAGCGAGTGCTCGGTCAGCTCCTTGGTCAGGGCCATGGCCACCTGCCGCGGGCGCGCCAGCGAACGGGTGCGGCGCTTGGACAGCAGGTCCTTGACCTGCAGCCCGTAGTAGTCGGCCACGGTCTTCTGGATGTTGGGGATGCCAATGGCCTGCTGCTGGGCGCGCAGCAGGTCACGCAGGGTTTCCTGGGCGAATTCCACGGTGATCGCGCGGCCGGTGAAGTTGGCGCGCGCGGCCAGGGTGTTGAGCGCACCTTCCAGGTCGCGCACGTTCGAGCGCATCTTCTTGGCCAGCAGGAAGGCCACCTCGTCGGGCACCTCGGTGCCGCGCTCGCGGGCCTTGGCCAGCACGATCGCCGCGCGGGTCTCGAAATCCGGCGGATCGATGGCCACCGACAGGCCCCAGGCCAGGCGCGACTTCAGCCGCGGCTCCAGGCCCTCGACCTCGCGCGGGTAGCGGTCGCAGGTCATGATGATCTGCTGCCGGCTGTCGAACAGCGCGTTGAAGGTGTGGAAGAACTCCTCCTGGGTGCGGTCCTTGCCGGCGAAGAACTGGATGTCGTCGATCAGCAGCGCGTCGATCTGCTGGAACTGGCGCTTGAACTGGTCGGCCGACTTCT
>Ga0207415_1001182_pt1 | contig 14096 bp, 10 predicted proteins | sample Passage237A_FD_187369 | JGI IMG/M metagenome (GOLD analysis project Ga0207415, IMG submission 187369) | Cellulose adapted compost microbial communities from Newby Island Compost Facility, Milpitas, CA, USA - Passage2 37A (SPAdes) (version 3) ...
GGGCGCGCCAGCCTAGCAGCGCAGCAGGCCTCACGGCGAGAATCGCGCCCGGGAAGCAACACGGCAAGCGACGACGCGGAAGGGATGGATCGGGCCGACGCAGATGATACGCACGCCGGATTGGTGGGCGGTGCAGGGATCGAACCTGCGACCCTTGCCGTGTGAAGGCAATGCTCTACCGCTGAGCTAACCGCCCCTGGACGTGAACAGAGTCCCGCGATCACTTGCGTCACGCCTCGCCAGCCGAGGCGATGGCGCAGCTGCGCCACCGCCCGGTGGGTCTGGTGCCGGAGAAGGGAATCGAACCCCCGACCTACGCATTACGAATGCGCCGCTCTACCAGCTGAGCTACTCCGGCGAGGGGCGCGGAGTATAGACATTCGATCGGCTAGCTACAACCGCCGAGGCGGAGATGTCACCAACAAGGGCCGTTCGTACCCGTGTCACTCGGCGCATCCTTGAACCCGGTGTTGTTGATCGTCAACGTGCCGCAGCTGTCGCCGGCCTGAGGCCCCTGCGGTGCTGCCCGCAACGTGAATGTCTGTGCAGCGCCTGCGTCGATGGATACGGTGTAGTAACCATGCTCCGTCGTCCCGCTGCTTATGCCCAAGTCAGAAAGCGTCTCAGCGTACCTGTTGCGATTCGTGAAGAACCGCTCCTGTGCAGCTGCAACACGCATCAACATCTCTCGCCCCTCGGCGCGACGCGTCCTCTCCACATAACGCTGGTAGCTGGGTAGCGCGATCGCGGCCAAGATGGCGACGATCGCGACCACGATCATGACTTCGATCAGAGTGAAGCCCTTCTTGTTGCTCATCGACATCGCTCCATACTGTTCGTCACGGGTCGGCTGCGCCTTCCGCCAACCAAGTGTTCCCCTTGTCGCATCTAAAGGAGTTGATCGAGCAACTCGCGCCAAGCATTACGATGCCAGACATCGTCTGCCAGCGCCTCCTCCAAGGCTTCCTTGATGTCATTATCCATCGTAGCCGGAAGTCCCGGGATCAACAGACCACCACCACCGGGGCGCGTGACCGGGTTGCCTGGTGGCGAAGCCAATCCGAGTACCGCTCCGATCGTTCCGATACCCCGAATCGTGCCTATCGCCGGATCCGTCCGGGTACGTGCGCCACCGGTAGCCGCATCCACGACCATCAATGCATAACGAGCTCCTGGATCACAGGGATCCTCCCCCTTCGGAATCAGCGAATAGAGCAATGCCAGATTCGCCGAAAACAACGGCGCCGCCCTGCGCTGAGCTCGTTCCCCCGCCTCGGGAGCACCGGCAGCCGCATTGCTGCCACCAACGTTGATCGGCAACCGCCACCCCAGTGCCGGAACCGCCACGGGATCACCCGTTGTGGTATCGGCCAACATCATGTCGGGCGCGCCCGCTTGAACCGATGCGGGAGGGCTCCAGCCGGAGATCTGCCGAACGTCAGCCGCCTGAGCAACATGTTGAGTGACAAGATCGCTCACGCGGATTGGATAGAAGGCGCTGCCGGTGCCCATATCGCGAATGCCATAGAACGCCTGCTCGGGAATCAAGCTGGTGCGATCCGGCAACCCGATGTACTTTCCCGCGCCAATGACGTGAATCGGACGAAGCGTCGTTGGATCGCGCAATGACGTCGGCATGAAGGAGAACGGCTGATCACCAGGCGCGGCTGCACCGCCATTGCCGTATGTGGTGAACATGAGGTCTACCGTCCAAGCGGCCGGATCGTCACCGCTAAGATCGAAGCGCCACAGATTGCCGGCAAGATCTCCAGCGACGGCGAAATCACCCACTTGATTCGAGTCGCTGTCATAGATCACGGGCGTCGACAGACCAAACGTCTTGAAGCCTGGCGGCATCGCCTGCGTTGCCGTGCTCGTCTGGATCTCCCGGACAAGCCGTCCCGTCTTGAGATCAATGACGAGCAGCGACGTGCGTCCTGCTGCAACCTCATTGCTAGCGGGATCCAACGGATCGGTCGGGAAGTATCCGCTGGACACGATCGCAAACCAGTGATTGCCACCTACCTCATAATTGAGCCTGGTGACATTGACGGAATCATATGTATAACCAAGCGACCGGCAGTAACGCACGCCAGCCGTACAAGCATCGCCGCCATCAATCCCCTGATCTTGCGGTCCACTGGTGAATTCCCAAAGCGGATCCGGAGCAACCGGATTCGTGACATCGATTGCGTAAACACCACGACCACCAAGTCGCAATGCGCCGACGAGCATCGTGCGCCAGCCATTCCCATCGTTGAAATCAACATCGATTTCGCCAGGTGCTGCATCGACCCCGGCAACAAGTCCAACCTCATTCTGCGTGGACTTAGTCAGCCGGAAGTTCTCGATCAGCAGATTCGGCACGTACGCCCATGCCTCCTCTCCGGTCTGAGCATGAAATGCGTGCAGCATTCCGTCATTGGAACCAACGTACAACATGGGTGTACGTGATCTCTGGTTGTTCTGATAATCCGCGTAGGTAGTGAACTCCGAGCCGGAACCGAGATTACGATATCCACTGACTGGCGAGGAAACATATTCCGGTTGCGCCTTGATCACGGCACCAAGCACCGAACTACGCGTACGAAACTTGGGTAAAGTCGTCGTCTCGTGTGTACGATTTCCACGAAGGTATTCCACGCGTTCCTCACCCCAGCTGTCGCACTCCCACCGTGCGCTCGCTCCGCCACAACTAGCCCGTGCGGACTCCGGCAAATCGAGCCGAATCGTGGACGGATCAACGCTCAGTCGCTCGCGCTGCCTCGCCGAGATCCCGCCCCACGTAAAATCACGCCGTGTACCAGGCACGCCATCGGACGTATAAATCACCCGCGTATTCGGGTCGCGAACCGGGTATGTGGTGCCCGGCATGCTCGGGCATGGCCCGCCTGTCAACTTGCAACCCGCATCCCAATCGACACCAATTGCTTCCACAGTTTCCGGATCAAGTCGATTACGTGTAACGAAACCCGACCAGTCGGTCGTATCATAGCCGGCCGAATAGCCTGTAGTCCCGTCAGTGACTAGAGGCAGCGAAACCGACATGGCAGTGGAGGCTCCGCGCCGTGCGATGATGCTGGCGATGATCTCGCTCAAGGCACTGATCAGCTCCTCCGGATTACTTGCCGCGAAGAACTTGCCTCGACTATTTACTGCCGCATGCCAGATATCATCCACCTTGGGCGCTGTGTCGCTGTACGGCGAGCTCCCGGCCAACGCAGGCCAAGGAAGATGGCCGAGACGTAGCTGTTCGTATGCAAAATCCGTACGAGGGATAGTGCCTGAAATACCGAATCCAATCATGAACTGGACCACATGTGGCCAGCTTGCCGGATCATTGGCAGGATTCCAGAAAATTTCCTTGTTGTCGCGAGGATCCACTCCACTTGGAAGTGGAACACCAAACAAGCTGGTCGACCGATCCGGGATGAACGGCGGCACTTTCAACCGGGTTGAAGGATCTCCCATGAAATCGGGACGCAGATTCGTCGCCCAATAGTGATAGGCAATATCTGCCATGGTTCGCTGGTTCGGGCCGGACTGATTCCAGACGATTGAACTTTCGGTATCCGAAGTCGAGAAGGTTCGCCCATCCGGAAGTACACCACCCGACATGTCATTGAGCGCGGTCGTGACGGTGCTGCTGTTCCAGAAACCATCGCTCATGTTGATATGAAAGTTCTGGCGACAGCTCAATTCCCGATCGAGATCGCGATCCCAGTACGGATTCGTGTCTACAGCACCGCTTCGCGTGAAAAGGTCCCCCGCACGCCGTGTCGCAGCTTGATTTGGCGTACCACCAGAAACGGGCGACGAGAACAACCAATCGTAGAAGCGCGTGCGTACCGTTCGCTGACCCGCAGCCGGGCTACTCGGAACGTCCTTGAACTTGTAGACGCTCGTACTGCCACCGATCTGGTTCTGGTTGATGTTCTGCCATGCGACACGAATATTCTCATCGAACGGCGCATATGCCCTTGAAACGGCCGTCTTCGCCGCAAGATGCCGAGTGTGGTAGTATGAATACCAATTTGCGAAGTTCTGTCGCTCCGCAGCGGGCAACGCCACCCATTCCCAATTCGACGCCGTGTAAAGATTGCTGCGCGCCGTAGCTGTCAACAGTCCATCCGCATCCAGAGGAAGCGCAACGCCTGTCTTCAGTCGGTAATACCCGGCCGCATTGCCACAGAAGCGAGTACCAGTCCCGAGATTGCGCTGCGTGCTGGCGGCTGGTGAGTTCGGCCGATTGACCTGAATACCGTTGTCCCACGCAGCCGTGAAGTTCGCATCGGGCATCTGCGTGAGACCATCTGCCAGCAAAGGTGGACGGTATGTCGCATTTGGATTGTAATATACGCCGTTCATCGCCCATGAACGTGGATTGGCGGAATCCGTTATACGTGGATCGATCAATCCCGCGCACAGATAAGGACCGGCACCTGACGGATAAGAGGCGCTACTGGTCGTATTCTGTTGGTCCGTAGCCCCCCAGCCAGCTCCCGTATACGGCCGTTGATCCGGCATGAAGTTACGCCCCATCGAACCCGAGTCATCGAGCGTAAGAACGAGATTCGGCGCGACGCTGGAAGTAAGTTCCGGAGGGGTTGCCAGGAGATTGACCGTGCCATCCGTTGCAGCACGTACTGGCACAGGCGCGACTCCGATGCCGGCAGCTACGCTGATCATCGCAACGAGTGCGGACGTCCGGAACAAGCCATGCATGTGGTTTGCACTCATGATGAATTTCCTGTCAGTTACGGACTCACGGCACTGGTGCCGCTCCTGGATTGGTTCCAGTATTCGTCAAATCAATCGCTGAATACACGCTTTCGACAATGCGCTGGACCGCCGCGCTACCGCCTTGGCTACGCGATGTGATCCTGTAGAACTCGTGCTTGCCCGCAAGAGTGGTCGTTTCGGGGTCATACACACCCGTTTGCATTCCACCACCCAAGGGAAGATCCGGCCCCAGATTCTCGAGCGCAATCACCGGCTGCTCCGCCAAGCCCGCGGTCTCGGAAGGTTCGATCGTGCCGGTCAGCGCAAGTCCATACGGAAGCGAATTAAGTGCTGTCGCGGCTATGGCCTCCGCCCAGCCGTTGGCGGAACGAAAAGTCTGTATCGCAGACGGTAATCCGCCATCACTACGCACTCGATGCACGCAGCCGGCAACCCCTCCGGTACTGTTACCAGTTGCATCCGTTAGACATGGCGGCAATGGCTGTCCGGTCGCATGATCGAAGCTCAACTGCCAGAGGTGCTGCTCACCGCCGCGCGCACCGCTTTCGGCCCCGAGCAACCCCAACTGCCGATTGCGCATGTTGCCGGTCATTTTCTCCTGAAGGATCGACGTACCGGTCGCAGTAAGGGCAAGCAACGTCAGGAGAATCAGGAATACCAGCGCGACGAACAGAACGGCACCGTCCTGCCGGCGGAAAATGAGCAAGCGATTTGGACGGATCATCAGGAACTCCTGCTTACGGATTGCGATTGCGAACCATGACCTGCGTAACAAACTCCCGGCGAAGCATGCTCCCGGCAACCTGACCAGAAGCAAGCGTGGTGCTCCCATCCGCTGCCACATTCGTGGTCACCCCCTGAAAGACGAACGAGCGACTGATTGCATCCAGATTGTGGATCTGGTCAGTCGAGTTCACCAAGAGATGTACTTCCACCGCGCGGACATCACGCCATAGACAACCTGAAGAATTTACCAATCCTTCCGGCGCCGCAGTGCACAACGCGACGTCTGCTGCATCAACCTCGTCCGCAGTCATGTAGCGCGTTGTACCATTCGAGTCGAGCACACCATAGCGAAGCTCGAGTTGATCGACTCCCTGCACTACATCTTCCGCGGGACCGCCGTTCACGCGCCGTACAAGCGTTGGAACAAGATCACGGATCCCGGCGTCGGGGTCCATGTTCTCGCGAAAGACAAGAAAATAGGAGACCGTAACGAAATCGGACCAATCGAACGCACGAATCTCTGTGACTGCGCTTCCCTTGCACATGGTGGATGGAGCCCCTGCCAACAGACTGCCACCTACGGTGAACGATGCCGGCGGCTGATCAGGCCCAGGTCCGGACATGCCCGAAACTGGCAGCACCACAGAGCCCATGCAACTGGATATGACGACTGCCGCAGGCGTAGAACTTGGAGCCGCATCGTCTCCCGTCTGATTGATCAACGGAATGACGGTCCCATCAACGATCTCGTCTCCGTTGGTGCCGCAATCATTTGCCACAGCCGTCGCCGCATCGAAAACCTTTACCGGCCAACCGGTTCCGCTCTGATATCGGATCGTCAGCACATCCGAATTAGGCACGCGCTGATCGACCGCAAGACTTTCGTTGGCATACGCGCCCAAGGCAGGAATACTGCAACCGGACGAACATTCGTATCCCTGCACGAAGAGGCTGGGGTCGATACGGTACGGACTCCCGCCTCCCAACGTTCCAGTGGAACTATCCGGGAATGGCAACGATGTCACGTACGAAACCATGGATCGCGATGCCCAGATCGGCGTTCGATCCGCGCTCGTTGTTGCATTGCCCGTGTAATTGCTGCAGCGCTGCGCACCAAGCATGCGCAAATCGGCGTCGATGCGAGCCACGGCATAGCGCCCGTTTTCCTGAAGACGGGCAAGCCCATTCTGCAGCTTGTTGGTTCGACTTGTGCCGTCGAACAATTGAAGAATGCCGAACGTCAGAAGCAATCCGAGAACGATTGCCACCATGATTTCCACGAGAGTAAACCCCGCCGCCGAGCGAGATCTCAGTGGACTGCTGAATGTCTGGCGCATCATCTTGCAAGCCACTCCGTCACGGCTGGAAAACCCAAGCAAACGTTTGATCGTCCGGTGCTCCCGTTGCACTGCGATCAAGCGATGCCTCACTCCAGGAAATCGAAATCGTGCACAGTCCGTCGAAAGGCGATGCCGCCTGTTGTTCCGGCGTATCGCTCAGCAGAGACCCATCACAGTCGATGATGGCCGATGCATTGGGCAGGAATGCGGCCAGTTGCTGCTGGAACAGCCACTGGTCACGCTGGACGATCTGTGAGTTCGTACATGGCACGCCCGAACCGCAAGGATCGGATCCACCGCCCGGTGTATAACTCCCGTTGTAACTTAGGATTTGCCCGACGTTCCCGCGCATTCGATCCGCCATCGCCTCGGCAATGGATGAGGCCTGGGTCCGAACATAGGCGCTCTGATTTGTCCGAACGGAAACAACCATGAGTGCCGCCATTCCAAGCAGGCCCAACGAAAATATCAGGAGGGCAATAAGCACCTCCAGCAGGCTGAAACCTGACGACTTGTTGTTCATCAGCATGACCGCTCTCCTGAAGTGCCTCAACACGAAGGCGGAGGATTGGCCGGATCGGACGTCCCTCGACGCCGGCTGCTCACAATGCCGCTTCCGAGAACCTCAACGATGCGATCTTCTTGTGCATTCGCATGCTCGGTGGGTCTGCAAACACGAAACGCTGTCGCCACACCCGACTCCAGTGCGCCCGCCGCATTGAACGTCACACGCGGACCCAACGCCGTGACCGGATAGCTGGGATCCTTGCGAAACTCCGACACCTGCTCATCATTGGCCATGTCGGGAGGAACGCAATCCTCACAGGCAACTACCCAGCCATTGCTCCAATTGCCACTTATAGACTCCACAAAGACAGGACGCCCACGTTTCACTGCCTCGGTACGCGCGAGGTTCAGCGCATGCACGAGCCCCATCGTGGAGTCCGACACATTCATGCGGATGTTGAATTCGCGGAAACTTGGAAGTGCCAAGGTAGCCAGCACCGCGATGATGCCGATCGTCACGAGCAACTCGATCAATGTGAATCCATTTGATCGATTCATCGCATTCGGTGTTATGGAATACATGTATCACCCGCATTAGGCTGCAGTTTTTCAGCGGCACATAGCGTCCGCATCGGCAGAGATCCATATCGCCAGAATCAACTCCAGGGCAGCGTCATTTCGCCCGAGCCAAGACGTAGACGAGATTGTCGAACTGCACCACCAACCCTTTGCTTCCCATGTGGTAGTCGAAGCTGGCCAGCTCGCACTCCACATGCAATGACGTTGTGCGATCACCAAGACCAAACCGACCTCTGAAACCGGCGATCAATCCGGGATCGATCACGCCGCCCTGGAACAGTTCTTCCGACGACAACATCTGGCGTTCGAAGGTCGCCTTTTCGCAGCCGAAATACCCTGGCGCAGCGACCGAATCGCCATTGAACGTGATGATGCTACCTATACTCAGCGGGTCGACAGGCTCGGGCGAGGTCGGCTCGATCCAGTCCGGCCGAACAGCCTCGACTACACGCCAGGATCCCGCGAATCCGTCCTGCGCAGACGCAGACGACACTCCAACCGTCAGAAGAACCAGCGTTGACGTGATGAACGCCGACAGCGACTTGCTTGCCATGCCAGACTCCTCAGCCTTGTCACATTCCGACACGCTAGCCAAGCCGTGCAAACCCGGCAAGGAACAAACTCCCTGAGGTATGAATTTCCGGACAGACGGCGACCGCCGCACCATCGGCGAACGGCCCTCCTCAGGCCACAACCCGCAGCCGCAGTTCCTTCGGAAGGGCGAACGTGACGTTCTCGGACTCGCCTTCGAGATCGAGCACGCTGTCCGCACCGGCGGCGCGCAGCGCTGCGACGACCTCGCGCACGAGGCTTTCCGGGGCGGAAGCGCCGGCGGTGACGCCGATGCGGGTGCGGCCCTCCAGCCATTGCGGGCGAATGTCGGCGGCGCCGTCGATCAGCCAGGCCGGCACGCCCTGCTTCTCGGCCAGCTCGCGCAGGCGATTGGAGTTCGAGCTGTTCGGCGAGCCGACCACAAGCACGAGGTCGCATTCCTGCCCCAGCTTGCGAACAGCATCCTGCCGATTCTGGGTGGCATAGCAGATGTCGTCGTGGCGCGGTCCCTGGATCGCCGGAAAGCGGCGCCGCAAGGCGGCGATGACGGCCTCGGTGTCGTCGATCGAAAGAGTCGTCTGCGTCGCATAGGCGATGCGCTCGGGATTGCGCGGGCGCAGGCGATCCACGCATTCCGGGGTTTCGACCAGATGGATCGCGCCACCGAACGAAGGGTCCCACTGCCCCATCGTGCCCTCGACCTCGGGATGACCCGCATGTCCGATCAGCACGAGGTCGCGTCCGGCCTTGGCGTGGCGCATGACCTCCATGTGGACCTTGGTCACGAGCGGACAGGTCGCGTCGAACACGCGCAACCCGCGCCGGGTGGCCTCGGCACGCACGACCTGCGAGACGCCATGCGCGCTGAAGATGACCGTCGAGCCATCCGGAACTTCGTCCAGCTCGTCGACGAACACCGCGCCCTGCCCGCGCAACTTGTCCACCACGAACCGGTTGTGCACGACTTCATGGCGCACGTAGATCGGCGCGCCGAACGTCTCCAGCGCGCGCTCGACGATCTCGATCGCGCGGTCGACACCGGCACAGAAGCCGCGGGGGTTGGCGAGCAGGACATCCATGGGCGAAGTATAGGAAATCAAGCGGGAATGCGTTGACGCGCCACCCGAGGCGGACGCATCGTTGCCGCAGTCAGGATCGACGCGCAAGAACAATGCCGAACATCACCAGAAGCACCGCTCCGACCGAAATTGCCGAATCGGCGACATTGAAGGCCGGGAAGTACCACGCATCGCGCCAATGGACCTGCACGAAATCGACCACGTGGCCGAATCGCACGCGATCGACCAGATTGCCGAGCGCGCCGCCGATGATCAGCGCGAACGGCAGCGCATTGCGCCAGTCGCCACGCCGCGTGCGGTACAGCCAGAACGCGAGCACGCCGCTGACTGCCAGCGCGAGGCCGCTGAACAGCCAGTGCTGCCAACCGTCCGCCCCCGCAAGAAAGCTGAATGCGGCTCCGGTATTGAAGGCCAGCGTCCAATTCAGGATGCCGGGGACGACCTCGTGCGGCTGGTACGGCTGCAGCGATGCCAGCGCCAGATGCTTGGTCGCCTGATCCGCCACGATCAGCAGCAGGGAAAGCGCCAGCCACACGAGCGCGTTCGGTCGCACCGACATCAGAACCAGCGCCTCGCCTCGCCGACGCCTTCCACGTTCTCGACGCAGCGCCCGCACAGCTCCGGGTCGTCCGCATGCGTGCCGACATCATTGCGGTAGTGCCAGCAACGCACACACTTCGGTGCCGTGCTCGCCACCGCCGTCACCCAGGCCTCCGCACCCTCGAGTTCCGCGCGCTGGACGTCCGCTCGCCCGTGCGGATCGGGCCGGGATGAAAGATCGAGCAGACGCAACTCCGACGTGATGAAGAAGAACCGCAATTCATCCGCGACTTCGGCATACCGGGCGCGCAGCGCCGGGTCTGCATGCACCGTCACTTCGGCCTGCAGGGATGCACCGATCGCGCCCGCGTTGCGCATGCCCTCGAGCAGCCGTGCGGACGCGGCACGAATGGCGAGCAGGTCCGCCCACCACGCGCGCTGCTCGGGATTGCCCTGTGTCGCCGCCAGTCCGGCATACCAGGTCTCGAACAGGACCGACTCGCCCCGTTCGCCCGGGATGAGCGGCCAGATTTCCTCGGCCGTGAAGGAAAGCACCGGCGCGATCCAGCGCACCAGCGCCTCGACGATGCGGAACATCGCGCTTTGCGCGCTGCGCCGCCCGTGGCTGTCGGCCTGCATCGTGTACAGCCGGTCCTTGGTGATGTCGAGATAGAGCGAGCCCATTTCGTTGGTGCAGAAGTTCTGCACTCGCGCGATCACCTCCGGGAAGTCATGTCGCTCGTAGGCGGCGACCACGGCCTGCTGCACGTCGTGCGCCTGCTGCACGGCCCATTGGTCGAGCAGCAACATGTCCGCGACATCGACCTGATGACGCGCGGGGTCGAAGCCGTCGAGATTGCCGAGCAGGAAGCGTGCCGTGTTGCGGATGCGCCGGTAGGCGTCGGCGACGCGCTTGAGGATTTCGTCCGAAAGCGCCATTTCGTTGCGGTAATCGGCCGAGGCGATCCACAGGCGCAGGATGTCCGCGCCGTAGGTCTTCATCACGTCCTGCGGCTCGATGCCGTTGCCGAGCGACTTGGACATCTTGCGCCCCTGCGCATCGACGGTGAACCCGTGCGTGAGCACCTCGTCGTAAGGTGCGCGGCCGTGCATCGCCGTCGAGGTCAGCAGCGAGGACTGGAACCAGCCGCGGTGCTGGTCCGACCCTTCCAGATACATCACCTTGTCGCCCGGCTTGCGCGCGAGTTGCGGCCGCTGGTCGAGCACGCAGAAATGCGTGACGCCCGAATCGAACCAGACATCCAGGATGTCGGTGACCTTCTCGTACCGGTCGGCTTCCTCGCCGAGCAGTTCCTTCGGATCGAGCGCATACCACGCGTCGACGCCTTCCGCCTCGACGCGGCGTGCGACCTCCTCCATCAACTCCACGCTGCGCGGATGCGGCTGGTGATCGACCTTGTCGACGAACAGCGCGATCGGCACGCCCCATGTGCGCTGGCGCGAGATGCACCAGTCCGGGCGCCCGGCGACCATGCCGGCGATGCGCTCCTCGCCCCACGCGGGAAACCATTGCACGTGGTCGTGGATCGATGTCAGCGCCGCCTCGCGCAAGCCGGCCTTGTCCATGCTGATGAACCATTGCGGCGTGGTGCGGAACACCACCGGCGTCTTGTGGCGCCAGCAGTGCGGATAGCTGTGCACGATCTTCGCTTCCGCGAGCAGATGCCCGTTCTCGCGCAGCAGCGCGACGATCGCATCGTTCGCCTTCCACACGAACTGCCCCTCGAACAGCGGCGTGCCGGGCAGGTACACGCCGTTGCCGCCGACCGGGTTGAGAACGCTGGCCGGATAGCGATCGATCAATCCGTACTGCTGACCGACGACGAAGTCCTCCGCGCCATGCCCGGGCGCGGTGTGTACGGCGCCGGTGCCGTCCTCGGCCGAAACGTGATCGCCGACGATGATCGGAATCTCCCGGTCATCGTAGAACGGATGGCGCAAACGAGGAGCCCCCCTTCCGCCTTCGGCACCTTCCCCCGCTTGCGGGGGAAGGGAAGAAGGAATGTGCCCCGCTTGCGGGGGAAGGGAAGAAGGAATGTGCCCCGCTTGCAGGGGAAGGGAAGAAGGAATGTCCCCCGCTTGCGAAGGATCTCCCTCCCCTTGCGGGGAAATGGACTGCAACGTCGCGCCCCTGGCATGACCGAGCACTGTCACGTGTTCGATGCCGTAGCGCGCAAGCGCGGACGATGCGAGCGTTTCCGCGACCACCAGCAGCACCCGCTTGCCGTCACGCGACGGGCCTTCGACCAGCACGTAGTCGAGTTCGGGTCCGAGCGACACCGCGAGACTGGCGGGCAGCGTCCACGGCGTGGTGGTCCAGATCGGCACGGCGACGATGTCGCCTTCATCGACGGTCACGCCGAACTTCGCGGCGAGCGCGACGGGATCGATCGCGTCGTACGCCACATCGATCGCGGTCGACTGCTTGTTCTGGTATTCGATCTCCGCCTCGGCCAGCGCGGAGCCGCAATCGAAGCACCAGTGCACCGGCTTGAAGCCGCGCACGACATGGCCGTTCGCATGGATGCCGGCGAGCGCGCGCAGCATGTCCGCCTCGTAGCGGAAGTCCATCGTCCGGTAGGGATTCTCCCAGTCGCCGAGAACCCCGAGACGCTTGAAGTCGGTGCGCTGAAGGTCGATCTGCCGCGCGGCGTACTCGCGGCATTTCGCGCGGAACGTCGCGGCGTCGATCTTCTGACCGACCTTGCCCACCTTCTTCTCGACCGCGATCTCGATCGGCAAGCCGTGGCAGTCCCACCCCGGTACATAGGGTGATCGGTAGCCGGCGAGCAACGCCGCCTTCACGACGATGTCCTTGAGGATCTTGTTCACGGCGTGACCGAGATGGATCGCGCCGTTCGCGTAGGGCGGACCGTCGTGCAGGATGAAGGCGCGCTCGCGTGACGCCGTGCGGCGCTGGATTTCGCCGTAGCGATCGGCCTTCTCCCATGCGGCCAGCATCGCGGGCTCGCGCTTGCCGAGTTCCGCCTTCATCGCGAAGTCGGTCTTCGGCAGGTTGATGGTGTCCTTGTAGTCCTTGCTCATGCGTGCGGTCGAAGAAAACGGGAAGAAGGAAACCGCTAGCCTACACGGTCGCCGCGCGTTCGCGCGGGATGGGCGTACCGAGCGTCATGCGCGCCTCGGCGGCATCGCGCTCGATTTGCCGGACCATGGCGTCGAGATCGTCGAACTTCGATTCATCACGCAGCTTGCGGACGAACTCGACCTCGATGCGGCGACCGTACAGGTCGCCGTCGAAATCGAACAGGTGCACTTCGAGCAGCGGCTCCGTGCCACCCACCGTCGGCCGCATGCCGAGGCTCGCGACGCCGGGCCTGGACGTCGCCGTCACCCCGCGTACACGCACCGCGAAGATGCCGCAAACCGGCGAAACGCGCCGCCCGAGACGCAGGTTCGCGGTCGGCCAGCCGAGCCTTCGACCCAGCTGCAGACCGCGCACCACGCGACCGCCGATCGCGAACGGCCGGCCGAGCATCGATGCCGCGCCTTCGAAATCGCCCGCCGCGAGCTGCCGGCGGATCGTGCTGCTGCTGGCCCGGTCGGCACCGTGCCCCACGTCCGGCATCACGTCCACGGCAAACCCGTGGCGACGTCCGAGCACCCGCAGCCGATCGACATCGCCTTCCCGCGCCCGACCGAAGCGGAAATCCTCGCCGACGCGGATCTCGCGCGCTCCAGCCCTGCTCACGAGAATGTCCTCGACGAACGACTCCGCGCTCATCGACGCCATGCGCGCATCGAAACGCAGGACAAGCAGCGTGTCGATGCCGGCCGCGAAGATGCGCTCGATCTTTTCGCGCACACCGCTCAGGCGCGCGACCGGCTCGCCGCGTGCAAAGAACTCGCGCGGAATCGGCTCGAAACTGATCGCCACCGCCGCCATTCCCGAAGCGGACGCGCGCGCGCGCGTCTGCGCAAGCAGCGCCTGATGGCCCCGATGCACGCCGTCGAACGCCCCGACACAAACCACGCTGCCGCCCGGAGCCAG
>Ga0207415_1001195_pt1 | contig 13920 bp, 13 predicted proteins | sample Passage237A_FD_187369 | JGI IMG/M metagenome (GOLD analysis project Ga0207415, IMG submission 187369) | Cellulose adapted compost microbial communities from Newby Island Compost Facility, Milpitas, CA, USA - Passage2 37A (SPAdes) (version 3) ...
GCGCCGACGGCCAGCGCCACGCCCACGCCGGCGCCAAGGCCCACGCCGGCCCGCGCGAAGGCGCGCGCAAGCCGCAGGACGGCGGCCAGCGCCGCCGTGGCGGCAACCACGCCGGCGACCCGCGCCGCGAGGGCGCCCGCTAGGCCCCGACCGGCAGCGCCGGCGCAGGACCCGACGGCAGCCAGCGGCTGCCGTCGTTGTTCCAGCACGCGCCGCGCGTTTGCCCCAGCCACCAGCCCGGACCGAAAATGCCACGCATGGACATCTTCAAGGTATTCACCCTGGAAGCCGCACACCGGCTGCCCAACGTGCCGCCGGGCCACAAGTGCGCGCGCCTGCACGGCCACTCGTTCCGGGTGGAACTGCATGTGAGCGGCGAGCCGGACCCGCATACCGGCTGGGTGATGGATTTCGCCGAGATCAAGGCCGTGTTCCAGCCGGTCTACGAGCGCCTGGACCACCACTACCTCAACGACATCGAAGGCCTGGAAAACCCCACCAGCGAGCGCCTGGCGCAGTGGATCTGGGCCCAGCTCAAGCCCGCCCTGCCGCAGCTGTCGGAAGTGGTGGTGCACGAGACCTGCACTTCCGGCGCGCGCTACCGCGGCTGAAGCTCCACGGCCGCCGCGCCGGAGCTGGCGCGGACAATCCATCCCTGGTCCCTGGGAAGCGGGCCTGTCCGCGGCGGTCCCGGCCGCCCGCGCGGGAATCTGAACCGGTTCATAAATCGGGATATGCACCTTGTTGCATTGCAACAAAGCCGGCGCTATGCTGCGACGCAACATAGGAACCCGAGCAGATCGGAGGCAACCATGTCCTACCAGTTCAACGACCAGTTCAGCGCCTACACCCACCAGCTCGCTGCCGTGGCCGCCCGTGTGAACCGGCTGGCCCTGGAAAATGCCGAGACCGTGTTCGGCGTCCAGCTGCGCACCTTCGAGAAGAACGTCGACGCCACCACCAGCTTCCTGGGTGAGCTGGCCGAGGCCCGCGACCTGGAGGCCTACAAGACCCTGTGGCCGAAGGGCCTGCAGGTCGCCAAGGACAACGTCGAGCGCGTTGCCGCGGCCGGCCAGGAAGTGTTCGGCCTGACCCTGAAGACCACCGAGGCCCTCGGCGCCCTGGCCAAGAGCCAGTTCGAGGCCGCCACCGAGCAGGCCCAGGCCACCGTCGCCAAGGCCGCCAAGGCCGCCAAGCGCTAAGCCTTCGCAACAACCTGCAGGAATTTGCGCGGACCCCCTCCCCCGCGCAAACCCGGACCCGGCAGCCACCCCTCCCGCTACCGGGTCTTTTTTTGCCTGCGCTGCGGCGCCCGCTCAGCCCGGCAGGGCCAGGCGCGCGGCCAGCGCCGCCGGCCGCGGCTCCTGCGTCCAGGGCAGGTGGCCCCAGCACGGCACCGGCAGGCGGGCGCGCAGCAGGGCCAGGTTCTCCCCGCGGCAGGCCATGTCCGGATCGACCTCGCTGGCGATCCAGCCCACCAGCCGGCAGCCGGCGGCGTTGATCGCCGCCGCGCTCAGCCGCGCATGGTTGAGGCAGCCCAGGCGCAGGCCCACCACCAGCAGCACCGGCGCATCCAGCGCGCGCACCAGGTCGGCCTGGTCCAGCTGCACCGACAGCGGCGCGGCCCAGCCGCCCACGCCCTCCACCACCACCATGTCCGTCTGCGCGCGCAGCCGCGCGAAGGCCTGCAGGATCGGCTCCAGCCGCACCTCGACCCCGGCCGCGCGCGCGGCCAGTTCCGGGGCCAGCGGCTCGGGGAAGGCATAGGGGTTGATGTCGGCATGGTCCAGGCCCGCCTCGCCGGCGGCCTGCAGGGCAAGGGCATCGGCATTGCGCCAGCCCGCGGGCGTGGCCTCGCAGCCGCTGGCCACCGGCTTCATCCCGGCCACGCGCAGGCCGCGGGCGCGCAGGGCATGGACCAGGCTGGCGCTGGCCAGGGTCTTGCCGGCGCCGGTGTCGGTGCCGGTGACGTAGAGGCGGTCGTACAGCATGGGGGACATGGCCGGCCCTGGCCTGGATCGGAGGCCGGAATCATACGGGGAGCCGGGTGCGCGAGCAGGTAACATGCGCGCATGTCCTTCTCCGCCATCCCGCTTACCGGCAGCAAGCCGGAACAGTACGAACAGCTCCTGGCCCAGGTGCGCGGCCTGCTGCACGGCGAGCGCGACCGCGTCGCCAACGCCGCCAACCTCTCGGCCCTGGTCTACCACGCCCTGCCGGCGCTGAACTGGGTCGGGTTCTACTTCTACGACGGCACCGAGCTGGTGGTCGGGCCCTTCCAGGGCCTGCCGGCCTGCGTGCGCATCCCGCTGGACAAGGGCGTGTGCGGCGCGGCCGCGCGCACCCGCCAGACCCAGCGCGTGGCCGATGTGCACCAGTTCCCCGGGCATATCGCCTGCGACGCGGCCTCGCGTTCGGAGCTGGTGGTGCCGCTGGTCGATGGCGACCGCCTGCTCGGCGTGTTCGACCTGGACAGCCCCGAACCCGGACGCTTCGACGCCGACGACCAGGCCGGGCTGGAAGCCATCGCCGCCGCCTTCGTGGGATCACTGCGATGAGCACGGCCAGCCTGCGCAATATCGGTCCCAAAAGCGCGGCCTGGCTGCGCCAGGTGGGCCTGCGCAGCGCCCAGGACCTGGCCGCGGTGGGCGCGGCCGAGGCCTTTGCCCGGATCCGCCGCGCCGGCTTCAAGCCGAGCCTCAACCTGCTCTACTCGCTGGAAGGCGCGCTGGCGGACTGCCACTGGCACGACGTGCCCGAGGCCCGGCGCCAGGAGCTGCTGGCGCAGCTGGAACAGATCACCGCGGCGCAGCCGCCGGCGCGCGGCCGTCCGCTGGGCGGCCCGGTCACCACCCGCTTCCACGAATCCGGCGAGGCCGGGCTGGCCGACGCCGGCCCGGACGGCGACGCGGGCAGCGAGGACGGCCCGGTCAACCGCTTCGACTGAACAGGCTGCGCTCGCGGTCGCCGGGTCGATGGCATAGACTGCGCCCACTTCCGGGTGACCTGTGCGCACCCGACAGGTTGAAACGGGAAGCCGGTGACTCCACCGCCTGGCCAGCCAGGCGCGGACATTCCGGCGCTGCCCCCGCAACGGTAAGCAGGACAACCCCTGGCACTCGGCCACTGTGCATCCAGCGCACGGGAAGGCGCCCGGGGGGAACCGGCCCAGGGCCGGTTCGCCTGCAAGCCCGGAGACCGGCCCGGAAGACGACTGGTTGCGATGCGGAGGGCATGGCGACGGCAGCGCGCCGTGCGCCCGCACGACTCCTTCCGTCCCAGGTTCTCCCGGCAACCTCCCTTGCCCACCATCGCGCGGGCGTGCGCGATGCCAGGAGATCCCGAATGCAGTCCGATACCCGCTCCCTTTGCCTTGCCGTGGCCGCCGCGCTGGCCGCACCTGCCGCCCTGGCCCACGAGGCCGCCACCGACCTGGACCAGGTCCTGGTCACCGCCACCCGTACCAGGATCGCCCTCGAGGACAGCCTGGTCCCGGTGCAGGTGATCGACCGCGCCGCGATCGAGCGCAGCCAGGCCGGTTCACTGCAGGACCTGCTGCGCGGCCGCGCCGGCATCAACCTCAACAACCAGGGCGGGCACGGCAAGCTGACCTCGCTGTCCATCCGTGGCACCGAGTCCGACCATGTGCTGATGCTGGTGGACGGCCTGCGCATCGGCGCGGCCAGCAACGGCATGCCGGCGCTGCAGGACATCCCGCTGGACCAGGTGGAGCGGATCGAGATCGTGCGCGGGCCGCGCTCGAGCCTGTACGGCTCGGAGGCCATCGGTGGCGTGATCCAGGTGTTCACCCGCGGCGCGCGCCAGGGCCTGCAGCAGGATCTGGAACTGGGTGCCGGCAGCCACGGCATGCGCCGCGCCAATGCCGGCTTCTCCCACCGCGGCCAGCGCGGCTGGGTCTCGGCGCGCGCCGGCCACCGCGAGGAGGACGGCATCAATGCCTGCCGCGGCACCGCCGCCGGCTGGGGCGCCGGCTGCTACGTCGATGAGCCAGACCGCGACGGCCACCGCAACACCTCGCTCAACCTGCGCGGCGGACTGGACCTGGACGGGCTGAAGCTGCAGGCGCACCTGCTGGATTCGGACAGCTTCAACGAGTACGACGGCAGCGTGTTCGGCGGCAACGAGGCCGAGAACCGCCAGCAGGTGCTGGGCGGGCGCATGGACTGGCGCGCCAGCGAGCGCGCCAGCGTGCAGCTGCAGCTGGGCCGGACCCGCGACCAGGCCGACACCTGGTCACGCGACGGCCAGGTCCGCGGCTTCGTCAGCACCTTCGATACCCGCCGCGACCTGGCCAGCGCCCAGCTCGACCTGGCCCTGGCCGCCGACCACCTGCTCAGCGCCGGCGCCGACTGGCAGGAAGACCGGGTGGCCAGCAGCACCGGCTTCGACCGCAACCGCCGCGACAACCTCGGCACCTACCTGGAATACCAGGGCCGGCTGGGCGCGCATTCGCTGCAGGCCAGCGCGCGCCATGACGACAACAGCCAGTTCGGCAGCCACGCCACCGGCAGCCTGGGCTATGGCCTGGACCTGGGCGCGGGGCTGAAGCTCACCGCCTCGGCCGGCACCGGCTTCAAGGCGCCGACCTTCAACGACCTCTACTACCCCGGCTTCAGCAATCCGGCGCTCAAGCCCGAGCAGTCGCGCAGCTACAACCTGGGCCTGGCCCGCCACGGCCAGGGCTGGCACTGGAGCGCCAACCTGTTCGACACCCGGATCGAGCAGCTGATCGGCTACGACACCGGCTACAACCTGGTGAACATCGACCGCGCCCGGATCCGCGGCGGCGAGCTGACCGGCAGCCGCCAGCTGCTGGGCTGGGAACTCAATGCCGAGCTGAGCCTGCTCGATACCCGCAACGACAGCCACAACCCCAACCGCGGCAAGGAGCTGCCGCGGCGCGCCCGCTACAGCGGCCGCCTGGACCTGGACCGCGGTTTCGGCGACCTGCACCTGGGCCTGAGCGGACATGCCGCCAGCCACCGCTATGACGACGCCGCCAATGCCAGCCGCCTGGCCGGCTACGCCACCTTCGACCTGCGCCTGGAATACGCGCTGTCCCCGGCCTGGAGCCTGGGCGCGCGCGTGGCCAATGTGTTCGACCGCCGCTACGAGACCATCGCCTGGTACAACCAGCCCGGCCGCGAATACCAGCTCAGCCTGCGCTGGCGCAGCCAGGCGCTGTAAGCCGTCCGCTTCCGGGCGGCTTTCGGCCGCCCGGAAACCCGGTTCAGGCCAGATCCTGCAGCTGGCGCAGGTCGTCCAGCAGGGCGATGGCGCCGGCCTGGTCCAGGACCAGGTCGCGCGGATAGCCGTAGCGGACCAGGGCCACCGGCATGCCCGCGGCCACCGCCGCATCGCGGTCGGTGGCCGAGTCGCCGACCATCAGGCAGTCGCGCGGCTCCACCCCCAGCACCCGGGCCAGGTGCAGCAGCGGCGCCGGGTCGGGCTTGCGCTGCGGCAGGCTGTCGCCGCCGACGATGGCGGCGAAGAAACCGTCGATGCGCAGATGCTCCAGCAACGGGGCCACCAGCGCCTGCGGCTTGTTGGTGCAGATGGCCATGGGCAGGCCGCGTGCCTGCAGCGCGGCCAGGCCTGCGGCCACGCCCGGATACAGCCGCGGCGAGCGCAGCAGGCAGTCGCGGTAGTGGACCATGAAGGCGTCCATCACCGCCTCCGGGGCGCGCGCATCGCCGGCATGGCGCAGGCCGGTGGCCACCAGCTGGCGCACGCCCTCGCCGATCCAGCCACGCACGGTGGCCTCGGCCACCCGCGCATGACCCAGCTGTTCCAGGCTGCGGTTGAGGGCTTCGGCGATATCGCCCGCGCTGTCCACCAGCGTCCCGTCCAGGTCGAACAGCACTGCCTTGATTGCCACGCCACGCTCCGCTTGCAGGGGGCGGGCATTGTATCGGCCGCGCCGGCTCAATCCTGGAACAGGTCGCCCTGGACCACCGCCACCTCCTCGCGGTCACGGAAGCCGGACAGGCCCACGCCCACCAGGCGGTAACGGGTCTGCGGCGGCAGGTCCACCCGCCGGCACAGGGCCAGGGCGATCTCGCGCAGGGCCTGGGCCGAGGCCGGCGGCGTGTCCGGGGTGAAGCTGCGGGTGAGGATGCGGAACTGCGCGGTCTTGAGCTTGAGCACCACGGTATGGCCGATGCGCTCGGTCCGGCGGCTGGCCTGCCAGGTCTTCTCGGCCAGGCGCGCGATCACCTCGTCGAACTCGCCCAGGCGCAGGTCCTGGCTGAAGGTGTCCTCGGAGGACACCGACTGCACCGGCTGGTCCGGCGCCACCGGGCGCTCGTCGATGCCGCGGGCGCGGCGGTAGAGGCTGTGGCCGAAGCTGCCGAACAATGCTTCCAGCTGTTCCAGCGGCAGCTCGCGCAGCTGGCCCACGGTCTGCACGCCCAGCGCGGCCAGGCGCGCTTCCATGACCTTGCCCACCCCGGGCACCCGGTTGACCGGCAGCGGGGTCAGGAACTGCTCCACCCGCGCCGGTGGCACCACGAACTGGCCATCGGGCTTGCGCCAGTCCGAGGCGATCTTGGCCAGGAACTTGTTGGGGGCGATCCCGGCCGAGGCGGTCAGCGAGGTGGCCTCGCGGATCTGGGCGCGGATGGTGCGGGCGATCTCGGTGGCGATGCCGCCGCAGCTGGGCGAGGCGGTCACGTCCAGGTAGGCCTCGTCCAGCGACAATGGCTCCACCAGCGGGGTATGGGCCAGGAAGATCTCGCGGATCTGGCGGGAGACGGCCTTGTAGCGCGCGAAGTCCGGCGGCACGAACACCGCCTCCGGGCACAGGCGCTCGGCGCGCAGGGCCGGCATGGCCGAGCGCACCCCGTAGCGGCGGGCCTCGTAGGAGGCGGCGCAGACCACCGAGCGCGGCCCGCGCCAGGCCACCACCACCGGGCGGCCGCGCAGGCTGGGGTCGTCGCGCTGCTCGACCGAGGCATAGAACGCGTCCATGTCCACGTGGATGATCTTGCGCGGGGGCACGGACTGCGGATCCATCGCCGCTATTGTGCCGCGCCCTTCCCGGTCCTGGCCGGACCCGGCCGGCACGGGTACAGCGCAGGCGGCGCAGACTGGCCCTTGCTCCCCGCCAGGCCCTCCCCGCTGGCCCGGCGGCTACCCGGCATGCCGTTCCGTCCCGTACGGAATAGAATGTCCAACATTTGATTGAAACAGCTTGCCTCGGGCACGCTTACCTGCTTTCTCGACCGGACTTCGCATGAACCGCGCCTCCTCGTTCACCCGCGACCAGCTGCTGGCCAGCAGCCGGGGTGAGCTGTTCGAATCCTCCGACGCCCGCCTGCCCGCCGATCCGATGCTGATGTTCGACCGCATCACCGAGATCAGCGAGACCGGTGGCGCCTACGGCAAGGGCTTCATCCGCGCCGAACTGGATATCCACCCGGACCTGTGGTTCTTCAAGTGCCACTTCATCGGCGATCCGGTCATGCCCGGCTGCCTGGGCCTGGACGCGATGTGGCAGATGATCGGGTTCTTCCTGACCTGGCTGGGCGCGCCCGGCCGTGGCCGCGCCCTGGGCGCGGGCGAGGTCAAGTTCACCGGCCAGGTCCTGCCCAGCGCCAAGCTGGTGACCTACGAGATCGACATCAGCCGGGTGATCAACCGCAAGCTGGTCATGGCCCAGGGCGACGCCCGCATGCTGGTCGACGGCCGCGAGATCTACACCGCCAAGGACCTGCGCGTGGGTCTGTTCACCTCTACCGAGAATTTCTAAGCGCATGACCCGTCGCATCGCCATCACCGGCATGGGCATCACCTCCTGCCTGGGCAACGACCTGGACACGGTCTCGGCCGCGCTGCGCGCCAGCCGCCCCGGCATCCGTTTCATGCAGGACTACGCCGACCACGGCCTGCGCAGCCAGGTCGCCGGCCCGGTCGAGCTGGACCTGGACGCGGTCATCGACCGCAAGCTCAAGCGCTTCATGAGCGACGCGGCGGCCTACAGCTACGTGGCCATGCGCGACGCCATCGCCGACGCCGGCCTGGACGAGGCCCAGGTCAGCGACCCGCGGGTGGGCCTGATCGCCGGCTCCGGCGGCGGTTCCAGCCACTGGCAGGTGGAGGCGGCCGACCTGCTGCGCAGCCGCGGCGTGCGCAAGGTGGGTCCGTACATGGTCCCGCGCACGATGTGCTCCACGGTTTCGGCCAACCTGGCCACCGCGTTCAAGATCAAGGGCCTGAGCTATTCCATCGGCGCGGCCTGCGCGACCTCGGCGCACTGCATCGGCGCGGCCGCGGACCTGATCCGGCATGGCGCCCAGGACATCGTCTTCGCCGGTGGCGGCGAGGACCTGGACTGGACCATGACCATGATGTTCGACGCCATGGGCGCGCTGTCGTCCTCGTTCAACGAGACCCCGCAGACCGCCTCGCGTCCGTATGACGCCAACCGTGACGGCTTCGTCATCGCCGGCGGCGGCGGCATGCTGGTGCTGGAGGACTGGGACCACGCGGTGGCCCGCGGCGCGCGCATCCACGCCGAGCTGGTCGGCTACGGCGTGACCTCCGACGGCGCCGACATGGTCGCGCCCTCCGGCGAGGGCGCGGTGCGCTGCATGCGCATGGCCCTGCAGGGCCTGGAAGGCCGCACGGTCGACTACCTCAACACCCACGGCACCTCCACCCCGCTGGGCGACGTGACCGAGCTGGGCGCGGTGCGCGAGGTGTTCGGCGAGGCGGTGCCGCCGCTGTCCTCGACCAAGGCCCTGTCCGGCCACTCGCTGGGCGCGGCCAGCGTGCACGAGGCGATCTACTGCCTGCTGATGATGCGCGACGGCTTCATCGCCGGCTCGGCCAACATCGAGACCCTGGACCCCAAGGCCGAGGGCTTCCCGATCGTGCGCGAGAGCCGCGATGCGAAGCTGAACCTGGTGATGTCCAACAGCTTCGGCTTTGGCGGCACCAACGCAACGCTGGTGTTCGGCCGGCCATAAGCGGCCGCGCCTTGCTTGCAAGAAAGCCCGGCTTCGGCCGGGCTTTTTCCTGTTTGCGGCATTGGAGTTGTGGGCCGGCAAAGGAAGCCACGGCGGCTGCGTGGCAGGACGTGCCGGTGCAGGGGCTGCCGCCCTTCATGTCCCCCGGCTTCGTCCCCGCGGAGGCGGGGCCGAAGCCTCCTCCTTTACTTCCGGGCGGCAGCCCCTGCACCGGCACGTGGAAGGTTGGCTGGCGGCAGCCGGATAGCGGATAGCGGCAGAAGCATCGAGCCGGAGGCATGCAGCTGCCCGGATGTCGCGGCGTGAAGTCGCCAGACGCCGCCACCACCGGGCGAAGAAGGCCATGGGTCCTGCTTCCCGGCCAGCATCCGGCCAAAGGTGGGACGCGGGGGTGCGATGCCTGTTGCCCGGAAGTAGGAGAGGAGGCCCATGCCGCCGCGACTGCGGCAGCATGGGCCGGGGGACATGAAGGGTGACAGGCATCGCCCCCCTGCACCCGGCGCAAGCACCAGCCGCACGCCGCTCCAGGGCAAGCCGCCTCCCTCTGGCCCGCCCGGCGGTGAACCGCCGGTACGAGCCCACCAACTCGACGTGCGGGTCGAGCGCGCCCGATCAGGCTGCCGCCATGCCGTTGTGGCGCAACAGGGCGTCGATGCTCGGCTCGCGGCCGCGGAAGGCCTTGAAGTTCTCCAGCGCGCTGCGGCTGCCGCCGCGGGAAAGGATTTCGCGCAGGAAGCGGGCGCCGGTCTCGGCCAGCTGATCCGGGGCCTCCTCGAAGGCGGCGTAGGCATCGGCGCTGAGGACTTCGGCCCACTTGTAGCTGTAATAACCGGCCGCGTAACCGCCGGCGAAGATGTGGCTGAACTGGTGCGGGAAGCGGTGCCAGGCCGGGGCGCGGTTGACCGCGACCTCGTCGCGGATCCGCTCCAGCAGCTGCAGCACGCCCTCCTGCGCCGGGTCGAAGCGGCTGTGCAGCTCCATGTCGAACAGGCCGAACTCCAGCTGGCGCACGGTGAACATGCCGGCCTGGAAGTTCTTCGCCGCCAGCATCCGCTCGAACAGTTCGCGCGGCAGCGGCTGCCCGCTGTCCACGTGCGCGGTCATGGCCTGGACCCGTTGCCACTCCCAGCAGAAGTTCTCCATGAACTGGCTGGGCAGCTCCACCGCGTCCCATTCCACGCCATTGATGCCGGCCACCGGCAGCTCGCCGATGGCGGTCAGCAGCTGGTGCAGGCCGTGGCCCATTTCATGGAACAGGGTGGTGACCTCGTCATGGCTGAAGGTGGCCGGCTTGCCATCCACGCCCTTGCCGAAGTTGCACACCAGGTAGACCAGGGGCGTCTGCACGCCGTCACCACGCACGCGGCGGTTACGGCAGTCATCCATCCAGGCACCACCGCGCTTGCCTTCGCGCGCGTACAGGTCCATGTAGAACTGGCCCAGCAGGCGGCCCTGGGCATCCTCCACCCGGTAGAAACGCACATCCTCGTGCCAGGCCGGCGCGCTGTCCGGCTTCACCTTCACCCCGTACAGCGACTCGATCACCCCGAACAGGCCGGCCAGCACCTTCGGCTCGGTGAAGTACTGCTTCACCTCCTGCTCCGAATAGCTGTATCGGGCCTGCTTGAGCTTCTCGCTGGCCCAGGCGATGTCCCAGGGCTGCAGCTCATCCAGGCCCAGTTCGTCACGGGCAAAAGCCTCCAGCTCGGCGCGGTCGCGCCGCGCATAGGGCAGCGCGCGGCCGGCCAGGTCGCGCAGGAATGCCAGCACCTCGTCCGGGGTCTGCGCCATCTTGGTGGCCAGCGAGTACCCGGCGTAGTTGGCAAAGCCCAGCAGGCCGGCCAGTTCGGCGCGCAGCGCGAGGATGCGATCGATGTTGCCACTGTTGTCCCACTCGGCCGGGCCGGCCTCGGAGGCACGCAGGCCGTGGGCGCGGTACAGCGCCTCGCGCAGGCCGCGGTCCTCTGCGTAGGTCTGCACCGGCAGGTAGCAGGGCATCTGCAGGGTCAGCTTCCAGCCGGCCCTGCCGTCCTTTTCCGCGGCGGCACGCGCGGCCGCGACCACCTCCGCCGGCAGGCCGGCCAGGCGCGCTTCGTCCTCCACGTACAGGGCGAAGGCGTCGGTGGCATCCAGCACGTTCTGCGCGAACTTCGCCGACAGCGCGGCCAGTTCCTCCTGGATGGCGGCAAAGCGCCGCTTGGCCGCCTCGTCCAGCTCGGCGCCGCCCAGGCGGAAGTCGCGCAGCGCGTTCTCCACCACCTTGCGCCGCACCGGGTCGTAGCCGGCGTACTCGGGCGAGGCGGCCAGGGTCTTGTACTGCGAGTACAGGGCCAGGTTCTGGCCCAGCGCGGCGCCAAAGCGGGTCACCCTGGGCAGGTTGGCGTTGTAGGCCTCGCGCAGCTCGGGGGTGTTGACCACCGCCTGCAGGTGCGAGACCTGGCCCCAGGCCCGCCACAGGCGCTCGGTGGCGTCCTCCAGCGGGGTCACGAAGCTGTCCCAGGTGACCGGGCTGACGGTCTCGGCCTGCCTCACCGCGGCCTCGGCCTGCTCCAGCAGGGCATCGATCGCCGGGCCGATGTGCTCGGGCCGGATCTCGGCAAAACGGGGCAGGCCGGAGAAATCCAGCAGCGGGTTGGCAGGGGACATCGAAGGCTCCGCGATCGGGAAAGTCCCGTCCTAGATGCGTCCCGCCAAGGGGAAAATCAACCGGGGACGGCGCCGCCCCCCGTCGGCACGCGAGCGCCTCCCGCCCCAGGCCCGGCCCCTTCCGCAAGCGGAAAGGAGCAGGGCCGCGCGTGGCGGGTTCAGATATCGCCGCAGACCGCCACGCCGGCCAGGGGCTGGCCGGCCACGGCGGCGGCGATGGCCGCGTCGGCGGCCTCGATCCCGATCCCGTGGGCGGCGTACCAGGCCGGGTCGTAGTAGCTGTGCGCGTAGCGCTCGCCGCTGTCGCAGAGGATGGTGACGATGGAGCCGACCTGCCCTGCCCGGCGCATGGATTCGGCCGCCATCAGCACGCCGACGAAATTGGTGCCGGTGGAACCGCCCACGCGCCGTCCCAGCACCGCACTGACATGGCGCATGGCCGCCAGGCTCAGCGCGTCGGGCACCTTGGCCATGGCATCGACGCAGGAGGCGATGAAGCTGGCCTCCACCCGCGGCCGGCCGATGCCCTCGATCCCCGAGCCGCCCGCCAGGGTCAGGTCCGGCCGCGGATGGCCGTCGAGTACGCTGCGGTAGTAGGCGTAGAACACCGAGGTCTCCGGGTCCGCGCACAGGATCCGGGTGTCATGCCGGCGGTAGCGCACGTAGCGGCCCAGGGTGGCGCTGGTGCCGCCGGTGCCGGGACCGCAGACGATCCAGGCCGGCACCGGGTGCGGCTCCTGCGCCATCTGCTTGAAGATCGACTCGGCGATGTTGTTGTTGGCGCGCCAGTCCGTGGCCCGTTCGGCGTAGGTGAACTGGTCCATGAAATGGCCGCCGGTCTCGCGCGCCAGCTGCGCGGAGACCTCGTTGATCGTGCACGGGCTGTCGACCAGGTGGCAGCGTCCGCCCTGGAACTCGATCGCCGCGATCTTCTCCGGCGAGGTCGTGGCGGGGATCACCGCGATGAAGGGCAGGCCCAGCAGGCGGGCGAAATAGGCTTCCGACACCGCAGTCGAGCCGCTGGAAGCCTCGATCACGGTCGAGCCCGAATGCAGCCAGCCGTTGGCCAGCGCGTACAGGAACAGCGAGCGCGCCAGGCGGTGCTTGAGGCTGCCGGTGGGGTGGCTGGATTCGTCCTTGAGGTAGATGTCGATGCCGGGATAGCCGGGCAGGGACATCGGGATCAGATGGGTATCGGCCGAGCGGTTGAAGTCGGCTTCGATCTTGCGGATGGCCGCGGCCACCCACTCGCGCTGCGACATGACGGGCTGGATCAGGCGGAAAAGCTGATTCTAGCCGCGCCGGCGCAGGCCGGGACGCGGCGGTTCAGTTGCCGGCCAGCCGCCGGGCGCGGCAGCCGGCGCCGCCACGCCCGAAGCGTGCCGGCCGTCACCCTCAGTGGCGGGTGGCGCCGGCCGGCGCGCCCCATTCCAGCGCCTGGCCCGGGCGCTCGCCGCGGAGCCGGCCCAGCACCTCCACCAGTTCGTGGTAGCCGGCGGCCAGCTGTCCGTACAGCGCCGCGTAGGCGGCGCGGCTGGCCTCGGCCACGCCCAGGTAGGCGCCCCTGCCGAGGTCGACGAAGTAGTCCACGCTTACCCGCCGGCGCCGGGCCAGGCCGGGGAACAGCCCGGCCACCAGCAGGCAGCGGTCGCCCACGTCGCGCAGCGCGTCGGCGCGCAGCTGCCCGACCTGCTCGTGCGCCTGCAGCCAGTCCAGCGCCTGGGTATGGGCCAGCAGTCGGGCATCGCGCTGGTAGCGCAGCAGCACGAAGACCAGGTAGGCCTCGCGCGATTCGTCCAGCGCATGGCCGGCACGCCCGGCCGCGTCACGTACCAGCGCCTGCCACAGCTCGGCCGGCGCGCCCTGCCTGAAGTTCTCCAGCATGCGTCCTCTCCTGTCGCCCGGGACGCTTGCAGCCTAGTACGGATTTTTCCCGCCCGCTGGCAGAGGCCGGCGGCGAGTGCCAGCGTCGCCTCAGGCGGCGCCGGTCTCGCGCGCCAGCCGTTCCAGTTCCTCGACCAGCAGTTCCGGGTGCAGGTCGAACTGGTCGGACAGCAGCAGCTCGCGCGCGGCCGGCTTGACCTCGATCCGCTCGGCCTGGAGCAGGTCGCCATCGCGGAACAGCTCGATGTAGCTGTCCAGTACGCCCGACAGGGTGCCCTGGGCGGTGTCCGGCGCGGCCAGCACCAGCTGCAGGCCCAGCGAGCGCAGGTAGTTGGTGGTGGCGCGCGCGTTCTGGGCGTCGATCTTGTCGCCGAACTCGTCCAGCAGGATCACGCCGATC
>Ga0207415_1001198_pt1 | contig 13855 bp, 10 predicted proteins | sample Passage237A_FD_187369 | JGI IMG/M metagenome (GOLD analysis project Ga0207415, IMG submission 187369) | Cellulose adapted compost microbial communities from Newby Island Compost Facility, Milpitas, CA, USA - Passage2 37A (SPAdes) (version 3) ...
GCGTTGGAGCGCACCGACTCGCGACTTGTTGCGGATCGGTTTGGGCATCGGGGTGGCTTGCCTCGCGATCCTGCTCTGGCTGCCGCGGCTCAAGGGACCGATCGACCTGCGTTACGACGCCGGAGTGTATTACGTGTTGGGCACTTCGCTCGCCCACGGAGAAGGCTACCGCATCATCAGCGAGCCTGGTGCACCTGAAGGTATTCAGTATCCGCCTGGTTTGCCGGCGCTGGTCGCGCTGCACCAGCTCGTGCTCGGCACCAGCGATCCTGCGGTGGTCGGTCAATTTTTGCGGCTGACCTATGCGCTGATGTTTGTCGCGTTGTCGCTCGCGCTCTATGCGCTGGCGAGGCGCTGGGTGGGAGAGTGGGCCGGTGCGGCGGCCACCGTGCTCTGTCTGCTGCAGGTAAACACCTATCTGCTTTCGGACATGCTCTTCACCGAGCTGCCGTTCGCACTCGTCACCGTGCTGCTCGCGATGTGGTTGCACAATCAGCGGGAGCGCGAGGGCAGCGCGCAGAGCGAACTCGTCGGCTGGTTGCTGGCGACGCTGACCTTTGCGCTCCGGTCGGCCGGAATCGCGGTGTTGTTTGCGTGGGTGGGCGAGGCGGCGATTCGCCGTCGCTTCCGTCTCGCAATGCTCCGTGCAGCCCTCGCGGCCGTGCCGTTTCTCGCCTGGCAGGCGCATGTCGCTCGCGTGCAGTCGAGCGAGGACTATCGCTCGCCGGCCTACGAATATCAGCGCGCGCCCTACCAGTTCTACAACGTGAGCTACTCGGACAACATGAAGCTCACCGATCCGTTCGCACCGGAACTCGGTCCGGTGAGCTCCGCAGTGCTCGGCAGCCGTGTGTTGTCGAATCTCTGGCAAAGTCCGCTGAACTTCGGCGAGGCGGTGAGTGAGACTCGCGGTTTCTGGGTCGCCACGGGCGATGCGATGTTGGCGCCCGTGCTCGGTCCGCGTTGGCCGACGTTGCTGGTCACGCTGCCGTTTGTGCTCGCGGCGTTTGTCGCGACATGGGGACTTTGGGAACTGGTTCGCGCGCGACTGTGGTTTGCGGCGCTGTTTGTCGGATCGTCCATCCTGCTCGTCTGCACGACGCCGTGGCCCGGACAATTTCTCCGCTATCTCGCCCCTCTCGTTCCGTTCCTCGCGATCGCTGCCGTGCTGGCTGCGGTGCGCTTCGGCCGAGAGATCCTCACCGTGCGATCGACCTTGATTCGACGCGCCCTTCTGGGCGCGGGCGTCGCTACAATGGTGTGTTCGTTGGCCGTGCAAGCCTACACGCTGATGAACAGTTTCCGGGTGCGTCACTACTCGCCGTCATTGGTCGAAGGGGAAACGCGCCGGTGGAACAGTCCGCGCTGGTTTTATCATGAGCGTCCGTGGCATCACTGGGGCGCGGCGGTTTCGTGGCTTGCAACCCACGCGCCTGCCGGCGCCGTGGTCGCGACAACGTCGCCGCATCTGCTGAATCTTCGCACCGGGCATCCCGCAGTGATGCCGCCGATGGAAGCCGATCCGGCGCGGGCCAACGCTCTCATGCAGCGCGTGCCGATCGACTATCTGATTGTCGATGAAATGGACTTTCTCGATATCGCGCGGCGCTACGCCTTGCCTGCAGTCGAGAGCGATCCGGCAAGCTGGGCCTTGGTTCACCGCGTCGGCGGCACGCGGGTGTTTCAGCGGATCGCAGGCGAGGGCAAGCAGCCATGAGTCACTCCGTATCCACTTTTTCAGCACATGCGCTTGCGCCCCTTGGCGCATCGCAGGCGGAGGCGGCAATGCCTGATCCGCTCATTGCGACCCTCGCGCTACGCGAGGCGTTTCGCGACGACTACTGGGAGCGCCGCGATCCGATCATCGACGATCGACTGCTGTGGCGCGCCCAGACGTTTCGCCACACCGTGCACCTGCTGCCCGGTCAGACGATTCTCGAGCTGGGCGGAGGGCGGGGACGTTTCACCCGCGTGCTGCAACGTCTCACCAAAGGCGAAAATCCGCTCACCACGGTCACTTTTCAACAGGAGGAGGCGGCAACGTTTGATCTGCATGGCGGCGTCGAACACGTGCGGGCGCGCCAACTGCCCGGGCCGCTCGCGGGTCGCAAGTTCGACTGCATCGTCGCGATGGATCTGCTCGATGACCAGAACTCGGCGGATCTTTTGCAGATCGTGCATGACCTGCTCGCTCCGGGAGGCGAGGTGGTGTTCTACGAGAGCAATCCCTGGAATCCGGTGCGCAGTCTGCGGGCGGCGACGGCACAACTTTTCGGCGGACGTGATCCGCGGCGCCTGTTGAACCGCAAGAAGCTCTACGAGTTGATCTCGGAGATCGGTTTCATCCGCGTTTACGCGGTCTACAACGACTTCGTTTTTGCGCCGCTCCCGCGACGCGCGATCTGGTGGTTCCGCAATCTCTCGATTCTCCTCGAGAATGCGCCAGTTGTTTCCGCGCTTGCCGGCTCGATTCTGTTGCACGCGCAAAAACCTCCGCGGAAGCGTGAGATCGTCGGCGTAAATCTCTTCGAACACGAGGTGCTGCGAGGCGCGGTGTCCGTGGTGATCCCGTGTCGCAACGAGGAAATGAACATCGGCGTGCTCGTCCGAAAGATCCTCGAGCTTTACGGCGGCTACGTGCACGAAGTGATCCCCGTCGATGACGGCAGCACCGATCGCACACGCGAGGTCATGGCGGCACTCGCAGCCGAGGATGCTCGCGTAAAACCGCTGCATCGCACGCCGCCGCACGGAGTGGGACATGCGATCGCGGCCGGACTACGCGCGGCGCGTGGACGCTACGTGCTCACGATGGATTGCGATTTCGAGCATCTGTTGCCGGAGCTTCGCGACCTCTTCGACGCGGGCGCGCAGGGCGGCTACGACGTGGTGATGGGCAGCCGGTTTTCCCGACACAGCGTGCTGCTGAATTATCCGTTCATGAAGATTGTGGCGAACCGCACGTTTCACGGTCTCGCGCGCATTCTGCTCGGTTACACGATCCGCGATGTCACCAACAACTTGAAGCTGATGAAGCGCGAGGTGGTGGACGCGCTCATCCTGCAGCAGCCTGGCTTTGCGGTGAACGCGGAGACCGGACTGCAACCGGTCGTCCTCGGCTGCAAGGTCCGGGAGATGCCGATCTCGTGGATTAACCGCACGCCGGGCATGGGCACGTCGTCTTTCCGACTGGTTCGCGTTGGCGGCGGCTACTGGCGCGTTCTCGCCGGACTTTGGTGGAAACGGCTTTTTCAAACCGGACCGTATCGAGACCTTGGATGCAAACCGCGTTCGCCCCAGTCCTGACCGATCGCGTGTCGTCCGCGCGCGTCCGAGAACGCTCCCTGATTTCGTGGGCGTTGCCGGCGGTGGTTGTTCTCGCGGCGGTGCTGCAGATTGGCGGCGCGGCGCGGCAGGGCTTGTGGCCCGACGAAATCTTTTCCCTCGCGATGGCGACGGGACACAGTCTCGAACATCCAGCTGCTGCGGCTCAACCGGAGTTCGGCGATTATGTTGAGCGCGAGGGCCCGGCGACCGCGCGTCACTACCGGCAATATCTCGCCCACGGCGATTCTTCCGCGGGTATCGGTCAAGTGGTCCGCGCGGTGTTTCTGTCGGATACGAGCCCGCCGCTTTATTACGTCGGGCTCTACGGATGGACGCGTGTCTTCGGCACGAGCGATTGGGCGCTGCGAGGTTTCGCGATCGTATGCTCGCTCGCGGCGCTGCCGTTTCTGGTCGCGATCGCGCGACGCATTTCTCCCTCTGACAATGCGCTGCTGCCGGCGGTCCTTTTCGCGTGTGCACCGCTGGCCGTCTATTACTCGGGCGAGGGCCGCATGTATGGGCTACTCTGGCTGCTCGTCTGCGCGCATGGTTGGACGACCTTGCGCGTGCATGAAAGCGGAGCGCCGCGCAGTTCGCTCGCGTGGCTGCTTACGTCGGCGGCAGGCATGCTTACGCACTACTTCTTCGTTTTCCCATGGGCTGCGAGCGTAGCGTTTCTCTTTCTGCAACCGGGCGCGGATCGACGCTGGTTGCTCGGTCTGCGGTTGGTGGTCGTCGCTACGCTTCTGCTTCCGTGGTTCTGGCATGTGCCAGAGAGTCTGCGTCAATGGCGCGTCACCGGCAGCTGGCTCGAGTGGGCGCCGCCCGGTTACCAACGTCTCGTCGCGCTGCGCGATCTGGTGATGCAGTTCTTTACCGGACGATCGTCGATGCTGTGGGCCTCGGATCGCACCGCGGAAAAACTCGCGCTGCTCGCCTGCACGGCGGTGGCGATCGCCGCGCTTTGGCGCGTGAGACTGCGTGTTTTCTCCGGCCCGCGTTTGTTCGTGTGGCTCTGGTTCGTGGCGGCATGTGCGGGACCGGTGGTGTTCGATCTTTGGCGCGGCACCTACACGCACACGTATTCGCGTTATGCGGCGACGGCGCTGCCGGCAGTTTGCCTGCTCGCGGGCGGTGCTGCGGCTGCGCTGGGCCGGATTCCGCGCGCGGTGTGGCTGGTGCTGCTGTTGATCTCCTGGAGCCCGAGTCTGGCGAACATCTACCGCAATCGCGCGCGCAGCGGTTCTCCGGTTCGTGAAGCGGCGCAACTCGCCAGCCGACTCGCAGGCCCAGACGAACTGCTGGTCGTGCACTCCATTCCGTCGGGCGTGCTCGGCATCGCGCGCTACGCGGATCCGTCGACGCCCATTGTGGCGTGGACGGGCCAGCTTGGTCAGCGGCAGATGCCGACGAGTATCGAGCAACTGGCCGCCGGACGGGATCGGATCGTGTTCGTGCGATTGCACGATGTGGGTGAACCCGCGCCACAGGAAGAGTGGTTGCGGATGACGCATGCGATCGCATTGGAGAAGCGACTCGGCTCGATCAGCGTCATCGAGTTTCAGTCGCTGCAACTGACCGCGGCAACTTCCGGCGCCAGGGAAGGAGGCTCCGATGCGAACGTCAGTTCTCGTTAACAATTTCAACAACGCGCGCTTCCTCCGCACGTGCATCGATTCGGTGCTCGGGCAGACGAGGACGCCGGACGAGATTATCGTCTACGACGACGGCAGCACGGACGATAGTATCCGGATTCTGGAGACCTACGGCGAGGCGATCCGCGTGATCCGCGGCGAGCGGCAGGCCGGTCTGCCCTGGAACAATCAGGCGAAAGCGATCGAGCACGCGTTTCGCGCGTGCAGTGGCGACATCGTGTTTCTGCTCGATTCAGACGACGCGTTCGCGTCGGGAAGGATCGCGGCATATCTGCCTGTGTTCGCAGCCGACGAATCGGTCGTGATGGTGCAGTCGCCGCTGTGGAAAATCGACGACGACGGCGTCTACACGGGAATCGAATACGACGTGCGCCGCCACGCCTCGGACTACCTGCTGCACATCGCGGAGACGCATGAGGTGAACATATACTATCCGACGAGCTCGCTCGCGTTTCGCCGGAGCTATCTGCAGCAGCGTTTTCCGCTGGAAGTGGGCGACGGCCTCGCGTTGTGGCCCGACGCCCGCCTTAGCCTGATCGCGCCGCATTTCGGGAAGATCGTGACGCTCGATCAGCCTTTCACGTGGTGGCGGCGTCATGCGGCGTCACACACGGTCGTGCGGAAAACGAGCGTTTACGATCAGGTCACGATGAACCGCACGTTCTACAACGCGTTTTGCTGCGCGCGCGGATTGCCGCAAGTGAGCACGTGGCGCAGTCGCGAGCATCGGCGTCGTTGGTTAAGGCACATCAGTCCGGAATGGCTGGTGCGCGTTTACCACTACCAACGCTGGTGGCGAGGGTATCACCTCGGACATCCGGTTATCGCCACACCGCAACCAGCCCCGGCACGCGACGAGTCGCGCGTGAGTGCGGCGTGAGTCGGGACTGAGTGCGGACCGACTCGGGACAATGTGCGCACCGGGTCGGGCCAAGGTGCGGACACGGTCGACGCAAGGTCCGGACCGAGTCGCGACAAGGTGCGGCTCGAGTCGAGCCGAAGTGCGCGCTCAGTTGAACGGGGCGGCGGTGTCGCGTGCGTAGTTGGCGCCGCGGCCGGTAAGCTCGCGCCAGGTGGTGACGTGATAGCGCACGATATCCTCGGACGTGAGCGCGTTTTCGCGCCGGGTGCCGGGAGCGAGCGGATCGACGCGGTGATCGTAGTGAAACGAGCCGCCGAGGCTGATGTAGTTGGCGACGATCGAACCGCTGATGTGGCCGTTGCCGTTGACGTTCACGTTGTAGTTCGGGCCGTAGAACGCGAAGGTGGAGTTGCCGGCGCCGTTGACGGCGAGATTCTGGCCGGCTGCGCCGTTGGCGATGATGACGAGGTTGTTGGCCTTGCCCGTCTTGTTGTTGAATGCGGGCGTGTTGCCGTTGCCGTTGGCGTTGATGTTGCCGCTGACGTAAAGCCGGAGTGAGGCGTTGCCGGAGTCTTCGACCTGGATGCCATCGCCGTTGAGGGAGAGCTGTCCGTTCACGACGAGCACGACCGGGCCGACGATCTTGAAGGCGGCGTTGCCGCTGAGATTCACGTTCTGGCCGGTGGTGTAGTAGTAAGTCGGCGTCGTGGCACCGGGGGAACCGAGGGTGGTGACCCCGTTCGGGATGTTTTGCGGGAGCGCCTGTCCCGCGGTGGCGCCGCTGTTGGTGGGCGAGGCGGGTGCGGCCGGCAGGTTGATCGAGACGTTGGTGGTGATGAGATTTTGGTCGAAGCGCGTGCCGGCTGACGTCTCGCCGTTGGTGAGGCTGCCCTGCGTGACGGAGACGGCGCTTTTCGAGCCGCCGCCGACGGCAGTCTGGCCGAAAATGTTGGAGTTCTGGATCTGGATGTTGCCGCTGACGGACGCGACGAGGATCTTGTCGCCGCGGTTTGTATTCAGATTCCAAGGACCCACGTCGGAATCGAACGAGTCCACGTAGGCGGAGTTGTTCATCACGATGTTGTTTTTCGAAACGAGCCCCATGCCGACACCGCCGCCGTCGTCGGACGCGGAAATGCCTGCGCCGCTCTCGGTCGTGCGCGTGATCTCGACTTTGACCTGTCGCTTGACCTTACCCGCGATCGGATGATCGACGATGCCTTCGGCAATCACGACCGGATGTTCGCCGGTGGGATCGTCGATGCGGATTTTGATGGTGCCGGTCGCACCGCCGCCGAGCTGGATCGGCGTGCCGTCGGAGCGGTGTTCGATCGTCCGCGAAATGGCATCGATGCCGGCTGAACTCCAGCTGTCGCTCGTGGCGTTGTTGAGTGCGAGCAAGGCTTCGTCGATGCCAGCTTCGGCGAGATGGAGCGCGCGGTTCATGTTGAGCGAGCTGGTGCTGAGCCGCGTTTCCAGCATGACCGTGCGCAGATAAGCGGCGGCCGCGCTGCAGACGATGATTGCGAGGATCAACGTGAAGATCAGGGCGGAGCCTTTTTGCGAACGGAGCATCAGATCGATCGGAGCGTGAACTGCGCGGTAAGAATGCGCGCGGTGTTGTGGGCGGTGCCGCCGAGCTTGAGTTTGATCCGACCGTTGAGCTGAACCTGTTTGACCATGCTGAGCGTGGTCGTGGAGCTGCCGTCGGCTTTGGTGAAATTGAAAGCGAGGGTGTCGATATCGCGAAACGTGCGTTGCGCGACGCCGTCGACGGAGCGCGTGAGCGTCTGGGTGGCCGCGTCGTAGGTATAGACCACGGATTGAACGCCGGCGCCGCTGGCGGCGGGCAGCGTGCCGCCGAGTTCGGAGACGGAGGCGCTGGTGAGGGTGGTGAACTGGCGGACGTCCTGACCGACTTGCTCGAGAATCAAACGGCTCTCCGCGTTCATCACCGTGTAATTGCCGAGGGCGTGATTGCCGCGAGCGATCGCGACGATACCGGTGAGCGAAGCGACGCTGAGCACGAGCATCAGCGCCATGCTGATGAGCACTTCAGTGAGCGTGAACGCCGCACGGCGGTCGGATTTTCTAGAAACCCGCGAAAACATAATCGCTGAGGCCTCGTTCGCTGAGGCGCACGTAGGTGGAGGGAGTCTTGGTCTTACCGAACGCGTCCACGTAGCTGACCGTGATGAGCGCCTCGGCCTTGCCGTAGGGCGGATTGCCGTCGCCAAAGGGCTCGAGCACGGTGAATGCGGCCTGGACGGTGAAGTTGGTCGGCAGATCGGTAAAACCTTCGGTGGCGAGATTGGTGATGTCCACCGGCTGCGGCTTATCCAGATACTCGGACTTGATGGAGCTGTAGGTCTGCGAGCGGAGATTTTCGACCTGGGTGGTGATGATCTGCGAGGCGAGCGTTTCGAGACGGGCAGAGGTCGCCAGACGATTGCCGATCTTCAAAACCGCAAACGTCGGCGCCAGGATGAACGCGATCAGCACGATCGCGATGATCACCTCGACCAGCGAATACGCGTCCGCGCCGCGCTGTGGAATGGCTCGAGGGGAAGACATGAACACGAGGGAAACACCCTAGAAATCGGCTCAAAGCTGTGGCAATTAAATCATGCCTTTGCGAACGGATTGTTTTGGCTCTGCACCAGAGGTTTACGATGTTCGCACAGAACGTGCCACTCCGCCCTGCAGCTCGTGAGCGCGCGGTGCCGGCCGGCCTGTGACGATCCTCGGCGCGGGGGAAAACAGCCTCACGCATCTCGCGCAGACTTTCCGAACCGGCGACGAACGGCGCGTGAGTAGGCGATGACCGGAGCCAGCGCAATCAAGGACAGGCTCGCGACGACGAGCATCTGATATTGCTCGGCCTGCGGATCGGCGAGGATCGAGCGAGCGATCGGGTCGTTGGCGTGTTGAGCGAACGCGATCGGACCTTCGGCGGCGATCCGTGCGACGGCGAAGCTGCCGGCCTGCGCCGTTTCCCAGCCGGTGGCGCTGAGCCACCCATACGCTTTCACCCCGAAAGAGGCAGCGCCGATCACGAGGTAACCCACGACGAAGTTGCCGAAGGAAAACAAGCCGAGTCCGATGCTGCCGAGGGAAAACGCGCCGATCGAAATGGCTCCAATGCTAAACGGAGCCACCGCGAAACCGCCCCAAGCCATGATCAATCCGTAAGCACGATCGCCCCCGGCGAACCAGCCGAATACCGGCCCCGCTCCTGCATCGGGCGAAGAGAAACGGACGTGCACCAGCGGCACGCCGAAAAGGCGCACGCGACTTTTGTATTCGCTCGCGGACGATCCGACCTGGTCGATTGCGTGGGTGAAATACTCCGGGTGAGCGCGACGCTCGGCCGTGCGGAGTGCGCGCATGCGCTTCATCACGCCCGCCAGTCCCATCGGCCAGAGAACGATGAACGCGAGCGCGATCACCTGCGCGACGGCGGTGAAAACGATGCGGTGTTCCCACCAGCGAAACGACGCGGAGCGAAGCAGGAGAATCGCGACCATCGCTCCGAGCATCGAGACAACGGCGGCGATGGTAATTTTCACGACAGCGCGGCGCTCGCGCGGCGTGCGTGATTGATCGAGATTCGTGCGAAGAGTGAGAACGGCGGAGACGAGTCCGGACGTCGACGTGATGATGGTCGCTAGCGTGGTTGTCTTGGCGAGCATCCCTCCATGCGCGGCCGCAGCGCCGAGGCCCGCGGCTTTCGCGGGCGCGGCGAGTTCCGGCAGTGCCGCGAGCACGCCGAGCGTGAACACGCGGCCTGGCGTGCTGCGCTCGAGCGCGCCCTCGACGAAGGCGAGAACTTGTTCCTGCAGAATCTTGCGACCGCGGGAGAGCCGTTGCTTGACGGTGTCTTCCGTCAGGTCGAGGGCGGCGGCGACGTGTTCGATGGAGCGGTGTTCGCGATAGTAGAGAATGAGCGGCTCGCGGTAATTCTCCGGCACGCGCTCCAGCGCGCTCCACATGAGGGCCTGTTCCTCCTTGTGTGCGGCAACATCAGGCGTGGGTTGATCGTTGGACGGAAGGAAATCGGCGGAGTCGTCGATCGACTCGGCTTGCCGGACGGGCTCGCGTCCATCGGCGCGGCGCAGGCGGCTGATTTTGAAACGCAAAATTCCGCAGAGCCACGCGCGGAGTTTTTCGGGTTCGCGCAAAGTGGCGAGCTGGCGCCAGGCATCGATGAACGCGTCTTGGGCGAGGTCCTCGCTTTGGCTGAGTTGCCCCGTCGCAGAATAGGCGAGGGAGCAAAGCAGACGCTGATAACGTTCCACGATCTGGCCGAAAGCGCGGCGATCGCCTGCGAGCGTGGCGGCGACGAGTTCTGCGTCGGAGGGAGCGACGGCGGGAGTCATGGGATCGGGCGCGTGCATGTTATGGAGTGCTTTTACGTGCCCGGGAAGGGGGAAGAGGTGACAAGGAATCCAGACCTTCGCCTGGAAAACTGGCGAGTGACCGTAGATTGGGGGGCATCACCGCGCTTCCGGCGAAGGTGGAGAAAAGTTTTTGGGGAGACTTTGTCACCGCGAGCGCGGGTCCGGGCACTCATGGGCGAACACACGTTTGAACCCAACTCACATCTCCCATGAAAACTCTCACTGTTTCGTTCCTCTCGCGCTGGACCAAGGTCACGATCATCGTCGGCGTCGTCTTCTACGCGCTGCATCCGTATGCGAAAGCCGGCGCGCCGGCGCTGATCGATGATTTCTCCGATCCGATGCGGCACGGCGCCCAGCGGCTTTTGTTCAACGACAAGGATCTCGGTAGTCAGTCGCACGCGACGCAGATGTGCGCGGATGGCGTGCTGAAAATCGAAGGCGAGCTGGTGCCGGGCCGCGGCGTGCCGGCGTTTATCAGCGTGCCATTAATTCTCGCGGCGGACATGCAGCCGCAGGATCTGAGCGCCTATGAGGGCGTGCGGCTGCGCGTGAAGGTGAACAAAGGCATCTTGTCGGTGCAGGTCGCGAGTTCGGAAGTGACAAACTTCGATTATCACACGGGCGGCCCGGTGGTGGCGAAGCGTGGCGAGTTTCAAGAAGTCCGGCTGGCGTTCAAAGATATGAAACGCGGCTGGTCGGAGCAGACCCGGCTGAATCTGAAGACGATCACGAGCGTGAATCTCGTGGCCTTCGGCATGGCGAAGGATGCGTTCTCCTACGAAGTGGACGAAATCGGCTTCTACTGAGCGCGCACGACTTTCTTCCCATGAGCCCGTCAGCAGTTTCTCCGGCGCGGTTGGATTATCTCGATGCGACGCGCGCATTCGCGCTGGTGCTCGGCGTCGTGTTTCATGCGAGTCTGTCGTTCATGCCGATCTTCATGGGCTGGGCGGTGCAGGACATCTCGACGGGAACGGCGGTCGCGACCTTCGTGACGATCAGCCATTCGTTTCGCATGGAGCTGTTTTTCCTGCTGGCGGGATTTTTCGGCTGCGTGACCTTGCAGCGAAAAAGCGTGGGCGAGTTCGTGCGCGGGCGCTTCGTGCGGATCGTGGTGCCGTTTGTCGTCGGCTGGTTTCTGCTGCGGCCGCTGTTGGTGTCCGGTTGGCTCATGGGCAGCGCGAGCCTGCGCGGCGACTACGAGTTCTGGCCGAACATCGTCGCGGGTTTCAAAACGCTCGAGACTCTCCCGGCGGGAATTTTCACGGGAACGCACCTGTGGTTTCTGTATTACCTGACGTTGCTGACGGGATTGGCGCTCGCGGTCCGGGCGTTGATTGGCGCGACGGGGACGATGGGTGATGCGATCATGCGCGGCGCGGACGTTGCGACGCGCTGGGTGGCGAAGTCATCGCTGGCGATTCCGGTGCTGGCGGTGCCGACGGCCGTGGCGCTTTGGTTCATGCGCTTCTGGGGAATGGACACGCCGGATCAGTCGCTCGCGCCGCACTGGCCGGTGCTCGCCGTGTATGTCGGGTTTTTTGGACTTGGCTGGCTGGTTGGTCGCGGGCGAGGCACTCTGATCGAAGAAATGTCGCGACTGAGCGTGGATCGCTGGCTGTTTGCCGCGGCGGGCGTCGCGGGCGTGTTGTGGCTGGGACGCCTGCAAGGTGATCTGGCGCATCCGCACTACGCAGCGTTGAAGGCGGGCTTCGCGCTCAGCTATGCAGCGACGATGTGGTCGCTGGTTTTCCTGGCGCTGGGTGTGTTTCGGAGAGTCTGCGCGGCGGAGCGTCCGTGGATCCGGTATGTCGCGGATTCGTCGTATTGGATGTATCTCGTGCACCTGCCGATCGTGGTGTGGTTGCAGGTGGCGATCGCGGAGGTCGCGTTGCACTGGTCGGTGAAACTCGGAGTCGTGTCGGCTGCAACCGTCGGTCTTGCGCTGGTGACGTATGATCTGTTCGTGCGCTCGACGTGGATGGGCTTGCTGTTGAACGGGAGTCGACGCGAGCGGGCGATTGCTGGATGGCGGCAAAGAGCGGATGCGCGCGGTGGAGGCGTGGCGTTCGCGCGCGAGGTTTGAGAAATACTCGCCGGCACAAACTCCGGCGAGCATCGCATCGAGAGAGAAATCGGGCAGGAGTTTTATGTAAAAGCGGCACACCTGCCCGTCGAAACTCGGTCAGTGCGAGTTCTTGTAAGCGCTGGACATGCCGCGCTTCGCCATCACCTCCGGGTAGGCGCGGGTGGGGTCCGCATACACGTTGCCGCCGCGATCCTGGCCGCGGGCGAGATAGACCTGGTGCGCGCCGGCGAATTGCTCCTGATTGAACTTCACGCGCGCGGAGCAGAATCGCAGCGTCCAGCCGCAGCGGCGCAGCGTGGAGGTGTTGGCTTCCGAGCCGTGCATGATGCGCGCGTCGTGCAGCGAGCATTGGTTGGGTTCGAGCTCGACGGCGACACGGCGGGATTCGTCGCGCTGCGAGGCGCGTATTTCCGTTCCGAATACGTTTCGTTTCGGATCGACCGGATCGTAGTCGGAGAAGCCCGCCTGGCCCTCCACATGGGTGCGGGGGATGACCATCATGCAGCCGTTTTCGCGGCGCGAAGGATCGATCGCGAACCAGACGGTGCAGACTTCCATCGGGGTGATGCGGCCCCTCCAGTAGGCGGAGTCTTCGTGCCATGGAACGCGACGGCCGTTGCCTTTGGGTTTGCAGATGAAATGGGTCGAGAACAGCGCGATATCGGGGCCCACGATCGGTTCGACGAGATCGAGAATCGCGGCGTCGAACGCCCACTCGAGCAGGTCGGGATGCATGAAGTGAGGAACATCCATCGCCTCCGGACGTTCGCCGGCCGGGAGGTCGCCGAGAATCTGTTCGAAGCGGGCCTTGAGTGCTTCGAAGCGGCCGGCGGGAAGCACGGGCTGGTTGAAGACGAGATAGCCTTCGCGGTGATAATGGGCGACCTGCTCGGGAGAAAGGCGGCCGCGGGTGGAGGTCGGGGAACTCATGTGTAGGAATGGGAATTACTCGCTCATTTTAACATCTCACCCGGCGGCGCGTCTTGCACACCTTTGACCAAATGCTACACCTAATTGATGCAGCATTTGGTTTTTCGAAACCTGCCGGGTCGCCGGCGCGAGCATCATGTCGCGGTGACGCGCCTTCCGCCGGGGATGGAGACATTCGAGCATAGTCACGATTTTCCGGAGTTCTTCCTCGTGATCGCGGGGAGCGGGCGGCACCTCTGCAATGGACGCGCGAGTTCGCTCGCCCGCGGCACGCTGGTGGGCGTGAGACCACGCGACGCGCATTTTTTCCGGAGCGCGGACGATACGCCGCTGCAGTTCATCAACCTCGCGCTGGAGCCCGGTTGGTTCCGGCGGTTTGAGGAGCTGACCATGCCTGGCGCGATGCGTGGATGGAATGCGCTGCCCGTGGCGCCGCAGCGCGTGCTAGGGAAACGGACGATCGAGCGGTGTGAGGATCATTTACGCCAGGTGATGGCGTGCCGACCGGGCGATGCGACGGTGGTGATCGCCGCGGTCGCCCTGCTGCTGGGCGAGTTGCTCGCGGCGCCGGCTCCGCTTGCCCGCGGTA
>Ga0207415_1001201_pt1 | contig 13820 bp, 18 predicted proteins | sample Passage237A_FD_187369 | JGI IMG/M metagenome (GOLD analysis project Ga0207415, IMG submission 187369) | Cellulose adapted compost microbial communities from Newby Island Compost Facility, Milpitas, CA, USA - Passage2 37A (SPAdes) (version 3) ...
TCCACCTCGCGCATGGGCTGGCCACGGGCCGGGCGCAGGCCGATCCATTCCACCCGGCCGGCACGTGGCAGGGCCGCCATCAGGCGCCCCAGCGGACTGTCGGGATCGGGCACGGCGGCACGGGAAACCATGCCGGCAATGCTAGCATCCCGCCCATGACGCCCCCCGCACCGGACATCCACCTGCACCTGCTGCCCTACGTGGAGGCGCTGCAGCAACGCGACCTGGCGCAGGTGGACCTGGTGGTGGTCCACTGCACCGAGCTGCCCGACCTGGGCATGGCCCGCGAATACGGCGAGCGCGTGCTCTACGACAGCGGCACCGGCAACAGCGGCCACTACTACATCGACCGCGACGGCCGGATCGAGTGCTACGTCCCGGTCGAGCGCGTGGCCCACCATGTGCGCGGCTACAACCCGCGCGCCATCGGTATCGAGCTGGTCAACAGCGGCCGCTACCCGCACTGGCTGGATTCGCGCCACCAGGCCATGGACGAGGACTATCCGGCCGCCCAGGTCGGTGCCCTGATCGGCCTGCTGGTGCACCTGGCCACCACCCTGCCGGCCCTGCGCCACATTGCCGGGCACGAGGACCTGGACCGCGAGCAGGTGCCCGCCAGCGACGACCCGGCCATCCTGGTGCCGCGCAAGCGCGACCCCGGCCCGCGCTTCCCCTGGGAGCAGGTGCTGGCGCGGGTGCCGCTGCTGCGCCTGCAGGGCTGAGGCGCCCCGGCCCGGGGCCGGCAGGGGGGCACCGCTATAATCGGTGTTTTCCCACGCCTGGCCCGCCCGTGTCCGCCGTCCTTGGTCCCGTTGCCTCCGAACTGATCGACCTGCTGGCCCTGGAGCGGCTGGAAGACAACCTCTTCCGCGGCCAGAGCCGCGACATCGGCACCCGCTACGTGTTTGGCGGACAGGTGCTGGGCCAGGCCCTGGCCGCGGCCCACGCCACCCTGGACAACGGCCGCCACTGCCACTCGCTGCACGCCTACTTCCTGCGCGCCGGCGACATCGACCACCCCATCGTCTACGACGTGGACCGCACCCGCGACGGCGGCAGCTTCTCGGTGCGCCGGATCAGCGCGATCCAGCACGGCAAGGTGATCTTCTTCTGCGCCGCCTCGTTCCAGGACGAGGAAACCGGCGCCGAGCACCAGGCCAACATGCCGCTGGTGCCGCTGCCGGAGGACATCCCGCCGGCCGCGCCGCTGGCGCCGGAGGTGCTGGCCGGGCTGCCGACCAAGGTCCAGCGCTGGCTCTCGCGCGGCGGCCCGTTCGAGTTCCGCCACGTGCACCCGCGCGACGAGCTCAATCCACCCAAGCTGCCGCCGGTACAGCAGGTCTGGTTCCGTCTGCGCGAGAGCGTGGGCGACATCCCGGCCTCGATGCACCAGACCCTGCTGGCCTATGCCTCGGACTTCCACCTGCTGGGCACGGCGACCTTCCCGCACGGGATCAGCTACTACACCCCGCGGGTGCAGATGGCCTCGCTCGACCACGGCCTGTGGTTCCACCGGCCGTTCCGGATCGACGAGTGGCTGCTGTACTCGCTGGACAGCCCCAGCAGCCAGGCCTCGCGCGGCCTGGCCCGCGGCCAGGTGTTCGACCGCCAAGGCCGGCTGGTGGCCAGCAGCGTGCAGGAAGGCCTGATCCGGGTGGTGCCGGACCCCGCGGGCAAGGGAGGCTGAGGCGTGCGCCAGATCTTCACCAGCCAGCGCCTGGAAACCGTCGAGGGCGTGGCCCGACTGCTGGAGGAGCACGGCATCGCCGTGCACATCAGCCAGCCGCGCTCCTACCGCAGCCGCCGCGGCGGGCAGTTCAGCTACGTCGAGCCGGTGGCCGCCAACAAGCAGCCGGCGGTGTGGGTGCGCCTGCCCGAAGACCAGCCGCGGGCGCGCGAGATCCTGCGCCAGGCCGGCCTGCTGCACAGCACGCGCAGCTATGCCGACGTGCCGCAGGCGGCCCCGCCGCCGCCCTCGCCGTTCGACGAAAGTGGCCGCGGCCGCTGGGCCTGGCGCCTGCGCATCGGCCTGCTGGCGATCATTGCCGCGGTGGCGGTGTTCATCTGGATGGGCCGGCATCGCGCCGTCCCGACCGCCCCTGCCCCCACCTCCGCGCCGGCCCAGGCCCAGCCGCAGGACGATGAGGAGATCCGGGTCCGGATCACGCCCGCCGCGCCCGACACCCGGGACTGAGCGCAGGCGGCGCGGCCCCCGCCGCCGCGTGGCTGCCTCCGGAAACGGAAGTGGCGCATGGCGGCACTGCCACCATGCGCCACCGGGGGAAGCGTACGGCCCACGGTACGGGCCGTACGCAGCGGCCTTACTGCGCCTGCTTCGGGGCCGGGCCCTTGCCGGCGTGGTGCCGGGCACGGGCCGCGTCCAGTTCGGCCTGGCTCAGCTGGCCATCACCATTGGCATCGACCGCCTTGAACCAGGCCTCGCGCCGCTGCTTGGCCATGGCCTCGCGGTCGGCGGCATCGATGTAGCCGTCCTTGTTCACGTCCATACGCTCGAAGCGCGCGGTGGCCGCCGCCAGGGCCTCGGCCTTGCTGATGCGGTCGTCACCGTCCTTGTCGGCGGCGGCAAACGGGGCATGGAAGCCGCGGCGCGGGCCGCCAAAGCCCGGGTGGCCGTGGCCGCGGCGCCGGCCGTCATGGCCGTGGCGCGGGCGCGGGGCCTCGCTGGCGTCGAGCTTGCCGTCCTTGTTCTTGTCCAGGCTGTCGAAGCGCTCGGTCAGGAACGGATGCCGGGCCGCCTCGGCGCGGTCGATGACACCGTCCTTGTTGGCGTCCAGGGCGAAGTGCCGCGGCGGCTTGGGGGCGTCGGTGCCAGCGGCGGGAGCCTGGGCCAGCACGGTCCCGGTGGCAATGGCCAGCAGCGAAGCGGCAATCAGGATGGGCGTCTTGTTCACGGGCAATCTCCGGAAGGTCGTGGGCTTGTTGACCACGCCATGGAAAACGCCGGCCCGCGCCGAACGTTGACCCCCACCCCGGCCGCGTTCAGGCTCCAGCAGGGCGGCACCCCCGGCCGTGCCCGCCCCGGCCAGCGCCGGGTATGCTGGCAGCGCACGCCGACCAGGACGCCCATGGGCCAGGACAGCTCCCCCACCGAAGACCTGCGCTTGTACCAGACCGGTGGCCATGCCTGTGGCTACTGGCCCGAGCGCGAGGCGCGGGACCTGGTGCTCGATCCCAACGACGCGCGCCTGGGCGCGGCCTACCCGCAGTCGCTGGAATGGGGCTTCCGCCGTTCCGGCGACATCATCTACCGCCCGCACTGCCCGGCCTGCCGCGCCTGCGTGCCGGTGCGCATCCCGGTGCGCGACTTCACCCCGGACCGCAGCCAGCGCCGCTGCCTGGCGCGCAATGCGGCCATCCAGGCGCGGGTGGTGCCGGCGCAGCGCCGCGGTGAACACTTCGCCCTGTACCAGCGCTACCTGGACGCGCGCCATCGCAACGGCGGCATGGACGGGCATGGCCCGGCCGAATTCGACCAGTTCCTGGTCGGCGCCTGGTCGGACACCCGCTTCCTGGAACTGCGCGGCCCCGGCCCCGGCGAGGCGCCGGGGCCGCTGCTGGCGGTGGCGGTGACCGACAGGGTCCCCGGCGCGCTGTCGGCGGTATACACCTTCTTTGACCCCGACCAGCCGCGCCTGGGCCTGGGCACCCTGGCGATCCTGCGCCAGATCGAATGGGCCCGCCGCGAAGGCCTGGACTACCTGTACCTGGGCTACTGGATCGAAGGCCACGCCAAGATGGACTACAAGCGCCGCTACCGTGCGCTGGAGGCCTTCGACGGACGCCAGTGGCGGCCGTTCGGCGGATGATGCGCAACTGCGCTTCCGGCACATACGCCACGCCGCCGCGCGTGCCAGAATCCCGCCCATGTGCACTCCCCTCCGCTTCCTCGCCGCAGGCATCGCCATGATGCTCGGCGCCTGCGCGGCGCCCGCGCCGCAGCCCTCCCACGGTGATGGCGAACTGCGCCTGCGCGTGGCCACCTTCAACACCTCGCTCTACCACGACGAGGACGGCGGCCTCATCCGCCGCCTGGAAGCCGGCGACGAGCCGGCGCGCAAGGTCGCCGCGGTGCTGCAGCGGGTGCGCCCGGACCTGGTCCTGCTCAACGAGTTCGACTACGACCCGCAGCACCGCGCCGCCGACCTGTTCCAGCAGCAGTACCTGGGCCAGCCGCAACCCGGCGGCGGCCAGGCCCTGCACTACCCCTACCGCTACCTGGCCCCGGTCAACACCGGCGTGCCCTCGGGCCTGGACCTGGACCGCAACGGCAGCGTCGGCGGCGAGGGCCGCGACCGCGGCAACGACGCCTGGGGCTACGGCCTGCACCCGGGCCAGTACGGCATGCTGGTGCTCTCGCGCCATCCGATCGATCCGGACACGGTGCGCAGCTTCCAGCTGCTGCGCTGGGCGGCCATGCCCGGCGCGCGGCGCCCGCTGGACCCGGCCACCGGCCAGCCCTGGCACAGCGAGGAGATCTGGCAGCAGCTGCGGCTGTCGTCCAAGTCGCACTGGGACGTGACCGTGGCCACCCCGGCCGGGCCGCTTCACTTCCTGGTCTCCCACCCCACCCCGCCTGCCTTCCACGGCCCGGAGAAGCGCAACGCTGCGCGCAATGGCGACGAGATCCGGCTGTGGCAGGAATACATCTCCGGTACCGGCCAGGACTGGCTGTGCGATGACGCCGGCCGCTGCGGCGGGCTGGATCCGCAGGCGCGCTTCGTGATCGCCGGCGACCTCAACAACGACCCGGTCGATGGCGACGGCCACCACGAGGCCATCCTCGGCCTGATCGAGCATCCGCGGGTGCTGCGCATGCCCGCCCCCGCCTCCGAGGGCGGCGCCCAGGTGGCCCTGGCCCATGCCGAACGCGGCCTGGTCCACCGCGGCCCGCCGGCCCACGTGACCGGCGACTTCGGCCCGCGCTCGGGCGCCATGCGCCTGGACTACGTGCTGCCGTCCACCGGCATGTCCGTGGCCGGCAGCGGGGTGTTCTGGCCGGCGCCGGGACAGGATGGGGCCGGGCTGGCCGATGCCAGCGACCACCACCTGGTCTGGGTCGACCTGCTGGTTCCTGAGCAGCCCGCCGGCCCTTGATCCTGATCAATGGCTGCGGCCGGGGCGGGTGCTGCAATGTCCGCATGAACGCCCTGCCCCAGCTTTCCAGCCAACGCTCCCAACTCATCCGCCAGGCCCTGGATGGCCTGAAGACCTCCAGCGCCGACATCGAGGCCGCCGCCCTGATCTCGATCGACGGCCTGCTGATCGACGCGGTCATGCCCCACGGAATGGACGAGGACCGCATCGGCGCCATGTCCGCGGCCCTGCTCTCCCTGGGCGAGCGCACCGCCCGCGAGCTCGGCCGCGGCCGCCTGGAACGCGTCCTGGTCCAGGGCGAACACGGCTACGTGATCATGACCGCCGCCGGCGACGAGGCCGTGCTGACCGTGCTGACCAAGGCCGAGGTCAAGCTCGGCCTGGCCTTCCTGGACATCAAGCGCGCGGCCCAGACCCTGGGCGGGATCGTCTGAGGCCATGTCCTTCCTGTCCGACATGGCTCCGCCCGCGGAGCCGCACCAGAGCACGCGCCTGGTCTTCGCCGACGGCAGCAGCCGCCTGGTGTACTGGACCGAGCGCGAGGTTCCCTACCCGGACGGGCGCCTGATCGTCTCGCGCACCGACCTGGACGGGGTCATCACCCACGCCAACGACGCCTTCGTCGAACTCAGCGGCTACAGCCGCGAGGAACTGATCGGCGCCCCGCACTGCATCCTGCGCCACCCGGACATGCCCAGGGCCGCGTTCAAGGACCTGTGGGACACGCTCAAGGCCGGCAGGAAGTGGCACGGCTACGTCAAGAACCTGCGCAAGGACGGCGCCCATTACTGGGTCTATGCCACCGCCCTGCCCAACATCCGCGACGGCAAGGTGGTCGGCTACAGCTCGGTGCGGCGCAAGCCTTCGCGCAGCCGGATCGAGGCCCTGCTGCCGACCTACCGGCAGTGGCTGGAGCAGGAACGCGCCCAGGCCGGGGAGGACCGTGCATGCCGCTGAACATGCTGGTGGCCCCGGATTTCGCCCCGGAGAACTTCCCCGGCTGGTACATGCTGGGCACGGCGATGCAGCACCGTTCCGGGCTGCGCCTGCACCTGCTGATGCCGGCCGACGCCCAGGAACAGGCGGCCATGCTCAATGACGACGTGGTCGACCTGGTCTATGCCAACCCCTTCGACTCGGCCCACCTGATCCGCGACCGCGGCTACCTGCCGCTGGCCCGCCCGCGCGGCCATTCGGACGAGATGGTGATCGCCGCCTCGGCCGAATCGGAGCTGCACTGCGTGGAAGACCTGCGCCCCGGCTGCCGGATCGCCCTGACCGACAACCGCGACGTCAAGCTGATCGGCCTGCGCCTGCTGGAGCCGGCCGACCTCGGCGAGGAAAGCGTGCAATGGGAGCTGACCCCCAGCTACCAGAGCACCGCGCGCATGGTCCTGGGCGGCCAGGCCGAGGCCGGCTTCTTCCTGGCCTCGGCCTACCACTCGCTCTCGCGCCTGACCCGGCAGCGGCTGCGGGTGCTGGTGGAAAGCCAGCTGCGCGACATCAGCCACGTGGTCCTGGCCCATCCGCGCGCCTGGGACGACCTGCCGGCGCTGCGCGACGCCCTGCTCGGGATCGACCCGGCCGACCCGGCCGACGCCGAGATCCTGCAGGCGCTGGGCCTGCCCGGCGGTTTCGAGCCGCTGTCGCAGGAGGACGCCGAATTCATGATCGACCTCATGGACACCCTGGTGGACTGATGGACCCGGCCCAGTTGCACGCCCGCCGCCAGTTCCGTGCCCGCACCTGCGCCGTGGCCCGCACCCCGGAAGACGCCGGCGCCCATCTGGCGCGGCTGCAGGCCGCGGTGCAGCTGGGCGGCGAAGAGCCGGTCCAGGGCTGCCTGGCCGACCTGTTCGTGGCCGTGCCCGGTGAGGACACCGGGGTGCGCCAGGCGGCCCTGCAGCTGGCCGCCAGCCGCCTGCCCGACTACGTGCGCGAAGCCTTCGCCCGCCATGCCCATGGCCACCTGCTGCCGGGCATCACCCCGCTGGCCACGCGCTGGAGCGTGATCGCCCAGCCCTCGGCCAATGTGGCCGCGCGCGTGCGCCGCGGCGGCGCCGACCATTCCCGGCGCCTGGCCGCGCAGGTGGTCGAAGCCCTGCTGGAGGGCGATCCGCTGCACGCCAGCCGGGTGGAACGCGACTTCCTCGACCATTGCCTGTCCTGCCAGGACAAGCTGGCCTTCATGCTCGCCAGCCGCGACCTGCGCCGCCATGAACTGGCCGTGGGCGACCGCTGGGAACAGGTGGCCGCCACCCTCGAACAGCGCGACCTGATGGGCAGCCGCCAGGCCGCGAACCCGCCTGCCCCGATCCCATGAGCAACGACACCGCCCAGACCTGGCTGCTGCCGACCCCGCGCGGAGCCCTGCACGCCTTCTCCTCGCCCGAGCCCAGCCCGCAGCAGAAGGCCGTGCAGGCCCTGCTCGGCGGCCAGGCCGCGCCGGCCACGGCGGCCTGGCGCGAGCAGCACGACCACAGCGGGCGCATGCTCGAACAGCTGCGCGAGCGGCAGTGGGTGCAGATCCTGCGCCGCGAGGTGCCGGCCCCGGATGTGCGCCTGGGCGACTTCGCCCAGCACGTGATCGCGCCGCTGTCGGGAGAGCGCTGCGCGGTGCTGGCTTCCGACTCGGGCTTCTGCCTGGGCCATTCCGGGCTGGACGCGGACCTGGCCGAGACCCTGAGCGCGGCCGCAGCCGACTACTCCAGCTTCGCCCAGCGCCAGGCGCGGCGCGGCTGGGCCGGCGCCAGCCGGGTCGCCTTCCACAGCGACCCGGACATGCTGCTGCCGGACTGGTCCTTCATCCCGTTCTGGGTCGACGGCACCGGCTACTGGCTGCTGCTGGCCGGCGAGCCGCTGCTCAACAACCTGGCCATGGTCGAACTGCTGTGGAGCATCCGCCTGGCCGGCACCCGCTTCGCCGCGCCGATCTAGGCCAGCGCCTCAGTCGTTGCCCAGCTCGATGCCTATCGCGGCGGCCGCGTCGCGGGCCACCGCGCGCGCCGCGTCCACATCGCTGCCACGGGCCAGGGTCACGCCGACCCGGCGCTGCCCTTCCACCTTGGGCTTGCCGAACAGGCGCAGGGCGGTGCCCGGCGCATGCAGCGCCGCCTCCACGTTGGAGAACACCGGCACGCCATGGCCCTGGGCCAGCAGCGCGCAGGAGGCCGAGGGACCATGCTGGGGGACCACCCCGCCCTCGCTGGCCCCGACCGGCAGGCCGAGGATGGCGCGGGCATGCAGGGCGAACTGCGACAGGTCCTGCGAGACCAGGGTCACCAGGCCGGTGTCGTGCGGGCGCGGGGACACCTCCGAGAACCAGACCTGGTCGCCCTTGACGAACAGCTCCACGCCGAACACGCCCCAGCCGCCCAGTTCGCCGGTGATGGCGCGGGCGATTTCGCGGGCCCGCTCCAGCGCCTTGTCCGACATCGGCTGCGGCTGCCAGCTCTCGCGGTAGTCGCCGTCGCGCTGCAGGTGGCCGATCGGCTGGCAGAACGAGGTGCCGCCGGCATGACGCACGGTCAGCAGGGTGATCTCGTAGTCGAAGTCGATGAAGCCCTCGACGATGCAGCGCCCGGCGCCGGCGCGGCCGCCGGTCTGGGCGTATTCCCAGGCCGCCTCGGCCTGGGACTGCTCGCGCACGATGCTCTGGCCCTTGCCCGAGGAGGACATCACCGGCTTGACCACGCAGGGCAGGCCGACGGCGGCGATGGCCTGGTGGTATTCCTCCAAGGTGTCCACGAAACGGTAGGGCGAGGTCGGCAGGCCCAGGGTCTCGGCGGCCAGGCGGCGGATGCCCTCGCGGTCCATGGTCAGGCGCGCGGCGCGCGCGGTCGGGATCACCTTCTGCCCGTGCTCGGCCTCCAGCTGGACCAGGGTCTCGGTGTGGATGGCCTCGATCTCCGGGACGATCAGGTCCGGTTTTTCGGTGGCGATCAGCTCGCGCAGGGCGAAGGTGTCGAGCATGTCCAGCACATGGCTGCGGTGGGCCACCTGCATGGCCGGCGCATCGGCATAGCGGTCGGCGGCGACCACCTCCACCCCCAGCCGCTGCAGCTCGATGGCCACTTCCTTGCCCAGCTCGCCCGAGCCGAGCAGGAGGACGCGGATGGCATGCAGGGACAGCGGGGTTCCGATACGGACCATGGGGAGGCTTCGCAAAGCAGGGGGCCGGTCATTGTATTCGGCTTCCCTTCTGCCGCCGGACCTCGACGCCGCCCGGCCAGGTGAGGCCGGGCTCTGCCCTCTGCCACCAGCGGGAACGGGCATGTCTGCGCGTCACTGTCGCGCGTGCGTTTGTGAAAGCAGGCGTCCTGCGGGTGCGGGGGGCGGGGCGCAGCAGAGGCGGGGGCGAGGGCCGGAACCGGACCACGTCGCCCCCTCCCCCTTTCCCCACTCCCAAGGGGACTGCCCGCGGCGGCACTTGACGCCTGATATCAATTTGATATCAACTAGAGCCGTCACCAAGGAGAGAGAGCCATGAAAGAGCGCCCCATTTCGTCCCTGCCCGGCATCCCGGTCCTGCTGGCCGTTCTTGCGGGCGGCGCGGCGACCGCCTGGCTGTTCTTCCAGGGTGTGCAGCTGGGCGCGGCCGGGGCCGAAGGGGCCGGCCTGCGCGTGATCGCCGCTGTCGTGCTGGGAGCGGCCGTGCTGCTGGTGGTCTGCGGCCTGTACTCGATCCAGCCCAACCAGGCCGCGGTGCTGAGCCTGTTCGGCAAGTACGTGGGCACGGTCAAGGAAGCCGGCCTGCGCTGGAACAACCCCTTCTATTCCAAGCGCAAGGTCAGCCAGCGCGTGCGCAACTTCGAGAGTGGCAAGCTCAAGGTCAACGACCTGGACGGCAGCCCGATCGAGATCGCCGCGGTGATCGTGTGGCAGGTGGTCGACGCCTCCGAGGCCGTGTTCAACGTCGACGACTACGAGAGCTTCGTCCACATCCAGTCCGAGGCGGCGCTGCGGGCGATGGCCTCCAGCTATCCCTACGACCAGCACGATGACGGCCAGATCGCCCTGCGCAGCCATCCGCAGGAGATCTCCGAACACCTGCAGGTGCAGATCGCCGAGCGCCTGGGCACGGCCGGCGTGGAAGTGATCGAAGCCCGGATCAGCCACCTGGCCTATGCCCCGGAAATCGCCCAGGCCATGCTGCAGCGGCAGCAGGCCAACGCGGTGATCGCCGCCCGCACCCGGATCGTGGCCGGCGCGGTGGGCATGGTCGAGATGGCCCTGGCCGAGCTGCAGAAGAACGGCGTGGTCCAGCTGGACGAGGAGCGCAAGGCGCAGATGGTCAGCAACCTGCTGGTCGTGCTGTGCGGCGACCGCGGCACCCAGCCGGTGGTCAACGCCGGCTCGCTCTACTGAGGAAGGCGCCGATGGAAACCCTCGTCCCCCTGATGGTCGCCCTGTCCGCGCTGCCCGCCCTGGGCATCGCGGCCTGGTACGGCCGGCGCGACGCGGCCCCGCTGGCCCGCGGCCTGGCCCTGCGCTGGGCCCTGGTGTCCATCGCCATGCTGCTGGGCGCCGCCGGGCTGCACTGGGCCGACGGCTCCCAGGGCCCGACGGTGGCGGTGGTGGTGTTCATGCTGGTGGCGGTCAACGCCACCATCGTCTCCATGGTCCTGCACCTGCGCCGCAGCCCGGGCGGTAACTGAGGATGGCGGAGAAGAAGGCCTACCCGCTGCGCATCAGTGCCGAGGTCCTGGCCGCGGCGCAGCGCTGGGCCGATGACGAGTTGCGCAGCCTCAACGCGCAGATCGAATATGTACTGCGCGACGCACTGCGCAAGGCGGGCCGGCTGCCCCGGCCGGGCGATTCGACGGAGACACAGGAATGACAACGCGTTGGGCTTACCAGGTGGTGGAGGTCAAGCCGTCCTTTATCGGCGGCCTGAAGGCGGCCGAGGTGCAGGAAGAACTCAATCGCCAGGGCGGCAAGGGCTGGGAGTTCGTCCAGGCCGTGTCGGTTGCGCCCATGGCGCCCCTGCAGCTGGTGTTCAAGCGGCCCGCCTGACCCCACACACCCGGCGTCGGCACCCCGCACCAGGATCATGGAGTTCAAGGATGGCCTTCTTTTCCCGCTTTTCCCGCCCCACCGGTTCGGCGATGGGGCCGGCACCGGCGGCGGCGGCGCTGACCGCACGCAGCGCACCGGCGCTGCAACTGGTGCCGGTACCGCTTTCGATCTTCTTTGCCCTGATGGTGCTGGTGGCGTGCCTGGCGGTGGTGCTGCTCGCGGCCAGGCTTTCCGGCCTCGCCCAGGTGCCCGGGGCCGATGTCCCGATCCCGACCTGGATCGTGCTCACCCTGCTCCCCCTGGCCACCCTGGCCTGGTGGCTGCAGCTGCGCAGGAACCGCGCCCTGCACCTGGAAGCGGATGCCCTGCTCATCCTCGGCTTCCCCCAACCCAGCCGGTTCGAGCTGGCCGACCTGGACCTGGCGCGTGCCCGGATCCTGGATCTGGACGCAAGCATCGACTGGCGGCCCAGCCTGTATTCCAACCACAACGTGGCCACCCCGGGGCTGCGTCACGGCCGCTTCCGCCTGCGCAACGGCCAGCGCGCATTCGTGGTGACCTCGCACGGTTCGCGCGTGCTGTGGATCCCGCCGGCCCAAGCGGTACGCGACCACGCCCCCGGCCTGATGCTGCAACCCCGTGACCCGGCAGCGCTGCTTGAACTGTTGCGAACGCAGGCCGCAGCGCACGCCCTGTCCACCTGACTGACCGGCTGCTTTCGATGACATCCAACATCCGCATCCAGCTCACGCCCCCCGGCTCGCGAAGCATCGCCCTGGTGTGGGCGCTCGTGGCCCTGGGCGCGGTCCTGGCGTCGCTCGCCAGCTTGTCGGTCGAGCACCAGGATGAGCAGCCCCACTACCTGGTCCTGCCCTGGCTGGGCGGCCCGACGGAGCCACGGGTGCTGCTGGCCTTCGCCTGCATCTGGGTCGGCCTGGGCGTGCTGGGCTACCTCCTGACGCGGCTGATGCGCCGCCAGCGCGTGGAGCTGCAAAGCGCCGCCCTGGCCGTCACTTCCAGCCTGTATCGGTGCCGGATCGAGGCGGCGGAGCTGGACCTGGCCCGGGCGCGCGTCGTCGACCTGGACGAGCACACCGGACTCAAGCCCGTGCTCAAGCGCAACGGCATGAGCGTGCCGGGCTACCGCAGCGGCTGGTTCAGCCTGCGCAACCGCCGGCGCTGCTTCGTGGCCACCAGCGACAGCACGCGACTGCTGTGGCTGCCCGGGCGCGGCAGGCACGACCTGCTGCTGGACGTGGCCGACCCCAACGCGCTGCTGGGCCGGCTGCGTGATCCGGCCTGAACCGGGATCGCGCTCCGTCTGCCCCCAATCCCCTCCCTTGCCACCTGCCTGCCCGCTGGAATCGATCAATGAGCCGCACCATTCCCTCCGACGTCGAGTTCGAAGTCAGCCCACCCCCGGCGCGCGCGCTCTGGGTGCTGCCCGTCATCTGGGTCGCGCTGGTGGGCACGGTGTTCGCCTTGGGCCACCAGACCCTGTTGCAACCCGATCCGTCCAGCCCGGTGCCGGCGTGGCTGGTGATGATGTCCGCCATCGCCCTGGGCCTGGTCGCACCCCTGGTCCTGCTCCGTTACCGGCGCATCCGCATCCGTGAGCGCCAGCTGTGGATCCAGGCCGCCGGAGTGTTCACCCACAAGGTCACGCTGGAGACCCTGGACCTGGAGCGGGCACGTATCGTCGACCTGGACGAGCACACCGACCTCAAGCCGACCGTGCGCCTGTTGGGCATGGGCCTGCCCGGCTTCCGCGCCGGCCACTACCTGCTGCGCAACCGCGCCCGTGCGTTCTGCCTGCTCACCCGGCAGGAGCGGGTGCTGGTGCTGCCGCGCCACGATGGGCGCTACCTCCTGCTGAGCGCGGAGCAGCCACGGGAGCTGCTGGAAAGCCTCCGCAAGGCGGCAGGCACGCCGCGCGGATAGGCCGCCGCTGCGCCCGGACTGGCGGCCGGCTGCGCCGGGGCCTAGGCTTGCAGCCCATGCACCTGCCTCCCCAGCCCCTGCACACCCGCCTGCTCAACACCGGGCACATCGAACTGTGGCCGGCCGGCCTGCTGCGCGCACGCGGCAACACCGATGCCCGCGCCATCGCCCGGTCCCATACCGTGCTGCGGCGCAAGCGCGACGGCCGCTACCTGGCGGCGGTCCGCGCCGACGGCGTGCTTTCGCTGGTGCCGCGGCTGGCGCGCGAGCCGGGCATCGACGAGGCCCTGGATGCACTGGCGGCCATCGACGCGCATCCGGGTCGCGGACCGCTGCCGCCGCCCCAGTCCCTGCCCCTGGGACACCTGCAGCAGCGCCTGGCCGTGCTGGGCATCGACGCGGCGGCCTATGAAGCGCGTACGGGCCTGGCGCCGATGGCCGAGCCCGAGTGGCTGGCCTTCGCCGGCCGCGACCGCTGGCAGCGCCCGCTGTGGCTGCTGCCCGGCGCGGCCCGCGCCTGGCTGGCGATGCGTCGCGCCGCCGCGGCCGCGGGCGTGACCCTGCACCCGATCTCCGGCTACCGCAGCCACGACTACCAGCTGGGCATCTTCGAACGGAAGCTGGCACGCGGGCAGAGCGTCGCCCAGATCCTCACGGTCAACGCCGCCCCCGGCTACAGCGAGCACCACGACGGCAGTGCGCTGGACATCGGCACGCCCGGCCAACCGCCGGCGGAGGAATCATTC
>Ga0207415_1001213_pt1 | contig 13741 bp, 10 predicted proteins | sample Passage237A_FD_187369 | JGI IMG/M metagenome (GOLD analysis project Ga0207415, IMG submission 187369) | Cellulose adapted compost microbial communities from Newby Island Compost Facility, Milpitas, CA, USA - Passage2 37A (SPAdes) (version 3) ...
ACCCGGGCCAGGCCCAGGGGCCGCCCGGCGCCATCCCACACCGCCGCCATACCAGCCTCGGCCCAGGGCCCGCGCAGGCGCTGGCCCTGGCCGAAACGCTGGGCCAGGGCCGGTTCCAGCTCGATCCTGGGGAAACCGGCCAGACCGGCGCCCAGCGGCAGCAGGCAGGCGTCCAGGGCCTGCTCCCCGCCCTCCCCGGCCAGCCGCTCCAGCTCCTCCAGGCCATGCATCCGGGGCTGCCTGAACGGTTCCACCCACAGCCTCCGCAGGGCGGTGATATGGGCGCCGCAGCCCAGGGCCTCGCCCAGGTCGCGGGCCAGGCTGCGGATATAGGTCCCGCTGCCGCAGGTCACCTCCAGGCGCAGGTCGCGGCCGTCGAACTCCAGCAGCCGGATCGCATGCACCACCACCTCGCGCACCGGGGCCTCGATGGCCTCGCCGCGGCGGGCGCGGGCGTACAGCGGCTCGCCGCCCTGCTTGAGCGCCGAATACACCGGCGCCCGCTGCTGCAGCACCCCGGTCAGGGCCGCCAGCGCCGGTTGCAGCGCCGCGGCGTCCAGGGCCGGGACCGGACGCTGCAGCAGGACCTGGCCGTCGGCATCGTCGGTGTCGGTGGTCGTGCCCAGGCGGATCCCGGCCTCGTAGGCCTTGTCCGAACCCAGCAGCAGGCCGGCCAGCTTGGTGGCCTCGCCAAAGCACAGCGGCAGCAGGCCGGTGGCCAGCGGGTCCAGGCTGCCGGTGTGGCCGCCCTTCGCGGCCCGGTACAGGCGCCGCACCCGCTGCAGCGCGGCGTTGGAACTCATCCCCGCCGGCTTGTCCAGCAGCAGGATCCCGTCCAGCAGACGGAAACGGTTGTTCTGGTTCATCGCAACTGCGGGCGCGCCGCGCCGGGGGGCTTACTCGTCCTGCCCGGCGGGAGCCGGCGGGTTGGAACGCAACAGGGTCTCGATCCGCTCGCCGCGGTCGACCGAATCGTCGTAGTGGAAGTGCAGCTCCGGCACGTGCCGCAGCTTGATCCGGCGGGCCAGCTCCATGCGGATCTCGCGCGCCATCTCGCGCAGCGCCTTGACCGCCTCGGCCGAACGGTCCGGCAGCAGCGCGGTCACGAAGACCTTGGCGTGGGCCAGGTCCCGGGTCACCTCGACATCGGACACGCTGACCGAAGGCAGGCCGTTCTCGCGCACGGCCTCATGGACCAGGGTGCCGAGTTCGCGGCGGAGCTGGGCCGAAACCCGGTCGGTACGGTGGAAGGACTTGGTAGGCATGCTAGCGACTCCTGGCCGGCGCGGGCGGCGGCCACTGGGACCACGGTAACGCACCCGCGCGACGGGCACATCACGGCTTGGAAACGACGGGACGGCCGCGAGGGCCGTCCCGTGGACCACGCTGCGCCGGCCTGGCCGGCGCGGCGGGGGTTTACAGCGTGCGCTGGACCTCGATGCGCTCGAAGCACTCGATCTGGTCGCCGACCTTGACGTCGTTGTATTCCTTGACGCCAATGCCGCACTCGGTGCCGTTGCGCACTTCGTCCACGTTCTCCTTGAAGCGGCGCAGGGACTCCAGCTCGCCCTCGAAGACCACGGTGTTGTCGCGCAGCACGCGGATCGGCTTGCTGCGCTTGACCACGCCCTCGACGACCATGCAGCCGGCCACGGCGCCGAACTTGGAGCTGCGGAACACGTCGCGCACCTCGGCGATGCCGATGATCTCCTCGCGGATCTCCACGCCCAGCAGGCCGGAAGCCACCTGCTTCACCTGGTCGATCACGTCATAGATGATCGAGAAGTAGCGCAGGTCCACGCCGTTGGCCTCGATGATCTTGCGCGCCGAGGCATCGGCACGCACGTTGAAGCCGATCACGGTGGCCTTGGTGGTGGCCGCGATGTTGGCGTCGGACTCGGTGATGCCGCCCACGCCGGAGCTGATCACGTTGATCCGGATCTGGTCGTTGGACAGCGCGGTCAGCGACTGCTTCAGCGCCTCCACCGAGCCCTGGACGTCGGCCTTCACCACCAGGTTGAGCACCTGCTGGCCTTCGCCCTTGCCCATCTGCGCCATGATGTCCTCCATGCGGTTGCCCGCACTCTGGACCAGGCGCGACTCGCGACGCTTGGCATCACGCTGCTGGGCGACGTCCTTGGCCAGGCGCTCGTCCTTGACCACGACGAAGTCGTCGCCGGCATCGGGCACGCCGGACAGGCCGAGGATCTGCACCGGGATCGACGGGCCGGCCGAGGTGGGCTGGCCGCCGGTCTCGTCGAACAGGGCGCGGACGCGCCCGTACTGCACGCCGCAGACCAGGTAGTCGCCCTTCTTCAGCAGGCCCTGCTGCACCAGCACGGTGGCAACCGGGCCACGACCCTTGTCCAGCGCCGACTCGATGACCACGCCGCTGGCGTTGCCGTCCGGCACCGCCTTCAGCTCCAGCAGTTCGGCCTGCAGGCTGATCGCATCGAGCAGGTCGTCCACGCCCACGCCGGTCTTGGCCGACAGCTCCACCATCTGGGTGTCGCCGCCGAACTCCTCGGCCACGACCTGCTCGTTGAGCAGCTCGTTCTTGACCCGCATCGGGTCGGCGGTGGACTTGTCGATCTTGTTCACCGCCACGATGATCGGCACGCCGGCCGCCCGGGCATGCTGGATCGCTTCCTTGGTCTGCGGCATGACGCCGTCGTCGGCCGCCACCACCAGGACCACGATGTCGGTGATCTTGGCGCCGCGGGCACGCATCGAGGTGAACGCGGCGTGGCCCGGGGTATCCAGGAAGCTGATCACGCCCTTGGGCGTCTGGACGTGGTAGGCGCCGATGTGCTGGGTGATGCCGCCGGCCTCGCCGGTGGCGACCTTGGTGCGGCGGATGTAGTCCAGCAGCGAGGTCTTGCCGTGGTCGACGTGGCCCATGATGGTGACCACCGGCGGACGCGGCGCCGGCTCGCCCTGGGCGCGCTCGACCTGGGCCAGCAGCTCGCTCTCGGCGTCGTCGGTATCGGCGCGCACGGCCTTGTGGCCCAGCTCCTCGGTGACCAGCACCGCGGTGTCGTGGTCGATGGTCTGGTTGATGGTGACCATCACGCCCATCTTGAACAGCGCCTTGACCACGTCGCCGCCCTTCAGGGCCAGCTTCTGGGCCAGGTCGGCCACGGTGATCGACTCGCCGATCGCCACCTCGCGCACCACCGGCGCGGTCGGGCGCTCGAAGCCGCCCACGCCACCGCCGCTGTTGCGGGCGTCCTGGCGACGCTGCGGCTTGCCGCCGCGGTTGGCTCCCGGACGGGCGCTGGAGCGGCGGGCACGGTCGGCAGCCGACAGGTGCAGCTGGCCGGCGAAGCGGCCGTTGCCCTCGTCGTCATCCACCATGGCGTGCGAGCCACGGGTCTTGTGCTTGGAACGGGCGTCCTCGGCGGGCGCGCGCTCGGGCGCGGCCGGACGCGGCGGCGCGGCCGGGGTGCGGATCACGCGCTGCGGCGGGTTGAGGGCCTCGTTGATCGGCACGCGCGCCGGCTTGGCGGCGGGCTTCTCCTCTTCCCCGGCCTGCTCGGCCTCGGCGGCGCGGCGCGCCTCTTCCTCGGCCTTGCGCCTGGCTTCCTCTTCTTCCTTGCGCTTGCGCTCGGCCTCCTCGGCGCGCTGGCGGTCCAGCTCGGCCAGGCGCTGCTGCTCGGCCAGGTTGCGCTGGCGCGATTCCTCCAGCTTGCGCAGCACCTCGGCATGCTCGTCGTCCACCGGCGCGGCGGGCGCGGCCGGCTGCTCCGGCTTGAGGTCGGCGCCCTTGACGAAGGTGCGCTTCTGGCGCACCTCCACGGCCACCGTGGTCTTGCTGCGGCCGCCGCCCACGGTCAGCTCCTGGACCTTGCGGCGGGCCAGGGTGATCTTCTTCGGGGCGGCGATTTCCTCGGCCTGGGTCTCACCCTTGCCGTGGGCACGCTTGAGGAAGCCGAGCAGCTTGAGTTTCTCGGCGCTGGTCACGACCTGGTCGGGGCTGCTGAACTTCATCCCGGCCTCGGCCAGCTGTTCCAGCAGCTTCTCGACCGGGGTGTTGACCAGCTCGGCGAGCTTGCGAATGGTGGTTTGCTGCGACATTCGGATCCTATGCTCTTGGTGGCGCCCCCTCGCCAAGAGCAAGGGAAGCGCGGATTCTAAGCCCTGGACGGTACAGGGCGGTGTTCATCGCCGGATCATTCGCCACGCTCCAGGCGGGCGATCTCCTCGGAACGGGCGGCCAGGATCAGCGCGGCGGCGCGGGCCTCGTCCAGGCCCTCGATGCCGAACTCCACGACCTCGTCGGCCGCCAGGTCGGACAGGTCCTCCGCGGTCCGCACGCCATGGGCGGCCAGGGCGACGGCGGTGGCCTCGTCCATGCCTTCCAGGGCCAGCAGGTCCTCGGCCGGCTGGTGCTCGTCCAGGCCCTCTTCCACGGCCAGGGCCTCGTTGAGCAGGGCGTCGCGGGCGCGGGCCCGCAGCTCCTCGACGATGTCCTCGTCGAAGCCCTCCACCGACAGCAGCTCGCCGACCGGGACGTAGGCGATCTCCTCGACGGTGCTGAAGCCCTCGGCGACCAGGATGCTGGCGATCTCCTCGTCCACCTCCAGCTTGTCCATGAACAGCTGGCGGGCCACGGCCTGCTCGGCCTCGGACTTGGCGGTGACCTGGTCCTGGGTCATCACGTTGAGCTGCCAGCCGGTCAGGCGGCTGGCCAGGCGCACGTTCTGGCCGCCCTTGCCGATGGCCTGGGCCAGGCGGTCCTCGGCCACGGCCAGGTCCATCGAGTGCTTTTCCTCGTCGACGATGATCGACTGCACCTCGGCCGGGGCCATGGCGTTGATGACGAAGTTGGCCGGGTTCTCGTTCCACAGCACGATGTCCACGCGCTCGCCATTGAGCTCGTTGGACACGGCCTGCACGCGCGAACCGCGCATGCCGATGCAGGCGCCGATCGGGTCGGTGCGGTTGTCGTGCGCGATCACGGCGATCTTGGCGCGGTCGCCCGGGTCACGGGCGCAGGCCTTGATCTCGACCAGGCCCTGGCCCACCTCCGGCACCTCGAGCTTGAACAGCTCGATCATGAACTCCGGCGCGGCGCGGCTGATGAACAGCTGCGGGCCGCGGGGTTCGCTGCGGACCTCGTACAGGTAGCCGCGCACGCGGTCGCCGGTGCGCAGCACGTCGCGCGGGATGCCCTTGTCCTTGGGGATGAAGCCCTCGGCGTTGCCGCCCAGGTCCACGTAGACGTTGCCGCGCTCCACGCGCTTGACCACGCCGGTCACCAGCTCGCCCACGCGGTCCTTCCACGCATCCACGACCTGCTGGCGCTCGGCCTCGCGCACGCGCTGGACGATGACCTGCTTGGCGGCCTGGGCCGCGATGCGGCCGAACTCGGGGTTCTCGATCTGCTCCTCGATGAAGTCGCCCACCTCGACGCCCTCGACCTCCTCGATGGCGTCCATCAGGCGGATCTGGCGGTCCGGCGACTCCATGACCACGTCATCGGCCACCACTTCCCAGCGGCGGAAGGTCTCGTAGCTGCCGTCCTTGCGGTCGATGGACACGCGGGCCAGCACGTCCTGGTCCACGTAGCGCTTCTTGGCGGCCGAGGCCAGCGCGGCTTCCAGCGCCTCGAAGATCACTTCGCGCGGCACGCCCTTCTCGTTGGCGACCGCGTCCACTACCAGCAGAAGTTCCTTGCTCATCTAATTACTCCGCTCGCGGCTTGGCGGCCGCCGGCTTGTTGGAGGGATTCCTGGCTGCCTTGCCGGGCTTGCCCCGCGAAGGCGAATTCTTCGAAGGCGCCAGCCCCAGGGCTTCCCAGTCCGGGACCAGGCGCGCGCGCTCGATATTGTCCGCGTCGACGGTGAACTCGGCGCCGTCCAGGTCGAACACCACGCTGTTGCCTTCCACCCGCAGGATGGTGCCCTGCAGGCGACGGCGACCGTCCTGCGGCAGCTTCAGCGCGACCTTGGCCTGGGAGCCGGTGAACTTGCCGAAATGGGCCAGGTTGAACAGCGGCCGGTCCAGGCCCGGCGACGACACCTCGAGGGTGTAGTTGCCGGAAATCGGGTCGGCCACGTCCAGCTGGGCCGAGACTTCGCGGCTGACCGCCTCGCAGTCGTCGATGGTGACGGTGCGGGACGCCGCGGCGTCCTCGCCCTCGGGCACGTCGATGTACAGGCGCAGCGTCGCACCGCCGGGGGCCGGCAGGTACTCGACGCCCAGCAGCTCCAGCCCCAGCGACTCGACGGTCGGGCCGAGCAGTCCGGCGATTTCGCTGGTCTTTTCGCTCATGTGACGCGGCTACTCCAACGCGGTAAACGGTTCGTACGGGCGTTTCCGGACCCCTGAAACGACAAGAGGCCCATCCGGGCCTCTTGTCAGTCGAGAAGCCCTTCCGGGCTCTCATCCGATGGTGCTGGAATCGGCGCAACGGCGGGAACATGCGCCATTGCAAGCCCAGTCTTGAGGATCCGGATCCCCGGCTGACCAGGGAGACACAACCTCGAAAACTTGGTAGCGGGGGCAGGATTTGAACCTGCGACCTTCGGGTTATGAGCCCGACGAGCTGCCAGACTGCTCCACCCCGCAGCAGAAGCGGAATTATGCCGACGAAGCCCTGCAAATGCAAGCCCCGCCGGGAAACCCCGGGAGCCCGGGCAACACGGCCCGGCCTCCCCGGAACCCGTGCCAGCGTTCCGGACGCCGGCAATCATACACGGCAGCCGCCGCCGCTTGCAGCCGCTGGCTGAAGGCTTGCCGAACGGCGCCCTCCCGGGCCCGCAAAAAAGCAAACCCCCGGCACCGCGGTGCCGGGGGTTGCGGGGATCCGGGCGACCGGCGCGCTTACAGGAAGGCGCGCTGGCACCAGGCCATGATCGGGTTCCAGGCCAGGCCCAGGGCCAGCAGGCCCAGCGCGTTCACGCCCAGCACCACGCCGAGGATGCGGTCGTTGTGGCCCGGCAGCGGTTCGCCGGCCGGCTCGTCGAAGTACATGACCTTGATCACGCGCAGGTAGTAGAAGGCACCGGCCACCGCGCTGACCACGCCCAGCAGGGCCAGCCACAGCATGCCGCCCTGCACCGCCGCGCCCAGCACCGCCAGCTTGCTCCAGAAGCCCAGGAACGGCGGCACGCCGGCCAGCGAGGCCATCACGCACAGGATCAGGCCGGCCATCCAGCGGCTGCGCGCGTTAAGCCCCTTGAGGTCGTCGATGTTCTCCAGCTCGAAGCCCTGGCGCGACAGCGCGATGATCGCGCCGAAGGAGGCGGTGGACATCAGCGCGTAGGCGATGGCGTAGAACAGCGCCGCCGCGTAGCCGCGCTCGTCACCGCCGGCCAGGCCCATCAGCAGGAAGCCGATGTGGGAGACGGTCGAATAGGCCAGCATGCGCTTGATGTTGCTCTGGGCGATGGCCATCAGGTTGCCCACCACCAGCGACACCGCCGCCAGCGCGGCCAGCATCCACTTCCACTCCGCCGCCAGCGGGCCCACGCCCGACTCCAGCAGGCGCCAGGCCATGCCGAAGGCGGCCAGCTTGGGCGCGGAGCTGACGAACAGGGCCACCGGGGCGGTGGCGCCCTGGTAGACGTCCGGCAGCCACATGTGGAACGGGGCGGCGCCCAGCTTGAAGGCGACGCCGGCGACCATGAACACGGTGCCGGTCAGCAGCAGCATGCGCTCGTCGCCGCTGGCGGCAGCCACGTGGATCTGGTCCAGCATCAGGGTGCCGGTGGCGCCGTAGACCAGGGACATGCCATACAGCAGCAGGCCCGAGGCCAGCGAGCCGAGGACGATGTACTTCATCGCCGCCTCGGTGGCGCGGCCGTTGTCGCGGTCGGCGGCGACCAGCGCGTAGGAGCTCAGCGCCAGCAGTTCCAGGCCCAGGTAGACCATGACCAGGCTGCCGGCCGAGACCAGCATCATCATGCCCGCGGTGGCGAACAGCACCAGCACCGGGAGCTCGCCCTGGTAGAGCTTGCGCTCGCGCAGGTAGCTCCAGCCGTAGACCAGGGTCAGGGCGCTCATCACCACGATCGCCACCTTCATGACGTCGGCGGCGGTGTCGCGCACGAACATGCCGTTGAACACCACGCCATGCCCACCGGTCCCGGTGGCCAGCATGGCCAGGACCACGACCAGGATGGCCACGGACAGGAAATGGGTCCAGACCTTGTGCCGGGCGCTGATGAACAGGTCGGCGATCAGCAGCGCGAAGGCACCACCGATCAGCACCAGCTCAGGCAGCAGCTGCTGCAGCTCGGCGGCGGACGGCATTGCAAGGGAGGTGGTCATCTTCGGCTAATCCTTACAGCTTGCTGGTGGCGATCTGGGTCGCCAGTTGCGCGATCGACGGTTCCATCAGGTCGGTCAGCGGCTTGGGCCACAGGCCCAGCGCCAGGGTGCCGGCGGCGAACACGCCCAGGACCAGCACTTCGCGCGCATTGATGTCCTTGAGCTCGGCCACGTGGGCGTTACCGACCTCGCCGAAGTAGATCCGGCGGTACAGCCACAGGGTGTAGGCGGCGGTGATCACCAGGGTGGTGGCGGCCAGGAAGGCCACGACCGGGTGCTTCTGGAAGCTGGCCAGGATGACCATGAACTCGCCCACGAAGCCGCTGGTGCCCGGCAGGCCGGCGTTGGCCATGTAGAACAGCATGGCGAAGGTGGCGAACCAGGGCATCACGTTGGCCACGCCGCCGTAGTCGGAGATGCGACGGGTGTGCATGCGGTCGTACAGCACGCCGATGCAGGAGAACATCGCGCCGGAGACGAAGCCGTGCGAGATCATCTGCACCATCGCGCCCTGCAGGCCCAGGCGGGCCGCATCGGAGGCTCCGTACTCGCGCACCAGGGTGAAGGCGATGAAGGTGCCCAGGGTGACGAAGCCCATGTGCGCGATCGAGGAATACGCGACCAGCTTCTTCATGTCGTCCTGGACCAGGGCGACCAGTCCGACGTAGATCACCGCGACCAGCGACAGCGCGATCACCAGCCAGGCCCACTCGTGGCCGGCGTCCGGGGTGATGGGCAGGTTGAAGCGCAGGAAGCCGTAGCCGCCGATCTTCAGGGCGATGGCCGCCAGGATCACCGAACCGGCGGTCGGGGCCTCCACGTGGGCGTCGGGCAGCCAGGTGTGGACCGGGAACATCGGCACCTTGACCGCGAAGGCGACCAGGAAGGCGAAGAAGATCCAGGTCTGTTCCTTGGCCGACAGCTGCAGCGCGTACAGGTCGGCCAGCTGGAAGCTGCCGCCCTTCAGGTACAGGTAGATCAGCGCCACCAGCATGAGCACCGAGCCCAGGAAGGTGTACAGGAAGAACTTCATGGCCGCGTAGATGCGGCGCGGGCCGCCCCAGATGCCGATGATCAGGAACATCGGGATCAGCATGGCCTCGAAGAACACGTAGAACAGGATGGCGTCGGTGGCCGCGAAGATGCCCACGGTCACGCCTTCCAGGATCAGGAACGAGGCCACGTACTGGTTGACGCGGTCCTTGATCGCCTCCCAGGCGCCAATCAGCGCCAGCGGGGTGACCACGGTGGTCAGCACGATCAGGGCCACGGCGATGCCGTCGGCGCCGAGGTTGTAGTGGATGTCATACGCCGGGATCCAGGCGTGCTGCTCCACGAACTGCAGGCCGGGGTTGGCGTAATCGAAGCCGGTCAGCAGGCCGATGCTCAGCACCAGCGTGGCCAGGGCCACGCCCAGCGCGGTCCAGCGCGCGGCGCCGGGGCGGTTGCCCAGGGCAAGCACCAGTGCACCACCGATGATCGGCAGCCAGATCAGGACACTCAACAGGTGGTTCGCCACGTGTGTTCTTCCGTACAGTCAGTTCAGTGCCAGAGGTGCATGAGCACGGCCAGGAGCGCGATCAGGCCGATGATCATGGCGAAGGCATAGTGGTAGAGGTAGCCGGACTGGGTGCGGCGCAGCAGGCTGGAGGCCAGTTCGACCACCCGTGCGCTGCCGTTGACGAACACCCCGTCGACGATGTTGGTGTCGATCCAGCGCGAGATGCGCCCGACCACCAGGCCGCCACCGGCGAAGCCCTTGATCCACAGGTGGTCGAAGCCGTACTTCTCCTCCAGGACCTTGACCAGCGGGGCCAGCGACTTGCGCAGCTTGCCCGGAACGTCCGGCTTCCACAGGTACAGCGCGGCGGCGAGCAGGAAGCCGGCGACAGTCAGGAAGAACGGCCAGGCGGTCATGCCGTGCAGCGCGTACTTGACCGGGCCGTGCCAGAACTCGGCGCCGACCTGGGCGACGGTGTCGCGGGACGGATCCAGGAAGTCGATCACGCCGGTGAAGAAGGACACGCCCTGCCCCGGGACCAGCGCCTCGGCATGGTGACCGCGCCAGTCGGTGCCGAACAGCATCGGGCCGATGGTGAAGAAGCCGATCAGGATCGAGGGGATGGCCAGCAGGATCAGCGGCACGGTCACCACCCACGGCGACTCGTGCGGCTCGTGCGCGCCATGGCCATGGTGGTCGTCGTGGTGCGCGTCGGCGTGGGCGTCATGGCCATGGCCGGCGTGCGCGTTGCGGAAGCGCTCCTCGCCGTGGAAGGCCAGGAACAGCAGGCGGAAGCTGTAGAAGCTGGTCACCAGCACGCCACCCAGCACCGCCCAGTAGCCGTAGGTCGCCACCCAGCTGCTGCTCTCGTGGGCGTGGTGAGCCGCGGCCTCGATGATGGTGTCCTTGGAATAGAAGCCCGAGAAGAACGGGGTGCCGACCAGGGCCAGGGTGCCGATCACGCTGGTCCAGTAGGTGATGGGCATGTACTTGCGCAGGCCACCCATCTTGCGCATGTCCTGCTCGTGGTGCATGCCGATGATGACCGAGCCGGCGGCCAGGAACAGCAGCGCCTTGAAGAAGGCATGGGTCATCAGGTGGAACACCGCCGCCGAGTAGGCCGACACGCCCAGGGCCACGGTCATGTAGCCCAGCTGGGACAGGGTCGAGTACGCGACCACGCGCTTGATGTCGTTCTGGACGATGCCGATCAGGCCGGTGAAGAACGCGGTGGTGGCACCGACGAACAGGATGAAGTTGAGCGCGGTCTGCGACAGCTCGAACAGCGGCGACATGCGCGCGACCATGAAGATGCCCGCGGTCACCATGGTGGCGGCGTGGATCAGCGCCGAGATCGGGGTCGGGCCTTCCATCGAGTCCGGCAGCCACACGTGCAGCGGGACCTGGGCCGACTTGCCCATGGCGCCGATGAACAGGCAGACGCAGATGATGGTGGCCACGGCCCAGCTGTGGCCCTCGAAGATCTGCACCTCGGCGCCACGCAGCAGCGGGGCGTTGGCGAACACGGTGGCGTAGTCCAGGGTGCCGAACCACAGCAGCACGCCGGCAATGCCCAGGAGGAAGCCGAAGTCGCCCACGCGGTTGACCAGGAAGGCCTTCATGTTGGCGAACACCGCGGTCGGGCGCTTGAACCAGAAGCCGATCAGCAGGTACGAAACCAGGCCCACCGCCTCCCAGCCGAAGAACAGCTGCATGAAGTTGTTGCTCATGACCAGCATGAGCATGGAGAAGGTGAACAGCGAGATGTAGCTGAAGAAGCGCTGGTAGCCCGGGTCCTCCTCCATGTAGCCGATTGTGTAGATGTGCACCAGCAGCGACACGAAGGTGACCACCACCATCATCATCGCGGTCAGCCGGTCGACCATGAAGCCGACATGGGCGGCGTAGTTGCCCACCTCGAAGAAGGTGTAGACGTTCTGGTTGAACGGCGAGGCGCCGCCCACGACCAGCTGGTAGAGCACCCATCCCGACAGCGCGCAGCTGACGGCCACGCCGAGGATGGTCGCGTATTGCGCGCCCTTGCGGCCAACCTGGCGCCCGAACAGACCCGCGATGATGCTGCCCAGCAACGGGGCCAGGACGATCAGCAGCAGGTGGGTTTTGGAGATGATCATGGTGTGCCGTCTGTTTCCAATTCGTGCCTGTCGATGCCGGCGCCACGGAGAACCCGCCGCCTGCGCATGCCGCAACCGCTTGTCCTTGCACCGGCGGTGCCGGCGGGGCCTCCCGGACGGGTCCGGGCGGCCCTGGTATCCAACGCACCACCCTCCCTGGCGGTGCCCGTGGGACCCTGGGGTCCCGGTGTCCGGCCGGCGGGTCGCCCCGCCCGGCCCCTTAGCCCTTGAGCGAATCAACCTCGCTGACGTTGATCGTGCCGCGGGTACGGAACAGCGCGACCAGGATCGCCAGGCCGATGGCGGCTTCGGCCGCCGCCACCGTGAGGATGAAGAACACGAACAGCTGGCCGGCCGTGTCTCCCAGTTCGCGCGAGAACGCGACGAAGTTGACGTTGACCGAAAGCAGCATCAGTTCGATCGACATCAGCAGGACGATGACGTTCTTCCGGTTCAGGAAGATGCCCGCCAGGCTGATGCAGAACAGGACGGCGCCGAGCGCCAGCAGGTGACCCAGGGAAATCATGCCTGGCCCTCCCCTTCAGACGAGGCCGCAACGGAAGCCGGCTTCTCGGCCGCCATGCTGACCATGCGGATGCGGTCGGAAGCCTTGACCCGCGACTGGTCGGCCGGGTTCTGGGTCTTGACCCCGGTGCGCTTGCGCAGGGTGATCATCACCGCCGCGATCACCGCCACGGTCAGGATCACCGCGGCGAACTCGAACGGCAGGATGAAGTCGGTGAACAGGGTCTGCGCCAGCCACTTGGTGTTGGACGCGTCGGCGGCGGCCGCGGCGGCATTGTCCGGGAACGGGGCGGCGGTGCGGCTCTTGACCCCGATCAGGGCCAGCATCTGCACCAGCATGGCCACGGCCACGACCAGGCCCACCGGCAGGAACTTCACCCAGCCCTGGCGCATGAGGCTGACGTCGATGTCCAGCATCATCACCACGAACAGGAACAGCACCATCACCGCGCCGACGTAGACCAGCACCAGGGCCACGCCCAGGAACTCGGCGCCGACCAGCAGCCAGGTGCAGGCGATGGAGAAGAAGGTGAGGATCAGGCACAGCACGGCGTTGACCGGGTTGCGCACGCTGATCACCGCACCGGCGGACACCACCGCGATGGCGGCGAAGGCGTAGAAAGCGATATTGATCCAGTCCATCGTCGGCCTCAGCGGTAGGCGGCGTCAGCGGCGCGGCGCTCGGCAATCTCCGCCTCGAGACGGTCGCCGATGGCCAGCAGCTGCGGCTTGGTGACGATGTTCTGCCCGCGCTTGTCGAAGTGGTACTCCAGCACGTGCGTCTCCACGATCGAATCCACCGGGCAGCTTTCCTCGCAGAAGCCGCAGTAGATGCACTTGAACAGGTCGATGTCGTAGCGGGTGGTACGGCGGGTGCCGTCCTCGCGCTTGGCCGAATCGATGGTGATGGCCAGCGCCGGGCACACGGCCTCGCACAGCTTGCAGGCGATGCAGCGCTCCTCGCCGTTCGGGTAACGGCGCAGGGCGTGCAGGCCACGGAAGCGCGGCGACTGGGGGAACTTCTCCATCGGGTACATCACCGTGTACTTCGGACGGAAAAGGTACTTCAGGGTGAGCAGGAGGCCCTGGATCAGCTCCAGCAGCATCAGGCTCTTGAAATAGTGGACGACTTTGTTCATCGGTCAGGCGCCCTTCTCGAACACGCCAAAGAACACCAGCAGGGCGGTCACCGCGATCCAGAAGATGGTCAGCGGGATGAACACCTTCCAGCCCAGGCGCATGATCTGGTCATAGCGGTAGCGGGGGAAGCTGGCACGGAACCAGATGTAGGCGCTGGCGAAGA
>Ga0207415_1001220_pt1 | contig 13703 bp, 7 predicted proteins | sample Passage237A_FD_187369 | JGI IMG/M metagenome (GOLD analysis project Ga0207415, IMG submission 187369) | Cellulose adapted compost microbial communities from Newby Island Compost Facility, Milpitas, CA, USA - Passage2 37A (SPAdes) (version 3) ...
GTAATTTCACTGGTAGCGATTATAGACATCGAACTAACGACCACAGTGAAAGAAAATTAATGATAACAACGGAAAAAAAGAAGCCAGCAGGTAACACGGCCTTTGCGTCAGGCGGGGTGGGGGAAGAAATGCTAGGCTTTGGAATAATTTTCATCTTCAGTTCCGGCTTGATGGAATACTAATCAGAGAAATTTATTATTTTTAGCTATGTAACGTGCTTCGGCTGATGGTCGAGCGGAGGGAATTCTTTTATCCGCCCGAACACAAAGCCCGGGAACGTTACCAGCAAGCGTAAAACGACACGACACAGCAGACAAAGACGAGCTTAAACGAGAAAAAAGTAAACCATTTTGACAGATGACCAAAGACATAGAAACGATATAACAACCGGACAGCGAGTAAGCCGACACTCATTGCCTACGCTTCTGTATTTTTTATTTTCCCCAACGCACATTTTTTTTAATTCAATTTTAGCCAGCCGCACATTGGCACATTTGCAAGCCGCACAAGCCGACCCGCAAACCCAAGCTCGCAAAAGAGCCAATTTTGCCAACGTACAAAGACGAGTAAACCGACTTAAAAACGTAATTTAGAAACCAAAATATTAACGACAGGAATACATGAAACAAACGAAAATCACTCTCGGACAGCTAGAAAGCTTTTTGTTAAAGGCTTGCGACATCCTGAGAGGGAAAATGGATGCTTCGGAATACAAGGAATATATTTTCGGAATTCTGTTTTTAAAGCGACTTTCAGACGAATTTGAACAAAAACGTAAAGAAATTAAAAGCCGCTATTCACACCTTTCACCCGAAGAAATCAACGAATTGCTCGAAGATAAAACCACTTACAAAGACACCTTTTTCGTTCCTATCAGGGCAAGGTGGAATGGTAGCTGGACAGAAACCATCACCAACGACAAAGGCGAAAAGCAAGAAGTTTTTCATCCGGCTTTAAAAGATATTAAAACCAACGTGGGTGCAGCACTCAATAAGGCTTTAGCTGAAGTGGAAGAAGCCAACGAACCCATACTGACCGGAGTGTTAAAAAGCATTGACTTCAACAAAGTGGTGGGTAAAACCAAAATCCCCGACCAACGTTGGATTGATTTGATAAATCACTTCAACACCAACATGCCGGCATTGGTAAACGATAATTTTGAGTTCCCCGACCTGTTGGGTGCAGCGTATGAATATCTGGTAAAATATTTTGCCGACAGTGCCGGAAAGAAAGGCGGTGAATTCTATACGCCCGGACATGTGGTGCGTTTGCTGGTTACCTTACTGAAACCCAAGGCAGGCATGGAAATCTACGACCCCACCTGCGGTTCGGGTGGTATGTTGATTCAATCCGTGCAATATGTGGAAGAACAGGGCGAAGATTTCCGCAATCTTGCCCTTTACGGACAAGAAGCATCGGGCACTACCTGGGCCATTTGCAAAATGAACATGATTTTGCACAATATCCCTTCGGCTACCATTGAAAATGGCGATACCCTGCAAGAACCCTTGATATTGGAGGGAAACACATGGAAAAAGTTCGACATTGTCATTGCCAATCCGCCCTTTTCGCAGAATTACAACAAAGCCACCATGAAATTCCAGACACGGTTTTCGTATGGCTTTGCTCCCGAAACCGGCAAAAAAGCCGACCTGATGTTTGTGCAGCACATGGTGGCAAGTTTAAAAACTACCGGACGCATGGCTACCATTATGCCGCACGGGGTTTTGTTCCGTGGCGGTAGCGAAAAAGAAATCAGGCAAAAGATGGCAGACGGGAACATCATTGAAGCCATTATCAGCTTACCGCCTGCATTGTTTTACGGAACGGGCATTCCGGCTTGCGTAATTGTGATTAACAAAAACAAACCCGATGCCCTGCACAACAAAATTCTCTTTATCAATGCCGATGCAGAATATGGTGAAGGTAAAGTACAAAATCATTTAAGACCCGAAGACATTGAAAAAATAGACTACGTTTTTACCCATAAATTAAACATTGACAAATACGCACGATTGGTTGATTTGGAAGAAATTAAAGCCAACGACTACAACCTGAACATCCGCAGATATGTGGACAATACACCCGACCCCGAACCCGAAGATGTAAAAGCACACTTAATTGGGGGTATTCCCGTAACCGAAATTAAATTGCAGCGAAAACAGTTTGACAAATTCGGTTTTGATGAAAACGAAATTTTTCAGATACGGAACGAAAACTATTCCGATTTCAAACCCGAAATCACTCAAAAATCACAGATTAAAGCCATTGTAGAAGCCAACACCAACCTGCAAGCTACGTATTCCAATATGCAGCAGCAGGTAAACGACTGGTGGCAAATAGCAAAAGAAGATTTTGCTTCACTGGCTCCGAAACACACACAAAAAAAAAATAATGATATAAACACTGTACACGAGGGTATTGCCGATTACCTTGTTGCCGGTGGCAAAAACATGGCAGCCGTGCGTAGCCATTTGCTTGCCACACTCAAAGAAGAACTGATTGCCCACAACGTGCTGGACGAATTCCAGTGTGCCGGTGTGTTTGTAAACTGGTGGACCAATATCCGCTACGACCTGAAAACCATTTCTTCCACCGGCTGGAGCCCGGCACTCATACCACGCGAATATTTTATTGAAACCTATTTTCAGACAGAGCAAAACGCCATCAACGAAACCGAGAAAAACATTGCCGACAAGGAAGCCGCCTTGCAGGAAGCCGTGGAAGCGGTAGAATACGAACCCGAAGAAGGCGAAGAGGTAACGGCAAGCACCATTAAGGAGTATCTGAAAAAAATAGCAGACGAAAACCCCGAAGCCGAAGAAGCCGCTATCCTGAAAACCATCAAAAACATTGAAAAGGAAATTAAAGACCTGAAAAAAGAACTGACTGAAAAACAGAAAGACCTTGACCGCAAAATCAACATCAAATGCTACGGCATTGACGATGAAAAAGAAGAGCTGCGGAATATGCTCAAGGGCAAACAGGAAGAACTCAGCAAACTGCAAAGCAACCTGCCCTCTGAAAAGAAGGAACTGACCAAACGCAATACCGCCATAAAGAAATGCACCGAAACCATTGCCCAAATACAGCAACGCATGGCAGGGCTGGAAGCCTTTCTGGAAAGCATTGGTGGCATGATTACCGATGAAGAAGCCAAAACCCTCATCCTGCAAAAGCACAACAACCTAGTGCAGCAGGAACTGCTGAAATACCTGAATGCCGAAAAACGCAAGCTGATAGCCGGCATTGAAAAACTGTGGGACAAGTATGCCGTTTCGGCACAGCAGCTGGAAAAAGAAAGAACCGACACGCTGAACCAATTGAACCAATTTTTAACTGAATTGAATTATTTGAAGTGATGACGAAAAATCATTTACATATTCCTGACGGATGGTATGAGAAAACTCTTGGCGATGTGCTTAAATATGAACAGCCTTATAAATATGCAGTTTCAGATACTACATTCAGCAGTCATTCCGGAACTCCTGTTTTGACTGCTGGAAAATCTTTTATCCTTGGATATACAAACGAAGCGGAAAACATCTATTTAAATCTTCCAGTAATAATTTTTGATGACTTCACAACAGATTGCAAGTTTGTTGATTTCCCTTTTAAGGTCAAGTCATCTGCAATGAAGTTTTTAAAAGAAAGAAATAATTGTGAAATAAGTCTGAAATACATTTTTGAAGTACTACAAACACTTAAACTTCAATCAACAGGTGGTGACCATAAAAGAAGGTGGATTTCTGAATACAGTAAATTAAAGTTTGCATGTCCTTCCATCAATGAACAAACCCGCATTGCCCAAATATTAAGCACAGCCGACCGTGCCATTGAGCAAACCGAAGCCCTGATAGCCAAATACCAACGCATCAAAACCGGGCTGATGCAAGACCTGCTCACCCGTGGCATTGACGAGCACGGCCGTATCCGCAGCGAAAAAACCCACCGCTTCAAAACCGAAAAAGGGTTGCGGGTGCCGGAAGAGTGGGAGGTTACTTTATTTGGCCAAACAATTGAATTAGTGCATGGTTATCAATTCAGAAATTTTGATTTTACAATTCACGGAATACCAATTGTAAAAATATCACAGGTTAAACCTGAAGGCTTGGATATGAGTAATTGTTCTTATATCAATGAAAATAGATTGACAGAATTTGAGAAGCAAAGAATAAAAAACGGTGATGTTCTAATGGCACTTACAGGGGCAACTTTAGGGAAAGCTTGTTTAGTTCAAAATTTGATTGGTGAAGCTTTGCAAAATTATCGTGTTGGTCGTTTTGAGCCTTTGTATGCAAATGATGTCGATAAAACTTACTTATACTTCGTTTTAACAACCAAGAAATTTTTGAATCAAATATTCAATAAAGTAAATGCTGGTGCACAAGGCAATATTGGAAAAGCAGATTTTGAAAAAGCGCTTTTTGTTAAACCACCTTTTATAGAACAGTTAAAAATCTCAAAAACTCTTCTCAAAATCACGAAACTGATTGAGGATGAAGTTCAAAAGAGAGACAAAGCATATAAAATAAAAACCGGACTGATGCAGGATTTACTATCGGGCAGGGTGAGGGTGTCTGCCCTGAGTGAAGCCGAAGGTACAGTTAAAGAAGAAACATTAGAAAAACAATAAACAAATAACAGAAATGCATTTAACCGTAAGAATGGCATGGCACGATAACAACTGGAACGGCAAAGTATGCTGCGACCCGGAGGGTAATACCTATTGCACAGGCGCCCATTCTTTACTTTCCGGCAGAATTGAAAAACAAAAAAATCTAGCTTTAGAAAACGCTGCCAAAGACCAATATGTAGCTGATAAGTTCAATTCCAATAATGTGCCACCTTGCTATTGGAGCATCAATGCCTTTAGTGACCGTGATTTTAAAGTAGAACACCATCATGCTTTCCGCCGGGTAAAACACACCATACCCGATACGGTGAAGCCTTATTCTGTTTTTACCTGGCCTTTTAAATTGTCGTTTGTGCACACCGAAGAAGACAAGAGGGTTCACGGTGATTACTGGCCCGATTTGGAGCAACGTATCAAAGACTTTACTGGCAAGTTTAAGAAAGACGAAAGCATCATTTTCTTTTATGCCAATTACGACAATCCCGTTTCGGCTGATGATATGAAGTATCTGCTGCTGGGTGCATCAGTGGTAAATGAAGTGGTAATGCCTGAACATTTCCCTTTCACCAAGCAGGAGCTGGAAAGAATGGGAAAAGGCAAGGCGGGCTCACCCATGAAAAATTTCCCCACTTTAAACTGGTCGATACAGGTTACACATCAAAACGATAAAGCCGTATTGCTGCCTTACAAAGAATATATCAAGCACGTAGAGCAATATCCCGAAGAGTTTGAGAAACTGAACGACATTAAAGTGGTAATTGATGAACCTTCACTGGTTCGGAGTTTCAAGTATGTGGCCATGGATATTGACGATGATAAATGTCTCTATCTGTTGTATAAACTTCGCAAAGCCATTTTCAAAGTCAGGGAGCACAACCGGCAGGTGGTAACCCATAACCTAGAGGAAGAAGAAAAGCGCCTGGATGCCATGATTGAAATGGTATGGAAAAGCAGAGGCATTTATCCATCCCTTCAAAAAGTGTTGAAGTATTTCCTAAAGAAAGATTGCACCGCATTATCAAATGCCATCAAATCCATTTTGACTAAAGATTTTGATTTGATGGATTGTTTTGATGATATAACGAATAATAAGATTCCGAAAGAACTGAATAACTATGCGGATGATTTTGATGACTTGCTAGGAAAACCAGAATTCAAAAGACATTACAAGGCATTTTTAAAGCTTTCGCTTTTCAACCTGACCGAACATCAAATCAAAAGAATTATTACTGAATACCATAAGGAGATAATAAAAGGACTGGAAAATAATCCCTATCTCATTTATGAATATTACGAACCCGATCCGCCCAAAAACGAGCTGGACATTCCTGATTTGGTAGATGAACCGATAGATGTTTACAAGATAGATGTGGGGATGATACCCGACAGCCGTTTTGTAAAACGTCACCGCAAAATTCAGAACATCCGGGAATCCAGTCCTGAACGCATCCGCAGTTTAATCATAGAATACCTGTGGAGTTTGGAAGGTTCCGGACATACCTATGATAATCTTCGAAGCATCATCAAAAACATCAAAGAACACCCGCTTATTTTCCACACACAAGCCAGTATAGATGAAAACGGCATTTTGGATTTGGAAGATGTTTACAAAAGTCATTTCCAGGAACGGCTGCATATTGAGCCTGTGGAACAGGAAAAATATATTTACCTGAAAGAACTGTATCGGGCAGAAGAACGCATAAAAGAGAAAATTGAAAAGCTCATTAACAGGAAGCCGCATCCCGACACCAGCCCAGATTTTAAAAAGCATATTGATGACAGTGTAGCGGATTTAAAAAAGAAGATTAAAGACTTTGACGAAACCCTGTTCAGGGCAGAAAGGCAAAAGCTGTATGAAAACATCTTTTCCCGGTCATTGTTTCTGTTAACCGGAAAACCCGGTTCAGGAAAGACCTATGAAATCAGCCATATTATCAAGCATTTAAAGTCGCTTAACCAAGGACTTGAAATATTGGCGCCAACCGGAAAAGCCGCTTTACGCATTTCAGAAAACATCAAAAACAATACAGGGCTTGACATAAAAGCAGACACCATTGACCGCTACATTTTCGAAAAAGGTTTCTGGTGGGCTTATGAAGATTGGGACAGGTTGCACGATTTGCCGGAGAATGAAAAGTTAACTGTAACCAACCTGATTATTGACGAAAGCTCAATGATTGATTTGCAGAAACTCTACATCCTGTTTTCCATCATCAAGTTTACGGATGAATATCCGAAGCGAATCATATTTGTAGGAGATGAAAACCAATTGCCACCAATTGGCTTTGGCAAACCTTTCCATGACATTATCAGCCATATAGTTTCAAAAGAAACTCTTTTTGAAAAACATTACATCCATCTTGCAACCAACTGCCGTCAGGAAAATGATTTGAACATCATTAAACTGGCAGAAGCTTTCTCCGATAAGACCCGGTACTTTGAGGAATCGCTGAATTTGCTGTATAAAAAAGGTAAAGTTTCAGACGGCCTTGAAATTTACTATTGGAAAACTAAGGAGGAACTGCAAAAGGCGATTAAAGAACGGATTAAAAGTCTGATGATAGAAGAACTCACTCATGAAGTGACTAATATAGATAAGAGAATAAATGAAGAAACTGCGGTGGCAAAGAAAGAATATTTGAAGAAGCGAAAAGATCTATTGGAAAGGGCTTTAAAGTCTGGAACGAATATTCAGCAGTTTAATCTGTTGCATGGCTTATACGAGAATGGCTACGTGCCTTTTGTGGACTATGATTTCAGAAAGACATTAATGCTCGAAAATCTCCAGTTGCTGAGCCCCTATCGTCCGGGCTTCTTTGGCATTTTGGGCTTAAACAAACTGATTCAAAAAGAATTCAGGGACACGTCATTTAAAGACACTGATACAGCTTTTTACCATGCTGATAAACTCATCAGAGTTTCCAATTACTATAGAGGATATGGAAGAAATAAATCGCTTATTCTATCCAACGGCTCCATTGGCGTAATCAACAACCACAAAGGAGGCAAAACCAAATATTATTTCAGGGATGCAGATAAACCTTTGGAGTGGGTGGACGATGAAGAACAATTTGATTTGGCTTATTCAATTACCGTTCACAAGGCGCAGGGAAGTGATTTCAGCAATGTGTTTTTGGTAATACCCAATAAACTCAACATGCTGAATAAGGAACTAATTTATACAGCACTTACCCGTTCCAAGCAAAGACTTTTCTTATTCATTTACGATGAGAAGGAAAATCTGTTGGTGAAATCAAAAGGCGTTTCTGCATTGCTAACTAGGCAATCATCTATTTTTGAAAAGCCGGAAGACAAGCTATTGAAATATTATCCAAGAAAAGGCGATAAACCCGTAAGGTCTAAAGGCGAATACATCATACACAAAGCCCTTCAGCGAAGCGGATTAAAATTCGAATATGAAGAAGAGTTGAGATTAGAGAAATTAACTTACCCTATCTATCCTGATTTTGTCATCAAACTGGAAGACGGAACCAAGATTTATTGGGAACATTTGGGCATGCTTGACATCCGGAAATATTTCAATGATTGGATGAAACGCAGGAAAGATTATATTGAGCACAACCTTTTTGATTTTGTAGTAACCACCGATGATATGAACGGAATAAAAGAAGAAGAACTGGACAAGGTGATAGACGACATCAGGAATAAGAATTTAAAACAGACTTTAGAAAACAGATTTTCAAATCATCATTATCAATTATATTAATGGCAGCCGATAAAACACCCCAACATGTTAAAATGGACGAAAAGAACCATGTGGAAGAACCCTTACTTCACCAGTTAGAAACCATGCCCGGCTTGCGTTGGAAGGTGCTGCGTTTGGATAATTATCAGGCACCCGAAGAGACCCAACGCACCGAGTTTTCGCAGGTCATTATGAAAGATGATTTGGCTGCCGCTATCAGAAAAATAAATCCATGGCTCGAAGATGACCAGGTGCAGGAAGTAATAGACAAAGTAACCCGCTTTGAAGGCGACAATCTTTTACAGAACAACGAACTTGCCTTGCAGCTTCTTTTGAAAGGCACATCGGTAAGCGAAAATAGAAAAACCGGTGAAAAATCACCCAATGTATTTATCGTTGATTTTGAACATCCTGAAAATAACAGCTATGTAGCCGTTTCGCAGTTTAAAGTCCGCATACCGGGAACAGACAAGCACATTTACCCCGACATTGTTTGCTTTCTGAACGGCTTGCCTGTGGTGGTCATTGAGTGCAAATCGCCCAAAGCAAAAGAGCCCATTCCCGAAGCCATTGACCAACTCATGCGGTACTGCGAGCAACGCAACTACCAGCGTGAAGGCAACAAATCGCTGTTTTACTTCAATCAGTTTATTATAGCTACCAGTCGCCAACGGGCAAAGTTTGGCACCATTACCACTACTATTGAAAAACATTTTTACCGCTGGACAGACCCTTTCCCTGCCAAGATTGATGAACTTATCAACTATTGCAATCCGCAAAAGCACTTATTTGTGGACGAACAAAACAACGATGAAGATATTGAACCCGCACAACGCACATCGCCCAACGACCAGCAGCGTTTGGTGCATGGTATGCTGAAGCCCGAAAACTTACTGAGCATCATTCGCAGCTTTTCGGTTTTCAGCACCGACAGCAAAGGGAATGTCATTCGTATTGTGGGCAGATACCAGCAGTTCCGGGCAGTAAAGAAAGCCGTTCATCAATTGCTGAATGGCCCCAACAAAAAAGAAAGAGGCGGTATTATCTGGCACACACAGGGTTCGGGTAAATCGCTGACCATGGTTTTTTTGATTCGTGAAATGTGGCTGCACCCGAAATTACAGTCCTATAAAATCATTCTTCTTACCGACCGAACACAGCTTGACGACCAGATTAAAGAAACGGCACGAAGTGTTGGCTATACCATTAACGACCCGAATACAATCGCCAAAGTAAAAGAAGCCTTGCGTTCCAATTCTTCTGAAATAGTTTCCTGTATGATACATAAGTTTCAGGAACGGGAACTGAACGATGCCTTTCCTGAACTGAATACCAGCGAAAACATTTTGATATTGACCGATGAAGCTCATCGTTCGCAGTATTCGCTTTTAGGAGCCAATCTTGACCGTGCCTTACCCAATGCAACAAGAATTGCCTTTACAGGAACACCCATTGAAAAAACCGAAGTAACCTTTGGCGATTACATTGACAAATACACCATGCGGCAAGCCATTAAAGATGGCGTAACTCTGGAGATAGTGTATGAAGGCAGAACCCACAATGCAGAAGTGAAAGATAAAGCCGGAGCAGATGCCAAATTTGAAGATGTATTTAGCGATTATAATCTCAATGAACGACTGCAGATATTAGGCTACGGTACCCGTGAGGCCTATCTGGAAGCATGGGAAACCATTCGGGCAAAAGCAAAAGACATGTTGCAGCACTATGTATCTCAGGTTTTTCCCAATGGTTTTAAAGCTCAGATTGTAACCTGTTCAAAAGAGGCGGCACATCGCTATCATGTTGCAATAAATGAAGAAATCAAAAATCTCGTTTCTGAACTTAGAGCAAATAATCCCAATAATATCAATATAGAATTACTGGAAAACATGAAAGCCGAAGTAGTGCTTTCATCCGGGCATAACGACCCTCCACACATCAAAGCATTAAGCGACAGCAGCAAGAACAAAGAGAAAATTGCCAGTTTCAAAATTCCTTTCGGCACAGAAAAAGACGGAGTAAAAGGTGATGTAGGTATTTTAATCGTTTGCGACATGTTGCTTACGGGTTTTGATGCTCCGATTGAACAAGTAATGTATCTCGACAAAGTAATTGTAGCACACAATTTATTGCAGGCTATTGCCAGAGTAAACCGGGTTGATAATGAATATAAAGATGTTGGCTTTATTGTGGATTATGTAGGTATTGGTCACCACCTGAAAGAAGCATTGGATATTTACTTTGAAAAAGAGCAGCAGGAAGTATTAAGTTGCATTACCGACCCCACAGAACTTTTTAAAGAACTGGAAACTACACATCAAGAAGTTTGGAAAATTTTTAAAGAACATGGTATCGAAGACCTTTCGGATACTGATGCTTTCTACGATTTATTCTATGACGAAGATATACGTTTTAGGTTCATTGATGCCTACCGGAAATTCATGCGAGCCATTGACAATGTTTTTCCGAGGAAGGAAGCATTGGACTATGTAAAAGACATGTTTCGCTTTACGGAATTGAATGTTTTAGCAGGACAGCATTTCAGGGATTCACGCATGAGCATGAAAGGCATTCCCGAAAAATTGCGAAGCATTACAGACGAATTCCTGAAATCGAAGGGCATTGAGCAAAAAGTAGAGCCCATTTCTATCATGGATGAAAACTTTTTTGACCATGTAAAAACCAAGCAACGCACCAAGACCAAAGCAGCAGAAGTAGAACATGCCATTCGCCACTACATTGATATCAACTTTGACGAAGACCCTGAATTGTATGCATCGTTTGCTGAAGCCTTGGCTGAAATACTTCGGGAGTTCAAAGACAATTGGAACGAGATTTACAAGCGATTAGAAGAACTGCGTAGAAAAATCATAGACAAGGAGAAAGAACCTACCTATGGTTTGCATCGCAAAAAACAAATGCCGTTTTTCCGCATCTTCAAAAAAGAGTTTTACGGAGACAAAGCCGAACTGACAGAGGATGAAATCACGCTATTGGTCGGAATCACCAAAGAAGTTTTTGAAAAAGTAAAACTTGAAATCGGAGCCATTGGCTTCTGGCGAAATATTCCTTCACAAAACCGTTTGAAGGGTGAAATTGTGGACATTCTCATTTCTGAAGAGCAAGAGCTGACAAAGAGTATTCCCGGTATTTTTGGAAAGCGAAACGAAATAGCTTCCCGAATAATGGAACTGGCAAAATCAAATCACGACATCATTTTATACGCTGCCTAACCATGCAAATAGAGTATTCCATACAATATTCCAATCGTAAAACACTCAGCATTATTGTTGAGCGTGACAGACGCGTAGTGGTTCGTGCTCCTTTTAATACAAGTAAAGAGTTGATTGAAAAAGAAATCAATAAACGGAAGTTTTTACTATTTCAAAAAATCAACCATCCACAGAAATACGAAACTCCACGAACAAGAAAGGAATTTGTATCGGGTGAATCTTTACTGTTTTTGGGAAAACATTACAAAATGGAGGTAGTGCAGGAAGAAATGGAAGGTATCCGGTTTGACAACAGGTTTTATATCAGCAAAGCTAATCAAGACAAAGCAAAGCAATTGTTCAGGAAATGGTATATAAAGCAGGCTGAGGAGAAAATTATTCCGAAAGTAAAATTCCATGCCAAAAATTTAGGAGTTCAATATAAAACCGTCAAAATCTTGGATATGAAATATCGCTGGGGTTCCTGTACACCAAAAGACAATATCAACTTCAACTGGCGACTAATTAAAGCCCCGATTTATGTTATTGACTATATTATCGTTCACGAATTGACACACCTGCTTGAACCAAACCACACACCCGAATTTTGGAATATAGTTTCGGTTCAGTTACCCCATTACAACAAAGCAAAAGACTGGTTAAAAGACAATGGACACTTACTTGAAACAGAATTCTAAAAGCCATCGCACAGGTGTAAGCACATTTGCAAGCCGCAAAAGCCCAAGCACAGACCAAAGCTTGCAAAAGAGCTTCCACCTTTCCCACCCTGACAAAATTGAATTAAAAAAAATCTCCTCCCCTTCTGAAAATAAAAAATACGCAACCGCACAGACCAACACGACAAAGACAGTGAAACTCAACAGCGACAATGGTTTACAGACACGGTGGACAAGAACGCCAGCTGGTAACAGCGTGTTGCCTCAATTGGCGGTGACGTGCAAAATTGAAGCTGAGTGCTACTATCAAACTTTTGTGCAGGTTGACAGTGAAGTGCTCCGAAATCGCCAACTGCGGCAACACGCAAACCGTTATGGCACATTTTAAAAACAACAGATATGAATAAGCAAATAATAATTATCCTGATAACATTTCTAATGACAGGATGTGCGAGTTGGAAGATTCCTAGCACTCAAGGTGACCCTACCAAAGCAAACAACTATGGTTATCATCCTTTAGATCCATTGCCAGTCAAAATTGAATACATAAGCGACAATGTAATCTCCAATCAAAGGGTGTTAAAATCATTACCTGATGAAACAATAAGACTTGCTGTCGGACAAGTTAATAACCAAGGTGGGATTACATTTTCAACTGCTTCGATTGGGTATGAAGGGAGTAGTTATGTCGTTATTTTAGACTATGTGAAATTTAATACTGTTTCTTTCCCTGTAAAACTTGAAAAAGAAAGTAATAATAAAGACATAAAAGCATCATTAACAACTGACGATAATCCTGATGTTATTGTGCCAGTATATATAGGAGTTGGATTAAGACTAACTGCCAACATAACTGTAAAAAAAGGTTCAGTAAATCTTGGCAACTTGTTTTCAATAGGAGCAGAAGCAAGTAGTGAAAAAATTTCAGGAACTCTTGTTGTTCAAACTTTAGGTATTAGTGGTGAGAATATTTCCTCAATTATACCTATGCCAGGCGAATTAAACCCAACAACTATACAAAATGCTATTATGGCATTAGGAACAATTAAATCAAAAATATATGATGACAAGACGGTTATCACTCCGAGAGTTGTAGGGGTTTATAATAATCTTGGTGGCGGAACTGAAACAATAAATGGATTCATTTCATCAATACTTCAAAAACCAAAATCATTAATTGTAGAATGAAAAACGTGCCATAACAGCACCTACACGCAAGTGGGGGTTCAGTGCTTTTATGAAAATGAAGTGCAAAATCCAAGTTTTGTACTTTTAATGAAGTTCAGTGCTAAAAATCCCCACCTGCGTGTAGCTGCAAAACGTTACCTGCAAGCGTAGTTGGGAATACCGTTTCGACAAACGACAATTAAAAAAACAATAATCATCCTTGGACTTTTAAGACTGAGAATTTCGGTGGACTTAACGTAAACGAAAATTCTATGACCACAAACTATTCTTTAACAACGCACAAC
>Ga0207415_1001224_pt1 | contig 13698 bp, 10 predicted proteins | sample Passage237A_FD_187369 | JGI IMG/M metagenome (GOLD analysis project Ga0207415, IMG submission 187369) | Cellulose adapted compost microbial communities from Newby Island Compost Facility, Milpitas, CA, USA - Passage2 37A (SPAdes) (version 3) ...
CCCGCCGGCTCGCCGGCGGCGTGGCCGCGCATCGGCGCCTGCGGCAGGTGCAGGTCGGAGGCGTCGATGCGCTCGCCCTCGGCCAGGGCCAGGGCGCGCTCGAGCACGTTCTCCAGCTCGCGCACGTTGCCGGGGAACGGATAGGCGGCCAGCGCCGAGAGCGCGGCCGCGGTCAGCTCCGGCGCGGGCCGGCCCTGGCCGGCGGCCAGGCGGGCGAGGATCGCGCCGGCCAGCTGCGGCAGGTCGCCGGTGCGCTCGCGCAGCGGTGGCACGCGCAGCTCGATCACGTTGATGCGGTAGTACAGGTCGTGGCGGAAGCGGCCCTCGGCCACCAGACCGGACAGGTCCTTGTGCGTGGCCGAGAGGATGCGCACGTCCACCGGCACCTCGCCGGGCGCGCCGACCGGCCGCACCGACTTCTCCTGGATGGCGCGCAGCAGCTTGACCTGCATCGGCAGCGGCAGCTCGGCCACCTCGTCCAGGAACAGGGTGCCGCCGCTGGCGGCCTGGAACAGGCCGGGCTTGTCGGCGTGGGCGCCGGTGAAGCTGCCCTTCTTGTGGCCGAAGAACTCGCTTTCCATCAGCTCGGCCGGGATCGCGCCGCAGTTGACCGGGACGAAGGGGCCGGCCGCACGCGCGCCCTGCTCGTGGATGGTGCGGGCCACCAGCTCCTTGCCCACGCCCGACTCGCCCAGGATGTAGACCGGGGCCTGGCTGCGGGCGACCTTGGCGATGGTCGCGCGCAGGGCCTGCATGGCCGGGGAGTCGCCCAGCAGGCGGCTGGGCGGCTCGGCCGGGACCGGGCGCGGGCGCTCGGCGTTGTTCAGCTCCAGCGCGTGCTTGACCAGGCCGCGCAGCACCGACAGGTCCACCGGCTTGCTGACGAAGTCGAAGGCACCGGCCTTCAGCGCCTCCACCGCCAGGTCCATGTTGCCGAAGGCGGTGATCATGGCCACCGGGGTCTGCGGGTAGTTGCGCGCGATCTCGCCGACCAGCTCGATGCCGTTGCCGTCGGGCAGGCGCATGTCGGTGAAGCACAGGTCGTAGCGGTGGCGCGACAGCAGCTCGCGGGCCTCGGCCAGGTTGGCGGCGGTGTCCACCCGCAGCCCCATCCGGCCCAGGGTCAGCACCAGCAGTTCGCGGATATCGCGTTCGTCGTCGACGATCAGGGCGCTGCGGCTGGGGCTCATTTGATGAACGATAGCGGACTGGGGGAGGGCGGCCAAGGGCGGGGGGATCAGGCCGGCAGCATATTGTGCGGTCCGGGCAGGGTGACCCGGAAACAGGCGCCGCCGCCGGGCACGGGCACGTATTCCAGGCGCGCCTGGTTGGCCCGGCACAGCTCGCGGGCGATGTACAGGCCCAGGCCGGTACCGTGCTCGGAGGTGGTGAAGAAGGGCCGGAACAGCTGCGCGGCCACCCCCTCGGGGATGCCCGGGCCGCGGTCGATCACGTCCACGCAGGCGCTGCGGTCGATCTGGAACACCCGCAGCCGCACCCGCGCCGGTTCCTCCATGATCCGGCCGTACTTGAGCGCGTTGTGGACCAGGGCGGTGAGCACCTGCTGCAGGTGGCGCGGGTCGACCATGGCCTGCACCGGCTGCGGCGGCACGATCGCCTCCAGGGTGTCGGTCTCGATCGACAGGGTCTGGCGGTAGTCGTCAACGAAGCGGCGGACGAAGGCGCACAGGTCCAGCGCCTCGGGGTTGGCACGCTCGCGCCGGGCCAGGCCGAGCACGCTCTCGACGATGCCGTTGGTGCGCTGGCACTGCTGGTGGATGATCTGCAGCAGGCGGCGGTCGGCGTCGTCGATCCCGCGCGACTCCTCCAGCAGCTGCACCGCGTAGTTGATCGCCGCCAGGGGATTGCGGATCTCGTGGGCCAGGCTGGCCGAGAACCGGCCCAGCGCGGCCAGGGTCAGCGATTCGGCCCGGCGCGAGGCCACGGTGGTGTCGTCCAGGAACACCACGGTCACGTCGCTGTCGGCCAGCAGCCGGGCAAAGCGCGGCTGCACCTCCGGCTGGTCGGGCAGCAGCTGCAGCGGGGTGTCGTCCACCTGCCAGCCGTTGCGCCAGCGCTGCAGGCGCCGGGCCAGTTCCGGCGCCATCGTGGCCAGGCTGGCCTGGCCGTGTTCGCCGCCCTCGCCCAGCAGCAGCGAGGCGGCCTCGTTGGCCAGGGTGATGCGGTCCTCGGCGTCCACCACCAGCACCCCGGTGCGCATCCGCCGGATGACCAGCTCGTTGATCTCCACCAGGCTGGCCACCTCGGCACTGCGCTTTTCGGCCAGGCGCTGGCTGGAGCGGGCGCGCTGGCCGATCTGGTGGGCCAGCCAGGCCAGGGCCACGTAGCTGACCACCAGCATGGCCAGGTCGCCCAGCGAACGCGAGGGCGAGCCGTGGGACAGCAGCGACCAGGCCGACTCGAGCACAAAGGCGCCGGCGGCCAGCACCGCCACCGCCACGCCAAAGCGCAGGGGCAGCAGCATCGAGGCGGCGGCCACGTTGAACAGGAACAGGGTCGAGATCCCGGCCGCGGCCGCCGGCATGGCGTGGGAGAGCAGGGCCGCGGCCAGGATGTCCAGGCAGGTGCCGCCGAAAACCAGCGGCAGCAGCAGGCGCTCGTTGCGGCCCAGCAGCAGCAACAGGGCCGCGGCCACCAGGTAGGCCAGGGACACGGCGGTGGCCAGCTGCGGGTCGCGCGGCGGCCCGATCATGTCGTCCAGCGGGCTGAACACCAGCGCCGCGACGAGGCCGGCTTCCAGCACCCGGTACAGGGCGAAGAAGTACAGCTCGCGTCGTGGGATGGACTCGATCCGGTCGATCAGCGAGGCGTGCGGCAAGCGGGGGCTCCCGGGGGCGCGGCTGGCCCCAGTATAGGCGGCCCCGCCGGGGCGCTAGAACCGCCCGGAAAGTCCCAGCAACCGGGCCATTTGCACCGTTTTGCACCGCCGGGGCCTTGTCGGCGACAATAGCGGTCCCGCCGTCCGCGCCCGGGCCCCCTCGGGGCTGGTTCGCGCTGGGCCGGCGTCCGTTCCCCACCCCACTGGTGAAGCATGAATTTCCACGAATACCAGGCAAAACAGCTGCTTGCCGAATACGGCATCCCGGTCCCGGCCGGCAAGGTCGCCGCCACCCCGGACGAGGCGGTCGCTGTCGCCCAGTCGCTGGGCCAGGGTCCCTGGATGGTCAAGGCGCAGATCCACGCGGGCGGCCGCGGCAAGGCCGGCGGCGTCAAGTTCTGCAAGACCGTCGAGGACGTGAAGGCCGCGGCTGCCAAGATGCTGGGCACCAAGATGGCCACCTACCAGACCGCCGGCGTGGAACTGCCGGTCAACCTGGTGCTGGTGACCACCGCCGGCGAGATCGTCAAGGAGCTGTACCTGTCGGTCCTGGTGGACCGTGGCACCCGCACCATCAGCTTCATCGCCTCCTCCGAGGGCGGCATGGAGATCGAGCAGGTCGCCGCCGAGACCCCGGACAAGATCCACACCCTCAACGTCGACTTCGTCGAGGGCGTGCAGCCGTACCACGGCCGCGAGATCGGCTTCAAGATGGGCCTGACCGCCAAGCAGGCCGGCCAGTTCGCCAGCATCATGGTGAACCTGTACCGCATCTTCAACGAGAAGGACCTGGCCCTGGTGGAGATCAATCCGCTGGCCATCCTCGACGACGGCAACCTGTACGCGCTGGACGGCAAGTTCAACAGCGACGACAACGCCAGCTTCCGCCACAAGGACCTGGTCGCCATGCGCGACAAGACCCAGGAGGATCCGACCGAGGTGATCGCCTCGGAGCTGGACATCAACTACGTGACCATGGACGGCAACATCGGCTGCATGGTCAACGGCGCCGGCCTGGCCATGGCCACCATGGACGTGATCAAGCTCAACGGCGGCGAGCCGGCGAACTTCCTGGACGTGGGCGGCGGCGCCAACAAGGAGCGCGTGATCGAGGCGTTCAAGCTCATCCTGTCCTCGGACAAGGTCCAGGGCATCTTCGTCAACATCTTCGGTGGCATCGTCCGCTGCGACATGATCGCCGAGGGCATCATCGCCGCGGTCAAGGAAGTGGGCGTCAAGGTGCCGGTCGTGGTGCGCCTGGAAGGCACCAACGTGGAGGAAGGCAAGCAGCTGCTGCGTGACAGCGGCATGGCCATCATCCCGGCCGACAACATCAACGACGGCGCCAAGAAGGTCGTCGAGGCCGTCAAGGCCGCCGCCTGATCGCCCGCGGTCCCGGAGCGTCAGCCCGGCCCGCGCCGCCCCTTGGGTCAAGGGGACGGGGGTTGGGGAGGCGCGCACCACGGACATCGGCGGTAACGCCGCTGTCCGGGATCCGGAGCCGGTTCAACAAAATTACGAAGGACTCAAAGAAATGTCCGTTTTGATCAACAAGAACACGAAGGTTATCGTGCAGGGCTTCACCGGCCAGCAGGGCACCTTCCATGCCACCCAGATGGTGGAGTACGGCACCCAGGTCGTCGGTGGCGTCACCCCGGGCAAGGGCGGCACCACCCACATCGGGCTGCCGGTGTTCAACACCGTGCGCGAGGCGGTCGAGGCCACTGGCGCCGACGCTTCGGTCATCTACGTCCCGCCGCCGTTCGCGGCCGACGCGATCCTGGAAGCCGCCGCCGCCGGCATCAAGGTCATCGTGGCCATCACCGAGGGCATTCCGGTGCTGGACATGCTGCGCGTGAAGAACGTGCTGACCCGCACCTACCCGCAGACCGTGCTGATCGGCCCGAACTGCCCCGGCATCATCACCCCGGGCGAGTGCAAGATCGGCATCATGCCGGGCCACATCCACATGCCGGGCAAGATCGGCATCGTCTCGCGCTCGGGCACCCTGACCTATGAAGCGGTCAAGCAGACCACCGAGGTCGGTCTGGGCCAGTCCACCTGCATCGGCATCGGTGGCGACCCGATCAACGGCCTGAACTTCGTCGACTGCCTGAAGCTGTTCAACGAAGACCCGCAGACCGAGGGCATCATCATGGTCGGCGAGATCGGCGGCGACGCCGAGGAAGCCGGCGCCGAGTACATCAAGAACCACGTAAAGAAGCCGGTCGTCGGCTTCATCGCCGGCGCCTCGGCCCCGGCCGGCAAGCGCATGGGCCACGCTGGCGCCATCGCCTCCGGCGGCAAGGGCACGGCCGAAGGCAAGTTCGCCGCGATGGAAGCGGCCGGCGTGAAGACCGTCCGCTCGCCGGGCGACCTGGGTGCCGCGATCGCCGCCCTGGTGAAGTAAGCCCGCCGTCAGCCGACGGTGTTGCGAAGGCCGCCTCCGGGCGGCCTTCGCGCGTCTGGCCCCAGGCGCTGCGGGATGGCGGTCGCGGGCCGGTATCATGGGGCCACCCCCACACCGGTGTGATCCCATGAAGGACTCCCTGCGCATCGCCATGGCCCAGTTCGATTTCCCGGTCGGCGCGGTGGAGCAGAACGCGGCGCGGATCATCGAGCTGATCGGGGAGGCGCGCGACGAGTTCGGCGCCGACGTGGTCCTGTTCCCGGAGCTGGCCCTGTGCGGCTATCCGCCGGAGGACCTGCTGCTGCGCCCGGGCTTCCTGGCCGCCTGCGAGAAGGCGATCGGCGACGTGGCCGCGGCCGCGACCGGCATCGTCGCCGTGGTCGGTTGGCCGCAGGCCGCCGGCAGCGTGCTGTACAACGCCGCCAGCGTGCTGCGGGAGGGCCGGATCGAGGCCACCTACCGCAAGCGCGAGCTGCCCAACTACGCGGTGTTCGACGAGCGCCGCTACTTCGAGGTCGATCCGGACGGCGGTCCCTGCGTGTTCGAGGTCGGGGGCGTGCCGCTGGGCGTGGTGGTGTGCGAGGACCTGTGGTTCCCCGAGCCTCTGGCCGAGACGGTCAAGGCCGGCGCGCAGCTGGTGCTGGTGCCCAATGCCTCGCCGTTCGAGCGCGGCAAGCACGCCCAGCGCGACGCCCTGCTGGCCGAGCGCAGCCGCGAGAGCGGCGCCGCCCTGGCCTACCTGAACCTGGTCGGCGGCCAGGACGCGCTGGTGTTCGACGGCGCCTCGGTGGTGGCCGACGGCGACGGTACCGTGCACCCGGCGGCGGCCGCCTTCACCGACCAGTGGCTGGTGGTGGACTACGACCCCGCCAGCCGCAGCTTCACCCCGCGGCAGTGGATGGACGACGGCGACGAGAGCATGGACGCGCTGGCCTGGCGCGCGGTGGTGCGCGGGATCCGCGACTACTGCGCCAAGAACGGCTTCAAGCGCGCCTGGCTGGGCCTGTCCGGCGGGATCGACTCGGCCCTGGTCCTGGCCCTGGCGGCCGAGGCCCTGGGCCCGGACAACGTCACCGCGGTGCGCCTGCCCTCGCGCTACACCGCCGACCTGTCCAACGACCTGGCCGCCGAGCAGTGCGCCGCCCTCGGGGTGAAGCTGGAGACGGTGCCGATCGAACCGGCCTTCCAGGGGCTGCTGCAGGCGCTGGGGCCGCTGTTCGAGGGCCGCGAGGTGGACGTGACCGAGGAGAACCTGCAGTCGCGCTGCCGCGGCGCCATCCTCATGGCCCTGGCCAACAAGTTCGGCGGGCTGCTGCTGACCACCGGCAACAAGAGCGAGTACGCGGTCGGCTACGCCACCATCTACGGCGACATGTGCGGCGGCTACGCCCCGCTCAAGGACCTGTACAAGACCGAGGTGTTCGGCCTGGCCAAGTGGCGCAACACGGTCGGCGGGGCGCCGGTGATCCCGCCGGCGGTGATCAGCCGCCCGCCCTCGGCCGAGTTGCGCGCCAACCAGACCGACCAGGACTCGCTGCCGGCCTACGACGTGCTCGACGGCATCCTCTACCGCTACGTGGACCAGGAGCAGTCGCGCGACGAGATCGTGGCCGCCGGTTACGCCCCGGAAGTGGTGGACCGGGTCCTGCGCCTGGTCCGGATCAGCGAGTGGAAGCGGCACCAGGCCGCGCCCGGGCCCAAGGTCTCGCGCCGCGCCTTCGGCCGCGAGCGGCGCTACCCGATCACCAGCGGCTTCAGCGGCTGATGGACCCCACAAAGCGGAAGGCGCACCGGGGTGCGCCTTCCGGGGTGACCAGCGCGGCGGCGCGGGCTCAGCGGTCCAGCACCGCGTTGCGCGCGCCGGTCGGCGACTTCTCGCCGGCAAACGGGTTCAGGCGCCGGATCACCCAGGGGTACTTGGGCCAGTCGCCGCTCAGGTAGGGATGCTGGGCGTCGTTCAGGCGCAGCACGCGCTCGGCATCGGCGGCCAGGTCCTGCTGGCCCAGCTGCTTGTAGGACTCGGCCAGGGCGGCGACGGCGTCGTTCTGGTAGTCGCTCTGCGGGTAGGTCTCGAGGATGTACTTGGCCCGGCCCACGGCCGCCAGCCAGGCGCCGCGGCGCATGTAGTACAGCGCGGTGTCCATCTCGTGGCGGGCAAACACGTTGCGCAGGGCGATCATGCGCTGGCGCGCGTCGGCGGCGTAGCGGCTGTTGGGGTAGCGCTGCAGGACGATGCTGAAGTCCTCGTAGGCCTGGTGCGGCGAGGACAGGTCGCGGCGGCTGGGATCCAGCGACCACACCCGCTGCATGAACACCGCGTCGCGGTTGGAGTTGGCCAGGCCGCGCAGGTAGTAGAAGTAGGCGATGTGGCGGTGGGTCGGGTAGGTGCGGATGAACTTGTCGATCGCCGACACCGCTTCCTCGTGCTTGCCGGCCTTGTACTGGGCGTAGGCGCTTTCCATCAGCGCCTGCTCGGTGTACGGGCCGTAGGGGTACTGGGCGACCAGGCGGCGGAACGCCAGCTCGGCGCCGTTCCAGTTGCCCTTTTCCATCTGGCTGTGGGCCCTCTGGTACAGCTCGGCCGCCGGCACGCCTTCGAGGGCGTCCTTCTTCCGGTCCTTGCGGCCGCAGCCGGTGGCCAGGACGACCACGGCCAGCAGCAGCAGGGCCAGGCGCAGCGGGGAGGAGGTGTGGAAACGGGGGCGATGGGCCATCGGGGCGCGGGCTGGCGGGAAATCGGAATGGCCGATGATAGCCTAGTGGCCTGTCCGGCGACTGACTTCCCCCTTCCGGACCCCTCCGCAGCGCCCCCGAATCCCCCCAATGTCCCAGCCTTCCGCGCCCTCCCCACGCCTGGCCACCGTCCCCGACGAGGCCGCCGGCCGCCGCTTCGACGCGGTCCTGGCCGAACTGTTCCCCGAGTATTCCCGCTCCCGCCTGGCGGCCTGGATCAAGTCCGGCGACGTCCTGCTGGACGGCCAGGCGGCGCGCCCGCGCGACCCGGTCAGGGGCGGGGAGACCGTCAGCCTGGCGGCGGTGGCCGAGGTCCAGACCGAGGCCGAGCCCGAGGACATCCCGCTGGAGGTGCTGTACGAGGACGAGCACCTGTTCGTGCTGGACAAGCCGGCCGGGCTGGTGGTCCATCCCGGCGCCGGCAACCCGGCCGGGACCCTGGTCAATGCCCTGCTGCACCGTGATCCCGGCCTGGCCGCGCTGCCACGCGCGGGCATCGTCCACCGCCTGGACAAGGACACCTCCGGGGTGATGGTGGTGGCGCGGACCCTGCAGGCGCATACCGGCCTGGTCGAGCAGCTGGCCGCGCGCCAGGTGCACCGCCAGTACCTGGCGGTGGTGGTCGGCTCGCTGGTGGCCGGCGGTACCGCCAATGCCCCGATCGACCGCCACCCGCGCGACCGCCTGCGCATGGCCGTGCGCGAGGATGGCAAGGAGGCGGTGACCCATTACCGCCTGCGCGAGCGCTTCCGCGCCCATACCGCGCTGGAATGCCGGCTGGAGACCGGCCGCACCCACCAGATCCGCGTGCACATGCAGTACCAGCGCCATCCCATCGTCGGCGATCCGCTGTACGGCGGCCCGCTGAAGCTGCCGCGTGGCGCCACCGAGGCGCTCACCCGGGAGCTGCGCGGGTTCAAGCGCCAGGCCCTGCATGCGGAGGTGCTGGAGTTCGACCATCCGGTCACCGGCGAGCCGGTGCGGGTGGAGGCGCCGCTGCCGGCGGACATGGTCCAGCTGCTGCGGGTGCTGCGCGAGGACACCCGCGCCTGGGAGGAGAGCCAGGGCTGGTGAGCACGATGGCGGCGGCGCGGCATCCGGCGGTGTTGCAGGCCGAGTGGCCGGCCCCGCCCGGCGTGGCCGCCTTCACCACCCTGCGCCATGGTGCAGGCGGCTCGCTGCCGCCACTGGACAGCTTCAACCTGGGCCTGCGCAATGGCGACGACCCGGCCACCGCCGCGGCCAACCGCCAGGCCCTGCAGCGCGAGCTGGGCCTGCCTTCGGCCCCGCACTGGCTGCGCCAGGTGCATGGCACCACGGTGCTGCGCCTGGAGGCGCCGCTGGCCGCGCCCCTGCCCGGGCAGGACGAGCCGGAGGCCGATGCCGCCGTTACTTCCACCCCGGGGGTATGCCTGGCGGTGCTCACCGCCGACTGCCTGCCGGTGGTCCTGGCCGCCAGCGACGGCTCGGAGGTGGCCGTGGCCCATGCCGGCTGGCGCGGCCTGGCCGCCGGGGTGCTGGAGGCCACGGTGGCGGCCATGCAGGCCGCGCCGTCGCGGCTGCAGGCCTGGCTGGGACCGGCCGCCGGCCCGCAGGCCTACGAGATTGGCGAGGAGGTCTTCGCGGCCTTCACCGGACCCGATCCCCGGGCCGCCGCGGCCTTCCTCCCCACCCGCCCCGGGCACTGGCGGGTGGACCTGTACGCCCTGGCCCGGCGCCGGCTGCAGGCGGCGGGCCTGGACGCTGCCGCCCTCCACGGGGGCGGCCTGTGCACCATCAGCGATCCTGGCCGCTTCTACTCGCACCGGCGCGACCGCCATACCGGACGGATGGCTACCGTGGCCTGGATCGCGCCGCGCTAGCCGGCGGCGGAGTCATGCCGCCGCGGCGCATGCAGGCCGTGGCAGCCGGTGGGGCATCCGCCCGCGCATGGTGGATGCGCGCGCAACCATGTTCGCTGGCCGCGGGAATCGTGGTTAGAGTGTGGCCCTTCACAGGAGTGATGAGCCGTGCTGGCGGACGCGCAGGAAAGCCAGGTCCCGACCGATGCCGAGGAGCGCATCCTCGCCGAGCTGCTGGCGCGCGAGCGCCTGCGCCCGGCCGACCTGGAGCGTGCCCGGGCCCTGGCCGGCAGCGGCGGGGCGGGGCCGCTGCGCCTGCTGGCGCGGCTGGGCCTGCTGTCCGAGCGCGACCATGCCGAGGCCAGCGCGCGCGTCCTCGGCCTGCCGCTGCTGACCGCCGCGCAGCTGCCCGGGGACGGTCCCGGCGAGGCGCTGCAGGCGCTGCTGGGCGAGCTGCCGCTGGGTTTCCTGCAGAACTTCCACCTGTGCCCGCTGGCGGTGGACGGCGAGGTCCTGGACGTGTGGGTGGCCGATCCGCACGACGACTACCCGCTGCGCGCGCTGGCCCTGGCCAGCGGCTGCCAGGTGCGCGCCCGGGTGGGCCTGCGCAGCGAGATCGATGCGCTGGTCGAGCGCTGGTACGGACAGGGGCGCAGCACCCTGGGCAGCATCCTCGAGGGTGCCGCCACCGAGGATGCGCCGCGCGAGGATGATGTCGAGCACCTGCGCGAACTGGCCTCCGAGGCCCCGGTGGTGCGCCTGGTCAACCTGCTGGTGCAGCAGGCGGTGGAGCTGGGGGCCTCGGACATCCACCTGGAACCGTTCCAGGCGCGCCTGCGCGTGCGTTTCCGGGTCGACGGCGTGCTGGTGGAAGGCGAGAGCCCGCCGGCGCAGCTGGCCGCGGCGGTGATCAGCCGGATCAAGATCATGGCGCGGCTGGACATCGCCGAGCGGCGCCTGCCGCAGGACGGGCGGATCATGCTGCGGGTGCAGGGCCGCGAGCTGGACCTGCGCGTGGGCATCGTGCCTACCGCCCACGGCGAGAGCGTGGCCCTGCGCCTGCTCGACCGCCAGGTGGCGGCGCTGGATTTCCCCGGGCTGGGCTTTGCGGAGGACCTGCTGCCGGTGCTGGAGCGGGTACTGGCGCGGCCGCACGGGATCTTCCTGGTCACCGGCCCCACCGGCGCCGGCAAGACCACCACCCTGTACGCGGCGCTGGCCCGGCTCAACCGCCCGCAGGTGAAGATCATCACCGTCGAAGACCCGGTTGAATACCGCATCGACGGCATCAACCAGATCCAGGCGCGGCCGCAGATCGGCCTGGATTTCGCCCAGGCCCTGCGCAGCATCGTGCGCCAGGACCCGGACGTGATCATGGTGGGCGAGATGCGCGACAGCGAGACCGCGCGCATCGCCATCCAGTCCGCGCTCACCGGCCACCTGGTGCTGTCCACCCTGCACACCAACAGCGCCGGTGCCGGCGTCACCCGCCTGCTGGACATGGGCGTGGAGGACTACCTGATCACCTCCACGGTCAATGCCATCCTGGCCCAGCGCCTGGTGCGCCGGGTCGAGCCGGTGCATGCCATCCGCCGCCCGGCCACCGCCGCGGAGATCGAGCGCTTCGGCCTGCGCCGGTTGCAGCCGCGGGGCGAACTGCTGGTCACCGAGCCGCGGCCTTCGGCGCTGACCCCCACCGGCTACCTGGGGCGGACCACCATCGCCGAGCTGCTGGTGTTCGATGACAGCCTGCGCCGGGCGGTGATGCGCCACGCCGGGGCCGACGAGGTCACCGCGCTGGCCCGCGCCAACGGCATGCGCACCCTCTACGAGGACGGGCTGCGCAAGGTCCTGGCGGGGGAAACCAGCCTGGAGGAGGTGCTGCGGGTGACCGAGGCATGAGCGCAGCGGGCGGGGGAGCAGGCTGATGGCGCTGTTCGAATTCGAGGCCATCGACGCGGGCGGGCGGATCCACCGCGGCCGCCTGGAGGCGGCCGGCGAGGCCGAGGCGCTGGCCGCGCTGCGCGCCCAGGCGCGGCTGCCGCTGCAACTGCGGCCGCTGGCCGCCGGCCGCGAGGGCGCAGGGCTGCGCCTGCGCTGGGGCCAGCAACCCTTCCCGGGCGATGGCCGGATCCAGTTCATCACCCAGCTCGGCACCCTGCTGGGCGCCGGCCAGCCGCTGGACCGCGCCCTGGCGATCCTGGCCGACATGCCGCTGGACGCCCCCAGCCGCGCCGTGCTGCAGCGGGTGCGCGCCCAGGTGGTGGCCGGGCAGCCGTTGTCGGCGGCGCTGGCCGCGCAGGACGGGGTGTTCCCGCGCCTGGACGTGGGCCTGGTGCGCGCCGGCGAGGCCGGCGGCAACCTGCCGGCGACCCTGGCCCAGCTGGCCGACTACCTCGAGCGCAGGCGCGCGGTGCGGGCCAGGGTGGTGGGCGCGCTGGTGTACCCGGCGGTGCTGCTGGCGGTGGTGCTGGCGGCGCTGCTGTTCCTGCTGGCCTACGTGCTGCCGCAGTTCGCGGCCATGTACCAGAGCCTGGAGGTGGAGCTGCCCTGGTTCAGCCGCGCGGTGCTGGCGCTGGGCCTGGGCGCGCGTGCGCATGGCGCCTGGGTGCTGCTGCTGGCGGCCATCGCCGCGGCACTGGCCTGGGCGCGGCTGCGCCAGCCGGCGGCGCGCCTGGCGCTGGATGCCTGGCTGTTGCGCCGGCGCTGGATCGGCCCGCTGCTGGCGCGGCTGGATACCGCGCGCCTGGCCCGCACCCTGGGCACCCTGCTGGGCAACGGCGTGCCGCTGCTGGATGCGCTGGCGCTGGCGCGCGAAGTGGTTGCCAACCGCGCCCTGGCCGCCGACCTGGAGCAGGCGGTGGTCGAGGTGCGCAGCGGCCGCAGTCTGGCTGCGGCCCTGGCCCGCGGCCGGCGCTTCCCGGCCCTGGCCCTGAACATGGTCCAGGTGGGCGAGGAATCCGGCGCCCTGGACGCGATGCTGCTCAAGCTCGCCGACGTATTCGAACGTGACAGTGAACAGGCCAGTGCCCGCCTGCTGGCGTTGCTGGTGCCCGCGGTGACGGTGCTGCTGGCCGCGGTCGTGGGCCTGGTGATCCTGGCGGTGCTGGTGCCGCTGTACGACCTGACCGGGGCGATCGGATGAACCGCGCCCCCGCTTGCCCATGTCCGGAGGAGAACGCATGAGCCGCAATACCCCGTCCCTGCGTCCGCGCCTGCAGGCCGGCATGAGCCTGCTGGAGGTGGTCATCGTCATCGTGCTGATCGGCGCGGTGCTGACCCTGGTCGGCAGCCGGGTGCTGGGCGGCGCCGACCGCGGCAAGGCCAACCTGGCCCGCACCCAGATCCAGACCCTGGCGGCCAAGATCGAGAACTACCAGCTGGACACCGGCGCCCTGCCGCAGCGCCTGGAGGACCTGGTCCAGGCGCCGGCCGGGGTGTCCGGCTGGCTGGGGCCGTATGCCAAGGCCAGCGAGCTGGACGATCCCTGGGGCCACCGCATCGATTACCGCGCGCCCGGCGATGGCCAGCCCTTCGAGCTGGTCAGCCGCGGCCGCGACGGCCAGCGCGGCGGGGAAAGCGTCGATGCGGACATTCGCTACGAATAGCGCCGGCCTGCGTGCATCCCGGCCCGGCCAGGCCGGCATGTCGCTGCTGGAACTGCTGCTGGTCATCGCCCTGCTGGCGCTGGCCGCGGCCACGGTGGCGGCCAGCGTGGGCGGCGGCTGGGATGGCTGGCGGCTGCGCTCCTGCGCGCGCGAACTGGGCACCGAACTGCGCCTGGTGCGCGCGGCGGCCATGGCCAGCGGCCAGCCGCAACGCCTGCTGATCGATCCGGCGGCGCGGGTGTGGCGGTCCAGCGCCGGACGCAGCGG
>Ga0207415_1001231_pt1 | contig 13655 bp, 17 predicted proteins | sample Passage237A_FD_187369 | JGI IMG/M metagenome (GOLD analysis project Ga0207415, IMG submission 187369) | Cellulose adapted compost microbial communities from Newby Island Compost Facility, Milpitas, CA, USA - Passage2 37A (SPAdes) (version 3) ...
TCGCCGAAGGCGGTTCGGCCGGCGGCCTCCTCATGGGCGCCGTCGCCAACATGCGCCCCGAGCTGTGGGCCGGCGTCATCGCCGAAGTCCCCTTCGTCGACGTGCTCAACACCATGCTCGACGACAGCCTGCCGCTCACCCCGCCCGAATGGCCCGAATGGGGCAATCCCATCACCGACAAGGCCGCTTACGACCGCATCGCGTCCTATGCCCCTTACGAGCAGGTCGAAGCCAAGGACTACGCCCCCATGCTGGTCATAGCGGGCCTCACCGACCCGCGCGTCACCTACTGGGAACCGGCCAAGTGGGTGGCGAAACTGCGCGCCACCAAGACCGGCGACGCCCCGCTTTACCTGAAGACGCACATGGGCGCCGGCCACTCCGGGGCCTCCGGCCGCTTCGATGCGCTCAAGGAAACCGGCCTCAGCTACGCCTTCGCGCTGCAATGCATGGGGCTGGCCTAAGCGTGGTCCGCAACCAGGCTCACCTGCAGCTTCGTGCCGGTGGCCTCCGCATAACGTCGAAGGGTGGCGAGTGACGGCGACGTCCCGCCCCCCTCAAGTCGGGCAATAGCCGACTGCGTGGTGCCGATCCGCCTGGCCAGTTCCGTCTGCGTCAGGCCGGCATTCATCCGAGCCTTCACCAAAGCCTCAATCACCGCGAACTCGGCATCCGCCTTCTCGTACTCGGCCCGGAACTCCGGGTTGCTCATCAGCCGCTTCTTGAGCTCGGCAATCTTCGTCATTGCAGTACTACCTGCTTCATTCTCTCACGGGCGATATCCAGCGCCGTCCTCGGCGTCTTTTGCGACTTCTTCGCAAAGACATGCAGCACGACCACGCGCCGCCCCGTCACGGTAACGTAGAAGCCGCGGGCAACGCCCTCGGCTGCTTTGGCCCGCAGCTCCCAGAGCTTGCCTTCGATGTGCTTGACGTGGGGCTCGTGCACCTGCTCCAGGCCTACGGCCTCGATCATCTCCATCAGACGAATCACGCGGGCCTGCAATCCGGGCGGCAACGCCTCGATCTCGGCGTCAACGTCAGGACCCAGCGTTTCGACCGTCCATTGCATCATCGCAATATAGCGCAAACGCTATACCGCGCAAGCCCGATGGTACAGCCTTAGCTCGCCCGGTTGCCGCTGAGGGTCACGTGGGGGTAGCGGGCGGCGTCGCGGACGAGGTCGTCGCTCACCACGTCCTCCCACTCCATGCCGACAATGTCGTGGTCGGCCGCTGCGATGGTATTGCCCGAAATCGAGACCGCGCCGGCCTTGTCCACCACCGACACGCCGATGCCGGTATTGACGGCCGAGAGCACGTTGTCGGCGATCACCACGTTACGCAGGAACGGCCCGTTGCCTGCGCGAATGCCGGTGCCGGCAACGGCATGGACGGTGTTGCCGGTCACGGTGGTCTCGGCCTCGGCATAGATGCCGATGGGCCTGGTGTCCGGGTTCACGGCCGAAGCGGCGCGGATATTGCGCACGATATTGCCGGTCACCGTCGCCACCTGCCCCGAATGGTCCATGTTCGTGACCGAGATACCCAGCGCCGCGCCATCGACGATGTTATCGGCAATCACCGAGCCGGTGAACGCGAACTCCGAGAAGATCCCCACCTCGCCGGAGTTGCGGCACAGATTGCCCGACACCACCACGTTGTTGGTGGCGTTGAGCCGTATGGCGGTGAACGCGCAATCGGCGATGCGGTTATTGGCAATCAGCACGTCGTCGCAGCGGAAGACATTGATGCCATTGCCGTTCTGCCCGTTGCCGCCGGCCGTGGCACCCACCCCCGATATCGAGTTGCCGATAACCGTGGACGAGCCGCGGCGACTGCCATTACCCCAGATCAGGATGCCGCCATTGCCGCAGCCCGCAATGCGGTTGCCGGTGATCGACAGCCCGCGGCTGTCCACCGAAACGATGGCGGCCAGCGCGTGGCCGAGGAAATCGCAGGTGTCGATCTCGGCCGCCGCGTCGTGAATGGCGAGGCCGCTGGCCTTGCCGCCGGTAAAGGCGCAATCGGCGAGCGTCACGTGGTCGCTTGCCTCGATTTCGAGCAGCCCCGCCTCGCTGCCTTCCGGCCCGCCATGGCCGGGCCCGAAGGTGATGTTCTCGAATCGCACATGGGCGCTGCCGGCGATGCGCGCCACCGGCGCCGCGGCGGCAGCCGCGAGCACCGTCTTGCCGGGAATGCCCTGGACCACGAGGTTCGAGGGCACTTGCAGGTTCTGCACATAGTAAGTGCCGGGCGGCAGGAAGAGCGGCCGGCCTTCCACCGAAGCGCGCAACAGCGCATCCTGCAGCGGCCCGGACTGGTCGTCCGGCGTGCCGGGGTTGAGTTCGGGAACGATCGCCTGGGCGCGCGCCGGCGAGGCAAGCGACAGGGCAGCAAGTCCGGCGATCACATGGCGGCGACTGATACGCATGGCAAAAAGGATAGGCGCGCGCGGAGCGCATTTCCATCCCGCGGCTTGTAGTCTCCCAAGCCTAAAACGCGATACGCACAACTGCTTGCCTGGCGCCCGCCCTTCCCCGCGCTCCCGGGTTTGGTTGTCCGCCTCGCCCCACCCGGCTATAGGTTTGGCCCCCGATTTCGAATCCCAGGTGCGGCCGCATGCTTCTTCCCGACAGACTCTATCTTGGCACCAGCACGCGGCCCGAATACCTCATCCACAAATACGGCAACCGCCACGGCCTCATCACCGGCGCCACCGGTACCGGCAAGACCGTGACGCTGCAGGTGCTGGCAGAAGGTTTTTCGGCCATCGGCGTGCCGGTCTTCGCCGCCGACATCAAGGGTGACCTCTCGGGCATGTCGCAGATGGGCGAAATGCTCGACTGGCAGGTGAAGCGCGCGGAGGAAATCGGCTTCGACGACTACGCCCCCACCAAGTCGCCCGTCATCTTCTGGGACCTCTTCGGCAAGCAGGGCCACCCGGTCCGCACCACCATTTCCGAGATGGGGCCGCTGCTCCTCAGCCGCATCCTCGACCTCAACGACACCCAGGAAGGTGTGCTCAACATCGCCTTCAAATATGCCGACGACAACGGCCTGTTGCTGCTCGACCTCAAGGACCTGCGTGCGCTCCTCGTAGAAATCGGCGCCAACGCCAAGGAAATTTCCGTCGCCTACGGCAATGTCGCCACTGCCACGGTGGGCGCGGTGCAGCGGGCGCTGCTCGTCCTCGAACAGCAGGGCGGCGACAGGTTCTTCGGCGAGAAGGCGCTCGAAATTGCCGACCTGATGCGCACCTCGCATGACGGCAAGGGCATCGTCTCCATTCTCGCCGCCGACGAGCTGATGCGCTCGCCGCGCCTCTACGCCACCTTCCTCCTGTGGCTCCTCAGCGAACTGTTCGAGGTGCTGCCCGAGGTGGGCGACCTGGACAAGCCCCGGCTCGTCTTCTTCTTCGACGAGGCGCACCTGCTCTTCGACGATGCGCCCAAGGCGCTGGTCGACAAGGTCGAGCAGGTAGTCAAGCTGGTGCGCTCGAAGGGCGTCGGCGTCTATTTCGTCACCCAGAACCCCGCCGACATTCCCGATGCGGTGCTGGCGCAGCTCTCCAACCGCGTGCAGCATGCGCTGCGCGCCTACACGCCGCGCGAGCAGAAGGCGGTGCGTGCCGCCGCCGAGTCGTTCCGCCCCAACCCCGACTTCAAGACCGAAGAGGTCATCACCCAGATGGGCGTGGGCGAGGCTTTGGTCTCGGTGCTCGAGGAAAAGGGCATCCCCTCCATCGTCGGCCGCACCCTGATCCGCCCGCCTTCGGGCAAGGTGGGGCCGATCTCGCCCGAACAGCGCCAGGCACTCATCGCCACCTCCCCCGTCGCCGGGCAGTACGACCAGGTTATCGACCGCGAATCGGCCTTCGAGGTGCTGCAGAAGAAGGCCCGCGAGGCTCAGGCCGAGGCCGAGCGGCAGAAGCAGGCCGAGATGGCGGCCAAGCAGCGCGAAGCGCAAGCGCGCGCCGAGAAGGCCGCCGCCCCCCGTCGCTCCACCCGCGCCTCGCCGGTTGAGGCTGCGGTGACCTCGCTGGCCCGCTCCGCCGCCAACAGTCTGGGCCGCGCGCTGGTGCGCGGCATCCTCGGGAGCCTCACCCGTGGCCGCTGACGCCAGCCCCACCCTCGCCGTCTTTGCCTCGGACAAGGGCCCCGGCGATCCCGAGCGGGCCCCGATCATGTCGGAAGCGGGCACCATCCTCGCGCGCCATGGGGCGCGCATCGTCTGCCTCGCCGACGGCGCGCTCGAAGCCATTCCGCTCATCACTGCGGCGCGCGCCGCCGGCGGCGACGTACTTCTGCTCGTCGACGAGGGTTTCGCGGCGCCCCCCGCTCTCGCCGATGTACCGGTGGAGCGGATCGATGATCCCGAAGCGCGCCTCAAGCGCGTGGGCGAGCTGGCGCAGGTCTTTGTCGGCCTCCCCGGCTCGCTGGCCTCGACGGCCGGCCTCTACCGCGCCTGGGCGAGCGCCGGTGGCGGCACAAGCGGAAAGCCCGTGGTGCTGCTCAACAAGCACCGCGCCTTCGAAGCCATGCGCGGCATGGCCGCCGACATCTTCAGCCACTCCATCCCCCAAGCCGACCGCATCGTTACCTTCACCGACAATGTCGAGGACCTGTGGAACAAGGTCAGCTGGGCGCTGAGCGTCCGCAACTGAGGCTCATGCGGCGCTGACCGCGCCTCAGTGCTGAGGCAGCGGACGGCCGGGCGAGAAGAGCGGGATAACGTTGCTGCCGGCGGGGAAGTCCGGCGCGGGCACGGCGTGGCTGGCAAGGCGCCGCAGCGTCTGGTGGATGGATTGCGTCTGCTGCTGCTTCGCCCGCTGCCGCAGGCGCGACCGCACCCGCTCGAGCAGATATCTTGGCGACATCGGCTTGACGATCACCTCGTCGATCCCGGCCTCGATGCAGAGACTTTTGGTCTCGGGCGTCACCGCGGAGGCAAGCGCGATCACCTGGAAATCCGGGTTCTCGATGCCGCTGTCGTCGCGCAGGTCGCGCGTCACGAGGTCGGCGCGGGCATTCTCGGCATCGAAGTCGGTGACCACAAGATCCACATGCGCGAGCCGCATGTAGACGTTGAGCGCTAGCTCGGACTCGAAGGGGCGGACGCGGAAGCGGGGAACCGAAGCCAGCACCATCGTCAGAATCGAACTCAGCGCCGGATTGGCGACGAGAACGGCGATGGTCTTGATCGGTTCGCCCAAAGGGCCCCTCCAGTGGTTAACGCTTGGTTACCACCGGAAGGGTTGCAGCAACAAGGCCCGGTGTCGCGAAACACCGGGCCTTGCTGTGATTTATCGCTTAGGCGAAGCCTTGGATGGCTTCGTTGTAGAGCTTCTCGACATATTCCCAGTTGATCAGGTTGTCGACGAAGGCCTCGAGATACTTCGGACGGGCGTTGCGGTAGTCGATGTAGTAGGAGTGCTCCCACACGTCGACGCCGAGGATCGGCTTGGCGCCCGAAACGAGCGGCGACTCGCCGTTCGGGGTCTTCGAGATCACGAGCTTGCCGTCCTTGACAGCGACCCAGGCCCAGCCGGAGCCGAACTGCGTGGTGCCGGCATTGATGAAGTCGGCGCGGAACTTGTCATAGCCGCCCAGGTCGGAATCGATCGCCTTCTGCAGGGCGCCGGGGATCGACTTGCCACCGCCATTGGGCTTCAGCCAGTTCCAGAAATGCAGGTGGTTGTAGTGCTGGCCGGCATTGTTGAAGAGGCCCGGGTTCTTGCCGTAGCTCTCCTTGACGATCTCTTCGAGGCTCTTGCCCTCGAGGCCGGAGTCCTTGAGCAGGTTGTTGCCGTTGGTCACGTAGGCCTGGTGGTGCTTGTCGTGATGGTACTCGAGCGTCTCCTTGCTCATGTACGGGCCGAGGGCGTCGTAGGCGTAAGGCAGGGCGGGAAGTTCGAAAGCCATTCTGAATGCCTCCTGAAGGATGGTCTTGAATAGGTTGGCCGCTGGGCTAAGCCGATATAGGCCCTTTGCCTTTCCACGCCAATCGGCCCGATGGAAGGAATCGTCCAATCTGGTGCGATTGGACGCAATAGCGTGGCGTCCAGTGGCATCTCGCTGGACAAGCGTGACTTCCGATACAACATGTGGCTTCACTTAGGCTGACGCACCCCTCAGGGACCCGCCGATGAGCAACCGCAGTTTCTATGTCCGCGCCATATGGGACCCCGAGGAGAACCTGTTCTACTCGGAGAGCAACATCATCGGCCTCCACCTCGAAGCGCCGACCTTCGAGGAGTTCGAGCAGGTGCTGATGGATGTCGCGCCCGATCTCATCGTCGCCAACCATTTGACAGAGTCGGAACTGGCCAACACGCCGCTGCGCGACCTGGTGCCGGCCATCGTCATCGAAAAGCAGCTGGCGAAGGCGAGCTGAATTGGTCGACGGCTACTACAAGGTCGTCACCAGGGAACTGCGCCGCCTCGGCTTCGAGTACGACCGGAACGCCAAGGGCTCGCACGAGCGCTGGGTCAGCCCGGCTGGCAGGCTGATCATCGTCCCGCGCAATCTCAGCAAGCGCCACACCGCCAACGGCATCCTCAAGGACGCCGGAAGTGATATGCGCCTCTGATCAGAGCCCCGTGCTCGCCTGCCCCACGATTTTCCACCTGCCGCCGCTCTTCGCAAAGCAGAGGCCGGCCGCGTAGGGTTTCTCGAACCCCTCCTCGCCCACCGCGACAAGGCCGGCCCCGCCCTGCGGCAGGTGCAAGCCCATCCAGTCCGTCGGTGCATCGGCGTCATAGTCGACGCCGTAGAGCAGGTTGGCCGAGAGCGTCGCCACCGTCCTGCCGCCGGGCCGGTCGAACACCTCGGTGCCCTCGGGCACCATCACGAAGGCCCCCGGATCGATGCCCAGCTTCCCCGCCGCGCGCTTCACTTCGGCGGGGTCGAAGTCGTGGAAGCCATAGGTACAGATCGTGCCGGGCATCTTGGGGTCGCGCCCCCAGGGCTGCCCGTCGGTCAGCGCGCCCTCGATGAAATCGAGTTCCATGTCGGCGAGAAACTGGCCGATATCGGCGTCGGGCGGCACGTCCCAGTCGCCACCGGTGTGGTTGCCGAGCGGGGCGACGGCGCGCCCGGGCTTGAGGTCCAGCACCTCTACGCGGCGTGGCAGCGACATGTCGAGCGCGCCCCAGACCACCGTCACCTTGGGCGCGATGAACTTCTCGACGGCCCCGACATTGCCCGCCTGCACGGCGCGCAGCAGCGCTATGGCGTCGGTGCGCAGGTCGGCCGGCGGCTCGAGCGTTTCGGCCGGCTTCACCTTGGGCGGCGTGTAGACCTCGCCCGCCACAGCGGGCCCAACGAGCATGGCCACCACGGCCGCCACGATTGCAGAACGCAAGATCAGTCCCCTCCCACAATGGCGCCCTCGGCGCCTGTTGGTTCGACGCATGCCTGCCCCCTCTCCTTGGGGGCAGGCAGGTCGGTGTCATGTCAGGCCGCGATCTCCCCGACCGCGCGCATTTCGCCCACTTCGATGCCGCGGACATTCTTCACCAGCTGCCGGGCGAACCGGCCTAGCACCTCGGCCTGCTCCTCATCGGGCGAGGCATAGCGCAGCAGCAGGTTGGCGGCCATCACCACCGATGCCTGCAAGTTGCCGTCATCGCACTTGATGGCATAGCCCCAGCCCTTGTCGCGGATGGCGCCGCACTGCACGCCGTCGGCCCCGCCCTTCTGCATCACCCGGCCCTTGAAGGCCTCCATGGCGAGTGTGTCGAAATGGCCGGTACCGGCGACAAGCAGCGGGTTGGCCGTCGCCGCATCGAATATCCGCCTGGCGGCGGCCGCCATTTCGGGCGGCAGACCCCGCCCCGTCGCCATCCGGGCAAAGCCGGTAGCGAAAGCCGAGAGCGGCGCCGCCCAGGTGGGAATCGAACAGCCGTCACGACCACAAAGGTCAACGCTGAGCGGCGCCCCCACCACCGTCTCGATCGCAGAGCGCACCGCGACCTGCACCGGATGCTTGCGCTCGACATAGCCGGCTGGATCGACGCCCAATGCCTTCGCCACGCTCAGCATGCCCGAATGCTTGCCCGAGCAGTTGTTGTGCAGCGCCGTCGGCTGCAGGCCGGCCGCCCGCAACGCCTCGCGCGCCTTGCCGTTGATCGGCGGATGGGCACCGCATTCGAGGTTCTCGCCTGAGAGCCCGAGATGGTCGAGGAAGCCCGTGACGCCTGTAACATGCACATCCTCGCCGTGATGGCTGGCACAGGCGAGCGCCAGCTGCTGGTCGCTGAGCCCGAACTGGTCGATGGCGCCCGAGGTCACCATGGCGAGGGCCTGCATCGACTTGATGGCGGAGCGCGGGAAGACCGGCCGCGAGATATCCCCGGCGGCGGCGATCACGTTGCCTTCGGCATCGGCGATGACGAAGGCGCCGCGGTGGCGATTCTCGACGTGCTCGCCGCGCGTCTGCTCGACGAGGATAGGGTTTGCGTCCGTGGACACACTCATGAAGACACTTCCGACAAAAAAGTAGGCCCGGAGGTTCCTTGGAACGCTCACGGGCCCGTAAGTCAACGTTTGGAGGTCAGTCGAGGTAGTGGGGAGGAATGTCCGGTGCTTGCATGCCACCGGACATCCCGGAGGAATTCAGAGGTCCCAGTCGTAGGCGAGGGTCAGGAACTTGGCGTTCACCCAGCCCTGCAGGTTCTGCTGCTCGACGAGGCACCAGTCGGAACCGCCCTGCGGCGCGACGATGCAGCGCTCGACCCAGACCGAGGTCTTGGGCTTCAGCTCACCAACCTTCTTCGAGTAGGAGGCGGGCCAGAGGCGGACGTTCAGCACGTCCCACTTCTTGACGCCGGTAATCTTGGCGGGGCCTTCCACCTGGTAGCCGGCGGCGAGGGCGGGCTGGACGGCGAAGGCGGCGGCGCTGGCGATGATCAGCCCGGCAAGCGTGGCGATCAGCAGCTTTTCCTGGTTCCGGTTCATTTGCGTGGCGTCCTTTCGGGGCCGGGGTTCAATCTGTTGTCCCCGTTATGACGCCTGCCCATTGAACCGACCCTGAGATCGGCGTTCATAATTCATTCATTCCTGCGACAGGCGCCGTTCATCTCGCCGGCGCCGAAAAGCAAAAGGCGGATGCCGAAGCACCCGCCTGAACAGCTCGTCCCTTTGGTGGGGATCAGAGAACGTGGACGTAGAGCACCGCCTGGGTGCGGCCGACCTGCAGGCCAACCACGTCGGAGGCGCTGTAACCTTCCTGGCTGAGGGCGGCGGTCATCTTCGCGTTCTTGGCAATCGCAGGCCGCAGGCTTTCGACGCCCTTCTGCTGGTCGGCGAGGTTCATGTCGGTGCACACGGCGACCACCTGCACGCTATCGCGGCCGCTGATCGAGCGGATCTGGCGAGCCGTCACCTTGGCGAGGCCGCCGATCTGGGCATCGCAGAGCTTGAGGCCGGCCTTGTTGCCGGGAATGCTGGTGCCGTTCCCGGGGGCGCAGTTTATCTGGCAGGCGGGGTCGGGAATGCCACAGTCTTCCTCGCACTCGGCCGTAGGGGTGTTGCCCTCCTCGGAGGACTTGCAGGGCTCGAACATGCAGAAGGGATCGTAGTCGTCATTGCCGTCATAGCTGTCACCACCGCCACCACCGCCCGGGCAGTCGAAGGTACAGCCGGGGGCAGTCGGGGGATAGGCGACGGCCGCCTGCGCCGTAACGGTCGCAGCGCCAAAACCGAGCACGGCGACGAGCGCCAGAAGGGTGAGTTTCAGGTTCATTTGGTCTCTCCGGTTAGGGAGTGGCGCAACTCTGAAGCCGCCATCGGCTGCAGGCTTCCGCCACCGTTTGGGTTGGTGGCGGGGCAAATATTGCGCCCTGCTTGAACCGCCTCTGAGACCGATATTCACAACTCGTTCAGCAATCCGGGGAGGACCGCCCGGAAAGCAGAAGGGCGAGCGCGTTGCCGCACCCGCCCCCGGATGGTTCAGCTGTCGACGCGATCAGCGCTCGAAGTGGTGCACATAGAGGTTGATGGTGTCGGGGCCCATCATCTGCACGGCGAAGACGTCGGCGGGCCGGTAGTCCTTGCGGGCCAGGGCCTCGACCAGCACCTCGTTGGCGGCGATGGTGGGGCGGAGGTATGCAGCGTTACCCTCGTTGCGGAGCATTCCGAAATTGGAGCACAGTTCCGTCACCCAAACGCGATAGCGGTCGTCGATGGCTGCGACTTCGGGCTTCATCACCTGGCGCAGATGGCCAAGCTGGGAGTCGCAGCGGTCAGTGCCGCCACCGCCACCACCGCCCGGGCAGGGCTGGGCCGTACAGGGCAGGCGCGTACTCGACTGCGTCGCGTTGGCAGGAAGAGCGCTTGCGAGAGAGGTCAGAGTGGCTACGGCCGCGAACGCGAGGAAAAGCTTGTTCATTTCGGTCTCCTGATTGGGTGGGGCGGGTGTTCGGTCCGCCAGGTCGTCTCCTTGAGAAAACGGAGGGCCTCGCGGGCCTCCATGACGCTGAACGGGAGGTTGCGCCCCAGCCATTGAACCTGTCGTGACAGGCGCGTTCATCTTTCATTCAAGACACGAACTTATCTGCACGCTCGATTTATCCTCCCCACAGAGGACGGATTTACCTTCAAGGCCCTCGTGCTAGGGTCGCAGGCGTTCACACGGGAGGAGGAAGGCAATGGCGAAAGTTCTGGTCACCGGCGGCAGCGGCAAGCTCGGCCGCGCGGTGCTCAAGGATCTGGTCACCAACGGCTATTCGGTCCTCAACGTGGACCAGGCTCCGCCGCGCGAGGCGATCTGCCCGTTCGTGCGCGCCGACCTCACCGATTTCGGTCAGGTGGTACACCTCATCACTGGCTCGGTCGATGAGCACAGGGGACCTTTCGACGCCGTGGTGCACCTCGCCGCCATCCCCGCGCCGGGCCTCCAGCCCAACGCGCGCACCTTCACGAATAATGTTAACAGCAGTTACAATGTGTTCGAGGCCTGCCGCGTCGCCGGGGTGAAGAACATCGTCTTCGCCTCGAGCGAAACCGTGCTCGGCCTACCCTTTGACAATCCGCCACCCTACGCCCCGATCGACGAGGAATATTACCCGCGCCCGGAGACGGCCTATTCGCTCGGCAAGCTGGTCGACGAGACCATTGCGGCGCAGTTCTGCCGCTGGGACCCCGAGCTCAAGATGGTGGGCCTGCGCTTCTCCAACGTCATGGAAGTCGAGGACTACAAGGCCTTCCCCGGCTTCGATGCCGATCCCAGGAAGCGCAAGTGGAACCTTTGGGGCTATATCGACGCCCGCGACGGAGCGCAGGCGGTGCGGCGCGGCATCGAGGCCGAGTTCAAGGGCTTCGAGGCCTTCATCATCGCCAATGCCGACACCGTCATGCACCGCTCCAATGCGTCCCTGATGGCCGAGGTGTTCCCCAACGTGCCGCAGAAGCGCGAACTGACGCAGAACGGCACGCTGCTGAGCATCGACAAGGCGCGGCGGCTGCTCGACTACAACCCGCAGCACAGCTGGAAGAACCACGTCTGATGGCCCCCATTCGCCTTGGCGGCCACGGCCTGCCGGTGGGCAGCGACGATCCGTTCGCCTTCGCCCGCGCCCATCGCGCCTTCGGCTATGCCGCCGCCTATGTGCCCGTCTCGCTCATCGGCGCCGATGCGCAGACGCTGGCGTCGTGGAAGAAAGCCTTTGCGGATCAGGATGTTACGCTCGCCGAAGTCGGCATATGGCGCAACCTGATCGACCCCGATCCGGCCAGGCGCAAGGCCGAGCTCGACTACGCCGCACAGTGCCTGGCCCTCGCCGATGCGGTCGGTGCGCGCTGCGCCGTGAGCTTCATCGGCTCGTTCGCCCCGGGCACCCGCCACGGCCTCGATGCGCGCAACCTGGAACCGCAAGCCTTTGAAGCTGCAGTGGAAACTGCTCGCTACCTCATCGATGCGGTGAAGCCGAAGCGGGCCAGGTTCGCGCTCGAAATGATGCAGGCCACCATCCCCGACAGCGCCGACAGCTACCTCGAACTCATTCGCGCCGTGGACCGGCCTCAATTCGCGGCCCATCTCGACCCGGTCAACCTGGTGATGACGCCGCGCAGCTATTTCGACACCTGCGCGCTGATCCGCGAGTGTTTCCAGAAACTTGGGCCGTGGATCGTGTCCTGCCACGCCAAGGATATCGTGCTGCGCGAGGACGCCGCGCTCCATCTCGACGAGGTGCAGATCGGCGAGGGCAATCTCGACTACGCCACCTATCTCAGCGAACTGGACCGACTGGATGACGTACCGCTCATGCTCGAGCACCTGAAACCCGAGGAATATGCACTCGGGCGCGATCGCATCTTCGCCTTCGGCGATGCGGCGGGCGTCACCTTCAGGCACCGGCAGTGACATTCAACTGTTGGTGAATCTCACAATCCGCGCCACAGTTGTGCAACCCTAGGCACGACGTTCTGCCAGCTTCCGGAGACGCCATTGGGCGCCTACATCCTCCGACGCATCCTGCTGATGATCCCGACGCTGTTCGGCATCATGCTTCTCACCTTCGTCATCGCCCAGTTCGCTCCCGGCGGCCCCGTCGAGCAGGCGATTGCGCGGATGCAGAACCAGAGCGTTTCGGCCACCCAGGCGATCTCGGGCTCCAATGAGGGCGACTTCGCCGGGCAGAACGTGGTCAAGTCCTCGGACAGCGCGTCGAACCGGGGCTATCGCGGCAGCGCCGGGCTTCGCCCGGAAATCATCGAGCGCATCGAAAGGCAGTTCGGGTTCGACAAGCCGCCGGTCGAGCGCTTCTTCACCATGATGTGGAACTACCTGCGCTTCGATTTCGGCCAGAGTTATTTCCGCGACATCTCGGTGATCGACCTCATCAAGGAGAAACTGCCGGTCTCGATCACGCTGGGCCTGTGGATGACGCTGCTCGGCTACGGCATCTCCATCCCGCTCGGCATCCGCAAGGCGGTGAAGGACGGCACGCCCTTCGACGTGTGGACCTCGGTGGTGGTGATCGTCGGCTACTCGATCCCCTCGTTCCTGCTCGCAGTGCTGCTGATCGTGCTCTTTGCCGGCGGCAGCTTCTGGAACATCTTCCCCATCCGCGGCATCGTTTCGGAGAACTGGGCGAGCCTGCCCTGGTACCAGCAGATCCTCGACTACCTCTGGCACATCATCCTGCCGATCACCTCGCTCGCCGTCGGCGCCTTCGCCACCTCGACGCTGCTCGTCAAGAACTCGTTCCTCGACGAGATCCGCAAGCAGTATGTCATCACGGCGCGGGCCAAGGGGCTCACCGAGCGCTCGGTGCTCTATGGCCACGTCTTCCGCAACGCCATGCTGCTGGTCATCGCCAGCTTCCCGGCCGCGTTCGTCGGCGCGTTCTTCGGCGGCTCGCTGCTCATCGAGAGCATCTTCTCGCTCGATGGCATCGGGCTGCTCGGCTATGTCTCGGTCCTCAACCGCGACTATTCGGTTGTGTTTGCAACGCTTTACATAACTTCTCTACTCGGGCTCATCATCAACCTGTTGTCGGATCTGATGTACATGTGGATTGATCCGCGCATCGATTTCGAAAGCCGGGAAGTCTGATGTACGCCGGCACCCTTCGCCTTACCCCCTTCGTCGCCTTCGCGCCCGCCGATGCGCCGCGCGCCGCGCCGCTGCTTTCGCCGATCAACCGGCGCC
>Ga0207415_1001240_pt1 | contig 13596 bp, 8 predicted proteins | sample Passage237A_FD_187369 | JGI IMG/M metagenome (GOLD analysis project Ga0207415, IMG submission 187369) | Cellulose adapted compost microbial communities from Newby Island Compost Facility, Milpitas, CA, USA - Passage2 37A (SPAdes) (version 3) ...
GCCGTCTGGCGCTGAGCCAGAATGCGAAGCAGCATGGTATTGAAAAGCACCTTTCCGCCGAAGAAAAAGCATCCGTACCGGGCGAGGGCGTGATCCGCGCCTACAGCTATACGCTGTATGACCAGATTGGGCGTATCCGTGAAGTGGGCGAAGTGCTGTTGAGAACCGAGCCGGCCCCGCATAAATACGAAAGCCAGGTGAGCTACAGCTATGTGGAGAATACTTTTATAACCGGAGGTGTACAACGGGAAATCACCCGTTCCTATTACGACCGTGCGCAGTACAATCATATTTTGAAAGATTTCCGTCAGGACAACCTTCGTCCAAGGGTAGCTACAGCGACCTATCAGGACAAGGCAGGGGAGGCCTATGACCGTGCCACGCACTACAGCTACGATATTCATGGCAATGTAAAGAGCCTGGTGCAGGAGGTAAAAGCGCATGGCACCGGCCTCAAGAAACGGGTGGACTACGAATACGATCTGGTAAGCGGCAAGGTGAACTATGTATATTACCAGCGCGGAGAAACCGATCAGTTTATCCACCGCTACGAGTATGATGGCGACAACCGTATCGTACGGGTATACACCAGCCGCAACGGCCAGGTATGGGAAGAGGATGCAAGCTACGAATACTATGGTCACGGCCCGCTGGCGCGTACCACCCTGGGTGAGCAGAAGGTAGAAACCCAGAACTATGTGTATACGCTTCAGGGCTGGATCAAGGGAGTAAACGGTCATGAGTTCAGCTACGCGCTGGGCTATTACGAAAGCGACTACCAAAGCATAGGCACAAGCTCCAATCTGTCCACCCCTGTAGCGAAGAACCTGTACAACGGCAATATCGCTACGATGGCGACCCATACCCCTGCGCAGGGCACGAAAAACCCTGCGCAGGCGTGGCAGACGCAGCAGTTCGTCTACGATCAGCTGAACCGTATCAAAGAAAGCCGCACACTGGGTGGCCATGAGAATGCGTACCGTACGGCCTACAGCTATGATGCGAACGGAAATATCCTGAGCCTTAGCCGTTACGACGGTTCGGGAACGAAGCAGTTCGACCAGCTGCAATATCGCTATGAAAACAAGCAGAGCGGTTACGGTCGCAATACGAACAGGCTCCGCTGGGTAGATGACGGCACCTCAGTAACGGAAGACTTTGAGGACATCAAAGATCAGGATATCGACAACTACGAATACGATGCGATCGGTAATCTGGTGCGTGATGAGCAGGAAGAGATAGACCGTATCGAGTGGACCGTGTACGGCAAGGTAAAAGCCGTACACCGCAAAGCAGGCAGCGAGAAGCCCTATCTGGAGTTTGGCTATGATGCGGGCGGTAACCGTATCTCGAAGCTGAGCCGTGACAAGGACGGCCATGAGAAGGTAACCCTGTATGTGCGGGATGCTTCGGGCAATGTGATGGCGATCTATGAGAAGACACCTGAAAGAGCGCTTGCAGTGACGGAGCACCATGTGTACGGTAGCGGACGTCTGGGTATAGTGCGTACCAATAGTGCCAGCGATCTGGCAACACTACACAGCGGCCGGGTATTAGGGTTAAAGGATTTTGAGGTCAGTGATCATCTTGGTAATGTGCGTGTTGTTTTGAAAGATGTGAGAAATTCCGTAGGTTTGACAGAGGTAAGTGCAGCATATGACTACTACGCCTTCGGTATGATGATGCCGGGAAGGGTAGTGGATAATGGTGAAGCGCGCTTCGGTTATGGTGGGCAGGAGATGGATAATGAAATAACAGGCGTTTCCGGTACTCATTATTATGCTGAATATTGGATGTACGATGCAAGGTTGGGAAGAAGATGGAATATGGATCCAATTTTGTTAAGTCAAATTAGTCCATATGCAACATTCTTTAATTCTCCTATTGTGTTTGATGATCCGGATGGAAATCTTCCTCCGTGGTTCTGGGGCGGGGTTGCTGGCGGAATTGCAAGCTATGCCGCGCAAGTTACTGCAAATATTGCGGCTGCTTCTATGGAGGGGGGCAATGTAATGTCACTAGATCATCTATATAAAGATATAGACTTTGCAGATGTTGGTTTGTCTGTAATTGAGGGAGCAGTGACATGCGGTGCATCAGTTTCCGCTACAATTACAAAGACCATGGTAAAAAAAGGAGTTAAGAGAGTTATACAAGCCACGCTAAAGGAAACTACGAGTAAGAAGGTTGCTAAACAAATTGCAAAAATAGCGGCAGCTGAGGTCTCAAAGGCTATTATTGATATAAAGATTAAAGATGATGAAGTTGAGGTTGTCAAGTTAGCTATAGTTGATAAGCCTGTTGAGGAAGTAGTGACTGAGGTGGCGATCGGAATGGCAACTGGAATTGTCGGGGAAACTATTAAAATCCCTATTAAATCGGATGTGCTGGAAAAAAACGTTAGGGAAGTTGTGAAAACAGCGCGAAAAGAAGCTAAAGAGCTAGGTGAAAAGTTTACTACAGAAATGCGTTTGAATGTAGAAGAGTCTGTAATTAAAGCTAACGCTGCGATAAAAGACTTAAAAGAAAGCATTGTTACCCCTACGCTTTTGGGAGCTTCAGATGGTTTTAAGAAAGAGAAAAGGCAATATCAGGCCAAGACTAAAGCTAAGTCTGATTATTTAAAACGCATTCATAAACAAAACAAAAAATCACATAGCGAAGCAAAAAGAAAAAATTCCAATATAAGAAATTAATGTATTGTGTTATGCTTAAAAAAAAATATGCTTATAGGATTCTATCAATACTGGGTTTTTTAATGGTATTATTGCTATTGGGTGTTCTTCATGATAGTAGTATCGAAAAAAAAACACAGATGCTGTGTCTTGAGGGCGAACTGGTTCTTGGGAGGGTTGTTAGTATTTACGAGCCTTTTAGAAAGGAAAGAGTTGATTTTGAGATTGAATATGAGGTGAATGGTGAAAAGTATATAGAAAAGTGCAGCAATGGAAAGTATTTGTTTTATTTTGATGATTTGGTCTGGGTTATATATAACAAAGATAATCCTGAAAGTTCACGGGCATTTTACAAAATTGCCGAGCAGTATGATTATAAGGGAAAGTATCTAAATGAATTAGATATATCGAAAAGATTTGCTGAAATGGCCAATTATGTCGACCAATGTAAATGTGTACCTGATTCTTTGATGGAAGTGTCGTATTACGGGTTTTTAAGACCATTTTTAGACGAATAAAGAGGAGGAAAACATACTTGAAATACGCAGCCTACGCCATCTCCGCCCCGCGCAGGGATGGCGTAATGCATTAGCGGGTAAGGGCGTCCCGGATTATGATTAGTATTTATGACCACTTATTCATAAATACGAAAGTCTGGTAAGTGGCAAGGTCAACTATGTATATTACCAGCGCGGAGAAACCGATCAGTTTATCCACCGCTACGAGTATGATGGCGACAACCGTATCGTACGTGTATATACCAGCCGCAACGGCCAGGTATGGGAAGAAGATGCGAGCTACGAATACTATGGTCACGGCCCGCTGGCGCGTACCACCCTGGGTGAGCAGAAGGTAGAAACCCAGAACTATGTGTATACGCTTCAGGGCTGGATCAAGGGAGTAAACGGTCATGAGTTCAGCTATGCGCTGGGCTATTACGAGGGGGATTACCAGAGCATAGGCACAAGCTCCAATCTGGCCACCCCTGTAGCGGGGAACCTTTACAACGGCAATATCGCTACGATGGCGACGCATACCCCGGCACTTGGAACGAAAAACCCTGCCCAGGCGTGGCAGACGCAGCAGTTCGTCTACGATCAGCTGAACCGCATCAAGGAAAGCCGTACGACGGGCGGCCATGAGAATGCGTACCGTACGGGCTACAGCTACGATGCCAACGGAAATATCGTAAGCCTTAGCCGTTTTGATGGCAGTGGAACGAAGCAGTTCGACCAGCTGGCCTACCGCTATGAGAACAAGCAAAGTGGCTATGGTCGCAATACGAACAAACTTCGCTGGGTAGATGACGGCACCTCGGTAACGGAAGACTTTGAGGACATCAGGGATCAGGATATCGACAACTACGAATACGATGCGATCGGTAACCTGGTGCGTGATGAGCAGGAAGAGATAGACCGTATCGAGTGGACCGTGTACGGCAAGGTAAAAGCCGTACACCGCAAAGCCGGTAGCGAGAAGCCCTATCTGGAGTTTGGCTATGACGCGGGCGGCAACCGAATCTCGAAGCTTAGCCGTGACAAGGACGGCCATGAGAAGGTGACCTTGTACGTAAGGGATGCTTCAGGCAATGTGATGGCGATCTATGAGAAGACACCTGAAAGAGCACTTGCGGTAACGGAACACCATGTGTATGGCAGCAGCCGTTTGGGTATTGCCCGAACAACGCATCCAACTGACCTTGCTATGCTACATAGTGGCCGTGTATTGGGGTTAAAGGATTTTGAGTTGAGTGATCATCTTGGTAATGTGCGTGTTGTTTTGAAAGATGTGCGAAATTCCGTAGGTTTGACGGAGGTAAGTGCAGCGTATGATTATTACGCTTTCGGGATGATCATGCCAGGGAGGAAAGTGGATAACGGCACACGCTATTTGTATAATGGAATGGAATTTGATCATGAAACGGGTTTATATATTACCGAGTTCCGTCAATATGATCCTAGATCAGGAAAGTGGTTGTCATTAGACCCTCTTATGGCGAAATATCCTCATCAAAGTGGATATTCAGCGTTTAACAATAATCCCATATTTTACAGAGATCCTACAGGTTTGGAGGGGGAAGAACCAGAAAAAACACATAAAGTTGAGAAAGGGAATACACTAACAAGTATTGCTGAAAAATATAACACTACGATCGATGCAATTAAAAAAGCCAATGAACACATTGACTGGACAAGCCGAGGTGATAATCAGGATATTATATATGCAGGTGAACAGCTAAAATTATATCCAAAGGAGAGTACTGTAGAAACAGTAGCAAAAGGAGTAGATCTTGTTAATTTTATTCTTGGAACAGGAGATCTTTTGTTGACACTTTCTCCTTTGGAAAAATATTCACAGCTAGCAAAAAATGCGGGAAAGGGAGCTCTTCTTGTTGAGGGTACAGGCGTAATAGAGGGAGCTAGTACCGTAGAAGATATCTATAATGCAGCATCTAAGCAACCTGGAATGAAGGTAACGAGATTGGATAAATATATAACTTTAAATAAGGTTAGAGTGGCCGGTCAGGGTTTGGCAATTACTGGGATGGTTTTAGACGGAATTGTAACAGGTACAAAAATGTTTGATATGTATGATAAGGCTGATTATGAAGGTGTAGCAAAGAGTGGTGGTTGGTTAGTTGTGAGAACCGCTGCAAATGTAATTGCTTTGTATAATCCATATGTTGCAGGAGGAATGTTAATTTACTATGTTGTAGAAGAAACTGTTGGATGGGATAAAGTTGGCCAAGCTACATTAGAGGCATTTAAATTACAAGGAAAAATGCTCGAGGAACATCGAAGGATCACAGGAGAGTCCTTTTTCAAGGGGCCCAAATGGTAGGAATAGAGTGGTAGACTCCAGTTATATATTATGAAAAAAGGAAAAAACAAGGCTCATAGAGTTCTTTATCGTAAACAAAATAGTAGATAATGAATAATTTATTACTTAAAGTATTTTTCTCATTCGTAGTTTTTTCCCAGAAATACAATAAATGGGGTGGTAGAAATGATAATCATGCAGTCTGGGTTTTGGTGGGCTTGTTTTTTGCAATTGAATTATCGATGTTTATTTTTTTTGCTATGGTTTCTCCAATAGGAAGAATGTTATTCGTAAATAAATTATCATATTTATTGATTTCATTGTGTATGTTAGGGTTAAATTTTTGGTTTTGGAATAGAATAAAGCTGAAATTTAACCAAGAGAATATTAGTTATACAGAAATAAATACAAGGAGATATTTTTTTGGGGTGATTGTCTTTGTATTATTTTCTTATTTGTTATTCTTATTTACACCTATAATAATAAAGGTTTTATAAATGTCTTTTAGATTTCTGTATTTGTTTTTGTTGTTTGGTGTTACATATGGTTTTGATGTGAAATCTTTCAGTAATGATGGAAGCATGGGGTATGATTCTTTAATTTCAAATGGATTACATAGTGTTAAGCAAAATAATATTGAAAATGCAATAAACCTTTTTATTGAAGCAATTGATTATGATAGTTCGAGGGTTGAAGCTTTTTATTACTTAGGAACTTCCTATTTAACCCTTTGTCAATTTAGGGATACTTTATGTGAAGAATCTCATTTTGTTTTAAGTAAGGCACTTGATATTGATCCCCAATATAGAAAAGTATATTATAACAGAGGATTGTCAAGAATATGTTTATATGATTTTAAAGGAGCATTGCATGATTTCAATAAGGCAATTCACGTTGATTCAATTGATGTAGATTGTTATGTAAACCGTGGAATTGTTAAGATTATATTAAAAGACACCATTGGTGCTTGCAGTGATTTTAATAAAGCTATTTACTTTAATACTCAAAAGGATGAAAAGATAGAAAGGTTACAAAGGTATTACTGTGATTGAAAGATGGGGGGCAAATGTTCTTTTCCCTGATGATACAGTGTAGGTATCAATGTATCGTACCTTGTTTGTATGACGTTGTCGATCATCGAATAAAGATAGTATCTTTTTGTATTGTTTATGTTTTTGTTATATATTTAGTGTGATTTTATAAAAGCATAAAAACACTAACAAACTACGTAGCCAACGCGATCCCCGCTTGCGCAGGGATCGTGTAATGCATTGAGGGCTGGGCGTCCTGAATAGTTCTTTGAAAAGTTTAATCCGAGCCTACAGCTATACGCTGTACGACAAGACGGGCCGTATCCGTGAAGCGGGCGAGGTGCTGCAGAGAACTGAGCCACAAACCCATAAATACGAAAGTCAGGTGCGCTACAGCTATGCGGAGCATACCTTTATAAGCGGAGGTGTACAGCGTGAGATTACCCGTACGTACTACGACCGTGCGCGGTACAGTCATATACTGAAGGATTTCCGTCAGGAGCACCTTCGTCCGCGGGTGGCGACTGCGACCTATCAGGACAAGGCAGGGGAGACCTATGACCGTGCCACACACTACAGCTACGATATTCATGGTAATGTGAAGAGCCTGGTGCAGGAGGTAAAAGCGCATGGCACCGGCCTTAAGAAACGTGTGGACTATGAATACGATCTGGTGAGCGGCAAAGTGAACTATGTGTATTACCAGCGGGGAGAGGCGGATCAGTTTATCCACCGGTATGAATACGACGGGGACAACCGTCTTGTGCGTGTGTATACGAGCCGCAACGGTCATGTATGGGAAGAGGATGCGAGCTACGAATACTATGGCCACGGCCCGCTGGCGCGAACCACGCTGGGCGAGCAGAAAGCCGAGGTACAGAACTACGTGTATACGCTTCAGGGCTGGATCAAGGGAGTAAACGGTCATGCGTTCAGCTACGCGCTGGGCTATTACGAAAGCGATTACCAGAGCATCGGAACAAGCTCCTATCTGGCCACCCCTGTAGCGGGGAACCTCTACAACGGCAATATCGCCACGATGGCGACGCATACGCCGGCACTTGGTACGAAAAACCCTGCCCAGGCGTGGCAGACGCAGCAGTTCGTCTACGATCAGCTGAACCGCATCAAAGAAAGCCGCACACTGGGCGGCCATGAGAATGCGTACCGTACGGGCTACAGCTACGATGCCAACGGAAATATCCTCAGCCTGAGCCGCTACGACGGATCGGGAGCGAAACAATTTGACCAGCTGGCCTACCACTATGAAAACAAAGCGAATGGCTATGGCCGCAATACGAACCGGCTTCGCTGGGTAGATGACGGTACTTCAATAACGGAAGACTTTGAGGATATCAAAGACCAGGATACCGACAACTACGCATACGATGCGATCGGTAACCTGGTGCGTGATGAACAGGAAGAGATTGACCGTATCGAGTGGACCGTGTACGGCAAGGTAAAGGCAGTACACCGCAAGAGCGGCAGTGCGAAGCCTTATCTGGAGTTTGGCTATGACGCGGGCGGCAACCGAATCTCGAAGCTTAGCCGTGACAAGGACGGCCATGAGAAGGTGACCTTGTACGTAAGGGACGCTTCAGGCAATGTGATGGCGATCTATGAGAAGACACCTGAAAGAGCGCTTGCAGTGACGGAACACCATGTGTATGGCAGCAGCCGTTTGGGTATTGCCCGAACAACGCATCCAACTGACCTTGCTATGCTACATAGCGGCCGTGTATTGGGGTTAAAGGATTTTGAGCTGAGTGATCATCTTGGAAATGTCTCTGTGGTGGTAAGTGATGTGAGAAATTCTGTAGGGTTAACAAACACTTTATCAGCTTTTTCGTATTACGCTTTTGGTATGCTCCAGCCAGGACGAACGATTAATCTGTCTGGTGCACGTTATCTTTACAATGGCAAGGAATATGATTCAGAGGGAATGGGCGGAGGAAAAGGTACGTATGATTATGGATTCAGGATATATAATTCGGGACTTGCAAGATTTTTGAGTGTTGATCCTTTAGCATTAGATTATCCATTTTATACTCCATATCAGTTTGCCGGGAATAAGCCAATTATGTTTATAGATCGCGATGGTTTAGAAGAGGATTTACCTTGGTATTTAACGCAAAATAAACATGGCGGAAAGCCTGTCCTTACATTGGGTCTTCCAGAACTTTCATTGGTATCAAGAGCTACTTATGATGATGAATTAATAACAACATACCCAGTTGTCTTTTCCTATAATACATTAGTATCTATATATAATAATTTTGCGAATTCATGGAATGAAGGGAGATCTGGAAGAGATGGGTATTCAGTGTTACTAGCATCTCATGATGAGATAGGGCACTTTCTTGAAACAGCTAAACTTGAAGATTATAAGAGACTTGCTTCGGATATTCAAACTTATGAAAACTTAGCAGGGGGGGTAGTTTTAGCATATGCTGGTAAGGCATTAAGTCAAACTAAAGTCGTGAATGGGAAAATTTCAGGACCCCAAGGTGAAAAGTTTAGACTGAATTTGGGTGGAGAAGGAGAAATGCCTGGTTTTGTAGATGTAAATCCAATGCAGGGAAATAAATTTGATATTGACGCTATCAAGAAAAAGAATCCAACGGGTGGCTTTGTTTTGTCTGGAGCTGAAAATTTGCCTTTTGCAACTGGGTCAGTTAAAGAAGTTGCTGCGAATAATTTTCCTGGAATGGTTTTTGGGAAAAAAGGAAAAGAAATTGCAAACGAAATTGTTAGAGTATTAGAGAAAGGTGGGACTGCAAAGATTCATACCCATAGCGGCAAAATTCCTGATGCATTTAAAGAAGCAGGATTTAAAGTTTCACCTGATGGAAAAACAGCGACTTATGTAAAAGAATAGCTATATTTGATATTTTGAGATTTAAAAGGAAGATAAAATGGCTTATGGTATATTTCTGGTAGCTCTAGGTAAAGAACAAATTGATAAATTAAGAGAGCATGGTAATCCGTGTATATTAAAAGAAAATGAAGTAGACAAAATTGTGGAAACAACACATTTTTTTGTCAACAATGGAACGGGATTCGAAGAATTTGATAAAGTTCTAATTCCTGCGATAGAAGGAGATCAAGAACTTAATAAAGCTTTTTGGCATCCCCTAAGAAAGCCTAAATACATTTCACCTGAGAATGTTGAAAATTACAATAAAAAATTGGCAAATATTTGGTCTCTAGTAAGCAAGTTAATCCTTCCAGAGGATTTGGAATATTATATTGCTGATTTTGAACCTATACTTAAATTTTATGAATTTGCTGCAAAAAACAATAATTATGTTCTTTCTTTTTTGACTAAGCCGTATGATGCGCTTTATTCAGAAAAAGTAATATACCCTGTTGACTTATAGTGGCAAAATCTCGCTATTCCGGATTTTTATAATCCGGAATTCTTATCATAGGATTTATAATCCGTCGTAATAGTACACAGAAAGTCAGTCTTTACGATTGGTTTTCTGTTGTTTATGGGTTATATTTGGGGTAAATTTATTAAACCGCTATGAAAAGAATCCTATTATTGTCGGCATTGGCTGTAGTTTTTACTTCGTCCACGGCCAGGAAAGAAACGGTCCTGATCTGTAAGGGGGGAGACCTCGTACGCTTATCATAAAGATTACTGTCAGGGCTTGCAAAACTGTACTAAAGAGGTGGTAAAAGTAAGCCGTAAAGAAGCAGCCAAGAAGTACGGGATAGCAAAGGCCTGCGGGTATTGTTATCAAAAACAGGATTGAGAACTAAGAACAAAGGCCGGCTTTTGTTTTTTAGTTCCAATGATAATCTTCCGACGCGTTCTGCAGGGTTATGATCAGGTTGATGGTGGCCAGCGACATATCTTCCCTTGCGAAAGCTCTTTTGGGGAGGTTTTCCGGCTTGAAATGATAATACAGCATGAGCAGCTTCTGGAATCCGGTGGTTTGTTGGGGATTGAGCTTCAGATATAAATAGATGGCCAGCTTGGCCGGATCGTTAGTTTTTGGGAAGGAGGCGTCAACTTTACAAAATGAAGTAAAGCTGATTATTTCCTTGTCATCCTGAGGCGGCATGATTTGTATGAAGTCGTAGAAAGTCATGGTGTTTTGGTTTGTTTTCCAATGCTTAACCTTGAATTTATAAAGTTACACAAAAAAAGCCTTTTGATAAAATCGGGGATATCTTAAGAATACGGAATGTCAGGACAGATACTATATGCCATGTAGTCATTTCTGTATGTTTTAAAAAAGTAAAGGATTGTAGTGTGTAAATTTAAAAGCTTGATTTGTTTTGTTTTAAATAAATAAGTTGTACGTTTGTCATGCAACAAAACGTGTGGAACCGATACCACACTAAATCCATATCGGAATTTTAGTAGTGGTTTTTTTATTATCCAGGTATAAGCTATTGCCCGGAGGAGTGGAGTATCCGTAAGGACTCCGAATAAAACCATGCGTTTTGTTGCAGCTCCTACCGGGCATTTTTATTTTATATTAATTATACAACCATGCAACAAAACGCAAGATCTGTTGACCACTCCGCGCCAGGCGCAGAGTTATGCGACAAACGTCGTAAGGTTAAGCTTCCCCGTTATTCGAAGCTCAATGTCCGTATCATCGAAGAGCTAGACGCGCTGGTCAGTGCTGTACCGGCCAGGCGCCTTAGCCGCAACCTCCGGAACATTTACTTTCATTATATCTATATGGAAAAAGATGCCTTACTGGGGCCGTACGCGAGTATGCCTGAGGATCTTTATTTTCTCTTGCAGCTATTGGACGTGATTGGTGATGAACTACCGGATGTGGCCGGCAGGTCTCAACGTTAAAAGAATATAAGTCAAAAGCCGGTTCGATCCGGCTTTTGTGCTTTATATCTATAATTTATTTTAATTTATTCCTATATTTAGGGTGTGTTTATAGATGTGTGTGTATTGTTTTTTACGTTGTTGTCTGTGTTTGGCAGCCAACGCGATCCCCGCCTAGCGCAGGGATCGTGTAATGCCTTGCGGGTGAGGGCGTCCCAACAATTTATATACCTTTATGACCATTCCACCTTTGAGGTAGCATCAGGTACGACCTGTAATCAGGCGGGGGCTATCTGTAAGCCGATCGTGATCGAATACGACGCGGACCCCGCGGAGAGCTGCATCGGCCAGAAGATTATCGCGGCCGACGCGCATGCGATGTACCGCTACCGTAACTATCTGGAGGAGCAGAAGCGCGAGTTTAAGCGCGGTTATGTGCGCCAGGTAATGGGTACTTCGGGTGAAACGCTGACCATGCGCTACAGCGACAGCGAAGGGCACTATACATTGTACTACTATGATCAGGCGGGCAATCTGGTACAGACGGTACCACCGGCGGGTGTCGCACCGCTGGGCACCGGCGCTGTAAGCGCTGCCGTAAGCGATCTGAAAAACAATACCCGTACCACGCTGACACATCATACCCTGGCTACGAGCTATAGCTACAATTCGCTCAACCAGCTGGTGTCGCAGGATATGCCGGATCATGAGCAGATGGCTCTTTGGGAAAACCAGGCTTCGGAGCTGACAGATCTTGCTCCGGATGCGCATATAAGCGCGCTGGCCTACGGTTCGCCGCTGAAGGGCATATTACTGTCTGATAATGGCCATTCATCAGGTTTTCATATGACTGCTGATGGAGGAGCGACCTGGACGTCGGTGTCCAATCCGGGTGCATCGACGATCCGGGCGCTTGTGGAAGCCGATGGCAAGGGCTACGCGGTGGGTGACAAAGGCACTTTCCTGCGCCGTGACGATGCAGAGGCCGACTGGCGCGTCCGTACCGGTCCGACCGGCGGCGATCTGATCGGCGTGTATTTCGATGCCCTGGGTCATGGTCTGGTGATGGGCCGCGACGGCAGTGTGTGGGCGAGCGAAAATGAGGGCGATACCTGGTCGGCTGTCCGCAGCGGGCTTGCGACGCTTGCTTCGGGCTACAGCATTGCTTCGGTGCATATCGAAGACAATACCCTTTGGGCTGCGGGTACCCGGGAGGGCCGCGGCGCTGTGTGGAACAGCACCAATGGCGGAGTGTCCTGGCAGCCTTACGAAAGCTTTGCTGCCGGACCTCTGGCAGCGCTGACGGAGGGCAGCAGCGCCAGTACTGTCCTTGCGGGCGGTGCCGACGGACGTCTTTTTGAGCTGAATGCTTTTGGTGATATCCGGGTGCGTCGGGCGAACCTGGACAAAGATATACAGACGCTGGCAAAGAGCGGCAGCAAAACCCTGGCGATCGCGGGCGCATCGTCCCGTCTCTATGAGTCGGATGCGGCAGGGGCTCAGTGGTCTGAGATAAATACCCAGGAAGGAGTAAGCCAGCTGCTGGCGGTAGGTGCACGGCTTGTGGCGGTTACCGGAGATGGTAAGACCGCGGAGACCCTTACCGGCGCCTTTGTATCGCCGGTGATATCGGTGAACGGCTTTGAGCGCCTGCGCCATATAAGCGGCAGTGTGCTTTCAGGAGCGAATCAGCCGGGTTACGTGGTCATGGTAGCCGATCCTGTACTTTATAAAGCATCCAGTGAGAGCTTTGACAATGGCTCGAGCTGGACAGCAGTCACGATCAGCAATCTTCCCGGAGGCACAACCGTGCGTGATGTGATGGTCGCCTCTCCGGGTGTATGGGCCCTGCTGCTGAGCAACGGCACGGTAGTAAAAGCAGAAGAGGACGGTACCAACAGCCTGGCTGTATCCGGCTCTCCGCTGGCCACAGGCGTGCACAGCCTGTATCCGGTCGATGCGGGCGCCTGCCTGCTGCTGACGGGCGGTGGATTCAGCTATCTTGATACAGACCTTGATATTACGACCAATATTCTGCCTGTTCTTCCCGAGGCTGCGTCCTCGGTTACCGATCTTCGGTTACGGATGAATGCCAGCTATAAAGAAGCGACTGTGATCCTGAACGGTGCGGATGTCTATCAGCTGGATAACAGCCAGTGGGTAGCGCGTCATCTGGTACCTTCGGGGCTGAAGGCGGTGCTTCCGGCCGGTACGGATGTATGGGCGGGCGGGTCCAACGGAGAATTGTATAAAAAGCCTTCGGCCT
>Ga0207415_1001249_pt1 | contig 13486 bp, 12 predicted proteins | sample Passage237A_FD_187369 | JGI IMG/M metagenome (GOLD analysis project Ga0207415, IMG submission 187369) | Cellulose adapted compost microbial communities from Newby Island Compost Facility, Milpitas, CA, USA - Passage2 37A (SPAdes) (version 3) ...
CCCGACGTTGCCTTCCAAGGTGACAAAAAATAAAAAATAAACACCTACAGAAAATAAATACCATCTGCATATAACGCCCATCGCCCCGGATATCCGGGGCGATGGTGCATTAACAAGAGACGAGAACTAGCGTGATTTCCTTACTTATTCAAAATCATAATCACTGTAAACCGGAATGTTAAACATTTCTGATATTATTTTCGCTTCTTCCTTAGCTGCAATTAAGTTGTTGGCAGCAAGTGTAAAAGACGACCGTGCAACAACAAACAGACGACTAAGAACAAGAAAAAAGTAAACCATTTTGACAGGTGACCAAAGACGAAGAAACGATATTACGAACGGACAGCAATTAACCCGACACGCTGACCAACCCAATGTTTTTTATTTTTTCCCCACCGCACATTTTTTAAAATCAATTTTAGCCAGCCGCACGGTCAAGCACATTTGGTTTTTTCCAACGCAAAATCCAACGCTGAAAAACCAAAAGAGCTTGCCCCTATCCACCCACGACAATATTGTGGACATTTACACTATCGGACAGTGTGATTTTACTATCTTTGACCTGTTAAAAATTAATTAGGCTTCAATGAACCGAATTAAAGAAGTACTTAAAGAAAAAGGCATTTCCCAAACTTGGCTTGCTAAGAAGTTGGACAAAAGTTACAACACAATTAACGAGTATTCTCGCAATGTGAGACAACCGAGCCTTGAAGATTTGTACCGAATTGCAAAAATTTTGGACGTTAACGCCAAAGATTTATTGAAAGAAGAATGAGCAAAGAAAATCAAATAGAACTAAACCTCATAGAACAACTAAAAGGGTTGAAATATAGCTACCGCCCTGACATAGTTGACAGGAAAACGCTTGAACAAAACTTCAAAGCAAAATTTGAAGAACTCAACCGTGTTCACTTATCAGATAATGAGTTTTTGAAACTTAGAGAGGAAATCATCAATTCAGATGTTTTCCTTGCATCAAAAAAATTACGTGAAAGACAATACTTTCAACGTGAGGACGGAACACCTTTGCATTACACGTTGGTGAACATCAAAGATTGGTGCAAAAATGACTTTGAAGTTATCAGTCAATTACGCATCAACACAGAAAACAGTCATCAACGCTACGACATCATTTTATTGATTAACGGGTTGCCTGTGGTTCAAATCGAGTTGAAGAAATTGGATATTTCACCACGAAAAGCAATGCAACAAATTGTGGATTACAAAAACGAACCTGGTAACGGTTACGGAAATTCATTGCTTTGCTTTATGCAGTTATTTATTGTGAGCAACAGAACAAACACATATTATTTTGCCAACAACAAAATACAGCATTTTCAATTTAATGCAGACGAACGTTTTTTGCCGATTTACCAATTAGCAGACGAAACAAATAAGAAAATTACACACCTTGATTCATTCACTGAAAAATTTCTAAGCAAGTGTACGCTTGGAGAAATGATAAGCAAGTATATGGTTTTGGTAGAGAGCGAACAAAAATTGCTCGTAATGCGACCGTATCAGATTTATGCAGTAAAAGCAATTGAAGAATGTGTGAAACAAAACAGAGGAAACGGATATATCTGGCACACTACAGGAAGCGGTAAAACTTTGACCTCTTTTAAAGCTTCTACCCTTTTAAAGGACAATCCCGAAATTGAAAAATGTTTGTTTGTGGTTGACCGTAAAGACCTTGACCGACAAACCCGAGAGGAATTTAATAAATTTCAGGAAGGAAGTGTGGAAGAAAACACCAATACAGAAACTTTAGTAAGACGTTTACTTTCCTCAGATTATGCCGACAAAGTAATTGTAACTACCATTCAAAAATTGGGCTTAGCATTAGATGGTACTTACAAGAAAAACTATAAAGAACGATTGGAGCCATTAAGCAAAAAACGTGTGGTTTTCATCTTTGACGAGTGTCACCGTTCCCAATTTGGAGAGAATCACAAAGCGATTAAGGAGTTTTTTCCGAATGCTCAATTATTTGGTTTTACAGGAACACCCATTTTTGATGAAAACGCCACTTACAGCATAAGAGAAGGAGAATATGCTTCATACAAAACAACGGAGGACATTTTTCAACAACGGCTACATTCTTATACTATTACCCACGCAATAGATGACAAAAACGTATTGCGTTTTCATATTGATTATTTCAAAGGAAATAAAAACCAAAAACCCGGAGAAGCAATTTCAAGACAGGCTGTAGTTGAAGCCATTTTGAACAAACATGATGCAGCAACCAATTCAAGAAAGTTCAATGCTGTTTTGGCTACGGCTTCCATTAATAATGCTATTGAGTACTATGAACTTTTCAAAGAATTACAAAAGAAAAAACAAACGGAAAATCCTGAATATGTTCCGTTAAATATTGCTTGTGTGTTTTCTCCGCCCTCTCAACTTATTGCAAAACAGGGAGACCAACAAAGTCAGAAAAATGCAGCCGACATCAAGCAATTGCAGGAAGATTTGACACAGGAACGTGAGGATAACAAACAAAATCCAGAAGAAAAGAAAAAAGCTCTGACTGAAATTATTGAGGACTACAATAAGCAATTCAATACCAATCATAGCATTAATGAATTTGATTTGTATTATCAGGATGTTCAAAGACGAATAAAATACCAACAATACAGCAACAAGGATTATCCACACGAAAACAAAATTGATATTACAATAGTGGTAGATATGTTGCTTACTGGTTTTGATAGCAAGTACCTGAACACCTTGTACGTGGATAAGAACCTGAAATATCACGGACTCATTCAGGCGTTTTCACGAACCAATCGTGTATTGAACGACACCAAGCCTTACGGTAACATTTTAGATTTTCGTTCGCAACAAGAAAGCGTAAATCAAGCGATTGCACTTTTCTCAGGAGAAGACAACGGCAAGGCAAGAGAAATTTGGTTGGTTGATCCTGCCCCTGTAATGATTGACAAATACAAAGAAGCCGTTGAGAAATTAGGGGTGTTTATGCAGGAGCATAATTTGGTGAACGAGCCACAAGAAGTTTATAATTTGAAAGGTGATGCTGCAAGAATTGCTTTTGTACAAAACTTTAAGGAAGTTCAACGCATCAAAACACAACTTGATCAATACACCGACCTAAACGAAGAACAAAGAGAAATAATTGAAACCATATTACCATCGGAAACCTTGCAGGAGTTCCGAAGTTCTTACATAGAAACAGCAAAGCAACTACGAGAGATTCAGCAAAAAGAGGGCGAAAATGCACCACCTGAAATTCAACAACTCGATTTTGAATTTGTATTGTTTGCTTCTGCCGTGATTGATTATGATTACATAATGAATCTGATTGCAGACAGCACCCAGAAGAAACCTGCCAAGCAAAAAATGACCAAATTACAAGTGATTAGCTTGTTGAAATCAAATTCCAATTTAATGGATGAGGAAGAAGATTTAACCGAGTACATCAATAGTTTGGATTGGGAGAGCGGAAAAGATGTTGAAACGCTTCGCAAGGGTTATGACACTTTCAAAGACGATAAATACAATAAGGAAATAGCTTCCATTGCGAACAAACACGGTTTACAAACGGGAGACTTGAAAAAGTTCATAGATAAGATAATGAGCCGAATGATTTTTGACGGTGAAAAACTTACTGACCTTTTAGCTCCATTGGATTTGAATTGGAAAGAACGCAGAGTTAAAGAATTGGCATTGATGGAAGACTTAGTGCCACAATTAAAAAAAATGGCACAAGGCAGAGAGATAAGCGGGTTGGCAGCTTATGAGTAATCAAATAGAAAAGAATGAATGAAAATGAAATCAGAAGAAATAAAAGAATTATTTGTCCGATTTGAAACGGCAGCAGCAGAATTGGAAGGCATAGAATGTTGGAGCGCCAGAGAACTACAAGATTTATTGGGCTATAGTAAATGGGAAAACTTTGAAAAAGTTATCCAAAAGGCAAAAGATGCCTGTAAAAACGCAGGGGAAGAAGTAGCGTATCATTTTCCTGACATCAGGAAAACGATACCGATGCCAAAAGGTGCTGAAAAAGAGATTGATGATATTCTTCTTACTCGCTACGCCTGCTATTTGATAGCTCAAAACGGAGACAGCCGAAAACAGGAAATTGCCTTTGCTCAAAACTACTTTGCCGTGCAGACACGCAGGGCAGAACTGGTTGAACAGCGATTATTGGAATATGAACGGGTAAAAGCCCGCGAAAAACTGAGCCAAACCGAAAAGCAGCTTTCAGGAATATTATACGAAAGAGGTGTTGACAGTCAGGGGTTTGCCATTATCAGAAGTAAAGGCGACCAGGCTTTATTCCGGTTAAACACCCAAATGCTGAAACGCAAAATGGGTGTGCCGGATAGCAGACCTGTTGCCGATTTTTTACCCACCATCAGCATTAAAGCTAAAGACTTGGCGGCAGAAATGACGGGCTTGAATGTACAGAGCAAAGACCTGAAAGGACAAAGCAAGATTGAAAAAGAGCATATTGACAACAACCTGGCAGTACGTGATATGCTTACCAAGCGTGGCATAGTGCCTGAAAATCTGCCTCCTGCCGAAGACGTGAAAAAGCTACAGCGAAAATTGGACAGTGATGAAAAGAAGGTTTTAAAAGGAACTAAGAAAAAAAATAAGATGGAGCAGATTAAGGACATCCCCCTGTTTGTGGGTGTAAAAGAACAATATAACATTGCCCGGGATAAAGAAATGAAAATAGTTTGTGCGTTGAATCGTGCCAATGGATTTGTTACGCACCAATCTGTAGTAGGCTGGCAAGGCAGAGGTTGTGACCCTAATCATCCGCATTATTTATTCAGGCGTGATGCAGATGCTATTTATCTCAATATGATAGATGGTGAAGACCCAAAATATGTAAACGACGCTATGATTAACTCTGCTCTAGATTTCATACACGAACATATTATTATAGGAAATTCCGTTTTTGTTTATTGTAGTTTGGGTGAATCAAGGAGTCCATCAATTGCTTTGATGTATTTGCTGGAGAATAACCTGATTGAAAAATCAAATAACACATTTCAGGTTTTCAAAAATGAAATTTATCCAAATTATAAACCCAAAAACGGGAACTTATTATACATAAAAAGAAGATGGGGAATTTAAAAAACATACCCGAATTACGTTTTCCTGAGTTTGAGTATGAAGGAGAATGGGAAATAAAAGCGTTAGAGGATGTTCTTGATTATGAACGACCAGACAAGTATATTGTTTCTGATACGAATTATCAAAATGAAGGAACGCCTGTATTAACAGCTAATAAGAGTTTTATTTTAGGATACACGAATGAAGATTTCGGTATTTATAAGAAATTGCCCGCAATAATTTTTGACGACTTTACTGTTGATAACAAATTTGTAGATTTCCCATTTAAAGTAAAATCTTCTGCTATCAAAATACTTAAACCTAAAAAGAAAGATGATTTGAGATTTGTCTACGAGCTTATTTCTCAAATTGATTTTAATGCTACAGAACACAAACGATATTATATTTCGGAGTATCAAAAATTAAAACTTCCATTTCCTTCAATAAAGGAACAGCAAAAAATAGCTTCTTGCCTTGCTTCCCTAGATGATTTGATTGAATCCCACAGCCAAAAATTGGAATTACTCAAAGACCACAAAAAAGGCTTGATGCAAAACCTTTTTCCGCAAAAGGGTGAGAAAATACCAAAGTATCGTTTCCCTGAATTTACAAAAGATGGAGTTTGGACAGAAAAATCATTAGATGAAGTCGCAACAATTTTGAAAGGAAAAGGAATATCGAAAGCCGATATAGTTGAAGATGGGGAATTCCCTTGTATTAGGTATGGCGAACTTTATACTCATTATAATGAAACAATAAGCACAGTAAAATCATATACTAATTCAAATCCTAAAGACTTAATTCTTAGTAAAGCAAATGATGTTATTATTCCTGCATCAGGTGAAACGCAGATAGACATTGCAAAAGCCTCTTGTGTCTTAGAAAGTGGTGTTGCTTTAGGTGGTGATTTGAATATAATACGGTCAAAAATTAATGGAGTATTTCTGTCGTATTACTTGAATAATGCAAAGAAAAAGGATATAGCACAAATGGCACAAGGAATTGCAGTTGTGCACCTTTATCCAAATCAGCTTAAAACTTTAAAATTACAAATCCCCAATCCTAAAGAACAACAAAAAATTGCTTTGTGTCTTTCTTCTTTAGATGAACTTATCAAAGCACAAGAGGAGAGAATAGAGCAATTAAAGCAGCACAAAAAAGGATTGATGCAAGGTTTGTTTCCGAAAATAGAAGATTAGACGTATGAACGAAAAAGATATTGCTAAGCAATTAGAAAAGGCAAAAGAAAATATTATCCTTTTGTATGCCTTTAATTCTACAGGTAAAACTCGATTATCTGTTGCATATAAAGACTACACTAAAAAGCTAAATAAAGGCAATCACGTTGGCGTATACTATAATGCGTATAGTGAAGATTTGTTTGTTTGGGAAAATGATGAACCCAATAATAATGAAAATATTCATCTTAAAATTCTTGATAGTTCATTAAGAGAGCATATCGCAAAATTTCAAGATGAAAGCCCCATAAATGACAAATTACAACCGTATAAACCAAAGTTTGATTTCAAATTAGTCCCCGTAAAAGCAGATGATCCTGAACTGGGTTATGGGTCAGTAATATTTTTTAAAAGTGATGCTCCTGAGAAGCAGATAAAAATTTCAAGAGGTGAAGAGCGTATTTTTGTTTGGTGTTTCTTTTTAGCATTATTTGAAATTGAAGGATGGTCTGATATTCAGAATAAGCATTTTTTTATTGATGATCCCGTTTCAAGTTTAGATGATAACAATATTTACATAACGGCTAGATTAATCCTTGATTTGTTTGAGAAACATTGTGATTCAAAGAAAATTATAGTAACTACACACCATATGGGACTTTTCTCAGTTCTACAAGATTGGTTAAATAAAGGAGAGAATAGAGATAAATTTAAATCAAAACGAACTCAAGAGGTAACTCGTGGAGGTAAAATTTATGTCAAGGAAATAATAGAAGATAAATATTTAGTTCGTTTTTTAGAAGTAGAAAACAACAAGTACAAATTAGTCGGAAAAAAGAAAGGTATTGTTTTATATCACCTACTATTACTTCAAGTTGTGAACGATGCTGTTGTAAGAAAGGAACTTTTCACTTACCACTTTGTTTTGTTAAGACAAATTTTAGAAAGTATAGCATCATTTTTAGGAGAGGGTAGATTTAGTTATGTCCTTGATAAATTGAATTTCAAAGACCCAAATATAAAGTCAGACATTATTAACTCGTTATCTCACGAGAAAATTTATACCCAGAAGTTAGCCCCTATGAATGACGACAATAAAAAATTGTTTAATGAAGTTTTTGAAGAACTTATAAAAACATTCCCATTTTCAATTTAGAGTATGACACAAAAAGAACAACATAAAAAATTAGGTGACACCCTTTGGGACATTGCCAACGATTTGAGGGGGGCTATGAATGCGGATGATTTCCGTGATTATATGCTTTCATTCCTATTCCTTAGATATTTGTCCTTCAACTATGAAGAAGCCGCAAAAAAAGAATTAGGTAAAGATTATCCGCCAAGTCCATCAAAAGATTTTAGAGCAGACTTTTTAGTGCCGCCACCTTTGGAACTTTGGTACAAAAAAAATAAAGGAGATATTAATGAGTTTGAGGAACAGATGCGAAAAAAAGTGCATTATGTTATCAAGCCAAAATTTTTGTGGAGCAACATCACCGAATTAGCCCGTACTCAAAATGATGAATTATTAGAAACACTCCAAAAAGGATTTCGATACATAGAAGATGAATCGTTTGAAAGTTCTTTTAAAGGTTTGTTTTCTGAAATCAATTTGAATTCTGAAAAACTCGGTAAAACACCTAAAGAAAGAAACGATAAACTTTGCAAGATAATAACCAAAATAGCAGAGGGTATTGCCGATTTTTCTACCGATACCGACACGCTTGGTGATGCTTACGAATATTTGATTGGAAAATTTGCAGCAGGTTCAGGAAAAAAAGCAGGTGAATTTTATACGCCCCAACAAATTTCAACGATTCTGTCAAGAATTGTTCTGTTAGATTCACAAGACCCAACATCTGGTTATAAGAACAAATTGAACAAGGTTTTGGATTTTGCTTGTGGTTCGGGTTCTTTGCTCTTAAATGTAAGAACGCAACTAAAGAAAGCAGAAGGAAACATTGGCAAAATTTATGGACAAGAGAAAAACATCACCACCTACAACCTTGCCCGAATGAATATGCTTTTGCACGGTATGAAAGATACCGAGTTTGAGATATTCCACGGTGATACGTTACTCAATCAATGGGATTTACTCAACGAAATGAATCCGAGCAAAAAAATTGAGTTTGATGCTATTGTAGCTAACCCACCATTTAGTTTACGTTGGGAGCCAACCGACACTTTAGCAGAAGATTTTCGCTTTAAAGGTTATGGTTTAGCTCCTAAGTCAGCGGCGGACTTTGCTTTTCTCTTACACGGCTTTCACTTCTTATCTAAAGAGGGAACTATGGCTATTATTCTGCCTCACGGAGTTTTATTTCGTGGCGGTGCAGAAGCACGAATCAGGGAAAAACTTTTAAAAGAAAATTATATTGACACAGTAATTGGTTTGCCATCAAACTTATTCTACTCGACAGGAATTCCTGTTTGTATTTTGGTTTTGAAAAGATGTAAAAAACAAGATGATGTTTTGTTTATTAATGCTAGTGAACAATTTGTAAAAGGAAAACGCCAGAACGAACTTTCCGAAAAGCATCTTAACAATATCGTAGAAACTTACAAATTCAGAAATGAAAGAGAGCGTTATTCTCGTAGAGTTTCACTGGAGGAAATCAAAAAGAACGACTACAATCTGAACATTTCAAGATACGTGAGTACCTCAGAAGACGAAATACAAATTGACTTGGAAGATGTAAATACTAAATTGACAGAAATAAATAAAAGCATAAAAGTAAACACAGAAAAACACAACGAATATTTAAAAGAGTTAGGATTGAAACCGATTTAATGCCCACGCTATTTGCAAGCACATTGCCAAAGCCCCACGAGCCAACGCTCAAACCAAAGCTTTGTCAAAGAGCTTGCAAAGCCAAAGCAAGAAAAATTGTTTTTAAAAAATTTCCCGACCCTTCAAAAAAATAAAAAACGCAACGCACAACCCGACACAGACAGACGAAAAAGCAAATAGAAAATGACACTCAAACCCAACACTGACAATGGTTTACAAGAACGGACGACAGAACACCAGCTGCCAACAGCGGTTTTGCAAAAGTGGCGGTGCAGTGCTTCGTATGACAGTGAAGTGGTTAATCAAAATTTAGTGCTTCGATTGAAGTTTAGCGGTGAAAATCGCCACCTTCGCAAAGCCGCAAAACGTTTTGCGTAACTACATATAACTTTATTTTATTCTTAAATATTTTCCCCAAAATAGAATCTTCATTTCTATATATATTCAAGGTTGGAAACTTTGCATTTATCGGACTGAGCACAAACATATTATCAATTCTCAAGAAAGTCTTCTGGTAGTTTAATTTAAACATTACCCCTCCACATTGAATATACATTTTGCTATTTTTTAGAACTATCTTTTTATCAAACCAAAGGTCTAGCATTTGGTAAATAGAGAACCTAAAGGATAGAATTATTGTCAATAGTGCGAAAGCCTTACCTCTTTCATAAAAACAGATGCTAAATATAATAAAGAGCAATGCACTCAATAGACTTCCCACAGAATCATATATGGAAGCTCTATTCTTTTTGACTTCATATTCTAAAAACATACGACTTAATCTAATTTTTTATCAATTTTATCTGCGGCAGTTCCGATCCCATAGTTTGTAATTTCTGTAATTGCCTTAGAACTATTTTTAGGAAAGTTTCTCTTAAAATCAATGATTGACTTGGTTGTATTTAAAATGGTTTTTTCATCACTATCTAAATCTAACCCGTCACCAACAACATCAAGAACAACATCACTAGCCACACCAGATGCTCCACCCAAACCAATTCCAGCAAGCCCTGTTACCCCCATGACACCTAAAGTAGCCCTCCTTTCCGGTGACAGTTTTTTACCACGCATGTGCAAATTTCTTGAACCAGATCCTTTATCAAGTTTTGGCATGGTCATATCGATACCAGAAATAGAAGAACCTAGCGATGTTACTGCTTTTGTCAAAGGATTATACTCCGTATTCATTTTGTACAGTGCGGGAGCAAGTTTTCCTGACATCCAGGCATTGGCTTTATTATCAAAATCCCTCGCAACCTGAGCAAAACTCTTAGTCTCTAATACAGGCCTTGTCCTTGAGAGAGAAGCCGCTCCACTTACACCAACAGTCTTTCTGGACGCCATCTGTAAACTGTGGAAACTTTCTCTTCCTCCTGTATAACTTGGAGCATTGGGATTTGTTTTAACATCCTTATCATTCTTATCCCCTAATGGATCACTAAACCATATCGGATTATTGGCATTCGCTGCATAATCACTTATACTGATCTGAGGTTTCGGATCAAGATTCCACCTCCTCCCCAGCCTTGTATCATATTCCCAGAACAACGCAGTAGTATGATTTCCAAGCCCAGCTATTTCGTCTACTTTTTCCTGTCCGTTAAACCCAAACCTATAATCCTCTCCTTCCTCACAGGCTCGTACCAACCGTGACTCGAGGATCAGAGTGTATAAACGCCTCCAGTTCCCTACAACGTCCACCTGCGAGGATAACGAAAAATACGCAGCATCTATCACACTATAACTAAACTCTAATATCGTAGGACCTCCCTGCAATATCACATGCTTGTCCACCGACACACTAAACTCATAAAACCCATCTCCTATCTGCCTCCAGCCTTTTAATTCATAATAATCTCCGTCTGCACTATTATACTGGCGAACACGGTATTCCACCTTGATATTCTCTGAACCGGTTCGCATCAAATCAACGCCATACTTCTCCTCGCTTAGGCTCGTATCCATCCCGCTCCGCTCATCACACATACCACTCATCCCTGAGCATGGCCACTGCATGCTATGAGTTATATTCTTAAACATTTATTTCAATTTACAAATGTTTACAATCAATTACCTCTATTTACAATTGCTTTCAAGTATTTACAAACATTTATTTACTGTCTCAAACACCGCTATACGTTTACCCTGATTGAAGATATAAATTTACAAGGATGGTTTAAAAAATTATAATTACACACCGTTGCCTGAGGTGGACATATCGCTTTTATATTACTGCTATCAGTACTCAAAGCTCCCTGCTTTATAGCTCTTTGTACCGCTCTCTGTTTCCGATACCCGCGTGATCTGCTCCGGTAGATTTTTAGATTTCATGTAACTGCTGATAGACAGCTTCTGATTTTCTACGGTCTGCTTATCGGTAGAGACCCTGACATATCCGTACAACATGATGCAGTAGGTCAAAAAATAAAACTGCTGCACTTATACCCATTCTCAGAGTAAAATGCAACAGCTTTTGTAACGATTATCAGCATTGTATCAGCGCACAGTTATTATGCTATTTAAACGGTCAGTTTTATGGACAATAAATTGACAGCACCATCCTATATGCCGCTGAAAAATAATATCGTAACAATGATAAGCACTACTAACGACCCGACCAATATATTGTACATATCTTGTTGTAGCCCCTTCTCTTCATAGTCATTTTCTTTATTGATAACGGGTGTTTTCAAATCCGCATAAGCTACCTTCTTACCCGATAACTTAAAAAATAAGTAACGAACATTCAGCCCTATAAACCTGCCTATGAACCGACCAAATACAATAGAAGATAAATTCATAACAGCCCCGCCTTACTTCGTTTCTTTGGTCGGCTTTACATGCAGATGGCGACCTAAGCGCAGGTCTTGCTCCCAATAGCTATGTGCTTTGCCTTTGGTAGTTGTATCTGCCTGCTGTACTGGTTGTTGTTTTACCAGCTCTTGCTTTTGCTTAGTATTTTTCTTTTCCTTACCTGCATATACCGTTACTGATAATAACAGCGCAAGTATTGTAAGTACGTTCTTCATAAGAATAATTTAGTATGCTATTTTATCACTGATAACTCTAATTCAAAGTCTATATCAAAGCGATAAAATACACTATCCACCTTCCCCTTATAACAATAGACTTGCAACATTTCCAGCTTTTCTCTCGACTTATAACCATCTGTATAAATCTTAAAAGATGCTACAACAGGAGTTACATACAATGTATCAGCCTTCCCGTCTCTTTTGACCTTAGCAATTTTACTTTGTTGCAACGCTTCATAAGCATTCTGTTCCTCATTTACCCTAACCCCATACTTCTTCTTCTGTTTAAAAAAATCTTCTACCGTTGGCACTCTATTCAGTTTTTCAGATGGGAAAAATGCCCTATCATATCCAAAGCCTACTATCCAACCAAAGCCTAAAAAACTATCCGGCAATTCGCCTTGTTGAGCATAGGTGGCAAGACTAAGGTGAATAACTGCAAACAGCAATACAATTTTTGTTTTCATCATCTTGTACCTCTTTTAGTCGGTTGATTTTCTGGTTGCAGATACTTTATTTTTTCACCCCCTGTAATATCTACTCTATGCTTGAGGATAAAATCTGACTTACCCGTTTTCAAGATGGTTTTGCCCCAATTATCCCAGTGGTTTTGATGAACTTTTGTTCCGGCCTCTGACATTATATCAGCTTCATACCCTTTATTTATTGAACCTCCTTCCTCGTACCTGTCTGACAAGCCTAAAAAGTGCATACTCTCATGCAGCGGTTTAAAGCCGTACTTTATAGCTCCAGCACCCCTCATTGTTGCACCATTGCCAGCCGTGTTGTAATCCCAAGTTTTCGTTTTAGCGTCATACTTATCGCCACCATTCACCTTACTTCTTCCATCTCTATAGATACTTGATATATCCATTACATTATCACCTTCCCCAACTTCTCCGCCTTCTACATAATTAACATGCAAACTAATTGCCCACTCTCTGCCATTTTCGTCTTTGTATGTACCGTTCATGTTGCCCATGCCTTCCATCTTCCCCACAAAATCATTTGCATTTTTTACAAACTCAGCACGGTCTTCATCGCTTCCCCCCGTTACGTGAACAGTAGTAGATATGTCAATTGTACCTGCCTCATTATTTACTTTCACTTTTGCATCATCCCCTTTTACATCGGTTTTCCATATTGGACTATTATTTAAAGCTGCATAAGGGCTTTCCCACGGCTTAACAATCGGGTCTCTGTTCCATCGTCTGGCAATTCTTGGGTCATACTCCCAGAACATTGCAGTATAGTGATTTCCAATGCCTGCTATTTCGTTATCCTTCTCTTGTCCGTTGAACCCGAACCTATAATCCTCACCCTCCTCACAGGCTCGTACCAACCGTGACTCGAGGACCCATTTCGTAAACTGTATCCTTATATCGCTGATT
>Ga0207415_1001255_pt1 | contig 13376 bp, 9 predicted proteins | sample Passage237A_FD_187369 | JGI IMG/M metagenome (GOLD analysis project Ga0207415, IMG submission 187369) | Cellulose adapted compost microbial communities from Newby Island Compost Facility, Milpitas, CA, USA - Passage2 37A (SPAdes) (version 3) ...
CGCGCCTGAGCGAGCAGCACGGAAAGCCGCGAGATGAGGCCCGGCTCGGGCGCCGCAGAACGCACTGCGGACAGGTCGCCGGCCGTCGCCTGGTACAGCCGAGTCAGCTCGTCGGCCTCCGCGCCAGTGAGGCGGCGGCGCTTCGACAGGGTCTTGAGCTGAGCCCAGCGCTGTTCGCGCACGGCACTGAACGAATCGATGTCCACGCCGCTACGATGCCATAACCACAGCGATTTGGAGGGCGCGTGAGCGACGCGGACGAGATTCTCATTGGCGAGGGCGTCGCCCTCGAGTCGGGAGCCGCACCCGTCACGCTGAGGCTGGTGTCCGGCCTCATCGACGCGATTGTGATCTACGGCACGCTGATCTTCGCGATCGGCATGTTCGGCCGCTTCGAGCGGCAGCTGTCCGGCGCGTGGGTTGCCGCCCTGTACATCGCCACCGTCTTCTCTGTGCTGGTGCTGCTGCCCATGCTCGTCGAAACGCTCACACGCGGGCTGTCACTCGGCCGCCTCGCCGCGGGGCTGCGGATCGTGCGTGACGACGGCGGTCCCATCACCGCGCGCCACGCGTTCGCGCGTGCCCTCACCGGGGTGCTCGAGATCTACATGCTCATGGGAGTGCTCGCCATCACGGTGTCGATGCTCTCTTCGCGAGGCAAGCGGATTGGCGACTACCTGGCTGGCACCTATTCGATGCGCACTCGCGGCGGCGGCCACAAGCTCACGCCTCTCGCGATGCCCCCGCATCTTGCGCAGTGGGCCAACGCCGCGGACATCGCACGCCTTCCCGACTCGCTCGCGCTCACGGGACGCATGTTCCTTGGCCGCGCGGCGTCGATGCGCCCCGACTCTCGAGAGCGCATCGGCACCCAACTCGCCGAACAGGTGGGCCGGTACGTCGCTCCCCCGCCGCCACCGGGCACCCACCCCGAGTACTTCCTCATGGCAGTGCTCACCGCCCGCAGGGATCGCGAGTACCAGCTCGAGCTGGATCGCCTACGGCGAGCGGATGAGGAGAACAGCCGCGTGGGAGCCCTTCCGTACGGAATCAACGACGTCGAGAACTAGTGCGCATGGCGCGCCTCAACGACCTCGGCTTCCGCGGCGAGTTCCGCAAGTACCAGCGCATCGTCCTTGACGTCCTGGAGCCTCGCCTCCAAGCCGACGCTCGTGAGCCTCTGCACATCGTCGCGCCCCCCGGTGCCGGCAAGACGATCGTGGGGATTGAGCTGATCCGTCGCCTGGGCGACAAGGCGGTGGTGTTCGCGCCGACCACGACGATCCAGCATCAGTGGGTAGCCAAACTCTCGCTGTTTGGCGCGGACACTTCGGACTCTCAGCGGGCGACCACGAATGCCTCCGTCGACGCGGACATGCGCGTCTACACGTATCAGCTGATCTCCGCCCCAAGGGAAGCCGACGAGCACTTGCGGGAAGCCGGCAGGCAGCGCTGGGTCGCGGAACTGTGCGATGGAGGGCTCGCGCAGACTGAGGAGCGGGCGCTGGCGCGAATCGCAGAACTTGAGGCGAACAACCGCTCTGCGTATCGTCGCGACCTCGCTCGCCACACCACGGCGGCCAAGCGCCAGCTGCTGCACGAACCCACTCCGGATCTTGAGCGGCTCCTGCATCCCAATGCACGCAGGCTCGTTGACGACCTCGTCGCCGCCGGGGTGCGCACCGTCGTGCTCGACGAGTGCCATCACCTCCTCGACTACTGGGCCGTGGTGTTGAGTTACCTCATCTCTCGACTCGACCGCCCGCAGGTGATCGGCCTCACCGCCACCTTGCCGAGCCTCGACGACGGCAGGGAGTACGAGAACTACACGTCGCTGCTGGGAGACATCGACTTCGAGGTGCCCACCCCCGCCGTGATCCGCGAGGGCAACCTCGCCCCTCACCGGGATCTCGTCTACTTCGTGACACCGACTCCTCAGGAATCCGCGTACCTGGAGCAGATCCAGGGATTCCTCGACGCCGCCCTCGCTCGCTTGTGGGCCCATCCGCGATTTGTGCCATGGCTGCTCGACGGCGCGATCGGCACTGGCGACGATCCCTCGGCACGCTGGCAGGATCTGCTCCGCTCACGAGCAGACTTCGCGGTCGCCGCACTGCGGCACCTCGTGAAGCACGGTGCCGCACCCCCACCCGGCGTCGAGGTGCCAGCCGAGGCCCGTGAGCAGCCGACCTTCGACGACATCGTGATGCTGTCGTCCACCTTCGGGCTGCTCGAACTCAAGCCGAGCGACGACGAGTCAGACCACGAGACCTTTGCCGCTGTCCGCCGCAGCCTGTTGCCGTTCGGCATCACGGTGACGGAGCGTGGGGCCCGCCAGCAGCGCTCCCCCGGCGACCTCGTGCTCGCGTACTCGGCTGCGAAAGCCGTGGCAGCGTCGGGCATCCTGCGCCGCGAGGCCGCCGACCTCGGCGACCGCTTCCGCGCCCTGGTGCTCACCGACTTCGAGACATCCGGCTCCCGGGCAGCGGGCACAGGACTCGACGCCGATTCGGGCTCGTGCCGGGAAGTGTTCACCACGCTCGTCGCAACCGACCCTGACGGCATCAATCCCATCATGGTCACCGGGCGCACCGTGTGGATCGATGCCGACCACGGCCCCGCGCTGCTCGAGGCGCTCAACGAGATCCTCGAGCGGCGCGGCTCTGCAGTGCGCTGCGAGGCAGTGCCAACGCCGGACCCCCGCATCCTCGAGATCCGCGCCTCCTCAGGGACGTGGGGCGCGGCCACCTATGTCGCCGCGATCACCGAGGCCTTCGAGCGCGGCATCATCAGATGCCTCGTGGGCACCAGAGGCCTGTTCGCGGAAGGCTGGGACGCGCTGACGCTCAACACCCTCGTGGACCTGACCTCCATCACCACATCCACCACCACCCAGCAGCTGCGCGGCCGCTCTGGCCGACTCGATCCGGCCTGGCCCGATAAGGTCGCTCACGACTGGGACGTCATCTGCGTGGCGCAGGACTACGCGCGCGGCGACATGGACTTCCGACGCTTCGAGGCCAGGCACGCCTCTATCTACGGCGTCGTGTCCCCCGCGCCAAACCTGCCGAAGGAACTCGTGGGCGCCATCGAGCGCGGGATCATGCACGTCGATGCTGGCCTCCAGCTGCACCTGCTGGACCCCGGCATCGGCACCGGTGAGCCCGGCACCATCTTCAACGTCAAGCGAGCCGAGATCACCGAACGCAGCCTCAAAGCGATCGGGCGGCGCAAGGAGACGTACGAGCGCTGGAACATCGGCGCCGAGTACGACAACTTCCGCTTCACCGGCACCCGGCTGTCCCTGCGCAATGCCCGCTACCGCACCGCGTACACCGTCACAGACACCCTCAAGGCGATGCTCGCCGCGTTTCGCATGTCGCTCTTCGTTGCCCTGGCGCTCGCCGTCGGCGGCGTCGTCCAGTCCTCACGGGTGGCTGCGGGCGCTCCGTGGTGGGTGATCCTGGGTGCGCTGGGCCTTGCCCTGGTGCTTGCCCTGGCGGCCAACGGCAGGCAAGCGGTGAAGGTGTTCCGCGCCGCCGTGCTCGGTCAACCCAAAGACGACATCGTGCTCGACGTTGGCCGCGCCGTCGCCAAGGGACTTAAGGACGCGGGACTCATCAGCCCCCATATGCAGGCGGAGTACGTGCGCGCGGTCTCCATCACCGGACACGAGTACGAAGTCATCCTTGACTATGCGAGCGAAGCCGACGGCGCGGTGTTCGCCCAGGCCATGGCCGACGTCTTCGGCCCTGTGCGCAGCCCGCGTTACCTCATCCTGCGCGACACCGCCGAGCTGCCGGACGTGTGGCTGCGGCCCTTGTGGGCGTTCCTGCGCCGCACCGTGCGAAAGCGCCTGGACATCGAGCCCGCGTACCACCCGGTGCCGCACGTGTTGGGTGCTCGCAAAGAGTACGCGCTCGCCTTCGCCGCCGCCTGGTCTCGCTATGTTGGCGGGCACCAGCTCGTGTTCACCGGCAACCTCGAGGGCTGGCGAGTTCTGCAGCGGGCAAGAGCGCAGACAGGCGTCGACACCAAGGCGCGTGCCTTCGGCGGCTGGCGATAGAGCGAGACCCCGCCCCAGCGTCGGGCCTCAGTACCGGTAGTGGTCCGGCTTGAACGGGCCTTGGACCGGCACGCCGAGGTAGTCCGCCTGGTCCTGTGACAGCTCCGTGAGCCTCACGCCGAGCGCGTCGAGGTGCAGCCTCGCGACATATTCGTCGAGCACCTTGGGCAGGCGGTGCACGCCAAGCGGGTAGGCGTCGAGGTTGGTCCACAGCTCCATCTGCGCAAGCACCTGGTTGGTGAACGAGGTGCTCATCACGAACGACGGGTGACCGGTCGCGTTGCCGAGGTTCAGCAGCCTCCCCTCGCTCAGCACGATGATGCTGTGCCCGTCAGGGAAGGTCCACTCGTCCACTTGGGGCTTCACCGGCTGGTGCTTCGCACCGGACCGCGCAAGACCGGCCATGTCGATCTCGTTGTCGAAGTGGCCCACGTTGCCAACGATGGCCTTGTCCTTCATCGCGGCCATGTGCTCAACGCGGATGATGTCCTTGTTGCCGGTGGTGGTGATGAAGAAGTCCGCGCGATCAACGACGTCCTCGATGCGAGCGACCTCGTAGCCGTCCATCGCGGCCTGCAGGGCGCAGATGGGGTCGACCTCGCTGACGATCACGCGAGCGCCCTGGCCGCGCAGCGCCTCTGCCGCTCCCTTGCCAACGTCGCCGTAGCCCGCGACGAAAGCGACCTTGCCGCCCATGAGGACGTCCGTGGCACGGTTGATGCCGTCCGGGAGCGAGTGGCGGATGCCGTAGCGGTTGTCGAACTTGGACTTGGTCACGGAGTCGTTGACGTTGATCGCGGGGAACAGCAAGTCTCCGCGAGCGTGCATCTGGTCAAGGCGGTGGACGCCGGTGGTCGTCTCCTCGCTCACGCCAACGATGCCAGCGGCCATGCGCGTGAAGCGAGTGGGGTCCGCGGCGAGGGAGCGGCGCAGCACCGCGCGCATCGCCTCCACCTCCGCGTTGTAGCGAGGGTCGTGCTCGTCGAGCGGTTCAGGGACGCTGCCCGCCTTCTCGGCTCGCACGCCCTCGTGCACCAGCATGGTCGCGTCGCCGCCGTCATCAAGAATGATCGTTGGCCCGTCGTGACCTTCCCACGTGAGGATGCGGTCTGTGTACTCCCAGTACTCGGTGAGCGTCTCCCCCTTGACCGCGAAGACGGGAACGCCGTCCGGCGCCGAGTATGTGCCGCTCCCAACGACAACAGCCGCCGCAGCGTCGTCCTGTGTGGAAAAGATGTTGCATGACGCCCAGCGCACGTCGGCCCCAAGCGCGGTGAGCGTCTCGATGAGCACGGCCGTCTGCACCGTCATGTGCAGCGATCCGGCGATGCGGGCGCCAGCAAGCGGCTTCGCGTCGCCATAGCGCTCGCGCAAGGCCATGAGGCCGGGCATCTCCTGCTCGGCGAGGCGAATCTGATGGCGCCCGGCTTCTGCGAGGGCAAGGTCGGCTACGACGTGCTCAGTCATGGGGACAAGTCTCCCATCCCGTGGAGTCTCGCACTGCGGGTGGCCCGAGTTGTGATGGGTTCACCAGCCGCGTCCTTCATGTGTCCCCCGCCGTCACCTGGCCAGCGTTAGCGTGTGCGCACACCCTACCGGGCGACATACCACCACAAGCGGGATCGCCGACGCGCGGCCGGGTGACGACGGACCCTGGCCAAATCGCCGGGTCAGACCACGCGGGTGCCAACCTCGAGGTCCTCCCGGTAGCCGCCAGTGGGGTAGGTGATGCGCCACGATGCCGCCACCCGAGACAACTACGCGCGGCGTGCCCTCCAAGCGAGCCACGGTAGGAACGGCGCGTTACGGGCGGTCCAGTCGGCGGGTATATGTCTTGCAATGTTTCTCTCACCCTTGGGGTGTGGGCGTTGTGAAACGTGGCGGCGAAGGAACCGGATCGACTAGTCACTTGGGCAGAAGCCCTCCAGCACCTCGTCAGCAGAGGGCCGGTCGATCTGCGTAACTATCGAGTCGGTTTGCCACTCATCTCCAACTACGAGCCACATCTGCCCTCCGGCCTTTCTCAGAGAGTCCATTCCTGCCGACACCTCGAAGTCACCAGTGCGCACGAAGATGTCAACCACCTCCTCAGGGTCGTACTCGGTCAGCCGAGGCAGTTGATGCGCAACGGCCAAGTCCGGCGTCAGTTGGCCCGTACCAAAGGTCGTGGCGTCGATAATCATCGTCACCACCGAGTCGCTGGTTGGAGGATCACCTTCACTCTCCATCCGCAGGACTCGACCCTCGGTCGCCGTAAGGCCAGCACCCAAGACAGAGTCGCCGGCGCACCAAGGGAACTGCGCAACGAGTGCGCCGGTGTGGTCGATCTCAATCACCATTGGCATCGGGTCCCTAGCAGGCTCGGTGGGGAACAGGCAACCACTCAGAATGGTGCCACCGCCAATCATTACTGCGGCCATGCCCACAGCTCTCGAATAGCGCGCGCTCACTTGCACTCCGTTCCGTACCCACCGTCCTGGTAGCCGGCCCATCGTTCAATAACGTTGCAGGAGTAGTTCGGCGGGGGCCTGTAATTGCTCTCCTTTACATACTTCACGGCGGCGTCGGCTCCCAAAACCACTGCCGTGCCAAGGACGCCAATTAGCGCCGCCTGATCTGAGTGCTTTGCCTCGTGGGCAAGTGTTCTTGTTTGATACTTCGCATCATGGTCGGCCAACTGAGCCTTCGTCTTCTTGGATATGAACACCGCTCCGTAGTTCGTGCCACTGCCGCCAGGCATCACCCCATATCCGGAGCCATAGCAGGCCCATATCAGTTCCGATGTTTCGAACTGGCACTGTCCGCCATGCGTCATGGACAGCGCCGCAGCACCACCGCCGGCCGCGGCATTCACGGGGTTGGCTACATTCAGGGCCAGGCGCGTGGCCCGCCAAGTATCGGCGTAGACACGTGCGGGTGGTCCGTTCAGACCACCACCGGGGTTCACACAGGTCCTCAAATTCTTGGCGCATCCACCGCCGTGCGTGCCCTTGGGGTTGGCGGCATGCGGACGAGGATGCGAGGACTTGTTCGTTGCGCCCGGCACGTCTTTCTTGGAAAAGGTCTTGCCGCTGCCGTTCTTGGCGGAGTTCTTGTTGAGGTTCTGGATGGCTGTGTCTTTGACCTTGGCAGCCGAATTGTTCTTCTGCGCATCCGCGTACTGCTTGTAGCAGGCGGCTTGCTTCGCGCCAGTCATGCCGCCGCAGGCCGGGCTCAAACCTGAGGCATCGGTGTACAGGATCGGGTTGTTGTCGGCGTACCGGTACGGGTCCAAAGTCCGTGGATCGGCAGGGTCCATCAGCGGGTCCGGTGACAGGAACCTCGCGGTCGCGGGGTCGTAGTAGCGGGCATTCAAATACGTCAGCCCGCTGGATCCGTCTTCGACTTGGCCCAGCCAGCCGCGATCCGTCGTGAGGTTGTCGCTGCCCCGAGTGACACCGTACGGGGTGTAGGCGTTACGGGAGGCAACCACAGCGTCGGGATCACCCGTGCCGTCACCAGCGGGGATCAGCACCGTCGCGCTGCCCTGCACGTCACCCAGCAGATACGACACACCCGTAGCGTCCCTCAGCGCGACCGTGGTGGACCCGAACGCGTAATAGCGGATTCCCGTCACCGTGCCAGGCGACGCCGTGTTCGCATCCGTCAGCTCCGTGGAACCCAAGTAGGCCGTCGCGGTCGCGCCAGCTATCCTAACCACCCGCTGACCCGACGCGTCATACACGTAGCGCTCATTGCCGGTGGTGGCGTTAATCGCGACCAGATTCGACAGCGCATCCCACACCAGAGTCTGGGCGGCAGTGCCGCCCTGCATGCGCTCCCCGACAGCCGTCACCCTGCCCACGCTAGCGTGTGCGCACACCCCAGCGGGCGACACACCGCAACAAGCGGGATCGCCGACGCGGACTCTGGTCACTGCCCACCGTCACCAAGTCGCCAAACCGGTGGGCGCGGTGGCCAAGCTCGAGGTCCTCCCGGCAGCCGCCAGTGAAGTAGGTGATGAGCCACCATGCCGCCACCCACGACAACTACGTGCCGCGTTCCATCCATGCGAGCCACGGTAGGAACGGCGTGTTACGGGCGAGCCGGGCGGGCGCAAATGCCTAGGAACACTTGCCGCGTATGCTCGTGGGTCACGGCGTAATGAGTATGGGCCGAACGCTATTCTCGTTCGCATGCTGCGACGTCGACGGCACCCTCACACGACTTCTCCTCCACGACAACGTCAACTGATGCCGTCAGGGCGCCGGGGTCGAATCCAAAGTGTGACACGACAGCAAAAACGCGGATCACGGAGGCGCCGTCTGCCGTGCGCAAGACCTGGTCGCAGACCGAGGGTTTGTCCGGCACTCGGTCTTGGCAGATTGCTTCCTCGGCAGGTTCCCAGACCGCACTTGGTGCAAACACCTCGACGATCGGCGGAAACGATTCAGACAACGGGATCGAGGCTCTGCCTTGATAGCACGTGAGTTCGCTGCTCGGGTCCTCGGGACCCGCCCCGATTGAGGCACACGCTATTGGGGTGAAGCCGGAGTTCCCCGTAGTGTCACGTACATGCCCCGCTGGCGCGCATGAGCCCAATAGGAGGACAACGCCAAAGCATGCCCCGAATATTCGAGGAGCATTCCAACTCATTTCGAACCCCAATCCCAATGGAGAACCACTGGATCGCTAGCGGCCATGTCCAGGCCGAGCTGGAACACATCCCACGCCCTGTCGCTGCTTGGGCCCTGAAACGACGCGCCAATCGATCCAGCGCTCTGATTTCCAGCCACCACCGCCGTCACGGTGCGCGCCGCCTTCACCGCCTTGGCGACCGTGAGGACGTCGCTCGCTACAGTGCCGCCCGCCTGTCCGACGACATCGAAGAACACGTCTCCCGCCTCACTCGCGGCACCCAGGAAGTCCTTGCGCTGCTCCCTGATGTAGTAGATCGTCAGCTGCTGACTCAGTTCCTCGTCGAGGGGAGTTTCGTGCATGAACTTGTCATAGATGAACACGTTAAGGTCGTTTAGCGCCGTCTTGGGATGACGCTGCTGGGCCGCCACGAGGCGCAACGTAGCGACGGTGGCGAAAAACCCATCGGTGGCCGGGCCGGAGAAGTTACTCATGAGCTCTCGCTCCCAAGGCGTGAGCATGTCGGCGGTTGGAACGGACAGGAACTTCGCCTGCGGGGTCACGGCTTTAGCAGGCGAGGTCCCGCCCTTTCCGCCTTTACTTGAGGCGCTCGTCTTCGACGACTTCTTCGAGGATTTCTTGGGTGTGGTCTTGTTGACGCCCGCCTTGCCGCTCTTGGCGAGTTCCTCGTTCTTCTTCGCGGTGGTCTTGCCCGTCATGTAGTTGTACGTGGTCGTCGCATAGCCTGAACAGTTCTTGTATGCCTGCCCTGTGAGTCCCGAGCAAGATGGCGCGAGGCCGCCCGGGTCGGTGAACACGACCGGGTTGTTGTCCGCGTACCGGTACGGATCCAGGGTGCGCGGATCGGTGGGGTCCATGAGCGGGTCTGGTGAGATGAACCGCGCGATCGCAGGGTCGTAGTACCTGGCGTTCAAATACGTGAGTCCGCTTGACTGGTCTTCGACTTGGCCCAGCCAGCCGCGATCGGTGGCGAGGTTGTCGTCGCCTCTGGTGACTCCGTAGGGGGTGTAGGCGTTACGGGAGGCAACCACAGCGTCGGGATCCCCTGTGCCGTCACCCGCAGGGATCAACACCGTCGCCGAACCCTGCACGTCACCAATCAGATACGACACACCCGTCCCGTCCCTCAGCGCGACAGTAGTCCCACCAAAGGCGTAGTAGCGGGTACCCGCAAGCGCGCCAGGCGATGCAGTGTTCGCATCCGTGACCTCACTCGAGCCCAGATACGCGGTCGCCGTCGCGCCCGCGATACGCACCACCCGTTGCCCCGACGCGTCATACAAGTAACGCTCATTACCGGTAGTGGCGTTGATGCCGACAAGGTTCGACAGAGCATCCCAGATCAGCGTCTGCGCGGCAGTGCCGCCCACACCGTCAGCGTCGCGGGAGATCATCCTGCCCGCAGCGTCATACCCGTACGCGCCCACACCGGTGGACTCCACCGCGTGGGGGTGGTCCTCGTCATAGTCGTAGTCCAAATGCGCAGACTGCTCGACGCCTCCCTGAATCCACCACTGATACGAGTCCGTGACCTGACCGGCGAGACCATACGTGGTTAGTGCGCCATCGAACGGATCCCATCACCCGCAAGTCTGCCCGACGCTGCGGTGACCTAAGCGCCCTACTCGCCGCCAGCGTCGGCCGGGTTGGCACCGGCGCGGCGCACGTCCGGCTCAATGAAGATCAGCCGCACGGCGGGAACGGCGGCACGAATCGCGGCCTCCGCCCTGTCCGCCTGCGCGCCGTGGTCGACGAGGCTGATGGCGGGATCCTGCGCGACCTTGACGGTAAGCAGGATGTCGTCCGGTCCCAGGTGGAGCGTGCGCAGGTGAATGACGTCGCCAAAGCCTTCAGCGGCGAGCGCGGCCTTGATAGCGGCAACGTCCTCCTCGGTAGCGGACTCGCCAAGCAGCATGCTCTTTGTCTCGCGGCCGAGCACCACGGCGATCGCGCACAGCAGCAGGCCGATCATCGCGGCGCCAACCGCATCCCACCGACCGTCGTGGGTGATGAGCGTCATCGACACACCAAAGAGTGCGAATACCAGGCCCAGCAGCGCCCCGAGGTCCTCAAGCAGGATGACCGGCAGTTCGGGAGAGCGAGAGCGCTGGATGAACCGCGGCCAGCTCTGGCCGCGACGCACCTTGTTCGACTCGACAATGGCGGTGCGGAAGGACAAGCCCTCCATGATGATCGCGGCGACCAGCACCACAACGGGCACCCACTTCCACGACTCGATGGGGTGCGGGTCGTGGAACTTGTGCCACGCCTCGTACAGCGCGAAGAGGCCACCCACGGTGAACAGCACAATCGCGACCATGAACGCATACAGGTAGCGCGTACGGGCAAAGCCAAAGGGGTGCTCTTCCGTTGCCACGCGACGTGCGCGCTTGCCGCCCAGAAGCAGCAGCACCTGATTGCCGGAGTCGGCGACCGAGTGGATCGCCTCAGCAAGCATCGATGAGGCACCCGTGAGCGCGAAGGCCGCGAACTTGGTCACCGCAATGCCGAGGTTCGCGGACAGCGCCGCGACTACCGCCTTGGTTCCACCCTCTGTAGACACTCAGCCCTCCCTGATGATCTCGAGCGCGCGATCGCGCACCTGCTCCATGACCTCACGATCTGCGGCCTCCACATTAAGCCGCAGCAGCGGTTCCGTGTTGGATGGGCGCACGTTGAGCCACCATTGCGGCTCCGCGTCCCAGTGGTCGATGGTGACGCCGTCGAAGTCATCTGTGCTCGCGCCCTCGCTCATCGCGTCGACGACTCGCTGGGTCGCGGCGGCGACGTCGCTCACCTTGGTATTGATTTCGCCCGACGCTGCGTACGGCGAGTAGGTCGAGAGCAGTTCGCTCAGGGTTCCGTCCTGCGAGCCGAGCGCGGCGAGCACATGCATCGCGGCGAGCATTCCCGAGTCCGCGAAGAAGAAGTCGCGGAAGTAGAAGTGCGCGGAGTGCTCTCCGCCGAACACCGCATTGCGCTGCGCCATGTCAGCCTTGATGAAGGAGTGGCCAACGCGAGAGCGGACGGGGGTGGCGCCAGCCTGCGTGAGGAGTTCCGGCACCGCTCTTGACGAAATGAGGTTGTGGATCACGACGGGCGATTCGGCGCTGTCGCGGGCGGCCTCTCGCAGGCCAACGAGGCACGTGATCGCGGAGGCAGGGACCACCTCGCCACGCTCGTCCACGACGAAGCAGCGGTCTGCGTCGCCGTCGAAGGCGAGGCCGATGTCCGCGCCGTGCTCTCGCACCGCGGCCTGCAGGTCGCGCAGGTTCTCCTCCTCGAGCGGATTTGGCTCGTGGTTGGGGAAGGTGCCGTCAAGCTCGAAGTACAGCGGGATGATCTCGAGCGGAAGTTCAGGAAGCCCTGCGGCGGTGCCGAGCACAGCAGGAACCGTGTAGCCCGCCATGGCGTTTGCCGCGTCGACGACGACGCGCAGCGGGCGGATGCCGTCAAGTGGGACCAGGCCGCGAAGGAAGCTGCCGTAGTCAGCGATCATGTCGCGCTCAGTGATGGAGCCCGCGGTGGCGGCGGCCTCGCCGAGTCCCTCGGCGAGCAGCTGTGCGGCGCGAGAGCGCACGTCAGCCAGTCCCGAGTTCTCGCCCACGGCGCGAGCGCGAGAGCGGCACAGCTTCATGCCGTTGTAGGCGGCCGGGTTGTGGCTAGCGGTGACCATGACGCCTGGCAGATCGAGCTCGCCGGAGGCGTGATAGAGGCCATCCGTCGAACACAGGCCGATGCTGATGACGCTGACGCCACGCTGGGTGAGGCCCTTCGCCACCGCGGCCGCGAGGCCAGGGCCGGAGTCGCGCATGTCATGCCCGATCACGACAGCGCTGTCGCCTTCTGGCACCACGATTGCGTCGGCGAAGGCCGCGCCGATCGCCGTGGCGACCTCCTCCGTCAGCTCCTCGCCCACGATGCCGCGGACGTCATAGGACTTGATCAGGTTCGACAGGTCAGGCAGGTTCGGCACGCCCCCAAGGGTAGCCGCTCGTGACAGGCGGATCAGTTGTCGGCGGAGACGACGCGCAGGTGACCGCGGCGAGGCTCAGAGGCCACCGGGGGACGCACCACGACCTGCTCAACCATGGGCGGGGTTCCCGCTTGACGCACCGCCTTGGCGAGAGCGTCGAGATCGTCCTCGCTGGGACCCACCTCGACAAACTCCTGGTGGATGTGCACCACGTTCCAGCCGCGCGGTGCGGTGAAGCGCTCCGCGTGGTGAGAGCACAGGTCGTAGGCGTGGGGCTCCGCCGCAGCGGACAGCTGACCCACCACGACCGTCGAGTCCTCGTAGACGTACGTGAGCGTCGCCGCCGCAGGATTCGAGCACGAGGGTCGCGAGCATTGACGTACAGAGATCACGCTTTGGACGGTACCTGCCGGGCGGTCAGGACTGCTGATGCCACGCCGCTCACCGCAGTCCACATGCCCCCTCACCCGCCGCCCGTCACGTCCCTCCTCCACACAATCTGGGTGCCCAACCATGCGGTCAGAAACGAAACGCCTGGTAGATCGCACGCGCTGTGCGCGGCGATCCCAGAATGTGTGGAGGACGGACGCGGTGGGCGGGATAGTCTCCTGGCATGAGCGCTCGAGACCGGCACGGAAGAGGACTCAGGCGGCCCCTGCACCCGCTCGGCTCTCCCGGTGCGGTGAGTCGCTCGGA
>Ga0207415_1001261_pt1 | contig 13327 bp, 9 predicted proteins | sample Passage237A_FD_187369 | JGI IMG/M metagenome (GOLD analysis project Ga0207415, IMG submission 187369) | Cellulose adapted compost microbial communities from Newby Island Compost Facility, Milpitas, CA, USA - Passage2 37A (SPAdes) (version 3) ...
CGGCTCTCGTCTCCCAAAGGGCCTGATCGTCCACTCTCGTTTTAACGTGACCAAACAAACATCTTCCGCCGAACAAGCCTTCCTCGACGATCTCGACAAGAAGCTCTGAAACGCGCCGACCACTTCCGCCACTCTTTACGTTCAAATGCCTGTTACCGCATCCGATAAGTCCAAATCCCTCGAATCATGGATCTGGGACGCAGCCTGCTCTATTCGCGGAGCCAAGGACGCGCCTAAATACAAGGACTACATCCTGCCGCTCATCTTCACGAAGCGTCTCTGCGACGTCTTCGACGACGAGCTGAACCGCATCGCGAAGGAGGTCGGCTCGCGCAAGAAGGCCTTCCAGCTCGTGAAGGCCGACCGCAAGCTCGTGCGCTTCTACCTCCCGCTCCTGCCCGACGATCCCGAGGAGCCTGTCTGGTCCGTCATTCGCAAGCTCTCCGACAAGATCGGCGAGGGCGTCACCAACCACCTGCGGTCCATCGCGCGGGAAAATCCACTCCTGCAGGGCATCATCGACCGCGTGGACTTCAACGCCACCACGCACGGCCAGCGCGACCTCGCCGACGACCGCCTCTCCAACCTCATCGAGGCGATCAGCACCAAGCGCCTTGGGCTCGACGACGTCGAAGCTGACATCATCGGCAAGAGCTACGAATACCTGATCCGCAAGTTCGCCGAAGGCGGTGGTCAGAGTGCCGGGGAGTTCTATACTCCGCCTGAGGTTGGCATCATCATGTCGCGCGTGCTCCAGCCCGAGCCCGGCATGGAGATCTACGATCCGACCTGCGGCTCCGGCGGCCTTCTCGTCAAATGCGAGATCGCCATGGAGGAAGCGGCGAAAGGCAAGAAGCGCACCGTCGCTCCGCTCAAACTCTTCGGCCAGGAATACACCCCCGAGACCTGGGCGATGGCCAACATGAACATGATCATCCACGACATGGAGGGTCAGATCGAGATCGGCGACACGTTCAAGAACCCCAAGTTCAGGGACAAGGGCGGCAAGCTCCGCACCTTCGACCGCGTCGTCGCCAATCCCATGTGGAACCAGGACTGGTTCACCGAGGCCGACTACGATGCCGACGAACTCGGTCGCTTCCCCGCCGGGGCCGGCTTCCCCGGAAAATCCTCCGCCGACTGGGGCTGGGTCCAGCACATCCACGCCAGCCTCAATGACAAAGGCCGCGCCGCCATCGTCCTCGACACCGGCGCCGCATCCCGCGGTTCGGGCAATGCCGGCGCCAACAAGGAAAAGACCGTCCGCCAGTGGTTCGTAGACCACGACCTCATCGAGAGCGTCCTCTACCTGCCCGAAAACCTTTTCTACAACACCACCGCCCCGGGCATCGTCCTCTTCCTCAACCGGGCCAAGCCGAAGGAGCGCCAGGGCAAGGTCTTCCTCGTCAACGCGAGCCAGGTCTTCGAAAAAGGCGATCCCAAGAACTTCATCCCCGACGCCGGCATCCAGCGCATCGCCGACACCCTCATTGGCTGGAAGGAAGAGGAAAAACTCAGCCGCATCGTCGATCACGCCGAACTGAAGAAGAACGACTATAACATCTCCCCCAGCCGCTATATTCACACCAGCGACGCCGAAACCTACCGGCCCATCGCGGAGATCGTCGTGGAACTGAAGGCCATCGAAGCCGAGGCCAGGGAGACCGACAAGGCGCTGAAGGAGATTCTGGAGAAACTCGGGGTATGAGCACGCAGACCCAACAGACCGAAATCGGCGAGTTTCCGGCTACGTGGTCAGTTGACCGCGTGGATTCAGCCTTCGACATTCAACAGGGCAAACAAGTCTCGAAGAAGAACCGCGACGGAGATCATCAACGTCCGTTTCTTCGCACGAAGAATGTGTTTTGGAACAGGCTCGATCTGACAGACCTGGACGAAATGCATTTCAGCGAAGCTGAGCAAGCTCGGCTCCAACTCCGAACGAACGACCTGTTGGTCTGTGAAGGTGGCTCAATCGGCCGAACGGCACTTTGGAACAACGAGGTCGAGGGATGCCTCTACCAAAACCACCTTCATCGCCTTCGCGTGAAGGGCCAAAAGGCGGACGCTCAATTCTCAGTCTACTGGCTTTGGTATGCCTTTGACGTGGCGAAGCTCTACTTCGGTCGAGGCAACGTTACGACGATTCCGAATCTCTCGCAATCGAAGCTGGCGGAGTTGCCCATGGCGTTTCCCCCGCTCCCCGAGCAGAAGAAGATCGCGCACATCCTTTCGACGGTGCAGCGGGCGATCGAAGCGCAGGAGCGGATCATTCAGACCACCACCGAGCTGAAAAAGGCCCTCATGCACAAGCTCTTCACCGAAGGGCTGCGCGGCGAACCCCAAAAACAAACCGAAATCGGCCCCATCCCCGAAAGCTGGGAGGTGGTGCCGTTTGACAAGTTCGCGACGTTACAACGTGGCTACGATCTTCGGAAGCAGGATTTCAGAGAAGGTCCAGTGCCGGTTATAGGTGCGACACAGGTGATCGGCTACCACGACACTGCTAATGTTAAGGCTCCAGGTGTTACTGTTGTTCGAAGCGGTTCGTCTGCTGGGAAGGCGCTCTATATCGAGGAAGACTTTTGGGCGCATAACGTTCTCCTTTATGTGAAGGACTTTCACGGGAACGTGCCAAAATTCGTTTACTATAAGATAATGGCCTTGGATTTGACTCAGTATAAGCAAGGCGTCGCTGTCCCTACGCTAAACAGGAACACGTTCAGGACGATCGAGGTGTCGGTGCCGGCACCAAAGGAACAGCAGCAGATAGCCGATGCGCTGGATTCGGTTGAGCGCAAATGTGCTGTAGCGGAGCGCAAGAAAGCTGAGCTCCAAGACCTCTTCCGCACCCTCCTTCACGAACTGATGACCGCGAAAATTCGAGTTCACAACGTTGCCATCAAATGAAAATCAGAGACATTACCGTTAAGAACTTTCGCCTGCTCGAAAACGTTGAGCTCTGCCTCGAAGACGACACAACTCTGATCGTAGGAAGAAACAACAGCGGCAAGACTTCATTGACTGAGTTATTCCGCCGTTTGCTAGCGGATAGCTCTCCACGATTCAGGCTCGAGGATTTCTCTTTGGGGGCACACGAACGATTCTGCGAGGCGCGGGAACTTTTTCGAAATAACGAACAGGAGAATATAATTCGAGAGAAGCTACCGGCAATTTCGGTATCCCTGAATCTTGAATACGGCGCAGACGAGGAGCTTGGAACGCTCTCTGATTTTATCGTCGATCTTAATGACACATGCACGACGACAAAGATAGTTGTTACCTACGCTTTAGGTTCAGGGAAAATAAGCACCCTGTTTGCCGAACATGGCAATAGCCGCCGGGATTTTTTCCGAGCGCTGCGTGAGCGCGTTCCACAACTCTTCGAGGCGCGTGTGGAAGCTGAAGATCCCAACGATCCGACAAACAAAAAACTCCTAGAAAGCGCGAGCTTAAGGGCCGTCCTCCAATTTGGTTTTATCAATGCACAACGAGCGTTGGACGATGCGTCCAACAAAGAAAAGGCGGTGTTAGGTAAAGTGTTTGAACGCTTGTTCTCGTCTGCTTCTGCGGCTGGAGCGGGCTCCGATGAGAAAGCAAGAGCTCAAGCGCTCAAGACTGCGGTCGAAGGTGTGCAGTCTCAGATTAACATGGACTTCAACCAACAATTGGGCGCGCTGACGCCAACATTCGCTCTCTTCGGCTATCCTGGGCTCTCTGATCCACAACTTCGAACAGAAACCCAGCTCGATATTCAGCAGTTGCTCTCCAATCACACAACTGTGACTTACGCTGGTCCCGATCCAGAAGGAGTTAACTTACCTGAATCCTACAATGGCCTCGGATCGAGGAATCTCATATTCATTCTACTCAAGCTCTTTGAGCTGTTTCGAGAGTTCACGACTCGCCAACCGGAATCAGGAATTCATCTCATATTCATCGAAGAACCAGAGGCGCATTTGCACCCGCAAATGCAATCCGCCTTCATCCGCCAGCTCAACCGCATTCGCGCGATGTTCGAGGCTACCTACAACGGAGGAAACCGTTGGCCTGTGCAATTCGTAGTGACCACACACTCGTCGCATATCGCCAACGAAGCAGCGTTTGATGCGATGCGGTATTTTTTGGCGAGACCTCGAGAAGCTGGCTCAACGATTCTTAGCACGAGATGTAAGGATCTTCGCACTGGAATGAAGAGTGAGAAACCCGAGAACCGCGCTTTCCTTCACCAGTATATGACTTTGACGCGGTGTGATTTGCTCTTTGCCGATGCTGCTATCTTAGTCGAGGGCACAACCGAGCGGCTTATCATTCCTCCTTCAATCGGGAAATTCGATCAGTTAAATGGCACGAATCTGGGCGGGAAATACCTGTCCATTATGGAGGTCGGTGGAGCTTACGCCCATTTATTTTACAACCTTATCGATTTCCTCGAGCTCCGGACTCTAGTCGTCACAGACTTGGATTCAGTAAATGCCGCTGACAACAGGAAGAAGTGCAGGGTTTCAGCAGGGACTCACTCTAGCAATGCGTCGCTCAATAGGTGGTTTGACCCTAGTGGTGACAACAATCCCACGCTCCAGGAAATTCTGGCCAAGACGGATGGCGACAAAGTCCAAGGTTGTCGGCGAATAGCATATCAGATTCCGCACACTGATGGGGATGCCTGCGGACGAAGCTTTGAAGATGCATTCATCTTGGCAAATCCGACCAAATTCGGTGTTACCGGATCGACTGTGCTCGATAGAGAGATACAGGCGTGGGAGATTGTGGAGGACGTTAAGAAAAGTGAATTTGCGCTGAAGTTTGCTGTCAGCGATACAGAGTGGACCATCCCGCGCTATATCGATCAGGGGCTTCGTTGGCTTGGACAAGTTGCGGATGCCGCTACGGCGTCGGACGCAACCGAACCCCTAGCAGAGGAGAACTCCAATGCCTGAAATCACGGTAGAGAATCCAGCCAAGGTCGCGGCACAACGTGCCCTCGATGAGGTCTTCCGATGTATTAGGGAGAGAAGAAGCTTTCGTCTCGAAGCGGGAGCAGGAGCGGGAAAGACCTATTCTCTCGTCAAGGCACTTCAGTTGATCATCGAAGAGGACGGAGCCCGCTTAATCCGACGTAATCAAAAGGTAGCTTGCATTACTTACACCAATGTCGCGACCGATGTAGTGACAAAGCGCACTGACGGGCATCCGGCAGTCCAAGCATCGACTATTCATTCGTTTTGCTGGGAGCTATGCAAAAGCTTCCAGGCTGTGCTTCGTGCCGAAGCCATGAACATTCCTCAGTTGGTCGAGAAGATTAACGAAGTGGGCGGAATCGGCGTTCGGCGCATTTCCTACGATCTTGGACACCGTCGCGTCACCGATACTGAGGTATTCCTCCATCACGATGACGTCTTGAAGGTTATGGTGGCCTTGATGGAAAAGCCCAAATTCCGAAGAGTTCTCGCTGCCAAGTATCCGGTGGTCTTTATTGATGAATATCAGGATACCGACGCAGCATTCACAGAAAGTCTGATTCGGCATTTCGTAGCGTCGAAGCAAGGGCCGTTAATCGGTTTGTTTGGCGACAGCTGGCAGAAAATCTATCGAACTGGTGTTGGATGCATCGATCATGCGAACCTTCAGCTGATCGGTAAGGAGGCAAACTTTCGATCCGTGCCTGCTATCGTAAATATCCTAAATCGTATCAGGCCGGATCTTCCTCAGCAGGTCAGTGACCCTGCGGCTGTAGGATCGGCAAGAGTTTATCATTCCAATGGCTTCAATGGGCGTCGACAAACCGGTGGACATTGGGGTGGTGATCTTCCACCCGACGAAGCGCACCGTTTTCTGACCGGCCTTCGCAAGGCACTCACAAATGATGGATGGGATTTCGGGCCGAAAAACACCAAAATTCTCATGCTTACTCACAACGTCTTGGCGGCAGAGCAGCACTACAGTCAGATTTGGGATGCATTTGAATTCAAGGAGTCTCTATTGAATAAAGAAGACCCACACTTCGCGTTTTTTGCGGATATCGTGGAGCCTGCTTGCAGAGCTTTTTCGGCCGGGAAGTTTGGCGAGATGTTTTCGGTGATTGGACAAAAGAATGCTAGCCTGTCGAACGCCTCTGAGAAGCGCGACTGGGTGAGAGACATGCAGAGCTTACTGGAGCTTCGGGCCACTGGAACAATCGGCGAAGTCGTCGACCTCTTGAAGGGGACTCGAAAACTAAGACTCCCTGATGCGGTGCTCAGGATTGAGGCGCAACTTGCAACAGCCTCACGCCAGGAGATCGATGCTACAAGGGTGTTGACCCAAATTGAGAAAATTCGGTCGCTTCCATATTCGGAACTCGTGGCTTTAGCGCACTTCATAAACGACCACACACCATTCTCCACTAAGCATGGGGTAAAGGGGGCAGAGTTTGATAATGTCCTCGTTGTATTCGGCCGAGGCTGGAATCAATATAACTGGAATCAGTTTCTCGAATGGTTTCCCAACCGCTATCCCCCGGATAGAGAGGAAAATTATATTCGCAATAGAAACCTATTCTACGTCGCGTGTTCGCGCCCGAAGAAGAACCTCGCACTATTGTTCACTCAATTACTTTCGACTGAAGCACTGAAGACGCTGGAAGGCTGGTTCGGAGCTGAAAACATTTCAGCCTTTGATCCCGCGTGACTAGCCATGTCCACTCCCTCCGAACACAAAACCGTTCAAGCGCGGATCCTCGAATACGCCGAGGCCATCGGTTGGACGTTTGTGTCTCGGGAGGAAGCCGAGCGGCGGCGTGGGTTTGATCCGGCGGTGCCGCCGGCCGATCGCGCGAAGAACCGCTCCGTCTTCTTCGACGACCTGCTCGACGCCAAGGTGCGGGGATTTAATCCACGTTACACCGAGGCCGAGGGCGCACTGCTCGGGCGGTTTCGCCATCTCCACACCGACATCTACGGCAACCGCGAATTCATCGAGCACCTGCGCAATCGCGGCAAATTCTACGATCACGAGGAGAAGCGGGAACGCGACCTGATCCTGATCGATTACGACGATCTCAATGCCACTCCGGCTCGGAGGCGCAACGTTTACGAAGTCACCGAGGAGTTCGCGTTTCACAACGGCCACTACGGCACGCGGGAGGATGTGGTGTTTCTCATCAACGGCATCCCGGTGCTGGTGATCGAGTGCAAGAACGCGAACAAGGACGAGGCGATCGCCCTGGGCATCGATCAGATCCGCCGCTACCACCGCGAGACGCCCGAGCTGTTTGTTCCGCAGCAGCTCTTCACCGCGACCGATGCCATCGGTTTCTCCTACGGCGTGACGTGGAACACGGTGCGCCGAAATATCTTTAACTGGAAAGACACCGAGGTCGGCAAACTGGAGACCAAGGTGAAGAGTTTCTGCGCCATCCCGCAGGTGCTCGCCTTCCTCAAGGACTACATCGTCTTCGCCGAAAAGGACGAGGAGCTGAACAAATACATCCTGCGCCAGCACCAGACCGGCGCGGTGGACGCGACCGTCAGCCGCGCGCTCGATCCCCAGCGCACACGCGGCCTCGTCTGGCACACGCAGGGCAGCGGCAAGACCTTCACGATGATCAAGGCGGCGGAGCGGCTCTTCCGCGAACCGGCGGCGGACAAGCCGACCGTGCTGCTGATGATCGACCGCAACGAGCTGGAAGACCAGATGCTCAAGAATCTCGCCGCGCTCGGTCTCGGCAATCTGGAGCACGCGAGCAGCATCGCCCGTCTCAATCAACTTCTGCGGGACGACTACCGCGGGATCATCGTGACGATGATCCACAAGTTCCGCGACATGCCGGCGAACCTGAATGGGCGGAAGAACATCTACGTCCTCATCGACGAAGCGCACCGCACCACCGGCGGCGACCTCGGCAATTTCCTCATGGCCGGTCTGCCGAACGCCACGTTCATCGGCTTTACCGGCACGCCGGTGGACAAGACCGCATACGGCAAGGGCACCTTCAAGACCTTCGGCTGCGAGGACGACAAAGGTTACCTCCACAAGTATTCCATCGCGGACAGCATCGAGGACGGCACCACGCTGCCGCTCTATTATCAGCTCGCGCCAAATGAGATGCTCGTGCCGCACGAGACACTCGACAAAGAATTCCTCTCCCTCGCCGAAGCGGAGGGCGTAGCCGACATCGAGGAGCTGAACAAGATCCTCGAGCGGGCGGTGAACCTGAAGAACTTCCTCAAGGGGAAGGAGCGCATCGAGAAAGTCGCGCGGTTTGTCGCCAGGCACTACGTGGAGAACGTCGAGCCGCTCGGCTACAAGGCATTCCTCGTCGGCGTCGATCGCGAAGCCTGCGCGCACTACAAGCACGCGCTCGATCGAATCCTGCCGCCCGAGTATTCCGAAGTCGTTTACACGGGAAACAACAACGACTCGGAGCTGCTGAAGGAATTTCACCTCGACCCGAAGAAGGAGCGGCAGATCCGCAAGAGCTTCGGCAAGCTCGATCAGTTTCCGAAGATTCTGATCGTCACCGAAAAACTGCTCACCGGCTTCGATGCGCCCGTGCTCTACGCCATGTATCTGGACAAGCCGATGCGCGATCACACGCTGCTACAGGCCATCGCCCGGGTGAACCGCCCCTACGAGAACGAGGCGCAGGAGATGGTGAAGCCCCACGGCTTCGTTTTGGATTTCGTGGGCATCTTCGACAAGTTGGAGAAGGCGCTGGCTTTCGACAGCGACGAGATCAACGCCATCGTCAAAGACCTGAAGCTGCTAAAGGTGCTCTTCAAATCCAAGATGGAGAGCAAGGCGCCGGAGTATCTGGCGCTGCTGCAACGTAACTTTGACGACAAAGACGTGGACGGGCTGATCGAGCACTTCCGCGACCCCGAGCGACGGAAGGCGTTTTTTAAGGAATACAAGGAGATCGAGATGCTCTACGAAATCATCTCACCCGACGCATTCCTGCGGCCGTTCATCGAGGACTACACGACCCTGAGCGCGATCTACGACGTAGTCCGCAAAGCCTACACCAAGCGCGTGATGGTGGACCGGGATTTTCAGAAGAAAACCAACGAACTGGTTCGGGAGCACATCGGGACGGTGATGGAAGACCCGGTGACCGACAAAGTGGAGCTGAACGTTGAGACGGTCGAAGCGATCAAGGCCAGGCACGCGGGTGATGCGACCAAGGTCATCAATCTCATCAAGACCATCGAGAAGTCAGCGGAGGAGAACAGCGGCGACCCGTTCCTGATCGCGTTGGCCGAGCGTGCCCGCGCCGTGCAAGAGAAGTTTGAGAACCGCCAAGCCACCACGGCGGACGCGCTGGCTGAGCTGCTGGCCGAATTGGAGCGAAACGAAGCGCGCAAGAAGGAGCAGGCCGAGCGCGGGCTGGACGACCTCACCTATTTCGTCTTCCGCCAACTTGCCGACGCCGGCATCCAGCACGCGGATCTGGTTTCCCAGAACATCGCAGCGGCTTTCAAAGAGTATCCCAACTGGCAGCGCAGCGAGCATTCCCTGCGCGAGTTGAGGAAGAAGGTCACCTTTGCGATCTTCGCCGAGGAGGACGACATGGCCAAAGTCATCGCCATCGTGGACGCCCTGTTCAGAGTGCTGGACCGAAAGGAGAGATCGTGAAACGTTGGCGCAGTCGTGATGAATTCCACGCCCGGGTGCGCGAGTGGGCGGAGAAACTGGATGTGCCCGCGACCGCCATCTATGTTCGCCCGATGCGTCGCAAGTGGGCCTCCTGTTCGACCGCAGGGACGCTGAGTTTTAATGACGAGTTGCTCGGGATGGACCGCGAACTCGGCGATTACGTCATTGTCCACGAGTTGCTGCACTTCTCCGTCCCGAATCATGGCAAGCTCTGGAAGGCCCTGATGCGGGCACATCTGGGAGGATACGAAAAAGCGGAGCGTGCTCTGCGATCACGGAGCACGTCTTCTGGCTGAAACACCAACGACGATAGTCCCCCATTAACGATGACTCCGTCGCCCGAGCAGGAATTTGGCACCACCGAAGCCGTCGAGTTGAAGCGACTGACCAACCGTGGAGCGATGAAGCCGCTGCTCTGCCGGGCGAACGATGGCGCGCACTATATTTTTAAGCCGTTCTCGTCTGATCAAACGTGGCCACTGGCGCTGGAGTGGATGTGTGCCCGCTTGGGCCGGGCCGTTGGCCTGCCGATTCCCAACTATCGACTGATCGCGGTTTCGGAGGAACTGGCTGAAGAGTGGAATGCGTTCAGCGAACGCAAAATCGAACCGGGAGTCGGTTTTGGCTCCCAACAGGTTTCCAGCGTGATGGAATTCGAGGTCTCGCTAGGCGATTCCATTCCAGAAGAGCTGCGGCGGCGGGTGCTGGCTTTCGATTGGTGGATTCGCAACCACGACCGAGGGGAGAAAAACCCCAATCTGCTTTGGAGCGCCGAAACGCATCAGCTCCATGTTATCGATCATGACCAAGCCGGGCATCCGAACGGTGCTGGCATATTCTGGGGCACCCACCTGTTCAGGGCCTTGGCACCACCGGAAGCGGCTTGGTTGCCGCCGGATCTCGCCGCGGAGTTCACTGCAGCGGCTTCGCGGCTGTTGCCCATGCCCGTCCTTGGCGAATTGCCTTCGGCATGGACAGCCCGCCTCGACGGCTTAGATTGGTTCGTTCGCCAGTTGAGCCAAAGCCCGAACGACGCATCACATCGAGAATGGAGGAACCATGACTAAGCCCTTTGCCTCTCATTACTCCGTCCTGCGTTTTGCGCCTTATCCTGAGACCGACGAGTTTGTGAACGTCGGGGTGGTGCTGTCTTGTGCGGCGATCGGCTATCTTGACTACAAGCGAGCCGATCTGCGCCGCCGCGGCCGCGTGGGGAAATTTTTCCCGGAGCTCGACGCCAATATCTACTCGGCGGCGATGTTTGCCTGGGAAGATTCGATCAAGCCATTCTGCCGCGTGCCGACTGACGGGCAGCTATTCCATGACGCCGACCAGCAACGTCAGCGCGAAGTGTTCAAGACGCTCGTGCGTCCCCGCGAATCGATCCTCTTTTACAGCGAGCCACGGGTCATCCTGAGTCACGATCCTGTGGCGACGCTCGATGAGGTGTTCGGTGCCTACGTGGAGAGACGCTTCGCCAATGTCCCCGAGTATCAGGAAAGAGTGATGTGCCGTCGGCTGGAGGCCGTTTTCCGCGAGGCTGACGTGCTTCAGCGCTACAAGCTCAATGAGAAGGTGGGCGACGATGTTTATGCGGTGAGATTTCCGTTCGTAAAGCGAACGGAAGAGAACGCGCGTCCGCTTCAAGCGATCAAGGCGCTTCATTTGGACCGGAAAGATCCGACCGAGATCATTCGTCATGCCGATGACTGGGCGGGGGTGGTCGCACGTCTTCGCGAATTCGGGACCGCGCCGGACGAACTGCTCTTCATTTTGCGCGGTCCGGACAACAGCAACAGCGTGCATGGGCGGGCGTATGATCGTGTTCGGCAGGCGTTGGACGCAGCCAGCATCCCGCACCTACCGGAAGATGCTACGGCTGACATTCTACAGTTCGCAGCAAAGTGAATGATGATCGGCCAAGGTGTCGTTGAAGCTGGGCCGCAAGGAGAAGGCGGCGGTGACGGCTCCGAGAGAGCGAAGGCGCGCTCCGATGAGCGATTTGATCTCTGCGCTGCGGCTCCGTGCAGAGAGATGATATCTCTGATCGACGCTATGCGGCTGGCAGAGCGTCGGGGTGAGCAGAGCGGGGTCTTCTTGGTTGGTCATGGTCGGCAGGCGACGCAGCACGTCTCTACCGAGAGGAGATGACAACCCCGGTCATCGCCGACGGGTGGGTGAATAGCATCCTCCACAACCGTCGTCGGTGCGAAGCTCTCCTCGCGGCCCGCCGCGCCCGGCAAAGGCGGTTTGCGCGCGCGGCGGTTGGCTGGTCCCGGACGTCGAGCGGTGCGACGTTCTGTTTTCTCGACCACGATGTGGACCGGCGTTGTGCTGCGGACTGCCCCATGAAACTCCCGACCGCCGTCCTCGTTGTTGTTTTCGCCAGCATCGCGCCCTTCGCTCTCGGCCAAAACGCCGGGACTGCTGCGGGGCAGAAGATCGCCAGCGCGCCGCCGGATCGGAGCCGCCATTTCCCGCCGCCCATGCAAAGCCTCGCGCTTTACGGCGAGGGTGAGATCCCAAACTCGAAACCGGGCCCCGACGAAGAGTCGGGCGCGGATCGCGGCTTCGTGCGAAACGTCTCTCGTCCGCAGATCCAGGTTTACCTGCCTGCGCCGAGCCGGGCGAACGGTGCGAGCATCGTCATCTTCCCGGGCGGAGGCTACGCCGGGCTCACGTTTGATTACGAGGGCGTCCAGCAGGCGCGCTTTTTCGTCAGCCACGGTTACGCGGCGTTTGTCGTGAAATACCGGATACCCAGCGATCGGACGATGGAAAACAAGTCCATCGGCCCGCTCCAGGATGCCCAGCAGGCGTTGCGATTCATCCGCCTGCACGCGAAGGAGTGGAACCTCGATCCGGCCCGGGTCGGCGCCATCGGGTTTTCCGCGGGGGGGCACCTGGCCTCAACCCTGGCGACGCACTTCACCAAGTCGTATATCGACAATCCCGAGCAGGTGAGTCTGCGCCCGGACTTCCTCGTGGTGGTTTATCCGGTCGTCAGCATGGACGCGAAGATCACGCACCTCGATTCGCGCAAGGCCTTGCTGGGCCCCGACCCGTCGGAAGAGGACGTGCGTCAGTTCTCCAGTGAACTCCAGGTGACCAAGGAAACACCTCCCACCTTGATCCTGCATGCGGCCGATGACCGGCTCGTCGACGTGGACAACAGCATCGCGTTCTTTCAGGCGCTGCGACACGCCGGCGTCCCGGTGGAAGCGCGACTCTTTGCCCAGGGCCAACACGGCTTCTTCCTCCTCCCGCCGGACGAGTGGCAACGGGTGATCATCGGCTGGCTGACGTCGAACGGCTGGCCTTTTGCCCGCGCGAAGTGACGCGCCCCGTTGAGCCCAAGAGGCCAGCCAGGCGCGGTCAGACTGCGCCGTGCCAACTTGGATGAGAGCCGGGTTTCGGGTTGAGCCGCTGCTGCGGCGAAAAACTCCCGCGCCCGCCAACCCAAGTCTGATGCAACCGGGGAAGACGTGAACGCATCACGACTCGACCTTGGACGTGCTCCGTGTGTGACAGCCGATCCGTATGATCTCCGCTTAGGCTTCCAGACGGGCAACGCGGTTGCGATTCTCTCCTCGCTTGCCGGTGGGAGGGCGTGCGGGCTAGTGCTTTCGAGGTGAAACGTTTCCTCTCCTGCCTCCTGGTTTTCCTCGGTCTCGGCGTCGGCACCGCGTTT